>Ga0207968_100213_pt1 | contig 24498 bp, 25 predicted proteins | sample LakWasMet21_HOW5_2_FD_183867 | JGI IMG/M metagenome (GOLD analysis project Ga0207968, IMG submission 183867) | Freshwater sediment methanotrophic microbial communities from Lake Washington under simulated oxygen tension - Sediment Metagenome... | ecosystem: Environmental > Aquatic > Freshwater >...
ATGCCCTGGCGGGCCGCCCGTTCCGCCCGGAATTGCTCGGCGTATTGGAAAACCTCGCCAACCGCGGTTATACCGATGGTTTCTACCAGCGTCATCACACCCAGGATTATCAGAACTACATCACCGGTTATTCGAAGAGTCACCAGCAGCAGTTCTGCGGCGAAATCCGAAATTACGACAGTGCGACCGGGCTTGCCGAAATCGAGGTGAAAAACAAGTTTGCGGTCGGCGACCGCATCGAGTTGGTTTTGCCAGATGGCAACCGCGACATCGTCGTCGAACGGATGCAGGACATGCACGGGCAGGAAATGCAGGAAGCGCCGGGTGCCGGCTATGAAGTGAAAATACCGCTTCCGGCGGCGAATGCGGGATACGGTTTAGTGGCGCGGTATTTCTAAAAAGTTTGCTTCGGGAGCAGGGTTTCGTGCCTCACCCATCCGCGCTACATTGGGTTGGTGACAAACAGCTAAAGGTGCCGACGGATACAGGGTTTCGCCTGATGCTTCACCCGTTCCGTCGGCATACCCAATTAGGGATTTATGATCCGATGTTTAATATCCACCTCCATAGGTGGTCATTGCCGCCTTGGCTTTAGTTGTAGAACCCTTCCATGTGCTCGGTAAGCTCGTCAGCGTTTTGGATGCGCTGGTTTCCATCAAGCCGGTTGACGATCCCACTTGGTCCAGGAAAGCCATTTTCCCTTTCGTTCCCAGTATCGCAATCCAATAAGGTTGGCCCGCGGTTACAGAAACTGAGGGAATCGGGATTGAGTTCCACGCTCCCGCCTTAAGTTTGCTTATCTTGCCTGTAGCCATGCGAGTCCCAGGGTGACCGTTATTGTCCTTATAGATACCGGCAACCAGCTCCGTTGCGGTTGAGCTGGCGTCCAGATAAATTTCCACTGTGGTCAATACGCTGGACTTTGCGGGCGTCGTCTGGAACGCTTCGGCAGTGCCCTGAGCTCTGTAATCGATCCAAGGCTCCAGGTTTTTGTCGCCCATGACAAACTGCGGAGGATTTGAAACACTAATGGCGGTTGCTAAGTTGGAGTTGACTTCGGATGCTGTCAAAGCCCGATTGTAGATCCGCACCTCATCGATATAGCCTTGGAAATATTCACCCCAAACACTATTGCCGCCGATGTGCAATACGCCGCTGGATTGTTGAATCAGGCCGTTCTGGGCAGTCTTGGCGACTTCGATGCCATTGATATAAAGCCGCTGAACTTGCCCATCATAGGTTCCTACCAGGTGCGTCCATTGATTCGATGCCAACTGTGCTGGTTCGGCGACACCGCGGTCACTACCATTATTGATATAAGCACTCGCTCCGTCGGCATCCGAATTGGCATAGAGACCATAACTCAAGCCTCCTGATACTTCCTTCAAGATGACATTATTCCAACCGGCCAGTGACTGCGGGTATACCCAGGCTTCGAGCGTCATGCCGGCTGAAAGATCCAGCGAGGCGCTGTCATTGACAGTGACCCAGTCATTGACGCCATCAAACTTCAATGCATTTCCATATTTACCGGCGGTAATTCTGACTGCTTCGTTAATCGTGCCGTTATTGCCGTTACCCGAGGCATCGGCAATCATCGTGCCGCTGGCTTCCTCGAAACCGTAGGCCGCCACTAGGCCATTGCTATTGCTTGTTAGCTGATTCGTGGTGATCGATGAAGAGGAGACACTGATGAAGTTGTTGTTTGTTTTGGTGTCGCTGCCGCTCGGTCCTGTGACCGTTAAACTGACCGTGTAGGAGCCCGACACGCTGTAGGTGTGGCTCGGATTGACTTCCGTACTGGTCGTGCCATCGCCAAAATTCCACGATCTGCTGCTAATGCTGCCTGTCGAGGTATCGGTGAAATTGACCGCGACCGGCGCTACACCGGAGGTCGGGGTTGCTGAAAAATTGGCTACAGGTGGCGGCGTCGTCACGGTAATGGCGTTCGGCTGGGTTTTGGTCGCGCTGCCGCCGGGGCCGGTGACGGTCAGGCTGACGCTATACGTTCCCGGACTCGTATAGGTCACCGTGGGATACTGGCTGGTCGCAGAGGGTATCGAGGCATCGCCGAAGTCCCAAGTGTAGCCGGTGACCGTCCCGGTCGTAACCGGTGTGAAGCTGACCACCAAAGGATAATCTCCGCTGGTTTTACTGGCTGTAAAGTCAGCCGTTAATGCCGTCGTCGTGGTAGGGACGGTCAAATTGACTTCATTGGAATAAGCGCTTTCGGTGGCCTTGGTCGTATCGTAGGCCTTCGCCGCAAAATAGAATGTGGAGCCTTCCGTTAGCCCCGAAACCGCGTAACTGGTCTGGTTGCCCACATCAACGGTTGCCGTGTAATTGCCGGGGCTGGTGCCGTAAGAGACTTTATATCCCCCCACATTGGATGACGTGCTCGGATCCCAGACAAGGTTTACTGTGCCGGCGCATAAATTGCCGCTGAATAAAAACAGGGCAAGCACGGGCAAAAAAAAGCGCGGGCAGTGCTCGCGCGAAAAAGTCATAGTCAGAAAATTGTTCATAGAAGTCAGCTTAGTCCTCTCTTAAAAGATAAGAATCGGAGCTAAAGTTTAGTTGGGGCTTTTATAAATATTGTGATATGGCTCACAAATTTGGTGCGGAATGGTCTTGACTTTCGCATTGCAACTGATTCAGCATGGTAAGGATTTGAGGGGTGCGATATATTAAGCGCTGTTCAAATTTAGTGTGCTATTACCGGTTATTCGAAAAACCATCAGCCGCAATGCTGCGGTGAAATCCGCCATTACTACGGCGCCACCAGCCTTGCGGAAATCGAAGCGAAAAACGCATGTTGCCACGACGATGAGGGTCTGGATTTCATCCTCGCCTTAAAGTTTTGGTATCTCAAGCGTCAAAAAAGCGCGGACTGGGCAACATGATCCATCCGGCTAAAGCGTATTAAAGATTGCAACCTACTGGGTATCTCTAGCGCAGCTTAAGATATTCTAATAGATCATTTGACTTACTTTTATGTTGAGTTGATGATTGCGTCATTTTCAGACAACCATATCGAATGGAGTTTCGATGAAATTCACCATGCGTTTCCTCGCGGCGTTAGCCCTTTATATGACTGCCCTTGCTATCCTTAGCCCGGCACACGCCGCCGTAGGCACCACCTTCGCCAGCCTGTATGCCAGCAGCCAGGGCATCAGGAGTTTCCACGGTCATGTTCCCTCCTCGTACCAGCAGGGGATTCCGATGCCCTTGGTCGTGGCGCTGCATGGTTGCTCTCGGGGCAGCCACCATTACGAGAAGCGGACCGGTTGGAGCAAACTGGCCGAGCAACAAGGATTCATTGTCGTCTACCCGGCCCAGAGCATCCTTGCAAACCTCAATCTCTGCTGGAACTGGAGCCTGTCGAAAAATCAGCATCGCGGCAAGGGCGAGCCCGCCATCATCGCCGGTATTACCGACTATGTCCGCAGCCACTACACAGTAGACCCCAGTCGCATCTATGTCACCGGCACATCGGCCGGCGGCGTCATGGCCAATGCCATGACCGTTACCTACCCGGATGTATACGCCGCCTCCAGCATCATCGCCGGCTGCGAATACCTTTGCGACCCTTCCACAGTGAAGACCCCGGAAGAGTCGGGAGAGGCCGCTCTGATCGAGATGAACGTCCGGGCGCGCGCCGTGCCGACCATCCTCTGGCAGGGCACCGCCGACACCGTCGTGCCGCCGCCGACGGTCGACCGGATCGTCGGTCAATGGGCAACCATTGACGGAATCGACGACATCGCGGACGCCACCGAGTATGGCCAGGTTCCCAACGGGCGCAACTACGTCCACCAGATCTATGAGGATTTGGCAGGGAACACCCTCATCGAGCGATACCTGATCGATGGCGCCGAGCACACCTATCCGGGCGGCTGCGACTGCGACCCGTTAGTGGATCCTAAAGGACCCAACGCTACCGGCTTGAGCTGGGAGTTTTTCGAGGAGCACCCCATTCCTTAGGTGCTTATCGCCGGGGGGCCGTGCCCGGCTTGTCCGGGTGCGCGTCCAGGGTCAATGTGCGTATCGTCATCAAGTAATGGGATAGGGCTGCGGACGTTGACGGGTCATTCCAAGCGGGCCAACGAAGCAGCGATGAAGGGGAGGATTTTTCGTTGTTCGTGTATGTCCATTCAAAGGTATGGAACTTGTACCCCCCATTTTTCGCGTGACAGAAAGTATCGCTTGATCCATGAGTGTGGGGAAAAATGATACTCGCGAGCTTTCATCATGTTACTCGTTACTCCTGAAAACATTGCCTCCGTAATGGATCTGGACGTTGTTCCGCATTCGTTTTCCGAGCTTGATCATCTGGTTGCCGAAGGCCTGCCCAAGAAAGCATTGAAGGCCAGCGTCGAACGTATTTGTTCGACCCTCGAAGAAAAAAAGCGGCTGTCATATCAAATCGTACCCGAGGCGACCTACAAGCGCCGCCGTACCAAATTGACCGCGGAAGAATCGGGACGTGCCGAACGTCTGGCCAGGGTTTATGCGACGGCGCAATATGTCTGGCACTCCGACGATGCTGCGAGGACGTTTCTGCACACGCCCCATCCGATGCTGGAAAATCAATCGCCCCTCGAAAGTGTCGTTGACCGAAATCGGCGCGCGCCGCGTCGAGGAACTGCTCTGGAAGTTGTTTTACGGCATTGCGGCCTGATGCGGATTTTCCGAATCAGCGACAGCCGCTTCCCGATCTGGGACGGCACCGGCGCGGCTTTGGTCGGCGGCCGCAGGAACAGCCCAGGCCGGCCGCTCATCTATGGCTCGTTGAGCTATTCCTGCGCGATGCTCGAAATATTGGCCCATGCCAATATCGGCCGTATACCGGTTACCCACGCTTACGTGGTCGCCGAAGTGCCGGGCGGTATCTCGATTGAAACGCAGAACGCGGATTCGCTGGCTCCCGGGTGGGATCGCGAAAACAGCCCGTACGCCAGAACTTTCGGCGATCAATGGCTACAAGAAGCAAGAACAGCCATTTTGATCGTTCCTTCCGTAATCGCCCGCTTGGATGCAAATGCCTTGGTCAATCCCAATCATCCGGACGCCAAAAAGTTAATCGTTTCTCCTCCCGAAAAGATTGATTGGGACAAACGGCTTTTAGGCAAAGGGTAGGGCGGTTTTCGCGATAGCAAAACGCCAACACGCTTTAAGGCTATGGCGAATTGCCTATCGACGAATCCATCTTACGGAGTGCAGCCCCAATCCTAACGTTTTGGTGCATCAAAAATCCTTAAAGGCAGAAGAAAAAATGTAGGCTGGGTTGGAGCTTCGCGTAAACCCAGCTTATTTGCTTCGGAAGTGCTGGGTTTCGTACCTCAATCCAGCCGCGCGGTACGGCGCAATAGGTAAAGCAGCCGGGGCCGTATGGGAACTCGACTGGAAGCGGTACGCGGTATACCCTGAAGGGCATAAATGCGTACCCTACAACGGTGAAAGAGCAGGGAGCGAACGAGTCGCGTTGGGTTGCATTTTTCGCAACCCAATATTTGACGCCTTGAATGTTGGGTTAACGACGACTGCATAGATGCAGGAGGTGGAGCAATACAGGAGCAATTGCCGATAAAGCTGTTAACCCCATCTACCTGGTTTTAGTTGACCAGTTTATGGTCACGCTGACGCATACAGGTTTTGAATGCTCGTTTAAAGTCCTCGTTGGCTTCATAACCTTTCCACAATCCAGCGGGAATGGCCAAAATAGCACCACCCGCGGCACCTGTTGCAGCACTGCCTGCTATCGCGCCAATAGCTGCGCCACCCGCTGCACCCGTAACAGCGCCAACACCTGCCCCCATAGCGACTTCTTTTGTGATATCCGAGGCTTGTTTTGCCAGCTCCTTACACTCTACCATGTCGCGCTGAACGGTTTCTGGATGAGGGTCCATACGAGGATCAACAATCGGATGCCAGCCACTCATAGAGGCACATCCAGTGGCTAATACAGAAAGCGCCAAGATTGTCGGTAAATTATTTCTTTTCAAGTTTTTCTCCAAAATGGGATATCTTTAATCCTTAATATAATATTATAAATTTAGAAATAACTAAAGGTTAACAAGGCGCTGTTTTGTATGAGCGGCATTAAAATAGCCACTTTTAAGTCCTATGTCGAATATTGAAGCGAGCTTATCAATTGCCTGCTTTTTGGCCGATGGCGGAAGCATATTGATGCAGATAGGGTAAGGTGCGCGGTGCGTACCCTACCCTCTTTGGTTTTTCATTATACGACAGCATGATTGTCAGTTCAGCGCTGGAGGCTGGCTGTGCGATTCTGTAATCGGAAGACATGCAATCCGGCCAGAACATCAAAGGCCAATTGGTTATTACCAATCCTTTTCTGAATTAGGAAAGCGCCAAATTTCAGATTACCAAAACATGGCTACAGGATACTGAATAATCATGTTATCCGATGTCAAAATGGTTAAATCGTGCGCGATTGCCTGGCAAATCAGCATCTTGTCAAAAGGGTCGCGATGGTGATTAGGCAAACGGCTTAACTGAAATACGGCTTTTTCATCAAGGCTCAGCAAGTATCCAGCAGGGTTTTCATTTTATTCCTTCAAACGCATCCAGTATTTCGTCCGGCAGCGGCTCAAAAAAACCGGCGGGAATTTGCACTTGTCCCTTGGCTAGGCCGATAGGACACTGCTTGATTGGTGTTTGCTTATCCTGTGTCAAGCCGAGCCTATAGTAGTGGATCACATCGTAAATCTCGGCCAGCTTTTCATCGGGAATGAGTTTAATTTCAGCAATGATTTGGTCTTGCAACATGGAGGCTCTCTTATTAGAAATAATAAAAAGGTTAGGCTACTTTCGTTTCATCATGCAATTGTTGACGTCCTTTCAGCTTTTGATGAATGCTGCCGGGGCTTAATTCCAAGCCGTTGCGCCAGCATAATGCGCCTAACGCCAAAAAAATTGTTGAAAATACACATCATCATTTAAGGGAAGGGTCAATTCGCTCTGTCGATCGATCAAAGGTTGCAGGTCGTAATCTCCCCATGAGCTATCGGAAAAATACAGGCGCAAAATTTTTTGGCGGATGTGCTCTGCTCGAATGATTTTAATCATTGTCGGCTCCTGCTATGCGCTATAGCCGCAAAAGTAGGAAATGACGGGCATTTTATACCCCATTATTTTTCAGTAACGGTAAGGTCAGATTGTAATATAAAAAACAAGGATCGAGTTTGCTGATCGCATCAGGATCATGCGATTCCTGTAAAAATACGTTATAATACGCGGTTTTGCAGTCACTCATAGAGTATGTCCGAAGTCCTTTCAGAACTTAAACGCCGCCGCACCTTTGCGATCATTTCGCACCCTGACGCCGGTAAGACCACGATCACCGAAAAGCTGCTCTTGTTCGGCGGCGCGATTCAGCTGGCGGGATCGGTGAAGGGACGGAAGGCCGCGCGGCATGCGACGTCCGACTGGATGGAGATGGAGAAGGAGCGGGGGATTTCGGTCACGACCTCGGTGATGCAGTTCGAGCACAAGAACGCGATCATTAACCTGCTCGATACGCCGGGCCACGAGGACTTCTCCGAAGATACCTACCGCACCTTGACCGCGGTCGATTCGGCGCTGATGGTGATCGACTCGGCGAAGGGCGTCGAGGAGCGGACGATCAAGCTGATGGAAGTCTGCCGCCTGCGCACGACGCCGATCCTGACCTTCATCAACAAGCTGGACCGGGAAGGGCGCGAGCCGATCGAACTGTTGGACGAGGTCGAGCATGTGTTGAAGATTCAATGCGCGCCGATGACCTGGCCAATCGGCATGGGCAAGCGCTTCAAGGGTGTTTATCACCTTTATAAGGATGAGATTCATCTGTTTAGTCCGCAGCACGGCGGCCGGATCGCGGAAGCCGAAGTGATCAAGGGGCTGGATAGTCCGAAGCTGGACGCCTTGCTTGGCGATCAGGCCGAGGAACTGCGCATCGAGATCGAGCTGGTCAAGGGCGCGAGCCATGAGTTCAGCCTGGAGGCGTATCTGGCCGGAGAGCAAACACCGGTGTTTTTCGGCTCCGCGATCAACAATTTCGGTATTCTCGAATTGCTCGACGCATTCGCCGAATTCGCGCCGCCGCCGTTGCCGCGCGCGGCCGAGCAGCGCGTCGTGGATCCCGAAGAGGAAAAATTCACCGGCTTCGTGTTCAAGATTCAGGCGAACATGGACCCCGCGCACCGCGACCGCGTCGCCTTCATGCGGATTTGTTCGGGCAAGTTCGACAAGGGCATGAAGATCCATCATGTGCGGATCGGCAAGGCCATTCAGGTCGCCAACGCGATCACCTTTCAGGCGGACACCCGCAAGGCGGTCGAAGAAGCCTATCCGGGCGACATCATCGGCCTGCACAACCACGGCACGATTCAGGTCGGCGACACCTTCACTCAGGGCGAAACGCTCAAATTCGGCGGCATCCCGTATTTCGCGCCGGAACTGTTCCGCCGGGTCGTGTTGAAAGACCCGTTAAGAGCCAAGGCCTTGCAAAAGGGCCTGGTGCAGTTGACCGAGGAAGGCGCGACGCAGTTGTTCCGGCCGTTGAAGAACAACGACCTGATTCTCGGCGCGGTCGGCGTGTTGCAGTTCGATGTGACTGCGCACCGGCTGAAAAACGAATACAACGTCGAATGCGTCTACGATGCGGTGAACGTGTCGACCGTGCGCTGGGTGTCGTCGGACAAGCCGGCCAAGCTGGAAGAGTTTAAGAACAAGGTGTTCGAGAATCTGGCCGAGGACGGCGGCGGGTTTTTGGTTTATCTGGCGACCAGCCGGGTGAATTTGCAGTTGACCCAGGAGCGTTGGCCGGATATCAAGTTTAGTGCGACGCGGGAGTTGTAATTTACATGCCTCGATTCCGCTACGCTGCCTCGAGGCTACATCTTTTAGGATACAAAACGCGTCTCGCCGTTCATGCGCACCATCGGCGTCAAATGGCTGGCGAATTGGCGGGCGCTTTGTTCCCAAGAGTAATTCAGCGCATGCCGGCGGCAATCGGCGGGATTCAGTTTTAACGCATCCAGCGCGGCCTGCTTAAGATCGGTGCTGAGCACGCCGATCGGCGCGTTGCCGATGATGTCTATCGGGCCGGGAGCAGGAAAGGCCGCAACCGGCACGCCGGAGGCGAGCGCTTCGAGTATCACCAGGCCGAACGTATCGGTATGGCTGGGAAACACCATCACATCCGCCGCGGCCATATAGCGGGCCAATGCTTCGCCGGTCTGAAAGCCGACGAAGCGCGCTTCGGGATATTTCTGCTCCAGTTCCTCGCGCATCGGGCCGTCGCCGATCACATACTTTGTGCCGGGCAGATTCAGTCTCAAAAAATCCTCGACATTTTTCTCGATCACCACGCGGCCGACATAGGCGAAAATCGGGCGCTCGCCGGCCAGGAAGCCTTTGTCGCGCGGCCGGTACAAGTCGGTATCGACCCCGCGCGACCAGATCACCATCCTGTCAAAACCCTTGGCGGACAATGCCTGCCGCATCGATTCGGTGGTGACCATCACGCGCGTGCTTTCGCTGTGAAACCAGCGCATGTAGCCGTAGCTGATCCACATCGGCAGGCCGATGCGCATCTTGAAATATTCGGGAAAGCGGGTGTGAAACGAGGTCGTGTAGTGGTAGCCCCGTTCGTGGCAGTAGCGCCTGGCGGCGAAACCGACGCAGCCTTCCGAGGCCAGATGGATCGCGTCCGGTTTGAAGGCTTGCAGGGTAGGGAGAAGGCGCGGGCCGCGCAACAACGCCCGGCCGATGCTTGGGTGGCCGGGGCGGGGCCAGGTATAGAAACGGTCCGGGGCGCACAGCTCGACCGTATGGCCGAGACGATGCAGAATCTCCGTCGTATGGGTCAGGGTCGTGACGACGCCGTTGATTTGCGGATGCCAGGCGTCGGTGATCAAGGCGATTTTCAAGGGGCCTCTCCTGCTTGAGTCAGCGTTCGATTGAGTCCCCCAGCCTAACACGGCTTTGTTACAGTAAACGCCTCGCCGGCAAGGCGGCTAAATCCGCCGGATCGAATGGTCCTCGATCACGATCAACTGTTTTTTATAAAGCGCGCCGATCGCCTGTTTGAAGGCTTTTTTGCTGACGCCGAAGGCCGCATAAATCGCTTCGGGAGGGCTTTTGTCGCCCAGCGCCAGCACGCCGCCGCTTTTGTCGAGTTCGGCCAGAATCTTGTCGGCCAAGGGTTCGATCTTGCCGTAACCGGGTTCATGCAGGGTCAGGTCGAGCTTGTGATCGTCGCGGACTTTTTTGATATAGCCGGTGATTTTCTGGCCTTTGCGCAGCGGCTGGAGGATTTCGTTCTGATACAGCATGCCCCAGTGGGTGTTGTCGACGATGGCTTTGGCGCCCAGTTCGGTATGCTCCGCAATCATCAGACTGACCTGCTGGCCGGTTTTGAAGTCGGGGCCTTCGTCGGACAGAAAACGGTCGAGCTTGGCAGTCGCGACGATGCGGCCTTTGGCATCTTCGATCAGCTTGACCAGATAAGACCTGCCGGCCTGCATTTCGGCGGTTTGTTCGTTGAACGGCACCAGCAAATCCTTCGGTACGCCCCAGTCCAAAAACGCCCCGTAATAGTTGACCGCGGCGACTTTCAGCCAGGCGATGTCGCCGACTTCGGCCAGAGGCGTTTGCAGGGTCGCCGCGAGATGGCCTTCGCCGTCGATATAGACGAAGGCGGTCACGCTGTCGCCCATCTGGTAGGACTTGGGCGGTATTTTGCCGGTCAAGAGCACCATCGGTGATCCGGGTAGGCCGAGGTAAATGCTCGGGCCTTGCACTTTGACGACTTTGAGTTGATTGGTTTTGCCGATGTTGATCATGGGGGAATAAGGTTGTGCCGGAAGTTTTGTAATGCTCGTTTGGTAAACGACCTATCAGTTTACCAATCAAGCGCCTTGGCGTTGTGGGTGAGAGGTTCAGACATGCCGTTCTTGATCGACTCTCGCATGCCCGGGAGGGATAGCAGGTAAAAGGTTTCTTGAATGGCGCTCCAAGCATCCGCGGAAATCAGGACAGCACTACAGCGTTTGCCGGAAATGAGGATCGGCTCATGAGAGGCCGCGGTTTCATCAATGAGTCTATAAAAATTTGCTCGGGCTTTGCTGGCTTTGAATGTTTGCATAACGGTGCCTTCTCTAAGTTGTAAGCTGGAGCGTACGCTAAATCGATGTATTAAAGAGGATGTTAGGATATGCTCTCTGACTCTCAAAGCCCTCAAACTCTGGATTCAGCCGGCACTGAATGAATGATTCGAGCAGAGATAGTAGAGCTACGCTGTACTTTGCAGGAATCAAAATGTTTATACGCTTCGTGTTTTGGCAGATCCATTCACCAACGTTGGACGTGTCAATATCACTTAGTCCCAAGCGGCTTTGATTCTTGATAAGAGACTTAGCCAGCGTGCTCCGCGCTTTGATGCCGTAGTGCTGGCTACAATATCGAGCGGAGCTCTTCGGGCCAACTTTACCGACCTTTAGGCAGCGCTCATCGTACATAAACAGATAAATAGCCTGCTTTCCTACCGGAAGTGATCGCGGTTTGTGCAACTCAATGATCTCAATTTCTGAAAGTAAGATCGAAATGCCTGCAAGTTTCGCCACCGAAATGAAGTCATTAACCAGCTCATGAGCAGAATATTTGTGCATTGATCTTCCTAATTGGTGATGATAAACCGCACCGCATCCAGCTTCAACTCAGCCGATTCGATGTTGTCATGCGCGAGCATCGTCATTTCCTTCAGGTGTTCGATTTCTTCGGGCTTGATCGACGGATTGACTTTTTGCAGGCGCATCATGCGTTTGATTTCCTCGGCCAGCGATTCGAGCATCGCACGGGTCGCGTCCTGAACGAGCGTCTGCATGTCGGTCTTGGCGCGTTGTTCGGCAGCGTCGAGCATTTGATTCAGGTGACTGCGCTGGTTGTTGATAAACGTGACGATCTTGCTCTTGTCGAAATTGACGCCGGCATCGATCAGGTCGTCATGGTCTACCGTATCGGTCTGGTCCTGCTTGTTTTGATCGATCAGCACGCGCACCGGGGTATGCGGCAGGAAGCGTCCGAGCTGCAACTCGGGCGGCGCGCTGCATTCGACCACGAACAGGCATTCGAGCAGGAATTGGCCGGCCTTCAGGCCCTTATGCTTGACCACGTTGATCGAGGCATTGCCGGTCTCGCTCGAAATCACCAGGTCCATAGCGCCCAACACCATCGGATGCTCCATCGTCAGGAACTGGAAGTCCTCGCGGGCGAGCGCTATCGAGCGATCGATCGTGACCGTCATGCCGTCTTCGGACAGGTTCGGAAAATGCGAGATGCGCAAATGCTCGCTCGGTTTGATGATGAAACAGTCGAGCGAATGGAATTCGGTATCGACGCCGTAGCTTTCGAACACGTCCTCCATGTATTGCCACAGATGGCTTTGCCGTTCGTAGCGCTGCAAGGCGTCGATGTATTGATCGGCGACTTCCTTGCGGCAGGAGTTCAATTCGAGCAACTGGTCGCGGCCTTGGTGCAGTTCGATTTCGATCGCGGCGCTGCGTTCTCGGGTAAGCGCAATGAAGGCGTCGAGCGGGGCGAAGTCCCGCGCCGTCAGCAGCGAACTCAACTCGCCGGCGAGCTCGTCGGCGACGTGTTGCGCGGCCGAGTTATTGTGGCGGAACACGTTCAGGCCTTCGTCATACCAGCGGAACAGCAGTTCCTGTTCGCTGCCGCGCAAATACGGCACGTGGATGCGGATGATGTGTTTCTGGCCGATCCGGTCGAGACGTCCGATCCGTTGTTGCAGCAAATCCGGGTTGGCGGGCAGATCCCAGAGGATCAGCTGATGCACGAACTGGAAGTTGCGGCCTTCGCTGCCGATTTCGGAGCAGATCAGCAGGCGCGCGGAGCTTTCCTGATCGGCGAAATAGGCGGCCGCGCGGTCGCGTTCGATGATCGTCATGCCTTCGTGAAACACCGCCGCGGCGATGCCGGTGCGGTTTCTGAGCGTTTCTTCCAGAGCGATTGCGGTTTGCGCCTCCTTGCAGATCAACAGCGCCTTGTCGCCGGCGAACTGTTTGAGCGTATCGACCAGCCAGGCGAAACGCGGATCCTGTTCGAGATCGCCGAGGTTTTCCCGGCCTTCCAGCGCATAGCCGTAGCGTTCGCGGTCCGGAAAGCCCTGCACCGTGTGCCGGGAGTTGCGGAACAGGATACGGCCGGTGCCGTGATGGTCGAGCAAGACGTTGATCAATTGCGCGCGGGCATGCGCGGATTTTTCCGGATGGCTCAGGTTTTTCAACAGGCCTTCGACATTGTCATCCTGGACCAGCGCCCGCAAGGCGGCTGCGGATTCTTCGGTCAGGGTCCGCTCGGCGAGCAGCGCCTGCGCCGCCTTCGCGACCGGCTCGAACAGGTGTTCGTCTTCGAGGTAACGGCTGTAGCTGTAGAAACGGTCGGGGTCCAAAAGACGCAGGCGGGCGAAATGGCTCAGCTTGCCCAATTGCTCGGGCGTCGCGGTCAACAAAATCAGGCTTGGGGTTTGCAGGCCGAGCTGTTCGATGAACAGATATTCGGGGCTCGGATGGTCTTCGCTCCATTCCAGATGGTGCGCCTCGTCGACGATCACCATGTCCCAGCCGGCTTCGAGCGCCTGGCGCTGGCGGTTCGGGTAGCGGCTGAAGAAAGACTGGCTGCATAAGACCAGTTGTTCGTTTACGAACACGTCTTCGTTTTCGCCGGGCTCTTCGCCTGCTTCATCGTCGGCGAGTTCGTTTTCCAGGTTGACGTTCCGGCAGCGTTCCTCGTCGATGATGCTGAAACGCAGATTGAAACGGCGCAGCATTTCGACCAGCCACTGATGCAGCAGTGTCTCCGGCACGATGATCAATATCCGGCTCGACAACCCGTTGATCAGCCGGTGATGCAGGATCATCCCGGCTTCGATCGTTTTGCCGAGGCCGACTTCGTCCGCGAGCATGATGCGCGGCGCGAGCCGGTTCGCGCATTCGTGCGCGATATAGATTTGATGCGCGATCAGGCTGGTGCGGCCGCCCATCAGGCCCTTGACCGGCGACTGGTGATGCTCGCGCAGCCGGCGCCAGGTCTCGTAGCGCAGCGAAAACCAGGCGGGCGGATCGAACTGGCCGGTAAACAGGCGGTCCTGGGGCTTGTTGAACTGAATATGATGGTTCAGTTCCATTTCCTCCAGGCGAACTTCCTGGCCAATATTGTTTTTGCCGATGTAAGTGATCAGGCCATTGTTTTCGGTCAGATTATGAACGGTGATCTTGGAGCCGTCGATGGCTTCGATTGTGTCGCCGACTGAAAATTTAACGCGCGTCAGCGGCGAGTTGTCGCTCGCATAAATTCTTTTTTCGCCGGTTGCGAGGAACAGCACGGTGACCCGGTTGTAGGCGGCTTCGAGAATCAGCCCCAGTCCCAATTCCGATTCGGTGTTGCTGATCCAGCGTTGTCCCGGAATGAAATTTTCCATTTATCGATTCGCTCATATTTTTGCTATAGAAGAGGGTGACTATTATAAGCGTTGTATAAGCGTTGTAGATAAAAGTTACGGCTAAATGATCCTGAAATAGGGAGATCGATCAATGTATCCTTTGGCGTTACAAGGCATAATCGAAGCTCGCGGGGCTATCTGTTAAGTCTCTGTTCAGTTGATGCGGCTTATGCTATTCTCAAGAAAATCGCGTTACGCTTTACGACACCCCATCATCTCTTAACTCACTATACCTAAACGACTATGAAAAAATTACTGATCGCATTACCCCTATTTGCGGTGGCCCTGTGTTTCGCGGGCACTGCCGATGCTTCCGGCGGACATCCAGGCAAAGCCAAAGGACATCATAAGCATGGGCACAGAGACGAGGTCGTGCATTATTATGTGCCTGTGCAACCTCCTGCTCCGGCCCCCCGTTACTATTCGGCTCCTGCGCCGCAGCCTTATCATGCCCCGGATCGCCGCTCGACATCGGGATTGGCGGGCAGTGTGGTCGGCGGCGCCGTGGGTTATCAGGTCGGCAACGGCAATCCGCTCGCGGCTGGCGTAGGTGCGGCGGCCGGCTCCCTGATCGGCAACGAAATCGGCAGATAGCCCCGATCAAATTATCTTTTTCGTTAAGGCATCATTCAGCTACAAGCATGCATAATTTAGCCAACAAAAAAGATTACAGTTGTTATTTTTAGCGTTTGATCAACATCATAGAGAACGATCTTATGAAAAAATCATTGTTATTCATCTCCTTGACGGTTTGTGCAATGATGCTGCCGAGAGTTTCCCTGGCAGACGGCTGGGGACATCACCATGGGCATCACCATCATCATGACCATCATGTCGATTATTACGCTGCCCCTGAAGTGCGCTATTACTACCCGCAGCCGGTTGTAAGTTATTATGCGCCGCCACCGCCGGCAGTGGTTTATCAGGCGCCACCTCCGCCGCCTCCGGTCTCGTATTATCCCGGCGGCCGGCCGTCCACGAACGGTTTGGCGGGCGGTGTAATCGGCAGTGCGCTGGGTTATCAGTTCGGTTCGGGTGACCCGCTGGCGGCCGGTGTCGGCGCCGCAGCCGGCTCATATCTGGGCAATGGCTTCGGCGGCTACTAAGCGCCAATCTTCTCTCGCTCATCTCAAGCAGACATCAAGGCCTCTCGCCGGTTCGGCGGGCAGGTCTTGAGTTTTTTCGCCTCCATAGGCTGGCTTCATCGGGCCGGCATAGTCAAAGCGGGAAATTGGATTACACTTTAAGCCGTGTTGTTGGTTTATTTTCAACCGGCTTAGAGTGGATGCCATGACTATCTTTTCGCGTATTGTAACAATCCTCCTGTTTTTATCGGCCGCCGGTTGCGCCAGGACCTATCAGGCCCGCTATGTCGATACCAGCGACTTTCTGAGCGACTATTCGATCCTGAAAGATGATCGGGACGATGACGCCTTGCTGAGTTACTGGAAACAGGGTGCGGATTGGTCGCATTACAAGAAAGTCATCATCGCCCCGGTCTTGATCCGAAAAACCAAGGATTCCGGTTTGAACGACAGGCCGCAGATTGAAAGCAGCCGGCTGAAGGAGTTGTTCGAATACCGGGTGCGCGAAGCGCTGAAAAAGGACTTCAAATTGGTCAGCAAGCCGGGCCCGGATACGTTGCGGGTGCAGTTGGCGATTACCGACGCGGAGACCTCGACCCTGTTGTTGGATCAGTTCACGACGCTGTATCCGTCGGCGCGCGCGTCATCGTTGCTGAAGCACCTGGTTTTGGGCACCGAATCGTTTGTCGGCAAGGCCAGCATCGAAAGAAAAGTGACCGATTCGACGACCGGCGAATTGCTGATGGCCTCGGCCGACTGCCGGGCCGGCGGCAAAACCTTGGCGGGATCATTCAATGATTGGGATGATGTCGAGCAGGCTTATCTGTACTGGGCTCAGCAATTGAGCTATCAGCTTTGCGAGAAGGCGGGAAATCCGAATTGTCAGGCGCCAGACGTTTCGTTGTTTGGCTTCTAAGATTTTAGCGGGACTTTAGAACGCAGTGTCTTTTGAAAAAAAAGGGGCTTTAGCGGTGACCAAACGCAGCTAAAGCCCCTTTTTGTCGGATGCGGATAAAACGGCTTACTCGTTTTCCAGGTCGCTCAAAAACATATCCTGAATCAGGTTCCGCTCGCCATGGGTTAGCTTGAACCGTGCATATTGAGTGCCGGGCGGCAAAATTTCATGTTCTTGTTGCACATCGGACGGCGATCTTCTGCGATCCTTCTGGCGTCTTTCCGCTTTGCGGCGGTTCAATTTGGCAAAGGTCGATTCTCTGCCTGGTATTTTTTCCTGCAATTCGGTGGTGCCGAATTGGCTGGAGGCGCTCCGGCGATCCTCATTTGGGCGCGTATCCGAGGTGCGCCGCACGTTTTTGCGTAAATTGATGATATTCATTGTAATAGTGACTCTGTTAGTGATGGCGGTATTCTGACCTTAAAAATGCGGGCATTGTCATTTTTTCCATTAGCTAACTATAGAATAAAAACCGCCCGGATTCTATAGGTATATTTATCACATTATAGGGTTCATCGGTCACCGAAGGAAGCGGCCAAACGCCGCAGCGCGTCGCCGCCGTTATTGAACAGTGGCCAGCCGTCGCCGGGCAAAACGGTTTTGATGCCGGGCAGGGTGGCCATCCGTTTGGCCGAGGCAATGGCCTGGCTTTTGTCCTGCAATTTGGCGTCCGGCAGCAGGCACAATTCGCCGCCGACATGGCAGCGGATCAGGTCGCCGGTGATCAGGGTGTCGTTTTCGAGCAGCAGTGCCAGTTCGCCGGGCGTTTTCGAGCCGGCCAGGCGGAAGGCGGTCAAACCGGGCACGATGTCTGCATCGCCGTCGAGCCAAACGTCGCAGGCAAACGGGATCAGGTCCTTATCGCCCGCCGGTCCATACAATTTGGCGCCGTTTTCCTGGGCAAGCTGCCGGCTGGCGCGGGTGTGATCGGCATTGGTGATCACGATGTGCTTCGCGCCGCCCAATGCCTGCAAATGGCCGCTATCGTGCGCGGATAAGGGCAGAGGATCGATCAACACATTGCCTTCGGAGCGAACCCACAGCACGCTGTGAAAATCCAGATTGCGTTCCTCGTTGAAGACCGACCAGCCGAATAGCTCTTTGCGATGGAGTTGTTTCATGGTTGCGCTTCCAGTGGAGACTCGGAAATCATTGATCGGCCAGGGGATAGTGCCGGCGCCGCCTTTCTGTTTGCAGCAGAATGGCCGTGCGCGCGGCCGGGTCCATTTGCCGCCATTCCTTGATTTCGTCGAGCGTGCGAAAACAGCCCACGCAGAGATTGTTTTGATCAAGACAGCAGACGTTGACGCAAGGCGAGGCGGGGGCTTCCTGGCAAGAGTTCATCGTGTTTCGGGGGTGTTGTGAAAAGGGGCGCGGCATCAGCGGTGCAGAATCAGTTCCAGGACCAGCTTGCTGCCGAAATAGGCGAGCAGCAGCGACAGAAAGCCGCACAGCGTCAATTTAATCGCGGTCCGTCCGCGCCAGCCATAGCGGATGCGGCCGAGGATCAGGCCGGAGAAATTGATCCAGGCCAGAATCGACAGCACCGTCTTATGCACGAGATGCTGGGCGAACAAATCTTCGACGAAAATAAAGCCGCTGATCAGTGAAATCGTCAAAAAAAACAAACCGGCGCTGAGCATCTGAAACAGCAGCGATTCCATCGTCTGCAACGGCGGCAGCGATTGAATATAGCGTTTCGGCGGATGGCTGCGCAATTGCTGATCCTGAACCGCGAGCAATATCGCCTGCAATGCGGCGATGTTCAGCAGGCTGAACGCGATGATCGAGGTCAGGATGTGCGTGCTCATCTGCCAGTTATGAATGTGCAAAGGATGCGGCTTTTCGGAAGCGCTTAAATCCAGCCCGAGCATCAGGGCGGTGATCGGAAACAGAATCACGCCGAGTTTTTCGACCGGCTTGTTGAGCGTAGCAACCAACAGCAACAGGGCGACGATCATCGACACCAAGGAGGCGGTGCTGAAAAAGCTGAAATTAAAACCGTGGTAGTGTGTGAAATTGACCGCGATATAGGCGAAATGCGCGATGACCGCGATCCAGCCGGGCGACAGCGGCGCTTTTTCGCTTCGATCCTTATGAAAATGCCGGGCAATCAGCAGCGCATTGCAGACATAGGCGCCGATGGCAAGAAGAGCAAGCTGGATAGTGGTCATTAAACAATTTCGTGGTCGAAAACGGGTCTGATTCGGATCGCTGACGCGGCTTTGAGCGCGGATTGTGCCTGCCACTGTCTATGGGAAAAACGGTGAGGATTACAGGACCGCTCAAGGTATGTTAGTATAGCCTGTTAGCGTGTCCTGATCCTAGCGCATTTGCGCGGGTCTAGTTTTCCTTGTCACCCAATAAGTTTACGCCATGTTTGATAATTTAACCGATCGATTAAGTGATACCCTCAAAAAACTGAAAGGCCAGGGTCGCCTGACCGAGGACAACATCAAAGAAACCCTGCGCGAAGTGCGCATGGCCTTGCTGGAAGCCGATGTCGCCTTGCCTGTGGTGAACGATTTTATCGATCGCGTCAAAACCGGAGCCTTGGGCAAAACCGTGCAAAGCAGCCTGACACCGGGTCAGTCGATGGTCAAGCTGGTGCAGTCCGAATTGGTCAAGGTGATGGGTGAGCGCAATGAAGCGCTGAACCTGCGCACCACGCCGCCCGCGATCGTGCTGATGGCGGGCTTGCAGGGCGCCGGTAAAACCACCACGGTCGCCAAACTGGGCCGCTGGCTGAAGGAAAACCAAAAGAAAAAAGTCGGCGTGGTCAGTGTCGACATCTATCGTCCGGCCGCGATCAAGCAGCTGGAAACGCTTGCGGATGATGTGGGTCTGACATTTTATCCGAGCGATGACAGCCAAAAACCGATCGATATTGCGAATGCCGCAATCGACGCCGCGAAGCGTAAATTTTTAGATGTGTTGATCATCGATACCGCGGGCCGCCTGCACATCGATGACGAGATGATGGGCGAAATCAAGGAACTGCATGCCGCGGTCAAGCCGATCGAAACCTTGTTCGTGGTCGACAGCATGACCGGTCAGGACGCCGCGATCACCGCGAAAGCCTTCAACGACGCCTTGCCGTTGACCGGTGTGATTCTGACCAAGGCCGACGGCGATGCGCGTGGCGGGGCGGCCTTGTCGATCCGTCATATTACCGGCAAGCCGATCAAGTTCATCGGTGTCGGCGAAAAAACCGACGCGCTCGAACCTTTCCATCCGGATCGGGTGGCTTCGCGTATCCTCGGCATGGGCGACATGCTCACGCTGATCGAGGAGATCGAACAGAAAGTCGATAAGGAAAAAGCGCAAAAGCTGGTCCGCAAGATTCAAAAAGGCAAGGGCTTCGACCTGGAAGACTTCCGCGAGCAGTTGGTTGAAATGCAAAACATGGGCGGCATCGGCACGATGCTCGACAGGCTGCCAGGCATGAACACCGTGCCGAAAGAAGTCAGAGAGAAAGTCAACGACAAGGAATTGGCCCGCCAGATCGCAGTGATCAATTCGATGACGCCGCAAGAACGCCGCTTCCCCGATCTGATCAAAGGCACTCGCAAAAAACGGATCGCCGACGGCTGCGGCCAGGATTTGAATGCGGTCAACCGGATGCTGAAGCAATTCATGATGATGGAAAAAATGATGAAGAAGCTGAAAGCCGGCGGCAACATGGCGAACATGATCCGCGGCATCAAGAGCAACGTGCGCGGCTTGCGGCGCTGAGGTTTGAAAACCCTCTCTCCCTCTGGGAGAGGGCAGGGTGAGGGCGATCAAAAAGGCATTTTAAACTCTCGTCCTATTCCCTTTCTCAAAAGGAGAGGGAATTGGCTTTGTGCATCGCTTCCGGCGTCAGTCCAAGTCACATCCGCCACGCAACAAAAATCAACAAACCCTAATTTTGTGCCTATTCATCGCTTTACATATCAGTAAAATCGCGTAGAATAGGCAGATTAATTTTTTTGAATTAAATGTTTTGAGGAACTTTAATGGTAACCATTCGCCTTACTAGAACCGGCGCGAAAAATCGTCCTTTTTACCACGTCATCGTCGCTGACAGCAGAAGCGGTCGTGACGGTCGTTATATCGAGCGCCTCGGCTTCTTCAACCCTCTGGCACGCGGCAGCGAAGTCAGATTGCGTTTGGACAGCGAGCGCGTTGAATACTGGAAATCTCATGGCGCGCAACCTTCCGACCGCGTTGCGAGATTGATCAAAGACGCTGCGAAGGCAATTGCCTAAACCGGATTTTGACCAGAGAACACGATAATACCGTCGACGTCGGCAAAATTTCCGGCGTTTTTGGTATCAAAGGCTGGGTAAAGATTTTTTCTTACACCAGTCCGAAGGAAAATATCCTGAATTATTCGCCCTGGCTTTTGATAAAAAAAGGCGAGACGAAGACGGTTGAAATCGTCAGCGGCCACCTGCAAGGCGGCGGCATCGTTGCCCAGATTAAGGGTGTGGATGATCGCAGTCAGGCGGAAGCCTTGGTCGGTTGGGAGATTTTCATTCGCCGCGAGCAACTGCCCGCAACGTCCGAAGGCGAATATTACTGGTCCGATCTGATCGGATTAGAGGTCGTGACGACCGACGGTGTGGTGCTGGGCGTGGTGGATAACCTGCTCGAAACCGGCGCGAATGATGTGTTGATCGTGAAAGGCGAACGCGAACGCGCGGTGCCGTTTATCAAGGGTCAGGTCATCGTCAAGGTCGACCGCGAAGGCGGTTGCATTGTCGTCGATTGGGACCCTGAGTTTTAACAGCCGACATGCGTTTTGATGTCGTCTCGATCTTCCCGGACATGGTCGCCGGCGCCGCAAGCTATGGCGTGACCGGCAGGGCGATCGAGCGGCAACTTGTCAGTCTGAACGTATGGAACCCCAGGGACTATACCGAAGACCGGCACCGAACCGTCGACGACAGGCCTTACGGCGGCGGCCCGGGCATGGTGATGAAATACCCGCCCCTGCATGATGCGGTAACGGCGGCGAAAGCGGCGGGTGCAAGCCCGGCCAAAGTGGTTTATTTAAGTCCTCAAGGCAAGTTATTGACCCAGGAACTATTGGCCGAGGCCAGTCAGCTCAGTCAATTGATTCTTGTCGCAGGGCGTTATGAAGGCGTTGACGAACGTTTCGTCGAGCTCGATTGCGACGAGGAATGGTCGCTCGGCGACTATGTGATCAGCGGCGGCGAACTCGCGGCCCTGATCGTAATCGACGGCATTACGCGCTTACTGCCCGGCGTGCTCGGCGATGAAGCCTCCGCGGAGCAGGACTCGCACCGAAACGGATTGTTGGATTGTCCGCATTTTACCCGGCCCGAGCATCTGGATGGTTATCCGGTGCCGAAGGTGTTGTTGGGCGGCAATCATGCCGAAATCGAGCGCTGGCGGATGAAACAGGCGCTCGGCAGAACCTGGCAGAGACGCCCGGACTTGCTGGAAAACCAGCAGCTAAGCCCGGAACAGCAAGCCCTGCTGAACGAATTTAAAATTGAAGTTGATGTTTATTAGGTGTGGTAATGAGCAATATTATTGAAGCATTGGAAAAAGAACAATTAAAGCAGATCCCGGACTTTTCGACCGGCGATACCGTTGTCGTACAAGTACGCGTCAAGGAAGGCGAGCGTGAAAGAATTCAGGCGTTCGAAGGCATCGTCATCGCGAAGCGCAACCGCGGTTTGAACTCTGCTTTCACCGTCAGAAAAATCTCGCACGGCACTGGCGTAGAGCGCGTTTTCCAAACGCACAGCCCGGTGATCAGCGAAATCCAAGTTAAGCGCCGCGGCGATGTACGCAGAGCGAAACTGTACTACTTGCGTGATTTGACTGGTCGGGCAGCGAGAATTAAAGAAAAACTGTAAGAAGTTTTTTACAGAAGAAAAAAAGGCGACCGTGGGTCGCCTTTTTTTTGCGTGAAATCTTATCAGCTTGGTTGCAGGCGAATTTTGTTACTAACTTGGTCGGCTTTCCAGATAAATTTCCTGAAGGGCGTTGCATTTCGATTGGGATGTGATATTTTCGCGCATATGAGTGAAAATAAACCGGTTTTGGGATTTCGAAATCTATTAGGCAACTGAGTGACGCAATGTTTTGCGTCTTTTAGGATGTCTAATTATAATAGTTAGGCACATCCAAAAATACCATTCATGGAATATCTGCCAGACATTGAAGCTGAGATTACTTATCTCCCAACACAGGCCGGGGGACGTCAGGGCTACATTGGCACTGGTTATCGGGGTCAGTTCTATTACGATGGTACAGATTGGGACGCTCAGCAAACCTTTATCGGCTGCGAGAGAGTTGAACCGGGAGGCAACGTAAAAGCAACATTGCGCTTTGCCAGCCCTCAAGCACACGACGAAAAGCTTGCGGTAGGCACTGTGTTTTTAGTCCGGGAAGGCTCTAAAACCGTTGGCTATGGCAAGGTCACAAGCATCCTTAATCTTGCAGCACACGCAGCAGAAGTTCGCACCAAGGAACAAGGCAAGCTATGATCCCTTTGATTTTATTTTTGATTTTGCAGCGCCAAATGCCTAACGAATAAGGTTAGATTGTGTGAGCGAAGCGAACCACAATCTGAACCGGTTGTTGGACGAGCCCGGTGGTGGAAGTCGGACTTTATTATAAGAAAATAGCTTTTCGGATGTCGCGGGTCGCTGTAGCTTGTCGAAAGCCGCAGTACGCAAAAATGAGCCCTGGGCGTCGCGCTGGCAATGCCGTGAGCCGGAAATTGACGAGATAGCAGTGAATGTTAACCTTTTTCGGGCGAGCGCGATTCTCGGCTGAAAAATGCCAATGTCGATCCCCCGGATTGACGAATGCGTTTACATAAGCGGTTGTGCCTCCCTGCTGTTAGCCGGATGGCGCCGACCGCCCGGCTGTGAACGGAGAGGGTATCCTGGTTTTCACAATCCGCATAGCGCCGCCGCAGCAAGGACACGGGATCGGAGGGCGGCTCCGAAGCCGGGTAGGGTGGGCACGTGCTTTTCGTGCCTACGCGGAACGGGTTTGCGATGCTAGATGGTGGGCAGAAAAGCGCTGCCCACCCTGCGTTTAATGACTTTTTGCTATAATCAAAACCTGTCTGACGGGTGGGTTTTGTTATGTCACGTTATCGGCGCGCCGATATTCCGGGCGCAACTTATTTTTTTACGGTGCTCACCTATCGTCGTCGTCTGATTCTTTACGATGCTCCGGTACGTGCGGCGTTGCGCGACGCCGTCAAAAAGGTGCAATCGCGCCATCCCTTCACCATCGATGCTTGGGTTTCACTGCCAGACCATCTGCACACGATTTGGACATTGCCGGCGGGAGACGCCAATTATGCAATGCGATGGAGCTTGATCAAACGCCGGGTGTCTTTGGCCTGTGCTGAACATTATCATCGAACGAATTGGATGACGGCCTCCAAAATCAAACACCGCGAATCCACTTTCTGGCAACGGCGCTACTGGGAACATTGCATTACCACAGAATCGGATTATTCTCGCCATAGAGATTACATTGCCATTAATCCGGTTAAACATGGCTTGGTGACGCAAGTACGGGATTGGCCGTATTCTACCTTTCACCGCGATGTCGAGCGGGGTATTTATCCTCTGGATTGGGGCGGGGCGTCCGCCATTTCATGCCTTCCCACCAATTGAACTGGAGCAACTTGATGGATTCTCTATTAAGACACCCCTTAACTTTGCTGATCATTGGCGCGATGCTCAGCGGTTTGATCATTCCATTCATAACCCGAAATTGGCAAAATCGACAAAAATCACTCGAAATCAAAACCACTTTGGTCTCCGAAATCAGCGAGTCTGTCATGGAGTTCTTTATGTCGATCCAATTCGCTCATATACGCAAAGAGATTCGGAGAACTCCTCCGATTCCGGTAACACCCCAGGAACAAGCCGAATTTGACCAGGCTT
>Ga0207968_100214_pt1 | contig 24494 bp, 24 predicted proteins | sample LakWasMet21_HOW5_2_FD_183867 | JGI IMG/M metagenome (GOLD analysis project Ga0207968, IMG submission 183867) | Freshwater sediment methanotrophic microbial communities from Lake Washington under simulated oxygen tension - Sediment Metagenome... | ecosystem: Environmental > Aquatic > Freshwater >...
GATCCGTACTACAAACCGTGAACCTGGTGATGTCGGTTTTGACTTTACAATCGCCATGTTAACTACCGTTTCCTAATTGATCTTTGTATCTATTAAATTAAGCCGCGGAAAAATCGATGTCGTGGCCGGGTTTCAGCTTGACATAGGCTTTTTTCCAATCCGATTTTTTGCCCAAGTTACGGCCAACGCGTTTTTGCTTGCCTTGCACATTCAGGACATTGACGTTGTCGACTTCGACATTGAACATCAACTCGACGGCATCCTTGATTTGCCTCTTGGTCGCTTGCTTCAGGACCTTGAACGCAATGATCTTGTTCGCTTCGGCTTGCAAGGTGCTCTTTTCGGAAATGATCGGCGCGCGCAGGACTGTCGTTAAATAAGTTTGATTCGTGCTCATGCTAAGTGCTCCTCAATTTTTTTCAGCGCACCCGAAGTCGCAATCACCTTTTCAGCCGACACCAGCAGCACCGGGTTCAGATTGTTCGCCTCGACCACTTCGACATAAGGAATGTTGCGCGAAGCCAGCGCCAGGTTCTGATCGATCACATCGGTCACGATCAGGATGCGGCGAGCATCCAGGCCCTTCAATTTCGCGACCAGATCCTTCGTTTTCGGCGTCGCCGGGAAAATGTCGTTTGAGACAACCAGACGATCTTGTCTGAGCAATTCAGACAGAATCGAGCGGATGCCGGCGCGGAACATTTTCTTGTTCAGCTTTTGCTCGTAGTTGCGCGGCCGGGCCGCGAACGCGACACCACCGGTGCGCCAGATCGGGCTGCGGGTCGAACCGGAACGCGCGCGACCGGTGCCTTTTTGCCGCCACGGCTTCATGCCGCCGCCGCTCACGTCGGAGCGGGTCTTTTGCGCCTTGGTGCCGGCCCGTCTGGCCGCAAGGAAGCGCGTCACGATCTGGTGGATCAACGTTTCGTTGTAATCCCGACCAAAAACCGCCTCGTTGACCTCGACCTTGCCGGCCGTGTCTTGACTATTCAATGCAGGTACTTGCAAACCCATAACTTAACCTTTATTTTTCATTTTCGAGGCAGGCTTGATCACGACATCGCCGCCTTTCGCGCCTGGCACAGCGCCTTTAACCAGAATCAAACGCTTCTCGGCATCGACGGCATGGATGGTCAAATTTTCCACGGTGGTTTTTTCCGCCCCCATGTGACCCGCCATTTTCTTGCCTTTAAATACGCGACCCGGTGTTTGGTTCATACCGACAGACCCCAGCACGCGGTGCGATACGGAGTTACCGTGCGTCGCGTCCTGCATGTGGAAGTTGTGCCGCTTGATCGCGCCGGCGAAGCCTTTACCCTTGCTGGTTCCCTGAACATCCACGATTTGACCCGCGGAAAAAATATCCAAAGACAGTTCGGAACCGACAGACAGACCATCGCCTTCGCCGTCTTCGAGTCTAAACTCCCAAAGACCGCGTCCAGCCGTCACATTGGCCGCAGCATAATGACCGGCCATTGCTTTATTGACCCGTGATGATTTGACGTCGCCCGCAGTGACCTGAATGGCGCGATAACCATCGTTTCCAATGCCTTTAACCTGAGTGACCCGATTGGAGTCGATCTGCAGTACGGTTACCGGCACAGACGAACCATCTTCACAAAAAACCCGGGTCATACCGCACTTACGACCTATAAGACCTATTGACATCTGCCAATTCCTCTATCTTTTAATTCAACTTAATTTGGACATCCACGCCCGCCGCAAGATCCAACTTCATCAACGCGTCGACGGTCTTGTCTGTGGGCTCTACGATGTCCAGCAATCTTTTATAGGTTCTGAGTTCGTATTGATCTCTGGCATCCTTGTTCGCATGCGGAGAGATCAGAATCGTGAACCGTTCTTTTTTAGTCGGCAACGGAATCGGGCCTTTGACTTGCGCGCCGGTTCTTCTTGCGGTCTCTACGATTTCACCAGCCGATTGATCGATCAATTTGTGATCGAATGATTTCAAGCGGATTCTGATAGTTTGATTTGACATAGTTTATTACTCGATAATGGAAGCCACAACGCCCGCACCGACCGTACGACCGCCTTCGCGAATTGCAAAACGTAAACCTTCATCCATCGCGATCGGCGAAATCAGGGTGATGTCGACGGCGATGTTGTCGCCCGGCATCACCATTTCAGTGCCTTCCGGCAATTTGACCGCGCCGGTCACGTCGGTCGTTCTGAAATAGAACTGCGGACGGTAGCCGTCGAAGAATGGAGTATGACGACCGCCTTCTTCCTTGGACAAGACGTAGATTTCCGCCTTGAACGACTTGTGTGGCTTGATCGTGCCTTTTGCCGCCAATACTTGGCCGCGCTCGACTTCGTCGCGCTTGGTGCCGCGCAGCAGGATACCGACGTTGTCACCGGCTTGACCTTGATCCAGCAGCTTACGGAACATTTCGACACCGGTACAGGTGGTCGTGACGGTATCACGGATACCGACGATTTCGACTTCCTGCCCGACCTTGATGATGCCGCGCTCGATACGACCGGTGACCACGGTGCCGCGACCCGAGATCGAGAACACGTCTTCGATCGGCATCAGGAACGCGCCGTCAACCGCTCTTTCCGGCAAGGGGATGTAAGAGTCCAGCGCCTCGACCAGTCTCACGATCGAAGGCACGCCCAGTTCGCTCTTGTCGCCTTCCAGCGCTTTCAACGCGGAACCAACGATGATCGGGGTATCATCACCCGGGAACTCGTACAGATCCAGCAATTCGCGGATTTCCATTTCCACCAGGTCGATCAGTTCCTGGTCATCGACCATGTCGGCCTTGTTCAGGAACACGACGATATAAGGCACGCCCACCTGTCTCGACAACAGGATGTGCTCGCGGGTTTGCGGCATCGGGCCGTCAGCCGCGGAGCAGACCAGGATCGCGCCGTCCATTTGCGCCGCGCCGGTAATCATGTTTTTGACATAGTCAGCATGGCCCGGGCAGTCAACGTGCGCATAGTGGCGCTTCGCCGATTGATATTCCACGTGCGAGGTCGCGATCGTAATACCGCGCGCACGCTCTTCCGGCGCGTTGTCGATTTGGTCGAACGCCTTGACTTCACCACCTTGCAGTTCCGCCATGACCTTGGTCAAGGCAGCAGTCAATGTGGTCTTGCCGTGGTCAACGTGTCCGATCGTGCCGACGTTAACGTGTGGCTTGCTACGGGAAAATTTCTCTTTGGCCATCTGAATAAACCTTGTAAAAACACTTAAATCTCTGGAGCCCATAACCGGATTTGAACCGGTGACCTCTTCCTTACCAAGGAAGTGCTCTACCTACTGAGCTATATGGGCGCTATCACAGAATTCATTTTGGAGCGGGTGATGGGAATCGAACCCACGTGATCAGCTTGGAAGGCTGGAGTTCTACCATTGAACTACACCCGCAGAACTTCAAAAAAAGTTGGTGGAGAGGGGAGGATTCGAACCTCCGAAGGCAGAGCCGGCAGATTTACAGTCTGATCCCTTTGGCCGCTCGGGAACCTCTCCGATAACGAGTTAGTCGCTTATTATCTTTTATTTATGACTTCCTGTCAACAAAAGATTGAGCAAATGATCTAAAAATCCAGTTTCTATGCATTGATCCTATTCATCACCGCATCGATTTCACCCGCCACCAGCTGGGGCAAGAAATTCAATCCGGTTTTGATCGCCGCATCCAGCAAATCCGCTTCCTGTCGGGACGGCGCGGACAACACGAAATCGGCAACCGCCCTTCCTGCCTGCGGCCGACCTATTCCCAATCGCAAGCGATAGAAATCTTTCGCGCCCAGATGCGCAATGATGTCACGCAAGCCGTTGTGCCCGGCATGGCCGCCATCTTTTTTCAGCTTGACGACACCCGGATTAAAATCCAGCTCGTCATGCACGACCAACAATTGCTCGGGCTGTAATTTATAATACTTCAGCAGCGCGCCGACCGCCTGCCCGCTACGATTCATAAAGGTCGCGGGCTTCAGCAACAGCACTTTTTCGGACGCCACCTGACATTCCGCCACCTCTCCGAAAAATCGGGAAGCCGACATGAACGCCGCCCCGCGCTCGCGCGCGAGATCATCCACAAATAAAAACCCGGCGTTGTGCCGGGTTTTCTCATATTGCCGCCCGGGATTCCCCAAACCAACAATAAGCTTGATCACTTTATATTAAGAAGCCGACTCTTCTTGACTCGTTTTACCCGGCATCATTGATACGACCGGCAAGTCATGCTCAGGACCCTGGGCCAGCGCGACAACCTCGATACCCGCAGGCAATACCAAATCGGAAAGGTGAATCGAACCACCGACATCCAGTTTCGCCAGATCCACTTCAATGAACTCAGGCAACAAACTCGGCAGACAGGATACTTCGACATCGACCAGCGAATGCGCCGCTACGCCGCCTTTCTTGCCGCCGACCGACGTGCTTTCGTTGATAAAATGCAACGGCACATGCACCTTGATCGCCTCGGACATACTGACCCGCATGAAGTCGAGATGCAGGACCTGGAATCTTGCCGGGTTGCGCTGCACACCCTTCAAGACCGCTTTTTCTGTCTTGCCGTCGATCGTGACATCGAGAATATGAGAATAAACCGCTTCATGTTCAAGATGCTTGATCACCTCGTTATGGTTCAAAACCAGCATTTGCGGTTCTTGATGACCACCGTATATTACCGCCGGCACATCGCCTTGACGGCGCACATTTCTTGCTGCGTTTTTTCCTGACTGCCCACGAGCCTGAGCAACAAATTCAAATACGTTAGACATTTTATCTCTTAACCCCGCGCTTCAACGCGCACAAATCATTCTATCAATCGACATACAGCGAGCTGACCGACTCTCCGACCGCGATACGCCTGATCGTTTCGGCCAATAACTCGGCGACACTGAGCTGCCTGATTCTGCCGAGCGCCTCGGCCTCCGGACGCAACGGAATCGTATCGGTCACCACCAGCTCGTCGAGCACGGAGCGCTCGAGATTCGAAATGGCCGCTCCCGACAATACCGCATGGGTACAATAGGCAACCACCTTGATCGCACCGTGATCTTTTAATGCCTTCGCCGCATGACACAAGGTCCCCGCCGTATCGACCAAGTCATCGACGAGCACACAACTGCGCCCTTCGACATCACCGATGATGTGCATCACCTCGGAAACATTCGCTTTCGGCCGACGCTTGTCAATAATCGCCAGATCCGCATCGTCGAGCCTTTTGGCTAACGCGCGCGCCCTGACGACACCCCCCACATCGGGCGACACCACCATCAATCTCTGATACTTCTGCCGCCAGACATCGCCCAATAAAATCGGCGAGGCATACACATTGTCCACAGGAATATCGAAAAAACCCTGAATCTGATCGGCATGCAGATCGACCGTCAGCAAGCGATGCGCACCGGCCTGCTCGATCATCTTCGCGACCAGTTTCGCAGTGATTGGCACCCGCGCCGAGCGCGTCCGCCGATCCTGCCTGGCGTAACCGTAATAAGGAATCACCGCGGTGATCCTGGATGCCGACGCCCTTTTAAGCGCGTCGATCATCACCAACAACTCCATCAAGTTCTCGTTATTCGGCGAACAGGTCGGCTGGATCACGAAAACATCCTTTCCGCGGACATTTTCTCCAATCTCGACAGCAACCTCACCGTCGCTGAATCGACCCACGCTCGCCAAACCGAGCCGCATATTGAGTTTTCTTACAATGCCCTCTGACAAAGCCAGATTGGCATTTCCGGAAAACACCATCATTGCGGCTTCATTCATTTTTTTTCGCTCCTAAAATGAACTCGACTTGATGCGGAAAAATGGCTGGGTCGCAAGGATTCGAACCTTGGTATGCGGGGATCAAAACCCCGTGCCTTACCGCTTGGCGACGACCCAATAATCATGAGCTATTTCTTGACAGCCCTCAGCATCGCGTACAAGGGAGACTCATTGAGCCCCCTGACCAGATAGCATTGCCATCTGTCAGCCAGCGCCCGATAGGCGCTGCGCGCGGACTGTTCCGAATCAAACTGCGCAAACACACAAGCCCCCGTCCCTGTCAGCCTGCCCTCCGCAAATCCGGACAACGCAGCCAAAGCCTCTTCAACTGCTCGATATCGCCGGATCACAACCTCAAGGCAATCATTTTGATGTTGCCCTGCGATAAAGTCGGCCATTTTGATCGATTTACTGTCGCGTGTCAAGTTTTTGTCTGAAAAAATTTCTCCGGTGTTCACATGGCAATCCGGACGGATCACGACCGTCCAGCACTCAGGCACCCGAATCGGTTCCAGTTGCTCACCGACGCCCTCGCCCCAGGCCGCCTGACCAAACACGAAGACCGGCACATCGGCACCCAAGCGCAAGCCGAGCTGCATCAAGCGCTCGACCGGCAACCCCAGCCCCCACAGATGATTCAGCGCCACCAAGGTGGTTGCGGCATCCGAGCTGCCGCCCCCCAGGCCGCCACCCATCGGCAGATTTTTTTCGACCTCGATCCGGACCCCGCCCGCATAACCGGTTTCCGCTTTCAGCAAGCGCGCCGCCCTGACCGTCAAGTCATCCGTTTCGGCCACGCCCGGCAAGACGCATTGAAGACCGACCCGGTCTTCAGCGAGCGGATGAAACGTGATCCAGTCGCACAAATCGATGAACTGGAAGACCGTCTGCAACAGGTGATAGCCGTCGTCGCGCTGACCGGTAATTCGCAGCATCAAATTCAGCTTGGCCGGCGCGGGCCATTTATCGGCCCAGAGCGACAGCTTATTTTGCATTTCCGTCATTGAGATTCCATTGATCGATGATCAGTTTTAATTTGACGCGGTCATTCGCGACCGACATTTTGCGCGGCAAGTGCAATGTCCCAACCGGCTGCATGCTCTGAAACGCCACCGTCCAACCCGCCTGCCTGAAACCGCCGCCGACATCCTCGAAGTCCAGATCGGGCTCGGGCAGGCCGAGTACCCAGTAGCGCAGCGAAGTGACCGGCACGAACATGCCGAGCTGCTGATTGATGAAGCCTTCGGGATCACCGGACGATTCCACCTTGCCGCCGCCCTGATCCACCGTGACCACATTGCCGGCCAGATGAATCAGCACCGCGCCCTGCCCCAGCGGTCCCGACAACTTGATGTGCTCGTCGTCCTGCCGATGCGCCCAGGCCAGATCGGCTGTCCAGGAATCGCGCGCGCCGCTCAGGGCGACCCGCCCCTCCAATGACCACGGCTCCAGGCGATATAAAGCCTGATTTGCCGTTTTTGTATAGGCGATTTCGGGCGGCGCCGGGGCGAACAGCGCACAGCCCGGCAACGCCGCCGCCAGCGCCGCGCACAGCAGCCATTTTAGACCGCCCCGCGCCCGCGCGAACGACACGCCCGCGCGACCACAAGACCGATCGCTTTCTCTCCGCGTCACCGGCACGCGCTCGCCCTGCTTAGTCCGCACGATTCAATATTCTTTGCTTGAAATCGAGCAAATATTCGTCTTCCGGCGACGCCTTGAAGGCCTTGTCGAACAACTTTCTCGCCTCGTCTTTGCGCGCCAAAGCCCAGAGCACTTCGGCCAGGTGCGCCGCAATCTCGTTTTCTTTCTGTTTTGCAAACGCTTTTTCGAGATATTCGAGCGCCTTTTCGGTCTTCCCCTGTTTGAACAACAGCCAGCCGTAGCTATCCAGAATGACCGGCTCATTCGGCTGCAATTTGATCGCCTGCTGCAAATATTTCTCGGCTTCGGCCAGGCGCGAAGGATAATTCAGCAAGGTATAACCCAATGCATTCAGCGCCTCGGCATTATCCGGATGTTGCGCGAGGATTTTCTTCAGGTCGGACTCCAGCACATCCATTTTGTCGATCCGCTCGGCGATCAACGCGCGCGTATAGAGCAATTCCTTGCTGTCCGGCTGCTCGACCAGCGCCGCGGTCAACACGTCGAAGGCCTCTTGATAATGCTTCTGTTGATTCAGCAGTTCCGCCTTCATCAGCGTGAGGCGGATTTTTTCCTTCGGAAATTTATCCTCCATCACCTGCAAACGCAAAATCGCTTCATCATAGCGCTTGTGACTTGCCAGCAAATTGACTGCGGCGGTGCCCGCCTCGAAACTGAAAGGCTCCTCTCTGACCTGGTCGTACCAGTTCAATGCCTTTTTGTCGTTATCGCGCTTTTCTTCCAGCTTGCCGAGGTAAAACCGGGCCTGATCCCGCCACTCGTTTTGATCGAGCAGTTTCTTCAGCATCTCCTCGGCTTCGCCGTCCCGATCCAGTTGCATCCGGACCAGCGCCAGCGCGAGCACGCTCTCGAAATCTTTCGGATCTTTTTCAACCAGCTGTTGATAGACCTTGCCCGCCTCTTCGTAGTCGCCGTTCTTGATCAATAGCTGCGTCAGCATTTTGCTGATTTTTTGATTGTCCGGGTATTTCTGATGGACGTTGCGCAAATAGTCGATCGCTTTCGGCACATCGCCGGACAGTACCGCGATCTGCGCCTGAAAAACCAGGGCCTTATCCCAATCAGGCCGCGACTTCAACGCCTGACCGATCTTATTTTCGGCAAGCCCCCGATTCTTCATCTGCATCGCGATGATTGCCTGCAGATAATAAACGACCGCCTGGTTCGGCCTTTTCGCCGATAAGGCTTCCAATGTATCGTAAACGACCGGCAGCTTGCCTTCACCCTGCAACGCATTCGCCAGCTCCAGTACCGCGCTTTCGAAGCCGGCCGGATCGCTGTCCAGCATCGCGCTCAGATGTTCCAGCGTTTTTTTCTGATCGCCGTCCTTCAAACTCGCCAAGACCGCGAGCTTTCGCGCGGTCAGATTCTGCGGTTCTTTTTTCAGCCATAACGTCAGCGACTTTTTTAATTTTTTCGCGTCTTTCAGATACATCGCGATCATCGCCGCCCTTTCGGCCGGCTTCGGGTCCTTGACCCGCTTGGCCGCCTCGATATAGCCCTCATAGGCCAGTTCGTACTGCCCGCGCTGACCGGCAATTTCCGCCGACATCAGCATGAACAGCACGTCCTGGTCAATTTCGGTTTTCGCTTCTGTGCGCTTGGGAATCTCTTTCTTGATCGACGGCGCGGTAGCGGCCGGCGTCACAGGCGCTTGCTGTTTTTCTGGCGAACTGGCGCAACCATTGAGTAGAATAAGGGCTAACACCGCAAACAATCTAAAAATTAACACAAAAACGTCCTATAATTCGTTGGCCTAAAGATTATAAGGAAAATCGGATGATTCACGCATCTAAATTTATTCCTGTCGGCTCCAGTAAAATGCGCTAAGCCCATCGACTTGGATACTCGAATGACAGTAAAGCTCAATCCGGCAGACGCCGTTTGAAATTATCGATAAGACCATGACACTTCTTGCCGTAGGACTCAATTACAATACCGCTCCGCTCGCGATCCGCGAGCGCCTGGCCTTCCCCGCCGAGATACTGGATTCGGCCTTGCAGGAACTGAGGCATATCAAGGAAATCAGCGAAGCGGCGATTCTGTCCACCTGCAACCGTACCGAGTTTTATTGCACGACCGATGCGCCGAATCAGCAAATCCTGATCGATTGGGTCGCCAGCAGCCGCAACATCCCTCCCGCCGACTTCGCGCCCTATTTATACTGCCATACCGACACGCAACTGATCCGGCACATGTTTCGCGTCGCCAGCGGACTCGACTCGATGATCCTCGGCGAACCGCAAATTCTCGGGCAAATGAAAACCGCCTATCAGGCCGCGCTCGAAGCCGGCACGATCGGCAAGCAGCTCGGCAAGCTGTTTCAATCGACGTTTACCGCGGCGAAAAAAGTCCGCACCGACACCGCAATCGGCTCTAGCCCGGTATCGGTCGCTTTTGCCGCGGTGCAGATGGCGCAGCAGATTTTCGACAAGCTCAGCGATCAGACCGCGCTGCTGATCGGCGCCGGCGAAACCATCGAACTGACCGCCCGCCACCTGACGCAACAAGGCATTGGCCGCATCATCATCGCCAACCGCACCTATGATAAGGCGCATACACTGGCAATGCAATTCAACGGCTTCGCGATCGCGTTAGCGGAACTGCCGAATCATCTGCACGAAGCCGACATCGTGATTTCCTCGACCGCGAGCCAATTGCCGATTCTCGGCAAGGGCCGCGTCGAGAGCGCGCTGAAAAAACGCAAACACAAACCGATGTTCATGGTCGACCTGGCGGTGCCGCGCGACATCGAAGCGGAAGTCCAACAGTTAAGGGACGTCTATCTTTACACGGTCGACGACCTGAAGAACACGATCGATCAAAACATGAATTCGCGCCGCCAGGCCGCCGAACAGGCCGAAGAAATCATCGACACCCAGGTCGGTCAATTTCTGGCCTGGCTGCGCGCGCAGGGCGCCCAGACGACGATCCAGGATTATCGCCTGCAAGCCGAACAAATCAGAAATGACGCTTTGCAAAAAGCGCTCGTCATGTTAAAAAATGGCACGCCGCCCGAAGAAGCATTGAACCGGCTGGCCCATAGCTTGACTAACAAGCTGATTCACACCCCGAGCGCGCAAATCCGGGCCGCCGCCGAAAACGAAAGACACGACCTGATCGCCGCGGCTCGCGAAATTCTGAAATTACAACATACTCAATGAAAGACTCCATCAAGCTGAAGCTGGAAAATCTAAGCGAACGTCACGAAGAAATCGCCGCCCTCCTCTCCCAACCCGACGTTCAGAACAATCAGAAGCAGCAGCGCTCGTTGAGCCAGGAATACGCGCAAATCGGCCCCTTGGTCGATTGTTACCGGCGCTATGTTGAGGCCCAGGCCCAGCGCCAAACCGCCCAGGACATGACCCATGACAGCGACCCTGAACTGCGGGAACTGGCGCGCGAGGAAATCCGCGACGCGGAGGCGCTGATCGATGCGCTCGAACAAGAACTGCAAATCCTCTTGCTGCCGAAGGACCCGAACGACAACCGCAACATCTTTTTGGAAATTCGCGCCGGCACCGGCGGCGATGAAGCGGCGATCTTTTCCGGCGATCTGTCCCGGATGTATCAGCGCTACGCTGAACGCAGAGGCTGGCAAACCGAAGTGATCAGCGAAAACGCCGGCGAGCACGGCGGCTACAAGGAGATCATCCTGCGCGTCTCCGGCCGCGACGTCTATTCGCAACTGAAGTTCGAATCCGGCACGCATCGGGTCCAGCGCGTTCCCGAAACCGAATCGCAAGGCCGCATCCATACCTCGGCCTGCACGGTGGCGATCATGCCCGAAATCGATGAAGTCGATGCGATCGACATCAACCCGGCCGACCTTAGGGTCGATACCTACCGCTCCTCCGGCGCCGGTGGTCAGCACGTGAACAAGACCGAATCGGCGATCCGGATCACCCATATTCCGACCGGTGTCGTGGTCGAATGCCAGGACGAGCGCTCGCAGCACAAGAATCGCGCCCGCGCGATGTCGCTGCTGCAATCGCGCCTGCTCGCCGCCGAACAGGAAAAACAGAGCTCAGAACAGGCCAAGGCGCGCAAATTGCAGGTCGGCTCCGGCGACCGTTCCGAGCGCATCCGCACCTACAACTACCCGCAAGGCCGCCTGACCGACCACCGCATCAACCTGACCCTGTACAAACTCGACGACATCATGGAAGGCGGTCTCGAACAAGTCGTGCAGCCATTGATCAACGAGCATCAGGCGGAACTCTTGACCCAACTCGGCGAAGACTGAGCCGGGATGACCACGATTGCGACGCTGCTCCGGGAGGCCACAGCGATACTCTCCGGCAGCTCCGATTCGGCCGCGCTCGATGCGGAAATCCTGCTCTGTCTAGCCCTCGACAAGCCGCGCGCCTATCTGCGCGCCTGGCCTGAGCGCGAACCCGGACCGGACCAGAGCACGCATTTTCAGGCCTTGGTGCAACAACGCCGGCAAGGCGCGCCGGTCGCCTATCTGACCGGTCGCCGCGAGTTCTGGTCGCGCGACTTTCGGGTCACGCCCGACGTGCTGATTCCGCGCCCCGAAACCGAACTCCTGATCGAGATCAGCCTGACCCTGCTAGCGCAAGACCCGCCCGCGAACATCATCGATCTCGGCACCGGCTCAGGCATCATCGCGATCACCTTGGCCAAGGAACTGCCGCAAGCCGAAGTCACCGCAACCGATTTGAGCCGGTCCGCGCTCGAAGTCGCCAAACGCAATGCCGCCGCGCATCAAGCCGATGCCATCCGTTTCCTGCACAGCGACTGGTTTGCTTCGGTGCCGCCGGAAAAGTTCGATCTGGTGATCAGCAATCCGCCTTACATCGCCGAAAACGACGATCACCTCGGCCGGGGCGACCTCCGCTTCGAGCCTCAAACCGCGCTAACCGCGCCGAGCCAGGGGCTCGCCGCCATCCAAACGATCGCGGACCGTGCCCGGGACTACCTGAAAATCGGCGGCCATCTCTTGATCGAGCACGGCTACGACCAGGAACAGGCGGTGCAATCGATTTTCCGCGATTTGGGGTATGATGGCGTGCGAACCTATCAAGATTTGTCCGGCCAGCCCCGGGCAAGCCATGGCAGAAATCGATAGCCGAAAGACGGCCCGGCTGAAGGCAGCCGCGGCTGCCGAGTCCCCTTTCCCCCTGTAGCCTGAACTCGCCATGCACACACAAGAAGACATCCACATCCCGCGCCGACTCGCGCAACAATTGCTACACCTCGCGCAAATCTCGCCCGAGGCCGAAATTTGCGGTCTGGTCGGCGGCAGAAACGGCGTCCCGTTGACCTGCTATCCGGTCGCCAATGTTGCCGAGCATCCCGAACGGCGCTTCCTGCTCGACGCCAAACAGCAAATCGCCGCGATGGCCGCGATGCGCGCTCAAGACGAGCAACTGTTCGCAATCTATCATTCACACCCGACCACGCCGGCATTGCCGTCGCCGACCGACCTGGAACAGGCCGCCTATCCGGATGCGCTCTATTTGATCATCTCATTGGATACCAAAGGCATACTGGAAATGCGCGGCTTTAAAATCGCCGCGCGGCAAGCGACAGAAATCGCCTTGGTGTTGAGCGAAAACTGACCCTGCCGCCAACGGCTCCCGGGGCGCCCGCCGAGCCTTCACCGGCTCGGCAAAAGCCGGTTGGACTCCATTTTATAACTAAAGTTGTACGCGCGAATCCAAAAATGTGACCTAATTGACAAATTAGGGGCTTGCACGGCATATCAATAATGGCTTATGTGCTAGACTTCAAAGCACTTAGGAATCCTTAGGTAAATACTAAGGAACTATTTATTTTACATGGGTTTGCGAGCACAATCTACGCCAGTTTGTGGCAATCATTTCAAGCGGGCAGCAAACGCATGGTTTCATCAAATATCCTCTGGGAAGTCGAACCATGAAAAAAATAGTGATCAAGCACAAGCTGGCAGATAGCATCAATTTAGGCATCGCCATCTGCGCGCTGGTGTCGACCAGCACTTACTCCGCCATGGCTTCGGCCAATACCGCACTGTTGACCGACGACAGTTATGCAGCGATCAAAACGCCGTCCAAGATCTTTGGAAAAGCGGGCGACATCCTCGTCTCGCCGGCGCAAACCGGCTATCTCAATTTTGACCTGAATATGCCTGAAAACTATACCGGCGCCAATATCGCCAGGGCGACCGTAAAGCTGTTCGTCGGCTCGATGAAAACCGGAGGCAACCTGGCCATCAACCAGATTACCGGAAATTGGTCGGAAGGCGCGCTTTCCGGCGTTAACCTGCCGGCCGTATCGCCTAGCACGACAACTATCCCGATTGGCATGGACCGCAAGCTGCGCTGGATCGAAATCGATGTCACAACCTTGGTACAGGCATGGATCGATGCGAACCCAAACAATCAAAATTTCGGCTTGGCGCTGAAAAGCGACGCGGGTTTGAACGTCAAGATCAACAGCAAGGAAAATGGCAAAAGCAGCCATGAACCCGCTCTCGATATTGTTTGGGATAATCCTGGCTCTGCCGGCCTGCCGGGACCGCAAGGTCCGCAGGGGCAGCAGGGTCCTCAAGGCCTTCAAGGCCCCAAAGGCGACAAGGGCGATATCGGCGTGGCCGGACTGAAAGGCGACACTGGCGCAACAGGGTCAGCCGGCCCTCAGGGCGCTGTAGGGCCAACCGGCCCTGCCGGAGCGAAAGGCGACACTGGCGCCACCGGCCCCAAAGGCGATACCGGAACCACCGGTCCCAAAGGCGACACCGGCCTGACCGGCGCCGCCGGAGCGCAAGGCCCTTCGGGCGTGGTGGCCACGGTCAACTTGAACGGCAGCATTGGCGGTATCCTTGCCAACGAAACGGCGTTTACTTTCCACGGCCCCACCGCTGACATCACGATCACGGACACCCAACGGATCACAGTCACACTTTCGGCGGCTTTAAAAACCAAAGACGCCTTAAGCTTTGCGAATTTTTACGCGAACATTTGTTATCAACTGCAACCCTCGGGCGCCATCACCGAGTTTGTGACGCCCGGATTTCAACAACTGACCGCCACCAGCACACGCATTCCCTTTTCCCTTGCGCAAAGCGTGATGCCCAGAGTGACCGGCACCTACCGGGTAGGCTTGTGCACCCAAAACCGGAGCCCCTCGACCAATATCGACGATAATGACTTTTTGCAAGGCTGGGTGATGGTGACCAATTGATCGGTTTGCCACCCGCGCAACGCTTGAACGGCTTTGGGCGGCTATTTTCTGAAGCACGACACTTGACTCTCTACGTTATGCAAACACTCACCACGCCACAAGCCATCCTGATCGGGTCGGCCCTGATCAGCATCGGCGCTTTTTTCGGCCTCAAAAACGCCGCCCCCCCGATGATGTCTGCAGCAGTCCCAGCGCTGCAAACGCCGGCGCCTGGCAAACCAGCGCCCAGCCAGGATCAACTTCTGGAGCAGGTCAGACAGGCCCTGGCAAATGCCAAACCGGCCTTGCTGAAAGCCTGTCCAACCGAATCGGGCTCGGCGCCAGATCAGTTCGTGATCGATTTCACCTTCAACGCCGAAGGCCGGCAAATTGCCCGGGGCTTCTCGGAATCCCGGGACAATCAGCACCGTGGCTTGAGTTCCTGTTTATCCGGCGCGTTCCCGTCCATCGCCATCCCCGCCCCCGGCAACACGGTCAGGGTGGAAGCGGCGTTTTCTTTTCCCTAGAAGCCGCGAGGGTACTCGGAATCCGCTTGTGAGTCCGGGTTAGAACTCGAGAAAGGAAGCCCTGCAGATCACCCTTTTCGACTTCGACTCTTGGACTGGCCCCGTCACTAACGCCGGCCCGCCAATCGAGGTATGGGTTGTGGTCGTAAACAATTCGGTGTTAAATCTTATATCCGGCGCGGCGTCGGTCACGTTCACGTCGGGCACGATCAAGGTCAGCGTCTCGGTAGAAAGATCCGGCGTTTGTGCGGTCACGATGCTGACCAGCTTGCCGAGAACGGTGTCCTGAGTGCTGATTTGCGCCCCGCTCTGCGTAATGCTGCCAGCAGAAGTTGCGACCGTCAGGGTCGGCTCGCCGGTAAAACTCGTCGTCGCATAAGAGACGCCGACCCCTGGCCCCCGGCATTTGTAGGTGTTTGCCGGAGCCGTTTCCACCGCATAGGCGCTTGCAGACAGAAGACCCAGTACCACAATCAGTGTGAATTTCATCAGTATTTTCCTCAAGAACAGAGTGTGATTTCAAAAAGAAGCTGATGCCCTCTCCAGGGAATCAGTTGAGAAAGGCCAAAGCCCCTGAGGAAAGATTCTAACTAAATTTCCTTGCCTGCCACTTAATGCAAGCAATGCCGCCCTAAACCGCTGCGTATTTTACCCCCCTTTATTGCTGCGCCAGATCGAAAACAGCAGCCAGACACCTCCCAAAGAGGCGAAAACATAGCCGAAGAAACCGAACACCGGCAAACCGAAGATCTGGTGTTCGCCCTTGACGGTCATGATGATCGAGGTGCCGATGATCAGCGCGGCGGTCACGATCCCCATCGTCAGCCGGCTGATCGCAATATCGATCTTGTCGACATAACGGCCGATGCCCTTGACGTTGATATCGACCTGGATCGCGCCTTTGCGGGAGGCTCTGAGCAGGTGATGCAGTTCCTTCGGGAAGGCGGACATCAGATCGACGACACCGGCCAGATTGCGCCAGCCGCGTTTGACGATCACGTCCGGGCGGTAGCGGTCGGCCATCAGCTTCCGCAGATAAGGCGCCGCAAACACCAAGGTATTGAAGTCCGGATCGAGATGCCGGCCGAAACCGTCCAGCGTGATGTAGGCCTTGATCAACAGCGCCAGATCGGGCGGCAGACTCAGGTCATGATCCCGGAGGATCGCCAACAGATCGCCCAGCATCAATTGCAAATTCAGATCCTTCAGCGACTGCGCGCTGTACTGATCGACAAAGGCGTCGATCTCGACCGCCAGCGCCTGTTCGTCGGTCTGAATCACATCGGACCAATCCTCGAGGATTTCGACGACCTTGATCGGCATCCGGTTGACCATGCCGTACAGCAGGCTGATCACCTGCTCCCGGCGCTCCTCGGTCAGCCGCCCCATCATGCCGAAATCGATGAAGGCCAGCCGATTGTCGGGCAGATAAAACACGTTGCCCGGATGCGGATCGGCGTGAAAGAAGCCGTCTTCCATGATCATCTTCAAAATCGCCTTGGCGCCCCGTTCGGCCAGCAGCTTATGGTTCAGGTCGGCCTTGACCAGCGCGGCCAGGTCGCGGCCCGGAATGCCCTGGATATACTCCTGCACGTTCAAACGCTCGCCGGTCAGCTCCCAGTACACGCGCGGAATATGAATGTCGGCATCCGCCGCCAAATTGCCCGCCACCCGTTCGGCATTACGGCCTTCCGCGGCAAAATCGAGTTCCGCCCGGAGCGACTGCGAGAATTGCCGGAAGATTTCGCGCGGATGATAGCGGCGCAGTTCCGGCACATCGGTCTCGATCACGTCGACCACCCGGCTCAACAAGCGCAAATCGGCCTCGATGATCCTGCGGATGCCGGGACGGCGAATCTTCAGGATCACCCCTGTCCCGTCCTTCATCACGGCTTTGTGCACCTGCGCGAGCGATGCCGCGGCCAGCGGCATGTGGTCGATGTCGAGGAAGACTTCGTCGATAGCGCCGCCGATGTCTTCCTGCAATTGCGGAATCAATTCCTCGAACGACAGCGAGGGAGCCTCATCGAGCAGCTTTTCAAACTCCGCGATATAGGCCGGCGGAAACAAATCGATTCGGGTCGCCAGGATTTGCCCCATCTTGATGAACGTCGGCCCCAGATCCTCCAGCACGCGCCGCACCCGCTGCGGTGTGTCGAGCGTCGAAAACTCCTCGACGCTCTGCCAATGCAGCGTTCTGCCGAGGCGCTCCAGCGCGCGCCCGACGCCGAGCGCATGCACGAGCCCGCCGAAACCGTAACGGATCAACACCGTCGCGACATCCTGGGCCCGGCTTAAGTCCTTGGCCGCATTGATCAATTCCCATAACATGATGTGACTTTACTCGCTATTTGAGCGGCTTTTCAGGATGGAGGCTCTCGGCGATCCCCGCCAAAAACCCGCCGGCTATTTTCGCCAGCGCCGAGGTCGTGGCGACCGCGCCGGTCACCACCGCGTGTTGCCCGGAAACCCTGAGGTTATCGAGGCCTTCCAGAATCACCCGGCTTTGCCTGCCAACCTCGGTGCCGTTCGCCCGCGCATGGGCGAGAAAGTCTTTCGCTATTTTCGAGGCGGTCTCATTGCCGTGCCGGCCGACCGTTTCGATCGTGTCGAGAAACATCCCTTCCAAGCTTTTCAAGTCTTCGGCCGCGCGCTTGACGTCGTGGCTCGAAAATTCATCCACATTGGAGGCCGCCTCCTCGATCGCCAGCTTGGAAGCTTCGGCGGTTTTGGTCAGGGCGTCGTCCAAGGCCTCGGTCGATTGTTTGAAGGCGTGTTTGGCCGGATCATACTGCTGGCTCAAGCCGTCGCTCATGCCTCTCAACACCGATTCGATCACGTCCTTGATGTTGTCGATATCCAAGGTTCGCTCGGTCAAGGCCTTCAGCGTAATGCCCCTGACCCGTTCATAGATGTCGACACCGGACTCGACCGTCTCGCGGACTTCTCGTTCTATTTGCTGCTTCGTATCGTTCATGGCTTATCTCTCTGCTCATCGTAAAATGGAAAATCATGATCCCTGTTAGAAATGATCGTGCCAGCAAGGTTCCGCGGCGAAGATGGGCGTCAAATGCGGACGCCCGGCGCCCGGCTATGGCTGTCGAGCAGGTTCAGATAATTCGAGCGCTCGAAAATGCCGGGATTCGCGCAGCGCTGCTTGCTCAATCGCCCCTTCAGTTCATGCAGCGAGGCAACCTCATGACGCTCCAGCCAGTCCAGCATGTCGTCTTTGATCGTGCCGAGATAAGCCGGTCCGTGTTCGAGTAAGACCGAACACAATTGCGTCGCGTCCGCCCCCGCCAGGATCAGCTTCAGCGCATCCTCGGCCGCGCGCACGCCGCTGGTCGTCGCGAGCGACAGCTTGACCTTGCCGTACAACAGCGCGACCCAGCGCAGCGACAGCTGGCTATCGGCCGCACGCGACCATTGCAACTCGGACGTCACCTGCAAGTTGTCCAGGTCGATGTCGGGCTGATAGAAACGATTGAACAGCACGACGCCGTCGGCGCCGGCCTGTTCGAGTCGCTTCACGAAATGCGCAAGTCCTGTGAAATACGGCGACAGTTTCATCGCGATCGGCACCGTTACCTGCCGCCGCAGTTCGCCGAGCAGCTCCAGATAACGCGCCTCGATGTCGGCGCCGGATTCGCCGCCATCGGCGCTCAGATAATACACATTCAATTCGAGCGCATCGGCGCCGGCCTCCTCTAAGGCTTTGCCGTGCCTCACCCAGCCGTCCAGCGACACGCCGTTCAGGCTCGCGATCACCGGGATTTTCAGCGACCGTTTGAGACTCGCCAGTTGTTCCAGATACTGATCCAGGCCGTGCCGATAGCCGCTGCCTTCGGGCAGAAAACTGTCGGCCTCGGGATGACCGATGCCCTGGTTGATCAAGAACCTAGCCGCCGTTTCTTCCTGGTGCCGCAGTTCTTCCTCGAACAGCGAATACATCACGATCGCGCCGGCGCCGGCGTCTTCGAGCCGCAAGGCCGAATCGAGGCTCCTCGACAGCGGCGAGGCCGAGGCGACTAGGGGGCTGGTCAATTTCAGGCCCAGATAATTACAACTCAAATCGATCCCGTTCATACTTTTTCTCCTAATAGCATCATTGCACGCGACCAAGCACAAACCGTGGGGTGGGTTACGACGCGCGGCAAAGACCGATAGACACCCAAAGCCCGTTCCAATGCGCGTCTAACCCACCCTACAATCGATGCCGTTCATGCTTTTTCTCCTGGGTTTACGGACTTGCCGGCCGCATGGCTTGGCGCGTCTTCCGTCTTCGTGAAGACCCTGTCCGCAAGTTCGCGGTAATGCCGGTAGCGCGCGTTCACGTCCTGCTGCGATTGCTGCAAGAAGCGTTCCGAATCCTCCGGATGGGTCCGGCTGAGCAGGCTGAAGCGCGCCTCGGTCAGTGCATAATCGCGGAACGGCAGCGACGGTTTCTGGCTATCGAGTTGCAACGGATTGTTGCCTTCCCGCTCCCTGCGCGGGTCGTAGCGGAGCAGCGGCCAATGCCCGCTGCGCACCGCCATGTCCTGCTGGCGGAGATTGTTCGACAGATCGACACCGTGCGCGATGCAGGGGCTGTAGGCGATGATCAGCGAGGCGCCCGGATACGACTCGGCTTCCAGGAACGCACGCAGGGTCTGCGTGTCTTTCGCGCCATAGGCGACCTGCGCGACATAGACCTGTTCGTAATCGATCGCGAGCCGCGCCAGGTCCTTCTTCGGAGTGGATTTGCCGCCGGCCGCGAACTTCGCGATCGCGCCGCGCGGCGTCGCTTTCGACATCTGGCCGCCGGTATTCGAATACACCTCGGTATCGAGCAGCAGGATATTCACGTCGCGGCCGGACGCCAGCACATGATCGAGACCACCGTAGCCGATATCATAGCCCCAGCCGTCGCCGCCGATGATCCAAACGCTGCGCTTGACCAGCGTATCCACGACGCCGAGCAGGCGCGCCGCGGCATCGTTATTTAGAGCTTTCAATCGTTCCTTCAATACTGCGACCCGCGCGCGCTGTTCGTAAATCCCGGCCTCGCCGCTCTGATCGGCGTTCAAGATCGCGTCGGTCAACTCCGCGCCGATCTCGCCCAGGAAACCTACCAGCAACTCCTCCGCATATTCCTTCTGTTTGTCGATCGCGATCCGCATGCCGAGGCCGAATTCGGCATTGTCCTCGAACAAAGAATTCGCCCAAGCCGGCCCCCTGCCCTCGCCATTCCGGCTCCACGGCGTGGTCGGGAGGTTCCCCCCATAAATCGACGAACAGCCGGTCGCATTCGCGACCACCATCCGGTCGCCGAACAGTTGCGTCGCGAGCCGGATATAGGGCGTTTCGCCGCAACCGGCGCAGGCGCTCGGAAACTCGAACAGAGGACGCAGGTGCATCGCCTCCGGAATCTTGTTGTGATGCAGCGCGCCGCGCTCGAAATCCCGGATGCTCTCGAAAAAACGCCAGTTGCCGCTTTCCTGTTCGCGCAGCGGCGGCTGCGGCCTCATGTTGACCGCCTTGCGCTCCGGCTTCACAGGATCGCGGATCGGGCAGACATCGACGCACAGGCTGCAACCGGTGCAATCTTCCGGCGAGACCTGGTAACTGATCAACAGGTTCTCGAACGCCTTGCTCTTGACCGGCACCCATTTGAACGTCGGCGGCGCGCCCTTGACCTGTTCCGGTGCAAACACCTTGCTGCGAATCACGCTGTGCGGACAGACGAACACGCACTTGCCGCACTGCGTGCAGAGGTCGCTTTCCCAGACCGGAATCTCGAGCGCCAGATTGCGCTTATCCCAGACCGAGGTCGCGGTCGGAAAGGTGCCGTCAGCCGATAAAAAGCTGACTGGCACCGCATCGCCGCGGCCGGCGATGATTTCGCCGGTCACGTTCTTGATGAACGCGGGCGCATCGGCCGGCACCGACGGTGGAATTTCGCTTTGACTGGTGGCCGCGTCAGGCACAGTTACGCGATGGAGATTCGCGATAGCCGCGTCGATCGCATTCAGGTTCGCCGCAAGGATGCGCTGGCCGGCCTTCTGATAGGTCTTCTGCACAGCCGCCTTGATCGCGGCGATCGCATCAATTTTCGGGATAATCTCGACCAACGCGAAGAAGCAGGCCTGCATGACCGTGTTGATCAGGCGTCCGAGGCCCGAGGCTTCCGCGATCGCATAGGCGTCGATCGTATAAAACGCGATATTTTTTTCTATTATCGCGGCCTGCATCGAGCGCGGCAGCGACGCCCAGACCTGGTCGGCCGGCAGCGCCGAATTGAGCAGAAACACAGAGCCCTGAGCGGCCTTGTCTAGCATCCGGTAACGTTCCAGGAACACCGGCTGATGGCAGGCGATGAACCCGGCCTCGCCGTTGCCGATCAGGTAGGTCGAACGGATTTTTTGCTTGCCGAAGCGCAGATGCGAGACGGTCACCGCGCCGGATTTCCGCGAATCGTAGACGAAATAACCCTGTGCATAACCCTCGGCCTTGTCGCCGATGATCTTGATCGAATTCTTGTTCGCGCTGACCGTGCCGTCGCTGCCGAGGCCGTAAAACAACGCATTGACCGCCTGTTTGGACGCATCGGAGCGAAAATTCGCATCCCAACACAGGCTGGTATGGCCGACATCGTCATCGATGCCGATCGTAAACGGGTTTTTCGGATCCTGCTTCTCTAGTTCGTCGAAAACGGCCTTGACCATACCCGGCGTGAATTCTTTCGATGACAGCCCATACCTTCCGCCGATCACCTTCGGCAACGCGACGAAGCCAGGTTCTGCACTCATCGCGTCTTGCGCGAGCGCGGTCAAAATATCCTTATACAAGGGCTCGCCGTCCGCGCCGGCCTCCTTGCTGCGGTCCAGTACCGCGAGTCGGCGCAGCGTCTTCGGCAGCGCCGCCAGCAAGGCCTCGGGAGAGAAAGGCCGGAACAGCCGCACCTTCAGCAAGCCGACTTTTTCGCCGCGCGCGGCCAGATGCTCGACCGTTTCTTCGACCGTCTCGGCGCCGGAGCCGATCAGGATGATCGCCTTTTCGGCATTGGCAGGGCCGACATAGTCGAACAGGCGATACTGGCGGCCGGTCAGCTCGGCGAAGCGGTCCATCGTGTCCTGCACGATGCCGGGCATCGCCCGATAGTAAGGATTGACCGTTTCGCGCGCCTGGAAATAAATATCCGGATTCTGCGTCGAGCCGCGCAGCACCGGATGCTCGGGAGACAGCGCCCGCCGCCGATGCGCCGCGATCAATTCATCGGAGATCAGCGCGCGCACGGTCGCCTGATCGAGCGGCTCGATGCTGGCGATTTCATGCGAGGTTCGGAAGCCGTCGAAAAAATGCACGATCGGTATCCGCGCGGCCAGGGTGGCGGCCTGCGCGATCAACGCGAAATCCTGCGCCTCCTGCACCGAATTGGATGCCAGAAACGCAAAACCGGTGGCCCTGGCCGCCATCACGTCGCTGTGATCGCCAAAGATCGACAGCGCCTGGCTCGCCAGCGACCTTGCCGCGACATGGAACACCGCCGGAGTCAACTCGCCCGCGATCTTATACATGTTCGGAATCATCAAGAGCAGGCCTTGGGAGGCGGTAAAGGTCGTCGCCAAGGCGCCGTTCTGCAAGGCGCCGTGGACCGCGCCGGCCGCGCCCCCCTCGCTCTGCATCTCGATGATGCTCGGCGTCGTGCCCCAGAGATTCCCGCGCCGCTCGGAGGCCCATTTATCGGCCAGTTCGCCCATCGGCGACGCCGGCGTGATCGGATAAATTGCGATCACTTCACTGGTCAAATAGGCGACCGTGGCGGCCGCTTCGTTGCCGTCGATCGTGGTTTTGCTCTTTTGCATACACGTTACCTCGATAATAAGGTTGTGACTTTCAGATTCGTTCTGGGATTGTACTCTAAAATCCTGCTACCACGCTGCCATCGAGCGTGGCTGGAAGGGGCTAAGTTTGAATTTTTCAGGCAACAAAAAACCCGCCGAAGCGGGTTTTTTATTTGTTATGTCTTAGGCTTTTCAGATGGCTGTAAAGTTTTTTCCTGAGGAATCGGCTGTGGTTTTTCGATAATCTCTTGAACAGGATGCTCTGAGAGAGCGCGTGCTTTTTCCGCTGATGCAAATGAAGGAATTGCTCTTAGAATTAGGGTGGTAGAAAATCCCACTGCACCAAGAGTAAACGCAATGAACGAAAAAACCAAGCCAACCATCCATTTGGTATGAGCGCTTTCGACTTGTATAATTCTTGATTCGCTCATTGCGAATTTAGTATTCATTTCACCAACAAGTTTTTCAAACTTGATGTCAGAATCCGAAATAAGCCTTTCAAATCTAGCATCAGATTTAACTCGATCTATCTCGATTTTGCTCTCAAGCTCTGATGTCTTACGTTCTACCCAGTCTTTAGAAATAGTAGAGTCACTCATATTGCCTCCAACACTTGCTTTCAGACGAGCTAATTCTTTTTCAACCTCTTCAAATTGTTTTGCAACCTCTTCTGCCACCATTCTTTTTGCATACGGAGGGAGGGCTATAACATTCGCAGGTATTTGTGGAGGCTCAGGGATCTGATCAATAGGATCTTTTGCTGAACTCATATGGCATCAGCTCATAGCTCAATTCTTGTTTTTAACCATTCCCACATATCACCAGGTCCACGCCCATAGTACGTTGAAACAGGAACAATAATTGTTGGGCCGACAGGCGATGTTTCACCTGGAGCTTGCCCGGTAACTCCTATTTTATTCGACAGTTCTATTGAGGTGCCATCGTACTTGATCAACCAGCCTCGTTCAGACTGCAATTTATGACGGTCTGTTTCAGGAATAATCCTCTCAACCGCTTGATTTAAAGGGGCACTTTGTTCTATTAAAGGAACAGCTATATAGATTGCCATAGTGGGCAAATTTTACCACTTAATTGATGTTGATAATGAAAATTTAGCCTAATTTTTTCTTTTTGTAGGAATCACTTGTAAAGCCCATACTCTTTTGACTCCTGGCTAGAGATCAGGTTCACTATGTCAGCTCCCCCAACATGACCAGCTATGACAACAGTGATCGTCGGTGCCATTCTAAGCGATTTGTGGATTTTGGAGTAATTGTACTCATGAAATTTCAAAGTGAACCACACTCCCCGTGACTGCGACAGTTTTTCGAAGCTGTGCCGAAAAATGGTAGAATCGCCGGTTTCTCTCCTTAGATTCCATCCGAACACTGAATGACCACCGTCTCCAAACTGCCTGCCGAAGCCCTGAAACTGCATATCGATCTGACCGGCGTCGGTCTTGAGGAATCATCAATGCCGCATGCGCCGATACTCGGGCAAGCCCGCGCGCAATCCGCGCTCGAATTCGGCGTCGCGATGACCCGGCCCGGCTATAAC
>Ga0207968_100216_pt1 | contig 24398 bp, 40 predicted proteins | sample LakWasMet21_HOW5_2_FD_183867 | JGI IMG/M metagenome (GOLD analysis project Ga0207968, IMG submission 183867) | Freshwater sediment methanotrophic microbial communities from Lake Washington under simulated oxygen tension - Sediment Metagenome... | ecosystem: Environmental > Aquatic > Freshwater >...
CTGGCTCAGCAGATGATGTAGCCATCATTGCTACGCCTTGGAAAACATTGAGCGGTGAATATGTATCCCTTACTGTTGGCATTGCAAAGCAGTTTGTGCAGTCGGCACTGACGCAGCAAGGGGCGCTATTTTCAGCAGCTCAAAGCAAAATTGGCGAAGTTAATGGCCTGACTACAGTTGAGCAGGTTCAGGCGTATGACGTTGATGCTGGATTTTCTGCTGTTTATCAATGATGAAATTACTTTTTACCAGGCGTAGGCATATCGGCTCGTGGTTTATCCGCTTTGTCACATGGAGTGAGTACAGCCACGTTGATATTGTGCTTGATGAGCATTACCTGATTGGTGCGATTGCTGGTGATGGGGTAGTGATTAATTCAATTAATTATCGGCTGGATAAAGCATCCAAGGCTGTAATAATGGATCTGCCGGTGCATTCAATTGATGATGCAGTGAATTATGCAAAATCACAGCTAGGCAAGCGCTACGACTGGTGGGGTGTAATTGGCATCGGTTTGAAACGGAACTGGCAAGATGATGATAAGTGGTCGTGTGCGGAATTGGCTGCTGCAGCAGCAAAGCATGCCGGGCAGAAGCCTTTTGATAGCAAGTTTTATCATCGAATCACGCCTCAGCATTTGCTTATGCTCAATTTTGAGAAGGTGAAAATTAAGTAATTATTAATGATTTAAGCGCCAGTCAATAGGCGTTAATTAACAAAAAAGAAAGGTGAAAACCGATGCCCAATGAACATTGCAGACAAATTATAGAGAATGGATACACGTTTTTTGATTACATTCCATTCGCTGCACTTATAAGCGGAAAAACTCAAATGGCAACTCCTTTAACTACCAGATTGGTTGAAACAGTATTGATGTCTGCTGTAGCAGGCGGGTTTGCTATGTATGTATCAGTTGAGGTTGTGAAAACCGAATTGAATAGTGTGAAGTCCGGCATCGTGAAGCTAGATGAGAAAGTTGAGACTAAGTTTGATCAGCTAGACAATAAAATTGAAAGGGTACGAGGTGATTTATATGTGCCGATAGGTAAGGTTGATCGATGAATTTTATTAAATGGGCAGATGCAAAAAACTTTATCTCAGTACGCTCGTTTGTTCTTTATGTGACGGTATGGATGACCTGGCAAGCATTTGCATGGGCAGCGGTGTTTGCTACTACTACAGATAAAACCGGAGCCGATGTAGCGCTTATTATTGCTGCAGTCACAGCTCCAATATCAGTACTGCAGGGTTTTGTGTTTAAAGTGTATTCAGAAAGCAGGACTTGATGAAGCGTACGATAAATTCGATCGTAGTTCACTGTGCAGCTACACCCAATGGCAAGCCATTCACTATTTTAGATATTGATATGATGCATAAAGTGCGCGGATTCAAACGGGATAGTCAGGCAGTTCGCAGCTTAAACCCTGATCTTAAATACGTTGGTTATCACTTTGTCATTGAAGTTGATGGCAGTGTTAAATCAGGACGCGGCCTAGAAGAGATTGGCGCGCACGTGCAGGGCAGTAATGCAAAATCAATTGGCATTTGCATGATCGGTACTGATAAGTTCAGCCAAGTGCAATGGATGGCGCTGCGAGAGTGTTTGATCAACATGGCCAGCAAAATACTAGGCCGCACCATCATGTCAGCAGACTCTATGCTGCAATCATTTAAGGATGCTGGAATCAGCATTAAAGGCCATCGCGATTACTCGCCTGATTTTAACGGTAACGGCATCATCGATCGCAACGAGTGGACGAAGATCTGCCCTGGGTTTGATGTATCTGCATGGATTATTAGCGGCATGATGCCATTAAAGGGGGCGTTGTATGTTCAATCCGATTAATTTCATATCAGGTCTAAGTTCGCAAATAAAGCTAGGTCTGATTGCAGTACTTGTAATCGGCGCTTTCTTTGGGGGCTGGACAGTGCATGGCTGGAAAACTGATGCCGGTGTAGCTCATAGTATCGACCGTGATTTAAAAACCAGCCAGACGCTCGATACGAAAGCCGAAAAAATCATTGAAACCAAACAAGCCAAAGAACAGGAGATTAAAATTGTATACCGAGATATTAAGCACGAAATACGTGAGCAGGCTGATGATCGTATTTGCTTCACTCATGATTCTTTGCAGTTGTGGAACGCCGCGATCACAGGTACCGATAGTCATCGAGCCGAGCCTGCTGGAGAGGCCGCAGAAAATGCAGCCGTTGTCGCCACAGTTGAAGAAGTCCTTACAAACGCCGCAGAAAACTTCGAGACCTGCAACAGCAACTCAGTGAAACATAATGCTTTGCTGGATAAGCTGCAGACGCTTAAGGGGAAAATGTGTGTTTGTAGCGAATGAATCTGGATAATTTAGATCCCTGCTAATAATTGATATTGGCAGGGATCGTTTAGATCAATTAATTCAATTGCTGCTTAATCCAATTTACGATAATTGCGCTTAAGTTGCCCCATGCTGCATCTGGAGTAATTTTTGAGACAAAAATTGCATCATCACTATCCATATATATTTGGCAATAGTTTCTGATGCTTTCAGCGTCATCACCAGTCTTCACCATCCAATTTGAATCTAATACATGGCAGTATATTGGGTATTTTTTTACAATTGCATCAATTAATGAATTGTAGTTTTTAACTTTTTTTAAATCATAAGCTATCAAATAGGTAGCCATATAAATCCCTTTTCTAATATAAAACACGAAAAGGTTGCTTACAAAAGTAAATGGTTTTATGATTCACTAAGCAACGCATTCTAGTGTGTTGTTTGAGCTAAATAATAAAGGTGTTGCACTACCACGGCTTGTAAATAGACTAGCTTTCCACGGACAGACTATTTGCAAGCCTTTCTTTTAGATCCCGGCAGGGTAGTATCCTGCATTGCTACCAGGATCAATCTATCTTCTCATTCAAAAACCTCCTAAAACCACAATATATGGTGCTATTTACAATAATTTAGTCATTAAGTTGTGGTAGGTCAAGATGTTTTTATGGGAATTCAGTGAAAATTAATAAATAAATAGCGGAATGTTGAAAAAAATAAACTATTACAAACCAATGAGTTATGTTTTACCCTGCTTAGGGAATGCAGTGACGCTAGTGTAATATCAAACGGTTTTTCGGCTGGCAGCAGCTTGGCGTGAGTAGTTGCGCGAAAAAATCAGAAGTGATAGCTTCACAGTGCCCGAAGTTGCCCAAGCTGCCAGCCTCGCTGCCGAAGAGTGGAGAGAGCGTTACGCAGCCCTTGTTGGACAATATGAAACGCTGAAAGAAGGCGCAGCAATAACTACGTCAGACTTTAATGCCTGCCGCAAGCTGCTGGATGCTGATGCTTTAGTATGTGAACGTGAAGAGTAGGCTATAATGCGTTGCTAGTCTGGAATGGCCGCGGTGTTATCTGGTGGGGTATATTTTAGATAGTACGTACAAAAGACGTATGAACTGCTTGAAAACCCCGTAAAACAAGGGTTTGATGGTGCCCAAAAGAAGCACCTTCCTATCTTTTTGCACAATCCTATGTAAGCCTTGCAAATAGGCGTTTACACAATGCTAGAGTCGATTCTGCGCTGTTTATCACTTCATTTGTTTTTGACTATTATTTGCTATTTTTAACAACTTTCTGTTATGTTGTACGTATAAAAGACGTATGAAACAGGAAATGCCATGGCAAGTTATAGAAAGCTACCTAGTGGCAATTGGTATGCTGAACTAAAAGTATTAAATCAGCGTGATGCAAAGGGAGGGTTCCTCACAAAAGGGCATGCTGTCGCCTGGGCTACTGAGCGTGAGGTTGAAATTCGCGCAAATAAATCAACAGGCACGGCAGTAAAAAAATCACTTCATGATGCACTTGTTCAATACAGGCGAGACGTGACCCCAACCAAAAAAGGTAAGCGCTGGGAGGAGTTGCGTATCGATAAACTAATCAAAGAGCTTTCATTTGTTGGAAAGTTGATGGGTGACGTTAGTGTGACTGATATTGCTGATTGGCGTGATACCCGTCTTAAGCTGGTAAAAAGCAGTTCAGTTAATCGAGAGATGAATATCCTGTCTTCAGTTTTTACTATCGCTGTGCGAGAGTGGCGGTGGTGTGATCATAATCCTGTGCGTGATGCGAAGCGACCAAAGAATCCCCAGCACCGGGACAGGCTTACTACACAAAATGAGCGACAATCAATGCTTGATGCGCTTGGATATATTGATGGTGCTGCTCCTGTTACGGTTGGGCAGAAAGTTGCTTATGCCTATTTGATAGCTCTCGAAACGGCTATGCGTGCCGGTGAGATTTGTTCTATTAACAAAGACACTCTTTACCTTGGGCAGAAATTTGCCAGGCTGATTGATACAAAGAATGGTGAAAGTCGTGATGTGCCATTGTCCAGCCGGGCAATTGAATTGTTTAAATTGGTACCGGATGGGGTAGGTATTACAACGGCTCAGATTGATGCCATGTGGCGGAAGGCTAGAGGAAATACTGAAGGTAAAGTAGTGGATCTGAAATTTCATGATTCACGCCACCAGGCAATTACTAATCTTGCTAAAAAATTAAATGTACTAGAATTGGCCAGAATGGTGGGGCACAAGAACCCTAAAACGTTGCTGATCTATTTTAATGATACGGCCACAACGATGGCTGATAAGTTGGGGTAGTATTAACTTAATTCTTGCATAATTTTTGTGGCGTCAATCCCATACTTTTTGCATAAATATGAATATGCCTTGGTTTTCTGCCCGGTATGCATATAAAATCGTGCAATTAAAAAATTTAATAAATCAGAAAATTTATATTTAAGCTCTTCAAATGAAATGCATGAACTATATGTATCAATTATCTGATTGTCGGTCATACCTTCAACATAGGACGGATATTTTTTCTTAAATCTGGCTAATGCTATATTTTCTTCCATGATTAACCCCACTTTGTATTTGGTAATCTTTTCATATCAATCCTTAATAGTCGTAGCAATTGAGGTCTGTCGTCATTCATTTGTGTTACATCAATATCATTAACAGAAATGCTATCTAAGACCATATCAGTATCTAATTCAAGTTTTTGCAGAATGTCGGATATTTGTTTTTCAGCATTTTTTATTAGTTGGTTGTTTTCACTGGACATATAATTCTCCTTGGTGCTTGCATTAAGCATGAGTGTATATAACTTTAATGCAGCAAATGGTGACATATTACTTAATCTCTACAATATATTGATATACTCTACGCACAAATGATTTTACGTTGTAATACCATCTCTCGTAGAATTTTAATTTTCTAATATGAAATTCATTACTTGTACCAAAAGATAAAATCTTATAAGGCTTATAATTAATAAAAACTAGATCGCCGATTTCTAGGCCGTGATCTATGCTGTTTATTGTAAAAGTTTTAAATTCCATAACTATCCTTTAGGCCGCATGTTTTAATTTTCCGGTATTAATCCGCGCCCACTCAATTACATCAGTCGCAAACCACACCTTATGACCTTGTTTTGATTGTGTCGGACTGAATGGCGCGGGGAATGTTGGCATTTTGACAATGCGATCGCGCACCTCGGAATTTTTCAGCTTCAGCCAGTTGGCAATATCTTCTGTAGTCCAGAGTTCAGGCGCTTTGCTTACCTTAAGCGCACTAGCGCTTGCTTCCATCGCTTTGGCGATGCGCTCTAGGTTTTTAATTAAATCTTCGCTCATTTTGTTGTAACTCCTGTATGGCTTAGTGCTGCTCGATATGAATTCAATGCCTGGCTGCGGTCGTAAATGCCGGATTCATGCTGCCTTAATGTGTGGTGGTACCGGCTGCGCAGGTATGCGCCGGCTGATACGTGGTGCGGCCATGTTACGTAGCCTAAAAACGGTATTCCGCTGATCGTGGTTGCCAAGCGTATTTTCTTTGGGTGAATGGTGATGCCTTCAGTGGCCAGTTGCTCAATGATTGTCTGGCAGATCTGCTGCAGGTATTCTTTGCTGTGGCCAAGGATTACCATGTCATCTACATAGCGCACGTAATGCTTAACTTGCAGCGTTTCTTTCAGCCAGTGGTCAAAGTCGTTCAGGTAGATGTTGGCAAATAGTTGGCTGCTCAGGTTGCCAATTGGCATGCCTTTGTTTTGGTTGGTGCGGTACAGGCTATCGGCTGCAAATAAGTGATCGTAGTTGTCGCCGGTTCGATATGAGTCAATCAGGTCGATCAGAAGCTGGCGCACATCATGGTCACCAATGTGGCGCAATGCGCGTTCTTTAAGCTGTGCATGCGGTACCGAGTAGAAATACTTGCTGATGTCCAGCTGCAGCACCCATGATGTGTTTTCGCGCCTGGCGAATTGTGCAACGCGGTCTATGGCTGCATGACTGCCGCGCCCTGGTAAATTGCCGAATGTGTCATGAATGAATTTTGGCTGCCAGATCGGCAGCATGTACTGGTACAGCATCCAATGAACGATGCGGTCTTTCATCGGTGCATCGACCACATCACGGAATTTCTTTTCACGAACGGTAAATGTTTTGTATTCGCCAAAGGCGTAAGTGCGTGCGCGGAGGCGTTGCTGAATGGTTGTCAGGTAGCTGAGCGCGTCTGCTTCAAAGCGCTGCATGCGTAAGCTGCTGCCTTTGTTGAGTTTGGCTTTGAGCCAGCATCTGTAGAGGTTTGGCATGCTGGTTATGTTCATGAAGTCACTCATTCACATAAACCATAAGAAGATGAGCAACCGGAGTTTTTTTCTAGTTCATCAAAGAAATTTAATTGCTTTCCACCACGGGATGTTTTTGCCCAAAATATTACTTCATAAATATCTGCTACTTTGTTAGCGCCAGATTTATTGACTGCAAAGAAGGTTGGTTGCTGTCTTTTACTTGCTGCTGAAACAAGCAATTCCCATTCATGTATGCGGTCAATGTGTTCTGGGAAGCGTTTTGCGATCTGGTTTAATTCTGGTTTTGCTGCATTGATACACGGCATACATCCAACACGGCCCATGCCCTGTTTATATAGGGGGTTTGGCTTAATGTGCTTGTTTGAACAAAATGTGAAAACGTCATCTGCAGACCAATCCACAATAGGCCTGAAAATCCATAGGCGCTTGCCTACACGTTCAAATTTCTTTGATTTACTGCGGTTCAGTGATTCATCGCGCCTAATACCTTGCCAACTCAAAACGCTAAACCCTTGATCCATTAAATTCATTTGAAATTCAACTGCAATATTTCGTTTTAATTCTTCGGTGCAAAATTGAGCTTTACGGCTTGGAAATCTACCTTTCCATAGACATAAATCTAAAAATGGATTTCCAGTAGGATGTAATGCATTTAACGCACGGCGTTTTGCTTTATTTGACCATCTAATCCTGCGGCCAGAATCATCGCGTCGCGTGCGCATATCACGCGCAATAAACATACGTTTACGGGCAATCTGCTCACTAAACTCAGCTTTAAGACGTGTGATTTTTATATTAAGTGCTGATTCCAAATAATATAAATATTCATATACAGCCTCATGCTCATTGCCAGTGTCACAAAATATTGGAATGATTGATTCACGTGGGCAGTTATCAATCGCAATCAACAAAGTCGCAGCGGAATCTTTGCCACCACTTACTGAAATTACATGTTTTACTTTCCCGCTTTCCACAACAGCACCCGTAGGCGCTGCTGCGGTTTTCGGTTTGGCTTGTTGCCTTGCTTTTGCAGGTTTCTGCGGGATGCTCTCGACCAAGATTGATCCTTCCGTGGCAGCATGGCCAGCGTCTAGGTGTTGTAATGTTGGGTCAGCGGAAGCCAACGTTGTTGTTGTCGTTGTCGGGCCAGTCGTTGTTGAGATTGAACACGCCGGCATTGTCGTCCGAGTTCCAGTAGCCGCCTCGGATGAGCGCATTGCCAGACTTTCCAGAGCGCACCCTGTATCGATCATGATGTTGTCCTTTGTGCGCGTTGCAATCCGCCCAGGATGCGACCAAGCTCGACCACTAAACCCACTCGATGCTCGAATGAGATTTTGAATAGGTTTAGTGCTTGTGCCTGGCATATATAGTGGCGGATCAGATCCACGTCAGCAGATAGCTGTTTCAGCAGTTGCGGCTTGTTATCTTCATTGCCGTACAGATAGGTGTTGCGCATGATGCGCTGCATGGTCTGGCGCACGTTTTCGCCCCATGTAATACGGATGTCACGCGGTAGTTTGATCATGTCCTGCAGCAGCATTGAATCCAGATCGCCGGCTTTGGTTTTAAAGATGAAGTCCTGCGTATCCGGGTTGGCCAGTGCTTTTGCCGTGGTGGATGTTTTTAGCTGCTTGCTGGTGATCAGATCCGCAATTACCTGGTTCACGATATCATCCGAGATTGCATCCAGTGCGTAGCTGGGCGCTGATACTTCGCATACATCGATGTCGGTTTGATTGACCACAACATAGGAAATATTGTGTTCATCCATGATTGGCCATAAGCGCTGTTTGTAATTGGCGACCGGAAAACCAACCAACAAGTGAGGCTTGTTAGCTGGGCCGGCAAGCCTGATTTTGTATTGCTTTAACGTGTGCAGCGCGTAGGCGGATTTGTTGAAAGCATGCAGCCAGGTTCCTGATTGCACCAATACCATGTGATGCGGGTATTGGGCTTGCAGTTTTTCGCTGGTCTCTACGTGCGGATCAGTGGCGGTGAATGTGACTTCGATGCCTTGGATTAGATGATTAATTTGCATCATTGAACCTCGTGAGCCTTAACGTCTGGCATGCCTTGTTCCCAAAGTTCTAATAGGTTTTTAATCTCACCTACGGATTGCTCTCGATTAACATTGCTGATGTAACTTGCACGTTCATCCGTGAATACAATTAAAGTAAAACCGACTTTTCTATAGCAACAAGCTTCAATTTCCTCTTCTAAATTTTTAGCGATTTCTTGCAGGTGTTTGCTCAATCTGATTGCTTCCGCGCTCATACCTTAGCCTTGCTTCTACGTTGAGATTTTTCAGCAGCTCTGCGCTCCGCACGATTGCCACCAAAGCCTCTTTGCAGATTGGAATTTTCATCTTCATTCAGCGTAACTTTTTGATGCTGCGCCTGTTGGTTTGGCTGCTCTCTTAGTTTTTCCATCATCTTGCTAAATGCGTCAGCGCCTTCAAACGCTCGGTTAATCATTTCCATTTTTAACTCCTATTAAAGCCGCCCGCCTTTCAAGCGGACGGCATGAGTGACAAGTGACTAGAGACTCTTGGTGCAGCGGAAGCCAACGTAGCTGCTGTCGTAGCCGGGCCAGTCGTTGCGGAGACGGAACACGCCGGCAACGACGCCCGAGTACCAGCAGCCGCCTCGGACGAGCGCAGAGCCAGACCAATCACCGCCGCCGATGCTGGTATCGCCTATGCCATGTTCGCGGCTTTCGTATGGCGCTGTGGTGACGGTAGGGGAGTCTTTGGCAAACTTCTTGGCAATCACGCCATTTTCATCGCCTTGTACGTCATCAAATACCCAGCTGTAAATATTGCCGCTGAAGTCATAAACGCGCTCACCGTTTGCCAGTACATGCCAGCGGCGCTCTGTTGGCTCATCGCTTTCATAATGGCCATCTTTCGGTTCTGATACGCTGCCTTTATGAATACCGCGATAGACTTCGCCTTCACCAGCCTTGCCGCCCGTCCAGTTTTCATCCTGGTTAACGATCTGATGTGCGATTGCCAGGTATTGCAGTTCCGTTATCAGTAAGTAGCCGGCATCGATACATGCCTGCTTAGCTTTGTGAAAGGTGATGTAATTCCATGGCTTGCGATCTGCCGTGATGATGGCCGTGTCTATGTCTGACTTGCTGCAGGCGTACTTGCCAACATTAAATGCCGGTACCACTGTGCCGTTTGGCAATGTGGTTTTAGGCACTGTCACAAACTCATCCTTGCCTTGCAGTCTGTTACGGACGATGGTGCGCAGATCTGCCGCCAGTAACGGATATTCGTTTTCGCATGATTTGGCATAAGCGCTGATCGCAGGAATGGCATGCTTGTCCGTACTCAGGTTAAGCACGTAATATTCATCATGTTCGTGCTTTTCGCCTGGTGCGCTTTGTCCATCGGTGCGGATAATATGGAATTTAGGGTAAAGGCCAATATTGCTTTTGTCTATTTTAGTGTTGTCTGTAGCGGTGTTCATGGTTGCTCCTGTCCTTGGTTAAATGAATTAAGCTGCTAGTTTTCTTGCTTGAACATGCGCCTTGAACTTTTCTGCCCACTGAGCGCACAGTGCATTTACTGCGTTTTCATCAAGTGTTGCTACATCTACGGTATAGCTATCACCAGATGCTATCGCATCATCCAGATCGGATTTTTTAAGTCCTACCAGTTTTAACTGGTTTGGCATTTCTGGCAGTTGGATAGCAAACGTGATTGAGATCACTGGCTGTTGTGGTATTTGTTCCGGTACCGCATTTGTATTCATTTGTTTTTCTTTCTTTTCGGTTGGTGTTTTGGCTTTGTGATGCTGTTCCTGTGTTGGAATGTTGTTTGTCACGTGGCTCTGCGCATTTAATTTGCGCTTCAGAAAGGCTTCATCCGTGTAGTAGTGCTTTGATTTTTCCAGCGTACCAACTTTAAAGTCATCGCATTTTGTAAAACCGCCATACTTGAGCACGTAGGTGATCATGTTGGCCGCCTTTGTAGTTTCATCATAATCGGTCGAGTTGTTGGTGATTTTGGCTATTAGCTCTTTATGCTCAATGCCTGGGTGCTCAGTAATAATGTCGCGGATCTGTTTTGCTACATTGGTATGTGCTGGCATATCGGCCTCTGCTTTAATGGTTGGTTTTTCAAACGTGTTGAAAGCACGACCCTCTTTAAAAGTCATGGTGGTTGCTACTTTGTTGTTTTGTTTAATTACACTTTGTTTGATTGGCTTTAATTCCTCGGAGTTAGCTGGAGGTAGGTAGGCTGCTTTTTCAATATTTCGTCTTAATGGGCAAAAGCTACGGCCTAGCTCCGTAAGCTTGTAACCTGTTGCATCATTTTCTACATAACCAAGTTTTAATAGCCTTGATGCTCTGATGCCACTTGGAAATCTATCCAAAAGCTCCGTATGGCTTATTGTTCCGGCTCTAAGTGCCTGCATTACCCTGGCTTCACATGTGCTTATTTTTGCTGCTTTCATGCTGCTAACTCCTGGCCTCTTTCACTTTGTTCATAAAAGTCATCCACTACTTTTGAGCCGATAGCGTTGTACACTTTTGCATCGGCCATCAGGTATAGTTTGCGCTGCACGTCCAGTACTTTCTCAGCATCCAAGACAGTTTGCATGTCCATTGTCTGCCCGATGCGTAGCTTGGTGAGCAGCTTGCGCATAGGTTGGTCGTTGTAGTCTGGAAGGTAGTGCGTTGCCAGTTCTGCAAAGAAATTAACCCACTCTGTTGCTACTTTCAGCAGGTAGCAGATAGTGCCATCGGCTTTTTTGTAGACTAATACCCATTCGCCGCTTTTCAGGTCTTTGGCCTCAAGTGCCTCGCATGTTTTAAGCTGACGAAAAACGGCTTCAATCTCTTCAAAGTCTTCTTTCATTGCAATTAGGCGAATGTTGCGTGTGCTGCCGCATGGCTTTGGTTTGTATTTTTTGCGAGGTTTACGACTCATGCGCGGCCTTCTTTCTTAAGGTCAGCAACAACCTGAGCCATTGTTCTGGCTTGTGGTACCGGGTTGTATGAAAGGTCTGTGCTTAGTACGTCTTCAATTTCAGCATCTATTGATTTGTGCCTTATCAACTTTTTATGTGAATACATGCTGGCAGTGATTGCAAACGGGCCCGCAATTAAATAGGCGGCAATGTCCAGCGTGTCTGCCTGTGGTACGGTTTTGAATAGCACCAAGTTAGCCAAGCCAATAGCAAAGCTGGTAAAAAACGCAGCCTTGTAGTGTCCGTTATTCACGTTTAGGCTTTGAAAACCTAGTGCGAATACCAAGGTAAATGTGCTGGCAAAAATGAGTAGGGCGGTGATCATGCTGCAACCATTTCAGAACCGTCGTCTTCCGCATAATGTTTGGTTGCGTGCTCACCCATCATTTTTATGATTAAATTATGGCAAGCGCCTATGTTTTCAGTGGTTGGCGGCACCTTTCCCGTGTCTCGGTTACAGATAAGGTCTGCAAGTGCTGCTAGGTCGGAAAGCGAAACGGTAACATGTGTAGTCATGCTGCAGCCTTTGAATTAATGGCAATTAGTTCAAGTTCTGCTTGTTTAATGAATTCGATATGCTGGGTTAGTATATCGATCATCACCTGAGCATCTATTGCCGATAGGTACTCTTGAATTCTTGCTGAGCCGGTTTCAATGACGAAAACCGAATACACTTTATCCTCAACTCTTTTTGTTGTGTAATCTTTAATCCATACAGAAGTTCTCACTGTTGAATTCTTTAAGAGAATTTCTGATGTATTAAATTTTTCTGGATTAAAACTCATAGTGTCCACCCCGCTAAATCCCATGCTGTTTTTAAGTTGTAGCCACGATTTTTGTAATAATGGCGTGTTAATTTGATGCGTTTTAATAGTTTGATCATTTAAAATCTCCAATGCTCAGTGGGTCACATAGGGCATAGGTGATGCTTACAATGCAAAGCATTGCTACAGCGACACGCAGCGCGTCATAGATAAAGTCGTTTGTATGGATGCTCATGATTAAGCAGCCTCCGGACTTGTACACATCTGCATGCGGCGAATCTCAGCCGCTTCTTTGATGTTCACAACTTTGCGCGGCTTTGGATCAGGGTGATGCACCACGCGCAAACCAAGTGATTTGGCTTCATTAATAAGGGTTTGTACGGTGCGAATATCGGTGTTTTCTGCAATTTGAAGATTCATTTTTACTCTCCGGTTAAACCAGTCCGCGGTGACAAAAATCAGTCACATCGGACTGGATGGGTGACAAGTGACTAGAGACTCTTGGTGCAGCGGAAGCCAACGTAGCTGAGGTCGCCGATGGGCCAGTCGTCGTTGAGACGGAACACGCCGGCATAGGCGTCCGAGTCCCAGCAGCCGCCTCGGATGAGCGCACGGCCAGACCAATTACGACCGCTATCTGGTCGCCACCCCATGCCTTTTTCAAGGCTAGGGTAGGGTGCTGTTGAAATTGAAGGGTCTTTTGTGTCGAATGGCTTATTGATAACGCCTTTTTCATCACCATGGATATCGTCAAATACCCATGAAAAGACATTGCCATTCATATCGCAGATTTTTTCGCCATTGCTCAGGGTGAGCCAGCGGCGCTCTTTTTTGTCGGCAGGATCAAAGTCACCGGCTTGCGCTTCTGTTACGTTACCTTTACGGATGCCACGGAATAGCTTGCCTTCACCGACCTTGCCTTTAGTCCAGTTGGCGTCCACGTTCACCACGTTATGCGCGATGGCCAGCCATTGTGTTTCTGTGATCAGTGAGTAGCCGGCATCCAGGCATGCTTGTTTTGCGTTTTTGAAGTTTATGCTTGTCCAGGTCTTACCGTCAGCTGTAATAACCGCTTTTCCGTCACCTGACTTGCTGGCTGCGTACTGACCAACCTGGAATGATGGCACTAGGGTCCCGTTAGGTAGTTCTGTCTCCGGAACGGTGACAAATAGGTCTAGTAGTGCTGCTTTGTGTTCGGTTTGCATGTTCATAATGAACCTTTCATTAAACCAGCCCGCCGTTGCACATCGGACTGGATGGGTGACAAGTGACTAGAGACTCTTGGTGCAGCGGAAGCCAACGCTGCCGCCGTCGCCGTCGGGCCAGCCGATGCCGAGACGGAACACGCCGGCATAGCCGTCCGAGACCCAGCAGCCGCCTCGGAGGAGCGCATTGCCAGACCAATCACCGCCGCCGATGCTGGTATCGCCTATGCCGTGTTCACGGCTTTCGTATGGCGCTGTGGTGACAGTAGGGGAGTCTTTGGCAAACTTCTTGGCAATCACGCCATTTTTATCGCCTTGTACGTCATCAAACACCCAGCTGTAGATGTTGCCGCTAAAGTCGTACACACGTTCGCCATTGGATAGCACATGCCAGCGGCGTTCTGTTGGCTCTTCGCTTTCATAATGACCGTCTTGCGCTTCTGATACTTTCCATTTGTGAATACCGCGGTAGATTTCACCTTCGCCTACTTTATTGCCTGTCCAGTTTTCAGCCTGTTGGCTGATCTGGTAGGCAATAGCTAGGTATTGCAGCTCGGTAATGAGTGCATAGCCAGCCCCAGCGCATTCAGCGCGTGCGTCATGGTAGTTAATGTTGCGCCAAGGTTTGTTGGCCTGGTCAATAACAAGCGTACCGTCATTGTTTTTACTGCAATGGTATGCGCCTACCTGAAACGATGGCACTACGGTGCCATTGGGCAGTTCTGTCTCCGGAACGGTGACAAATAGGTCTAGTAGTGCTGCTTTGTGTTCTGTTTGCATGGCATCAACCTTAAATATTGTTGTACCAGTAGTTTTTTGCTACTGGGGCTGGTCTACGCTTTGCGTAGTTGTTTGCCAGCCGGTTTAAACAAATCGCAAGGCCTTTATTAGCCAATGCGCTTTCAAGCGTGTAACCAAAACTGGCTAGTTTTGCTCTGTTGAATGCTCGCTGCAGATCAGTTTGTGTGTGCATTTTTCAAAACTCCCTAACTTGGTTTAGGTGGCGCTTTGAAATATACTAAACGTAATGTTTAGTAACTGTCAAACAAAATGTTTAGTTTTGTGATGATATTTTTTTGAGCAAAGATAATTTTGTGAGAAATAGGCGAAAAAAAACCGCCGAATGGCGGTTTTTGCTGGTAATGAGGGAATAGTTAATTCGGCTGTGTTCTTACTGAAATAATTGTTGCTGTGGTTATATTGCCTCTTAGCTCGTTTGCATTAACGCTGAGATAAACTTTGTTTTTTGGTCTGGACCATTCAGCAGCTTGTAATTCTGCAATCTGTCTTTTATCGAGTGAGTTGTCTTTAAACTTAGCTACGAATTCTCGATTTGAATCCAGGTGAAGCAATCTAATTTTTATTTCATCTGGCTGGGTCGTATTGACTTGTAACACATGATAGTTACCATTGACTTGTATTTCTGCTGATTCTGCTCTGGCGTTAGATGAAAGGCGTTTTGCATCTTCTTTATTAAAGCTAATGCCATTTATTTCTATGGTTTCTGCATCGGATATCCCTTTTAGCATAGAAATATTGGTTTGCTTTGCGTCTTTTTTTATACTTTCTAATGCCGGCCTGTCACGCATCGCATCTGCAAATATCTGCATTCTGGCAGTTTCCTGCTCGGAGAGTTTTATTCTTTCAATAGTTGCTTGTTCGAGAGCTTTTCCAGCTGCAGCTGATTCAACATATGTTTTATAAGCAACAGTAGATGCCCATGTAACGGCCGCGCCAAGAATTAATATAGTTAGTTCTTTGCCTGTCATCTTGTTGGTAATCTTATCAATTAATGCCCCAAAAGACTTTTCCAAGTCCACAGTGATGTGAGTGCATCCGTCTTCAACCTTTGCTTTAAACTCGAGTGCCTTGCGCTCATCGTCACTAAGGTGCCTAGTGTTTTTATCTAAAGCTAGTTTAGCATAAGTACGATTAAGGCCTTGCTGTAATTCTAACAAGGCGGACATGATTGATGGTGTTAATGTGCTGTTGTATCCCTCGCCTTCAAGCTCAATGGTGATCTTTGGCCAATTATCAAATTTGATTTTTATATCATCAGGGATTTCATCGCGTAGCGCCTTTTGAAGAAACTCAAACGCATCTGCTTCGCTAGTTATTTTTAATTCTTGTTGGTTATCCAAAAGTGGTCCTTGAGTTTAAGACAATGTTTAATAGGCTATTTGTATTTATAGAGAACATTTTCTGTAGTCATCTAGCGCCCATTTTTTTAGTAATTTTGAGTGACCTTCCGCGGATCCAACTGAGTAAAATGCCGTTACCTTAGACTTGTTGTCACCAATTTCCTTAATATCGATTACCTGGTAATAACTGGTACCGAGCCCGCCTCGTAGTGATACTGCAATAGTTCCTATTTTATTGTCCGGGTCTAAATTTCCCTCGGTGACCATTTGTGCGGTTACCATCCACCCGTCGCTGCATTGCTGGGTTTGTTCTAATAATTTCTTGTATAAGTGCTGGTAATTTTCTGGGGCATCAAAGGAGGCTGACTTTGATGGGGCCAACTCTCGAACACCGCCAATTGTATGTGGGGTGCATGCGGTAATTAGCAGCGGGATCAGTGCAATGTGGAATATTTTCATTTTTTTTAATTATTTTGTTCTAGTAGCTGTTTTAGCAGTTTGTTAGTTTCTTTGGATTCTTTAATTTGTTGCTCAATTAAATCTTTTGTCCCAAATATTGCAAATGGTAAAAAGAACCATAGCAGTGCCAATACAATTAAAAATATTACTATAAGCAACCCCAGCCCCGTATCTACACCTGACATTTGTTCCCCCTGATTAAAAATCAAAATTTCGTTGTATTTGTAGCCGATAAATATTATTTAACTTATGTTCCGGTTGCTTTGGGTGGGTTATGGCCGTTTGGTTTTGGCTCTGGTTCAGCAAGCGAATCGCTGATTTTTACAACCTGATATTTTGTTGCCTCATCCATATGTTGCATAGCTAAAACAACTTGTGCCTCAGGTGAGTTTTTATATGGGCGTAGTGGATCAAACATTTCACCAGTTCCGTCTCTGACATATTTAATTCTAAAGCTCCATTCATCTGCCAGATCGATTAAATAGTCTTTGGGTACCCCTCTGACTTTCCAGTTTCTAATATGCTGGTCTAAAAGATTAAATTTTCTAGCCAATTCAGCATCTGACATCTCTATTTTAAGAGTTGTCATTACTTTTCTTAATCTTGTATAGCTTTCATGTTCCATTTCAGCAATGTAATTCATGGACTGTCCTTTTGTGCTAAACAAAATGTTTTGTCTTTTTGTTGTAAATACTAAACATTTAGTTTAGTATTTGTGACTATGATTTCTGAAATTATTAAAAAGCATGGTGCGGCCTCGTTAGCTAAGAAGCTGAATGAATCCATTCAGACTATTAATAATTGGGTAAGCAGGGGTGTCCCGCTGGATAAGGCGGTTGCCTTTTGTGATGCAGTTGATTATGAGATTTCCCCACATCAAATGTATCCAAAGCAATACCCGCATCCAAACGATGGGCTTCCACCCGGCCTTCGCTGTGCTTGCGAGGATAAAGCCGCATGAACATCGGTGCTATCTACAATTCTTTTTCTGGTCATGGTGTTTATATCCCTGGCAAACCTAAATCGTTGAGAAAACTTCATCAATTGCCGTGCGTGCGCATTTTTGAAATTCATCATCGAAATTTGCGGCGTCCATGTGCATGGTCAATGCATCGTAGGCCCCGGTCATTAATCTTTGTTTTGTCGATTGGTCGATCTGTATGAGCGGCAGCAATGATCTGCAGCTCATCATTAAGCCTTCGTGCCTGGCGGCTAAGGTTCTATGTGCATCTACTAGCTGCTCCAATCGTTCTTCTAATGCTGCTATGCGTTCGTCAGTGGCCATGGGGCTGCCTTTCTTGAGATTTCTTGGGGGTTTAAATGCGTAACCAATACTCAGTGTGTTGTGCCGTAAGCTTCTTTCACGGCAAGGTTGGCGAACTGTATTCTTGCCTGGGCGTCGATATTCAGGCCGCGAGACTTGCACCAATCGGGAAACGATTTGGGATCGATGATCACGCGCATCACGATATGGCCGTCTCTTCTCAGGCTCTTCTCTCCCTTCTCGGCTTTCATGAGCCATTCGTGGAATGTTCTGGGGAGCTTCGCGCTGTCGGTCATGATCCTGAGGATGGCGCTGTAATCTTCGAGACGGTACCAAGCCATTCCGGTGGCTCTGACTGTTATTTGGCCGGATGATTTTTCCATGGAGATTCCTTTCGTGATTAACACTAGATTTTTGTTTGAGAGCTTAGATTCTAGCATGCTTGGAATCTCCACCTTTTCCCGCCGCGCCGGTATGGTTGTATGCCGGATATGCCAGAGAACTGGATGCATGTCCTCCAACCTTAATACCAGTAGCCGGTCTCCGGTTGCGGGTATCTTTTTTTCCTGGTTGGTGCTGCGTTTGCATTTTTATCTCGCCATTTGTTGTGTTGATGGCTGAAGTATGTGGGGATTTAAAAAATAAAAACACGGCTTTTTTGCAGTGATTTAGCCGTTTTATTGTGGAGGTAATTATGGTAGCGAATACGAATGTTTTGGATGCAGCGTATCACACGGTGCATGATTTCCCTGGCGGTACTCATGCCATGGCACAGCGGCTTGGTGATGTGAGCCCAAATGTTTTAAACAAGCAGATTGATCCGAATGTGGATACACATGTGCTTGGGTTAAGCCGTAGTGTGAAAATACAGCGCATTGCCAAAGATCCTCGCATATTACATGCAATGGCATTTGAGTTGAATCATGTTGCTATTCCGCTTCCTGAAGTTCCTGAGTATGGCGATATGTCATTGCTGGATGGCTTCATGGATATTATCAATGAAATGGCTGATTTTACTCAGGCGTTTCAGCAAAGCTGGGCTGATGGAAAAATCACCAGCAAAGAATTTGAACGCATTAAAAGCGAGGCTGCTGATGTACAGGCTCGATTTGCGGCGATTGTTGCACGCATCGGCGATATGAAAGTTGATTAATCGTTATGGTTGATATTCACGATCAGTCAACATCTGAAATTAAGCCTCTATACAGCGAGGATGCTGAACAGAGTGTGCTGGGCGGTATTTTTATCGACAATACCGCGTATGACAGGATTGTCGGTGTTATCACTGAGTATGACTTTTATCCGCGTGAACACCGCATGATTTTCCGTGCAATCAGTCATCTGCTGGATGCTTCAAAGCCTGTGGATGTGGTGACGGTTGGTGAGTTCCTGGATAGTCACAAACTGCTGGAAGATGCGGGCGGCATTACCTACCTGGTTAACATCATTCAGAATACTCCAAGCGCTGCGAACATCATGCGTTATGCGGAGATTGTCCGCGACTATTCATTAATGCGCAAAATGAGCGCAATTTCCGCGGAAATTTCCGAAAAAATCAATAAACGCAATGGTATGTCAGCCAAGGATTTACTGGACTTTGCACAAAGCCGGTGGATGACGGTTGGTGAAACATTAAACAGATCGAACAACACCATGCAGCACATCAACCAGGTGATGTCATCGGTGATCGATAAGATCGACGAAATGTACATGCGCGAAAGTAAGGATGACGTGACCGGACTTCGTACCGGTCTGGATGATCTGGATACAAAAACCACAGGCATGCAGCCTGGTGAGTTAAACATTATCGCTGCGCGCCCAAGCATGGGTAAGACCTCTCTAGCGTTAAACATCGTTGAAAATTGTGCGTTAAAGCAGGGCAAGAATGCTGCTGTGTTCAGCCTTGAAATGATCAACAACCAGCTTGGTATGCGTTTGCTTTCCAGTGTGGCTAGGTTACCTGCCCAGCGTGTGAGTATTGGTCGGGTGAATGATGATGAATGGTCTTTAATTACCAAGGCCGTACATGACCTGAAAGATAAAGGCATTTACCTGGATGAGGAAAGCACGCTGAATGTGAACGATATACGCGCGCGTGCAAGGCGTTTGTATCGTGAGTTAAAGGGTGAGCTGCATCTGATTGTGATTGACTATGTACAGCTGATTGCGCTATCCGGCAGCGATACCAGGAGTAATGAGATTGGCGATATTTCGCGTGCATTGAAGCTGTTGGCCAAGGAACTGCATCTGCCAATTATTCTGTTATCTCAGTTGAATCGTGGGCTTGAGCAGCGTCCGAATAAGCGTCCGGTGATGAGTGATCTGCGTGATAGCGGTGGGCTTGAACAGGATGCTGACAATATTTTCTTTATCTATCGTGATGAAGTTTATCACCCAGATACGCCTGATAAGGGCACGGCTGAGATCATCGTTGCAAAGCAGCGTAATGGCCCCATTGGTTCTGTTCGTACAACATTTGTGCCTCACCTGATGCGGTTTGAGAACTTTTACAGTAGCTAATTAGGTGAAAAAAACGGAAATTGCGCGGCGCATTTCCGCGAAAAAATTGAATATTTGATGTGGAAGGTTAGTAAAAATGTCGGTAAAAATGATGAGTTTGGTGTTTGAACGATTCCCTTATGGCGGGAATGAGCGCGTACTTGCTCTGGCAATTGCTGATCATGCCCACGATGACGGATCCAATATTTATCCTGGCAATGAACGCCTTGCACATAAGACCATGACCAGTGAACGCACGGTGATTAGACTGATGCAAAAGTTTGTAAAAATAGGCTGGCTGATCAAGGTTAAAAATGGCAATTCAGGTAGAGGTATTGCAAACGAGTACTGCATTAATCCTGATTGGATAAAGGGTGACAAATTGTCACCCTTTGTGAAAGACGAAAAAAGGGTGACATCTGAAGCAGAAAGGGTGACAAATTTAACAGAAAGGGTGACACCGGAGGTAATAAAGGGTGACACAGCTATGTCACACCAACCGTCATTAACCAAATGCAACCATCAAGAAACATCACCGCATGCGCGAGAAGCATCACCTGAAAATCAAGCACCGAGGCCTGAAGGATTGCTTGCGTGTCGTTTGATTAAACTAAACGTGGCTGTTACCAGCATCAACCCAATACTGTGCAGATGGGTTTCTGAAAACATCCCATTTGATTTCATTGAGCAGTGCGTACAGCTTGCAAGGCAAAACAAGCCATGGCCTGAGAAGATAGCAGCTGGTTATCTGGATGCAATCATTCGCAATGAGTTGAAACCAAAGACTGACAACAGCTGGCTGATGACTGATGAAGGAACGATTGCTAAAGGACGTGAGGTTGGTATTGAAGCCCGAGCTGGGGAAAGCATGAATGACTACCGGCAACGCTTAAAAAATCAATTGTCCATGAATAACCAGAAAGCAGCCTAATCATGCATATCAGTTTTAAATCAGACATTAATCAGACAATTGGATTTGTTGACAGGTTTTCTAAACAGGTACCGTTTGCAGCTGCTGTTGCTTTGACCAAAACAGCAAAGCAAGGCGCTGATGATATGCGTGCAAAGTTTCTAAGTGTGTTTGACCAGCCGACACGCTACACCATGAACTCTGTATTCAACTCAAGCGCAAACAAGCGTGACCTGATAGCGGCATTCGGTGTTAAAGACCAGGGCATGCTTTCAAAGTCTGGTGGCAATAGTCCTGCCGATGTTCTTGGTCATCACTTCAGCGGCGGTCAATCAAGACTGGCGCGCTATGAGTTGGCGTTCCGCAAGCTTGGCATGCTTGGTTTCAATGAAGATATCGTACCAGCGTCAGAACTCAATGAGTTGAATCAGTACGGCAACGTACCAGCATCGTTGATTGTTAAATTAATCTCATACTTCGGTGGCTTTGGTGAGCAGGGTTACAAGGCCAACAGCTCAGCTGATACAAGAGCGAAGCTTGCCAAGCGTACCGATAAGAACTCCAAAGGCAAACGCCAAAGCAAGTACGTCAAAATCAATGGTGTTGTTTACTTCTATGCCAGTGGTGCAGATCACCTACATCGTGGTATCTGGGCTAAGAGCGGCACGCATGGTTCAGACATACGACCGATCCTGATGTTTGTTAAACGCGCCAGTTACAGCAAGCGCTTTTACATCGATAAGTTTGCAAGCAAAGCACGGTCAGACTTTGCCGTTAACTTTAAAGAGTCATGGGCCTACGCCGTGCGGACTGCGCGATGAGTAAGTCGATTAAATCATTTATATCAACACCATTCCTTGCTGCAGGATTTCTTGTTGTTGTGGTTGGTTATGTATTGATACGTCTTGCTATGTGGGTTGAAAAGTGAAGGTACTCCCAGAAGCAAGCTATAAGGGTAATGAGAGGCTCATGTTTTCTCTAGTCACAAGGATTTTATAAAGGGGTTATATCATACAAAACAGTAACTTAGATATGTTAAGCAGTTTGCAAATCGCCGTAACTCAAAAGGTTTTCGGCGAGATTGTTGGCATTTCTCAGCCTGCTGTTAGTGACCTGATCAAGCGTGGCATTTTAACTGACGGAGATATTGCAAGTAATTGGCTGGTTGCATATTGCTCACATCTTAGAGAACAGGCTGCCGGTCGTGCTGGATCTGATGGAAGTCTTGACCTGGTAAGTGAGCGGGCTCGACTGGCTAAAGAGCAGGCCGATAAAGTCGCGTTTCAAAATGCGATCACTCGTAACCAGCTTGCGCCAGTTGACTTGCTGGAAGAGGTGTTGGCGAAAGCCGCTGCGCGTATCAATGGTGTTTTTGATGCAATACCAGGAATGATCAAACGCCGCGTTCCATCGTTGAGTTCAGAAGATGTTGATTTGATTTCAGGTGAAATTGCGCGAGGCAGAAACATCGTTGCATCAATGTCCTTGAATGACCTTAACGAAAATTCATCCATATCTGATGAAGACGTTATTGTCGGTGATGTTGATTAATGTGGGAAGAGTGGGGCGCTTATGCGGTGCGTAAAGGTAATTATTCAATCAGTAAAGCGATGATCGATGGGAAGTGGATTTTTCAGTTATGGCAGTTATCACCTGAAAAGAGCCTTGGCAAGTTTGCCAGATATAAAGAAACGCAAGCGGCACATGAAAAAATATTGAGCAAAGAGAAATAACAAATGGGCGCAATAGATAGTAATGTTTTTGATATAGGCAATATTGAGCGAAGCCTGATGCTTGGCATGCAGGCTTTTGGTGTGCCTGAGCCACTTACTTTGGATCAGTGGGCTGAAAAGCATTTCTATCTATCAAAAGAGTCCAGCTATGTTGAACAGAAATGGAAGGCTTGGTCGTTTCAGCGTGCGATTTTATCCTGGATGTCTAATGATGATATTGAAGAGATTAACTGGCGAAAATCTGCACGTGTAGGCTATACAAAGTGCATCCTAGCGTGTATTGGATATACCGCGCATCATAAACGCCGCAACCAGGCATTATGGCAGCCGACAGATGATGACCGGGATGAGTTTGTAAAGACAGAGCTTGACCCCATGCTGCGTGATGTTGATGCCATGTCACAGGTGATTTCTACTACCAATGCGCGCGATAAAGACAACACGCTGCAGCAAAAAAAATTCAAAGGCAGCATGTGCCATCTGCGTGGAGGCAAGGCCGCTAAAAACTATCGCAGGATCTCGGTTGATACTGGTTACCTGGATGAATACGATGCTTTCGACAGTAATATCGAAAAGGAAGGTGATGCCGGTGATCTGGCAGGTAAGCGTGTTGAAGGTGCTACTTTCCCAAAAATGATATTTGGCACGACGCCAAAACTGGACGGATTCAGCAATATCCAGAAACGTGAACGTAATGCCGACGTATTCATGACTTATCGCGTGCCTTGTCCACATTGCGATGATTACCATGCAATCAGTTGGGGCGGTAAAGATGAGCCGCATGGCTTCAAGTGGAATGAAGGTGATTATGAAAGCGTCCGTCATTTATGCCCGCATTGCGGGGCATTAATCACTCAGGCCGAATACCTATCTATTGCTGATCAGGGACGTTACGAATCTGAATCGGGCATCACTTCTGATTTCAATGGTGTGTTTCGTGACATCGAAGGCAATATTATCCGCGCTCCCCGTCATGTCGCCGTGCATGTCTGGTCTGCCTATAGTCCTAATGTTTCATGGGCTGGGATCGTACGTGAGTTTCTTGAAGCTCATCAGGAGATGATGGAGGGTAAGTCTGAAAAGATGCAGACCTTCACCAATACTACGCGCGGTGATTATTGGGCCCAGGATGTAGATAAAACAGACTCAGATGAAATTAAATCCAGGGCAGAACCATTTCCGCTTGAGCGGTTGCCGATGGGATGTTTGATATTACTGGCGGGGGTTGATACTCAGGACAATAGGCTAGAGTGTAAGGTTTGGGGATATGGTCGCGGATGTCAAATGTGGACTATTGCGCACCGTATATTCTTTGGCAATCCATCCCAGGATGAGGTTTGGGAGGATCTTGAAGAATTCCTGTTTGAAACTCAATTCCAGCATGCCAGTGGTAATCAGGTGAAAATATACGCGACTGCGGTCGACTCACGCGGTCACAACACACACGCAGTGTATAACTTCTGCAGCAAGCATCAGCGCCGCCGTGTTCATGCCATTGCCGGTAGAAACGGGCGTGAAAAACACATCAAGGATGGCGCTTCAAAAGTAGATATTGACTGGCGCGGCAAGGTGTCGAAACAAGGCGGCATTCTATGGTGGGTAGGTACAAACCATGCAAAGGATATGTTTTATAACCGCTTACAGATAACTAAGCCTGGGCCCGGCTATGTCCATTTCTCGCATGAGTTATCAGATGAATTCTTTAAACAGATCACCGGTGAAAAAAGAACCACACGCCGCAATGCGCGCGGAGCTGAGGAATCAGCATGGGTAGCTACACGTAAACGG
>Ga0207968_100218_pt1 | contig 24067 bp, 26 predicted proteins | sample LakWasMet21_HOW5_2_FD_183867 | JGI IMG/M metagenome (GOLD analysis project Ga0207968, IMG submission 183867) | Freshwater sediment methanotrophic microbial communities from Lake Washington under simulated oxygen tension - Sediment Metagenome... | ecosystem: Environmental > Aquatic > Freshwater >...
ATGCTTGCAGTCCTGACTTAATGGATTGTGCAAGAGGCGCAACAATAGGCGGCGGTGACAATTCTTTTGCCTTATCAACCACTGCATCTGTCATGCCATATTCGTTTGGTCGTTGCATCCCTAGTGATGCGGCAATCGTATTAGCACCGGCATCCAATACTGGTGCAACGTATTTTGCGGCATTCACACCGGCTCTTTGCGCCACATTAACCGGCGCATAAGCTGCGATCGTTTTTGCCACGGGCGAGTTGATCACGTCCGGTGCAGACACGTCAGGCAATACATTTGGCTTCTGCCCAACTAAAGGCTGTACGTTCACGTCCGGCATACTAGGCACGTTCATCGGCGGCGTATAGTTGACTTGGTGGAAGCCTGCAGGCTGTACCGGCGCTTTGGCTGGTGTCTGCGGAATCGGCAACGTAGCGCGTACCGGTGAAGCCTTCATTGGCTGTGGTGTCGGCATTACATAGTCAGCAATAGACTTTGCATTCGGGTCGTTTTTAGGTTCTTGCAAGTAATCAAGTTGTGCCATGATAGTGTCCTATTAAGCTGTATGACGATATTCGTGTTGTTCAGAGAATGAAGTGCTATTGTTAGTAGTTTCACTGGTGTTATTTGCTTCGGAACTGCTGATAGAAGCGCCTTCGCTGTATGAGGTAGAACCAGAAAGGTTGACTGCAGACAAGGCAGAAGCGGCAAGCTGTGCTGATACCTGTGCGCCTGATTTCATGCTCTCGATCAGCAATTCCACGGCTTTCATGAGTTTGGTCACATTGGCTTGTGCGGCCTGTACCTGAATACCTGCTTCACCTAGCACGTACTGCACATCAGAACGGTAAATATCTGCTTCGGCAGATGCGCGTGCGCTTTCGGCAGACGCAATCGAGGCAAACACACGGCCTTCGGTTTCAAAGTTTTTATTCAGTGAAGCCAAGCGTGAAGATTCTGCTGTCACCAGTTTTTCATAGGCGCTGACACGGCTTTCAAACAGTTTCAATGGAATTTCTTGCTGTGTTTTCACCTGTGCTTCATGTTCGGCTACTCGCGCACCGGTCAAGGCTGCGTAACCATCCACTTGTGATTTGTAAGCATCGGCCTGTACTTTGAATACATCGGCTTTACTCACTTGGGCTTTGACTTGTGTGGCAAAACCTTCGTACTCGGTCGCTTTTGCGCGCACAAGTTCGCCGTAGGCTTGGATTTGCGCAGCAAACTGCTCAATGTAATTGCGGTTAATGCCTGATTTTGCGGTGGCGGCATCGACCTGGGCTTTATAAATCTCAATATTAGCGAGTACGCCCTGCAAAGTAGCCTTGTACATTTCTACTTGCTGCACATTCAGATCACCAATAAGTTTTTGGCCTTCCAGTTCGGCTTTATAAATCTCAAGTTTGCTTAGTTCGGCATCAATGCGTTGCTTCCAGACTTGGGCTTTGATAGAAAAGGCTTGTGCTTTGGCGTTATAGCCGGAAACGGTGGCTTGATACAGGTCAATACCTGCGCGTAAAGTAGCAAATGCCACTTCATAAGCGCGTTGTGCGACTTGATTTGCATACGTCAGTAATTGGCCTTCAAGCTGTACACCTGTTGTCACCGCAAATTGCCTATTTTGTTGTTCCAAGTCTGCTTGTTTAAGCATGACCTCACGAGAAAGTCCACTGTCTTTGTTCGCCGCATCTTGCATTGCGAGTTGAATTGCAGTCTGCATTGCGCCTTGTGGTACGGCAAAGCCACGGCCTGCCATATTGCTGCGGATAGTATCAATGGCACGGGTGGCGCTTAAATCCTCACGTTCACGCGCACGATCCCAAATACCTTGTTCTACGGCAGGGTCTAAACCTGTCGCTGCACCGTTCACCCATTCAGTTAAAAACGCTTTCAGGCCGTCTAATAAAGTGCTTGAATAGGCAGGTTCAACAAAAGTAAATGTGCCGCTTGGTGGGCTGGCTAGGTCGTCCAGCGTGTCGTTAAAATCAGCAATGGTGAGTACCGGTGCGTCAGGCAAATTGATAGCAAACGCACTTGGTACAGACGGCAAAGTAATGGTCGGCGCATCCGGCATGACAATCGCATCCAGTTCCGGTGCGGTTGGAATAATTGCGCTTAATGCGGTAGGCGGTGTGATATTGAGATCAATATCCGGCAAGTCTGCAGTGAATACCGGTGCATCAGGAATGGTCAATGCGCTTACATCGGTCAGTGTCGGTTCTGTCGGCGCTGCCGGAAAGTCTGTATTCAAGTCCGGCGCAACCGGTGCATCTGGTAAAGTAACCGGTGTGATTGAGGTTGATACCGGCAATACATCAACGGTAATATCAGGAATATCCAGTAATTGATTACCGGCGTTTTCAATTTCACCTAAGAAACTGGTGGCCTCGCTATAGGAAGTAGAGGCATAGGTCTGTGCTTGCGCCCATCCTGCCTGCACTAAACTATTCGCGTCACCTGTTAATCCGATTGCCATGTGTTACTCCTTCAATGGGCGTAAAAAAACCGCCGGTGGGCGGTTGTATTGTTTGTTTAGTATTTAGTTGTCAGTCCATGACAAAGCGTAGATGGAATTTCTGCGCTGGTAATAGTCTGCGTCATCCTTGTAATGCACAAAAAAGTCGCTATACATCGGGAACTGCTTGATACGGGTTAGTTGTATGGTGTCGGTATTGAACTTGAACAAGTCGCCGTTTTCTGCCGCGATCAGAATTTCCGCATCATTGACTACCGGTACTGGCTGCGTTTTATAATCAAACTCGGTTTCTACCTTGCCGAATATTGGCAAAATAAAGCCATATCCTTTCAGTACATCGCCGTTTGAAAATGGTTTCGTTTCTGAATATCCGGTCAATGACTGAACGCCACCATTCGCAAGCGCCGTATCTGTCTTAGTGTCCATCACCACATAGTTAAATTCATTGGCAAATAGCGCCTTGCCATTCATGGCAATAGAGGCATGAATATAGGTTGCGTCCATAAATGGCGTGCCGAAGGAATTATCAATATGATCAAGGTTGTACTTGCTGTTCAATGCTTCATTTTTATACGGTGATTTCACCACCTCTGCTGAATATGTCGGGTCAACTTCAAGGCTGAATCTAATGTAAGCATAAAAGTCTTTACTATCATTGGCTACGCCGGTTGCGCCCAGGTAATACTTGTCATTAGATGGCGGTGCAATTTCGCTGTTGGGGGAATAATTAACTGCCGTTCCATTGGCAATATCCACTTCCACCACGCCTGCAGCACTAGAACTATTGTTATGAAAGAAATAGGCGGTTGTGCCGTTATTCACGCCGGACATATTTTGTATGCCTAGCGCTCGATTCACTGCCACATCAAACACGACTGCACCGTCTTTTGAAATCATGACGGCTCTTGGCGTATTAAAGCCCATCACATACAAAAGCCCTCGGCTGGTAATGGTCACTGCCGCATTAATGCTGACATTGACGGAATACAAATACACGGCACTATCTTCACCGGTATCAATATTTCTTCGTCTAATCTGCAAGCCGGTGGTCAATGGGTCGGTAGGGTTAAATATTGCATAGAATAAATAACCTTCGTAAAACGCTTCTGCGGTTATTCCATTTTCTGCAGCAACGGTAAATGCCCTGCCGGTTGCAACAATATTGGTATCGTACTCGGTGAACGTGTATGAAGTGGTGGTTAAAGGCCATGGTGGATTTAAAGTTTTCACCCATAAGGTTGCTTCATTGGTATAGCTATACATAGGCGTAACCTCTTGCGCCAACACAGCCATACCGGTTTTCAGGCTGATTCTGATTTCATCCTGACCAAAAATTGATGACACCACAATGCGCACACCATTCTGCAGGTCTTTCGTCCAACTTAATTGCTTGATGCCGCCCATCTGCATGATGTTTTTCATTTCACCCAGAATCTTGCGGCCTATCCCAATATAAGGGTCGGCTTCCTTACCGGACAGCCTGCGTCTGACTACGCCTAGTTCTTTCATAGTTTGCGGCTCAACGGGATAGGTTCAGTCGAAATGCTGTTCAGTTCAAAGTCTGCGCCGACACCTTCAAGACTGATCTGCCAATGACGCGCTTTAAGCCCACGCCCTAGTTTCAGGCGGTTGTTATAGATGCCGTCCTTGCCGGTTGCGTCCAGTTCATATAGAAACTGTTCGTCATCATCCAAAGTCACGGTCACGGTCAAATTGCCATTACTGCGGTAGTTAAAATACAGTTCATGTACCCGTTTTAACTGTGCGCTATCAAAATCAAAGATGCCCAGGCTAACGTTAGTTGTAATATCCTCAGTGTCATCCAGCGTGCCGGATAGCGCATAAATACCGCCATCACCTGCTGCAAGTGCTGTGCCGTTAAACATGGTCATCGAATTGAAATTGAAGTTGGAATAACTGGTCAAGCCTGCGGTATTGGTATTGAGCGTGTAGATATTATAAGTATCGTTGTCGTTACTGGCGTACCCATTGGCGAGTAATTGCAAGGCTGGCAGGCTGATAGTTGTCGTGCCTAAACTGTTGGCTGCGCCTTCGGTGGCGAGTGTGAAACTTGGTAAACTGAATGCGCTTTCACCGTCTGCGCCGTTTTCACCATCGGCTGTTATGCCATATTTTGCTAACGTGCGTGCGAGTGTGCCAACTGTACCGCCGTTACCTTCGGCAACAATTACCAGTGCGCCGGTAGATATGCTGGCGCTACCTAAGTTTTCTGTACTGGAAAATGCGGATAATAATAAGGCAGGAATCTGGCGGTTGAATGTGCCGTTTGTGCCATTCAGTCCTGAACCGCTAATGCTTAATTTTGGTAGCGAGAACGCCGCAAACGAATCAGAATAGGCGCTAATACTGATAACGGGTAGGCTAATACTGGCGCTGCCTGATACTTCGGTGACACCGGTAGCCAATAAGGTATAGGCCGGTAAATCTTTTTCAATGTGCGTGCCGTCAGTATTCGTACCGCCAACACCGCTTGCCGCTATGGTAATAGCCGGTAATGAGGCGTAATAATCGGTAGCTTCAAGTGATAATGCCGGTAGCGATACACTGGCTGTACCATCCCCTGCAATCGGGGTATTAGGGGCTGAAATCCCTAATAATAACTTTGGTAATAAAATTGCTGCCGCACCGTTTGACATAAATCACTCCATGAAAGTTGAAACAGTGAGCGCACGAAGCGCCCACCTACTGCATGAACTGCTTTATTAACTGGCTGGCAACGTAATTGCGAAGCCGGAAATGGTTTGTGTTGCTGTCGCGGCAATCGCGGTAGAAGTCAGGTTTAAATCTGAACCGCTAGTGCTGATTGACATATCAATACGCACCTGGCTATCGGTAGAATCTGCCGCACCGGAATCCGCTACCGCACCGACAAAACGTGCCCAACCTGCCGTACCACTGGCTGCTGCCACGCCTGACCACGTTTGTGCATCATCTTTACTCAATACACCACTGGAAGATGCACCAAACTTGAGGCCATTGACTGCGGTCACGCCACTTGCCATGTTGCCGTATGAACCGGTAATCGTTGTGAATGTGCCTGATACCACTAAGCCGTTAGCTTCTGCACCTGCGCCACGCGCTGCGGTAATGTTGATCACACCTGAACCACCGGTAGAGGCTTTGTATTTTGGGCTGGTTGATGCCTTGTTGATTGCAGTAATGCAATCCAAAGCGGTTTGTGCTAGTGACGTATTGAATGACACGGCAGAGGGCAGAATATCCACGCCGTCCACGGTAATCGTATCGACTGAACCAGATGCACCGGTTGAAAGTGTGACTGTGCCGACTGCCAACACTTCTGCGGTATGTGACGCGCTTGCTGCCGTATAAGTGCAAAGCAATGTACCTGATGGTGCGGTTTCTGGGGTTGCAGGCTGTGCGCCTGAATAAACCAGCAATTTACCACCTTGCAAAGCGTGTTTGAGTGAACCTTGCTCGTTGACATAATTGCGTAGCGCGTTGGATAAACGTACTGTCATGATCGTTTCCTTAAAATGAAAAAACCGCCAAGCGGCGGTCAATAGACGAAAAAAAACCGCCAAACGGCGGTTGCTAGAACTGGTCGTGCTAACTGCGTAAAACGGTAATGTACTGGTCAATACCATTGACGGTGCGGAATAATGCCGCGCCTTCGTTGGCCTTGCCTATGGTGTAACGGTCTAGGGTTAAATCAATGATTGTGCCGCCGCTGATGCCAACCACAATACCGGCGTGTGAAGTCCATACTGGCACGCTTTGTTTTGCTACATTGTCCAAGCCCTTGACCTGATTACTGGAAACATAAGTCAATGTACCTTTGACGACACCGACATTGGCTTTGGTGATTAACTGCATCTGATCCGGCTGCGTACCGGCTAAAAAGTAAGTTTCGGTTTCTGTACCGACAAACAAGCCGTCCTGTACCGGTGCAATCATGGTAATGGCACTGGTAAAGCCAAAGTAATCGCGTAAATCAAACAGTTCGTAACCAAAGCCTTTTGAGTAAAATAGCCACTGGTTCTGTGCAACATACATTCGGCCTTGAAAATAACGGACTAACTGTCCGGATGGCGCGTGCTGGCAGAATTGGGTATCTAACGGGGTGCGCACTATGCCGCCATTGTAATTAGCGCTCGTTGTTTCGTTCGCCAATACCAATGCACGATATAACACCTCGCCATTCGCTTCTGTCAGGTAAATAACCTTGTGGGTCACTGTCGGATCAGGCGATACCGGTATATCACTAAATGTGATTGCGCCTGTTGTAATCTCGATTTTGTCTGCGATTCCCGTACCTGATTCCTGCCCGTCCTCGCGCAAATACGTTAAAGCATACTGATAAGTACCGGCAAACATATCGCCATAAGCAGCGGTTGCCAATGGTTGAAATACTGGCGGCACAATGCCCCATGTGCGATTGCCGTTACTGGTATAAATGCCGGTCTGCGTGCCGTTGCTGTAATAAATCTTACTGTCCACCTCGTCATAACTCATGACAAGGCCACTGCTTAAATCGCTGCGTACCGTCACGCTACCGACTAAATCGCTGTTCAAACGTTTCAGGTTTGCGCCTTGCACATACAGGCAAATATCGCCATGCGCCCATAATGAATGCACGGCAGCGGTAATTTTCTTCACATAACCGTCACGGCTCAATAGCTTGCCGCTATTGTCCAGATTGACATTGGTTGCGACTTCTAAATCTGCAGGCGCAAAGCGTTCTGCGCTTACATCATTGCGTAAGCCTGCAAATGCTTTGAAGTCAGCCATTAATACACCCCATTAAAGTCATCGCCCATCTGTTCGCGTGCAATCCATTCTTCATCCACGGCAGAACTGCGTTTGCCAAAGACTGATTCAAATAAGGCCAGATTCTTCATTGCCTTATCTTCATTCATGGTTTCTGTGTCTTGCTTCATGTAAGCACGGTGCATGATCCAGTAGCGTAAATTGCGGTGAAAGCGTGCATGGATTTCCGGTGTATCGTCCATTGCATTCATATCGGTCAATGGCATACGGATGACTGTCAGATTCAGCGTGTCATTGACTAATGGTTTAGGATATAAACGGATTTTGCCGGTTTCATAGTCGGTCACAAACAATTGCGGCGTACCGGTTTCTGTTTCCCATCCGACCACGGCATTATCCAAGTCACGCATCTGCGCACGGCCTAACTTCATATCGTCTAGTGCTAACTTGGCACGGCGAATGAATACGACACGGCTATCCAGCGTCAGCAACGGATTACCGGCAGTCACCGCAATCTGGGTCACTGCCGATGTGGTGGAATCAATCAATAAGCGTGCGCGAATACTGGCTTCGTTCTCGGCATCTACGGCATATTCAATGAGTTCTTCATCTGACCATAGATTTTTACCAGTTGCATCATCCAGTTCATTGCGTACCAGTTCAATGATTTCGCGCAAGGTCATGATTATTTACCGCCTGATAATGCTGCCAATTCATCTTCGGTCATGCCTGCTGCAGTTTCCGCATTGGTTTTTTCCGGCGCTACTTGTGCATCTGCAACAACTTCCGGTTCTGGTTCTTTTTCAACCACTGCGCCTGCTACCGGATTGCCGTCAAGGTCAACCTGATTGCCGTTAATGTCAAACAGGTCATCGCCTTGCTGGAATTTAACCGCACCGCCGCCAATGACTTCATAAAAGGTTTTGCTACGGTCTAGTGTGCCGCTACTGACTACCGGTTTTTCTGCTTTGTCTGCTGGTTGTTTACGTGCCATGATGTTCATTACTCCGTGAGATTGATAAGTCAACATTAGTCATCAGCATCAGGACGTGAATCGCTGTCTGATTCATGTGCCGCATCGCTCTGTGTGCTGGATTTGATACTGCCGCCATTGTCATATCCTTGCTGTAGGTTGCTGCCGTAAGTATCGGTAACGCCAGTATTCACGCCGCGATCAGGCATGGCCTTGTCATCGCCACGTACTACGCCAGAACCATCGTTTCTTGGAAAATTTTTCATTGCATCACTCCTTAAATGTATATACATCAAAATAAATTAGCGTTCCCAACCTTCTGGGCGACCAACAAAGCCGCCTTCTTTTGGTTTTTCTGTCATCATCGGCATATCCCATTCGCGTTTTTCCACGGCTGGCTGTTCTGGAATAAAGCCTTTTTGCAGGTCAGTCATACTTGCACCGCCTAATGCACCATTAGTGCCGCCGGTCATGCCTGCATTAGATTGTGTCAATGTGTCTTTATCGTTTTTCATGCGAGTATTCCTTCTAGGTTATAAAAAGCGTTCATCACCTGATCAACGCTGATATTAGCCTGGCACAAGGCCACGCCGGACGTACCATATTGCGTACAGGTGTCGAATGAGTAGTGCATCTGGTGGCATGGGTAACATGGTGTATGTTCAGGTTCTAGCGCAATCGTATTTTCCCAATCACGGGTCAGGTTATGTGCTGAACTGTGTGATAACAATACAATCTTGCCGTTTGGTTCAAACGCTACGGCATTGAGTAGGCCAGTTTCCGATCCGATTACCATATCCGCGACCTGTGCGAATGCCATTGATTCGCGCATTGTCCACGCACCGGCACGCTTCACCACTCTAGTTTCGCCTTCCCATCCTTGCTGTAGCATGATTTCATCCTTGCCGCCGACCAGCACCACTTTTAAATCAGGATATTGCAACAATAGTTTGGCAATCACTTCATCCATCCACGGATAAACTTTGTGAATAGCTGACCCGGATAATGACCATAAAACAACATAACCGCCTAAGACTTCATACTGTTTCTTAGCCCATGCTATTTCGTCATCAGTCGCATAAAATAATTGGTCATGCGTTGCGTGATTCAAATCGGCTATATCGTGTTGGAACTGTAAATAGTTGCAGTCTAAATACTTGTGGCGCATTTCCTGCGACCAGTTGAATTGTGTCGTATTTGGCAAGGCCAATAAACTACGCTCTACCGATTCAGAAAGGTTCACAAACTTGTCATACTTTTTGGCAAGGTGCGCCCAAAACTGGCCTAATTCATGGTTTGGCACTTGGTCATTGCCTTGCACCACGAACTTATCTATATGCGGATCATGCTTGGTCACTTCATAACCCTGTGCTGCGGTATAGAATGTGACGTGATAGCCTAGTCGTTTTAGTCCGGCAATCACACTGGATGCCTGAATTGCATCACCGAAAGCGCCATAGCGGACGACTGCGGCTTTTAATCTAGCCTGTTTAGATAATTCAATGACTTTACTAAAGTCACCTTTACCTTGACCACCTTTTTTATAAACCTGAAAAAAGCTATATTCATTACCGGCATTGCGTTCTTCATTAACTAACAAAGACCAGTTACCAGTAAGTTTTAGCATAGCCTTTTTAATATCTACCGGCATAAAGTCGTTTTTATGATCTGGGTTAGCGCCAGGCTGTCCAATATTCGGGTAATACTCTTTATGCGGCAGGTACAGGATTAAATAGCCGCCATGTTTAATCACGCGCCACCATTCTTTCAGTGCCGCCTCGTAATCAGAAATATGTTCAAGCAAATGCGAACTAAAAATGAAGTCCATGCTGTTATCAGCAAAAATGCTCAAATCCTCGCAAGTATCTACCATTACATCGACACCCTGCTTGCCCCAATGATGCCCGTTATCGACACCGATAAAATGCGGAAAGGTTTTGAATAGACCGCAACCTAAATCGAGGCCACGTCCTGCGGTGTATTCCACAATATCCCATTTCACTTTTGCAGCTTCATTGCCCTGCGGTGAATTTATATCCCAGACCATGATTAGAACCTCACCATTGCTTTAGCGTACTGGTCAGTGACCACCCTGTCACCAAAGGCTTCATCTACTGCCCTATTCGCGGCAGGTAGGCAATTATAATCATCGAACCACATCACGCCGCCTGCGACCATTAACGGGCTGAATAGGCGTATGGCGCTGGCATAGCTTTGATACTGGTCTGCGTCTATGTGTAAAAATGCTATGTTCGGTAAACTTTCCGGCATGGTGTCTGGAAAAATCCCCACATGAAACACGGCGCTTGGAATCAGATCGCGCACGGCCTGTTCATTAGTATCGGCAAAGTCACCGACTAAGTGACTATCCCCATCCTGCCGGTACGGAATACCGGTAAACGTATCGAATAAATGTAATTCTCTATGCTGTGCGCTTGCAACTTCTGCCAGTTTTAGCGCAGAACCGCCACGATATACACCAAACTCCACAAAGATACCTTCCGGTGTCTGTGCTGCCACTGCGCACATTTGCGCTATGGTGTTAGGGTCAATTAAAGAATTAGAGTTATGCGACATACGAATCCTTAAAATAAGGGGCGTAATTGCCCCTTATCTTTTAACTATGTCAGCGTTAAGCTGTCAAGTCTGCACCGGCTACCACGTAAGTTTCTACTGCCACTGATGTTGCCTGTGTTGCGTCAGTGCCATGTGCCACCCAGAACTGATCACCTTGCGCCAGGGTAATATCCAGCGCATTGTTTTTAGGTGTAATGGCTGCAGAAGTAATTGCAGACAAGGTTGCCGTTGCGGTTGCTGTACCGCTCTTAGTGTAAAGCAACGGTTGAGTAGCGGAAGTGCCAGCTACATTAGGCACAACGGTTACAGATTTAATTTTCTGCGCTGTGAAAGCCGCAAACTTTTCAGAAACGCCATTTGCGCCTGCTGCAATACCAGATGAATAAACAACCGGTACTTGGTAGGCCGCATGGTCGTAGGCTTTGTTTTTTACTGTCATTTCAGTTTCCTTTATCCTGCACGCCTCTCATGCAGAAAGTTATTTGGCAGCGCGAGTAGGCACGATAAGCCAAGAATGAAAAAACCGCCCGAAGGCGGTTAATTACTAAGAGATTGAACCCCATTTCACGATACGGGCTTGTGCTGCTTCGGTATGCACCAGACCGAAGCCACCAAGGTAGTACCATGCCACGCCTTTTGAGCGACCATAATCAGAAGGGATTTTGCCGCGGATTTCTTCCGGTACAGCAATACCTTCTGCAACGGTATCTTCACCGAAGAAGTACGCCCAATTTGACAAGCCATTTGACCAAGTTTCCTTGGCAATATTGGTTTGCTCAACGAAGCGCACGCCTTCATAGCGACCAATCTCACCGTTCATGATCATGGTGAAGCCGGTTTCAACGTATTGATGTACGGCTTCCAAATCATTTTTAACAGTGCGGAAGGTTGATGGATGACCAAGTGCAAAGTAATCATCGTTTTGGTAAGGTGGAATGTTGCGTTCCTTCATTACGTCCACGATCGCTTTGATGTGGTTTTTACCCATCGCTACGTTGTTGACGCCTGGCGCTGTGCCGTTAGTTGCCAAAGTCACGGCAGTTGTTGAGTTGCCTGATGTTGGTGTTACCACCAATGGGGTCAAGTCAAACTGCGCGTGTGCAGCAGTATCGAATGCTTTTTTAGCATCGTTTTTCAGCACTTTGTTGATCACTTCTTTCACTGGATGCTCTGACAAGTCATCCAATTTGCCGCTATAAGGCACGCTATTACCGTATTCTGTAATAGTCAAAGTACCTTGAGTGATCGTGAAGTTGGTTTCAGGCATAGTTTCAGTTTCAGTCAATGCGCCACCTTGAGTAGCTACATCGCTGTAAACGTTCCAATGGAACTTGTCGCCCTTGCCTTTACCTTGTTGTGTTGCGTCTTTTGCATCGCAAAATTGACGGAATTTCACCATTGGTTGTACGGCATTGCGCAAAACCTTTGATAAATTGAGTGAGTACATATACCCACCAAGGGTATTCGTACCCCATACTTGTTGACCTGCCATGATTAATACTCCTTATTGATATTGTTTAAACGGGTAAGCCACGGGCTTCGCGCATATTCCGAATTACATCGGAAGCATTGGCTTCGCCATCGGTAGCTGTTTCAGGCACACTTGTTTTCTGACTAGCGGCTGGCACATGATCAAGGGCGGCTTTACGGGCTTCCCTGTCATTGCTTGTTACCGTTACGCCTTTGGCTTTAAGCCATTCGCGTGTGGTATCGCCTGCATAGGTCAAGGCTTCATCCAGCGTCTTACCGTCACGCAACGCTTGTGCGCGATAGGTATCTGCCATGTGAACCAAGAACGGGTCAGTCACAACGTCCTGGTAATCGTTGATAAAAGCCTGCATTGCCACGTCATCCTGCATCTTCTGACGCGCACGCTCGGCTACTTGGTCAATGTCAAGTTGTGGTTGCGGAATAGCCTGTTGACGTTCCCCCAATAACTTTTTCACTGCCTCTCTGGTTTTTTCTTCATCGCCTTCGTACAAGGCACTAACTAACTCATTCGCTTGATCGTCCAGTGAGGATGGATTAGCAGTTTGGTTGTTAGGAATTGCACTTAATGCTTCTTCTCGTTGGCGTAATTCAGCTTCTTGCCGTTCGAGTTCTGCGCTTCTTCGGGCGACTTCATCCAGCCGTTTTGAGGCGGCTGCGTCCTTTTGATAAATCTTGAGCGCTTCTGCCGCTGACAGAATTTGCTCTTGACCATCAATCTTGGTGCGCACCTGATAACTGGCGAGTTCATCCTCGGTCAGTACGTGTGGTGCGCTGGTATTCGTTGCGGCAGGCTCTGGCTCTGCGGCTGGTTTTGGTTCTGCTTTTGGTTCGGCTAGTCCTTGTTCGGCTAACTCGGCTTGGATCACTTCATGATTGTTATTTGCGAGTTGTTCCATGAAGTCATAACGGGGATTGTGTGAAGCCTGCACCCCTGTTTCTGTTTCGTTTTCCAACACGCCCGATTGGGTAGCGTTATTTTTAGCCATTGCTTTACTCCATAAAAAAAGCCACCGGTTAAGGTGGCTTGGTTGCAACGTAGCTGAATGCTGCGTTTATTCGTTTCTGCTCATTTGGTCTAGTTGTTCTTCACTGGATTGGCCTACAATCAAGGCTTCCTGCAGCCATAATTCAAAGTTTTCTGAACGGGCGATAATGCTTTGCAAGGTTCTAATGCGCTCGGTCTGTGTCGGGTCTATGCCTTTCAGTTCACCAATGGCTTGAATGGCATCATCTGCGGCACGCCCTAACAGGTATTTACCCAAGTCAGAATTAAAGAAGGCTTCAACATCAAAGCCCAAAGCGATTTTCTTTTGAATCTCGTTTAGTTCCTGTTGGTTATTCATCTGCGTTTGGTTTCCATTGAAGTATCAGGTGGTGGTTGCAAGGCTTCGTGTAAAGCATTGGTTGCCGGTGTTGATACCGCTTCCTGTACTTTCTGCTGAAAGGTCTTTTTAGGTTGTTTTGGCTGTGCGGCTTCACGTTGTTGGCGCTCTTGTTCTGCCGCACGCGCTTTTGCACCGGTCATCAGTTCATGCAGGCCATCTTTAAGGCCTTGCACAATGCCGCCATCTGCAAATTGCTGTACACCTTCTGCTTCTGGCGCTTCTTCACCGCCTTGCATCTGTCTAAGCAGTAAGCCTAGTTCATTCAGTTTATTCAGCGTATCTTCACCAAGTAAGGCCATTGCCTCTACGTTCAGCACGCCTTCGCCTGCGGTTGCCATAACCGGTACATTATCAGCGGTAGTGGTTGGGCTTACGCCTTGCACCGCACCACCATCCGCTTTGGCCTGTAATGGATTAGCGTATTGCTGTTCTTGCTGCAGGTGTAATTGCTGCGCAAAAGTATCGGCATTCATTGGATTGTCAAATTTGCCTAAGTGCTGACCGGTCTTAACGTATTGCTGAATTGCCGCATCGTTATCGAGAATGCCGCTACCATCGCTAGCTACGGTTGGAATCAGCACTTCATACTGACCATCATTGAAACTCATGCTGCGTACTGTGCTGATAGAACCATCTGCATTCTTCACAATCGGGCGGTTATTGAGGTCGATATTGCCAGGCTCAACAATGCCACCATCAGCTAACGCCTGCACCCCATCGGCTTCTGCTGTTTCAATGCCGGTCATCGGGCTAGTGGGCACGGCTGGCTGTAATGGTGACGTGTTCTGGTTAATATCAGGCATTGGCGTACCCATTGCATTAGCCGGTACGTCTGTGGCTTGCACGCCGTCACCGGCAATCGGTGTCCAGCCTGCGCCTTTCAACACTTCATCAGCTACCGGTGCAACGGCTGGTGTTGCCGCTACAATCTGACCTGTTTGCATAGCGCTGAACTGTGTTTCCACGTTCTTGCTGACTTTCTGTGACTTGATATAGTCGGCTTCTGCCAGTAGTTTCGCTACGGTTGCATCACGCACTGCCGGATCAAGTTTCGCATCAAGTGCAGCCTGTAATTCCTGCAGTTTTTGTTCCATTTCAGCCACGCGAGGATCGCCATCATTCGCAGTAAAGAAGCGTTGACCGTCCTTGTAACCCAATTTACCGAAGATTTCTTTGGTAATTTCCTCGATATTGACGCGATTACCGACACCAGACACCACAATTTCAGCCAGGGTGCGCATCCCCATCGTAAAGCGCTCGAACTGTGCCTGCGGATTAGTAGAACCGACACCCACATTGACGCGCACCAGCATATTGCGCATGAGCATTTCATCGGTAATGTCGGCAATACCGTATTTTTCGTACAGTTTCGCCTTCGTTCCGGCAAAAATCAGGATGGTTTCATCAGTTTCATACTGTTGTTCCAGCATCACTAACTGTGTAATGACCTTTTCTGCCCATGTTTCCACGAAGGTACGCAGTTGATACTCACTGATCTCGTTGGCGCTCTCGCTTAACAGGTTCATACCGCCTACGGTTTCATTCAGTTTGCGGTTAGACTGCACGCTTGAACCATTGAATGCACCGGCTAAGTCATCAAAGTCTAGGTTTAATCTATCCTGTTCCTGATAGCTAGAACTTGTCACGTCCGGCGTGTCTAAAACCTTCACGTCATCAATATCGTTCATCAAAGTGACGGATGACGGTACGTTTCTGGTCAGGCTGCGAATATCGACCTGCGCATTACGCTTGGCAAAGTAACGTTTATTCATCGCAAACTTGACGTTATCAATACGCTGGTTGGCAATCTCGTTGATTTCAACCTGTAAATCATGCACCAATTCCACCGGCGCACTGGTATAGACCTTATGCGATTCAATCAGGGCGCTACCCAATGCAAACGGGCGCTTGCCGTGCCAATACTGCTCGGATAATGGTACTGGCTTACTTAATACGTGTTCTGTGCCTAATGTGTAGTAGATATAGTCAATGCCATCGTCCTCGATCACATTGCAATGCACCCATACAATCTTGTATTCGCTTACATCGGTGTTGTTGTCAGTCGGATCAGTGCGGTTACTACCCTGGCGCGTCTGTCTGATGCTGTCATTACTCTGCTTGCTGCCTGCCATGATCTCGCTATCAGTCAATGGCTTCCATTTAGGCGCACCGGTCTTTTCATCCAGTGTCGTCATGCGTGCTTTTACGTCTTTGTAGTACATTGGAATCATCCACACCAGATACGGGCTGGTATTGATGGGGTCTGTCCAATCGGCTGCAGGGTCAAATCGGAAGTTCTCAATCGGGATTAGTTCAACACATGGCTGGTCGATACCGCGCTTTGCGTCATATTTCCAGTATTGATGGGAAATCACCACGCCGGAAGTCATCGCGTCCTGATATGCACCAATCACAATCTGAAACCACGGAATAGTCTTGGTCAAACGATACTGCACCAGTTCCGCAATAATCTCTGAACTGGCTAAGTGTTTCGGGTCTGCGTCATTCTCTGCGGTGATAGACACCACGTCCTCATTGGAAAAGAATGCGGCAGCGGCAATAGCTTCATTTTTGCGCACCATCGTCCGTGTTTTAGGACGAAATAGCTTACTGCGGCCTTTATACGAATCAGAATGGTATTTTGAGTTAGCAGGATGCTTACCTTGCACTTGGCGCAGGTTAGCCTCGACTTGACTGCGGATATTGCTGTCAAAGTAACTGGTTGAACCGTCAAAGGCATCCCTCGCGCGTTTCAGCCATATATCCTGTTTAATCTCTTGTTCAGCCATTTTTATTTATCCGCGATATGATTGCCAAATTTGTCTAGGTTTAATGCTTCGTACTGTGTCTGGTTAAAGCGTCCACGGCTCATGCGGAAGCGTTCCAGCAATTCGCCACCGGCTTGCATGATTTTCTTTTTCCAGCCATCTTCGGTTACGTCCTTCACCTTCATCAGAAAGCCCCATGTGCCGGATAGATTCAGGTTATAGATATGCACCACGCCGCCATGCAGGTCGCAGTTGCACGCCCATTGATGATCTGGGTAGATACTTTGCAGATATTCGGCAACGTTCTTAGCCACCTCGTTTTCACGCTTAATCTGCAGCGCCTTGTCTGCTGCGGTCATATCGGTGCTTAAAATGATGTTGCTCATGTACTAATCCTCGTCCGGCTCGGTTTCAGCACGTAGCAGGTCTTGCTTCTGCTGGTCGCTTAACCATAAATATTCTTGTCTGCTGTAATACTGGCGAATGCACTCCGGCAAAGCCTCGTAGTCATCATTCGTTAATTGGGGCATTGATCGGCTGTTGTGAAGGTTGACGGCGAGTGCCAGGCTCATAGAACACTCGACCATTGCCAAATACATAGTCAATCTTGACTTCCGGTGTCGGGTCAGCCTGCTTCACTTCGGCACTCCATAAACGGGTGCGGTGTACTGGTGCTTGTGGCATGATTTACTCCTTCGGCTCATTCAGTGGCGCATACCATTCAATCCAAGCGTCAGATTCACGCATTCCATATTCCATACCTTGAGGGCAAAACTTGGCTGCATCACGCTCACATACGGTTTTACGAATTGGATCAGCCTGCATAATGCGATTGCCATGCGTTACCCAAGGCAACACTGGTGAATTTGCTGGTACTTCTTGAATGTGCATTGCGTTTCCTTCGGGCATAAAAAAAGCCCACGTCTTAGGTGGGCTAAATTGCATAAGTCTTTTAGCAGGTGTTGTATCTATAAATAGTGGCGTGAAGGGATTTCGACTTTGTACCCCTGACCTCTGATAACTGGTATCAGTATTCTATGCTCTGAACTATCGCGCCATTTTCCTGCTATCGCTTGCAAAACTGTATGTTCACGTTTCGTGAACATTAATAAATGTTGAACTTACATACCATCTGCATAAGTTTCCGGCTCAAGTAACTTGTCATCAATCAATATTGGCGCTCTGGCTTCCATATCGTAAATCCTGCTTACGCAATCAATAAGGTCATCATGCAGCACAAACGGATAAGCTAAGAATTGTGTAACAAAATTCAAAGTCAGGTTATATACCTTGCCGGTATGGTCGCAACGTCTAATTGGTTGCAGTATCAGGTGACTATTGCCATCCTTTTTGAACTTGGCTTGCGTTGCTGTCAGTTCTTTCGTCTGTGCAATCAGGAAGAAGCGACCATTCCTAAAGTCTGGTTCTAAGCGCTGTATGCGGTCAAACTTGGAATTGTTGCCGTCACTCGTCCAGGCTAATTCTTTAATGGTGAAAGCGTCTTGGTCACGTTCCATCTGACTTTCAAAGTGTTCTAGGTCACTGCGCATACCATAGCGCTCATAACCTACAAATACGCCCTGAATACCTTTTTGTGCCATCCATGTGCGGCGTAAGGTACGAATAGCTACCCATCTTTCCGCTAAACTCATTTTGTGGTGATAGCCGTCTAACAGGTACTTGTTACCCTGTGCGTCAACACCAATCACCGCAATCGCAGTGCTATCACTGGTTTTCTTCTTGCTTGAAGCCGGATCAACCATGATGTAGATATTCAGCGTTTTCGGTCTTACTTCTGCAAAGTACAGGTAATCTTTCCTGAACATTGCTTGATCACCGGCTAACGGGTTCTGCAGCATTTGCGTTGAAATGGTAGCAATACCCTGTTTCAGTTTTTTCTCTGCCCACGCTTTCGGTGTCAGGAATACCGGTTCACCGTCCGGCGTACCGTCCTTGGTTGCCGGATAAATCCTTGGTATCAATGCCTGCCGGTCTAGTATGCTTTGGTAAGTATCACCAAAACTGTAGCGCGTTCCGATATGCCATGAACGGCCTGGGCTTCCATCTGCTTGCGCTGCCCCCAGGTTATCCGACAATTCCCATGCTTCGGTAGTCTTGAATACCTGTTCCGGTGTCGTTACTGATTCGCGTGTCACCACGTCATCATAAACACGTAGCATAAAGTGCGCTGATGTAGGCTGACCATCGACCAAGCCCCATGCTTCCAGTGTAGCTTCCTTCGGGTTGGTGTCGCGCTTCACCACTAAGCCGGTATCATCTGACCATCTAGGCGCTTCGCCTTTAGGGTTCTGCCAGAATATGTCAGAAAACAGGCTTTTTAAATCCTGATTGCCTTCCAGTTCAATCTTGACTTGACGCAGGAACTTAATCGAAATGCGCCGTGTATGACTGAATAAGCCTATCGTGATTTCTTTATTCAGTATGATTTCCTGAATAATCCCTGCAAACGTGATAATGGTTGACTTGTAATGCTCACGCGCCCATAAGTCCAAGTAACCATCTGGGTTCGCTTCCACCTCGCGGCAACGTGCCAGTAACCACGGCTTGAATGCGTCCTTGCGGTGTAATACCTTGCAAAGCAGGTAAAAGCGGTCATTGGCGCATAGCCAACGTCTGCCAGCAATGCCATACTTGCCTTCAATCCACTTGTAAGCGTTGTTTAACTTGTCCAGCGGTAGTGCATGAATCGCTTGCCTGTATTTGTCATCAAGCCCTATTTGCGAATCTTGCATATCAGGTCTTTTTCCCAATACCCCTGCTTGCCATCACCGGCATTGGCACTGATCTTGGCCTTATACTTTGCATTCTCGGTCAAGGTCATGGTGTCCAGCAAAGTGGTACGGTACAAGCCATCACTGCCGGTTACATAGGTCATGGTCTTTGGAAAGGTATCGCCTGCCACCGCAATGCCTGCACTGTCAACCAGAGTTACGGTAACGCTTGCGTCATTCACATTTGCACCGGTCGTTTCATTGGTGAGGTCTGATAGTTCCAGCACCATATCATTGCCTTTGTATAAAACGGCGACTTCACTCATGATGTAAATTTCCTTGTCGTTGGTGAGCGCGACCTTAATGCGGCGTTGATGCTCGGTTGTCCTTGTATGGCTGGCAGTGCGTTAAACTCAACATGATCAACAGCGGTTTTTAACAATATCTTGCCAAGCAGCATTTCTACTGGCGCGGCAGCGCTAAATCCACCACCAATGACACCAGATGATCCTTGTGATGCAAATATAGAATTTGCAACGGATTTTGCGTAAACGTCTGCCGCCGCAATCGCGGCACTGGCTGCAATCGCAGCGCTGGTGCTGATGGCACTGGCGCTTGCGGCTGATGAAGATTGGCTGGCTGCGACCGCATTAAATATGGCGCGGCCTGAACCGTTTGCGGTACTTGTAGCACTACTATCGCCGGTGGTTTGTTTGACCGCAACGCCGGTTGCTACCGCTGCCGCTGTACCAGTGGCATTCGCAATAGCGGCATAAGAGCCATTCGGAACGCTGTCTGCACTTGAAGAACCGGATGCTTGAGCGGTGGCGGCACTGATGCTGGCACTTGCCACGCTATCTGCCGCACTACCGGCGCTGGTAGACACGCCATCGAACAATGCTTTGCCTGTGGCGCTAACCGCCGCTACGCCGCTTGCTGCCGCGATTCCAGTCACACCACTGCTGGTAACGCCACTAACAGTGCTTGTTCCGGATGCGCTGCCGACCATATCTTTCAAAGCGTTAGATACAGACAGTGCGCTACCAATTCCGGCGGCACTGGCCTGCGCTGGCAATAATGCCGTGCTGATAGCGGCTGCATTGACTGTGCCGCTACTTTCTGCGACCGCTTTAACATCAACACGGGCTATCACGGCATCGGTAGCCACACCATTGGCAGCGCCTACGCTGTTACTTACTGCACTACTACCGGCATCGGCGGTTGATACACTCGCACTTGCACCAACGCCAGGCTTTGCAGCCGTACCGCTTGCGGCGGCGGTTGCTGATCCACTGGCTGATGCAATGGCTGTACCGGCTGTGCTGTTGCCAACACCGGAAACAGCGGCTGCACCTGATGCGGCGGCTATGGCATTGGCAATACTGGTGCTAGTGGTTGCGGCGGTAGATACGCCAGCGCTACTTGCGACACCATTAAACAATGTTCTTGCAATCACATTGTCGCTTGCCACACCGGAGCTATTCGCCGCAGCATTGATCAGCGCATTGCCGACCACGCTTGATGCGGCAACGCCTGCGCCATCAGCCACGCTATTTGCAAACGATTTGCCTACCACACCACTAGCGGCAACACCACTAGCTGCGCCAACAACATTGAACAACGCCGCTCCGGTAGCCTGCACACTTGATGTGCCACTGGCTGCAGCAATATTTTCAACGATGCTATAACTACCGGTCGCGCTTGCCGTTGACGTACCGACACCTGACCCAATCCCTTTGTATGGATTTTGCCGGATAACTTCCGCTACCAGTTGCGTTAAACGTGCATTGGATGGCGTTTTCCGCACCACCTCGGCTACCAGTTGCGTTAAACGTGCATTGGTGACGGGAGAAAGTCCGGTCACGGTTGCCGCAGCGGATGCTGACGCAACAGATAGCGCCAGGGATTTGCCGGTTGCGGTGGCAGTCACAGAGCCGGAAGATGATCCGCTGGCAGATGATGTGATCTTGGTTTCAAACTCAACAATCATTGCACCGAAAGCGGTGGCAGAGGTGCTCCCCCAGGTTACTGTTGTACCAGTAAACCCACTGTTACGGGTCGCATACTCCATGCTGGTTGTAGGCGTAGAATATTGCGCCCCCGTGAAGTCTATCTGTTCCGTCCAGCCAGATGGCTCGGTTAGACTGGCACTGGTTGCTGCATTCCCAACCAAAGCAATGGTTGGATTATCGGTTTCTACTGCCGCATCAAACACCACGCTTGGGGTTGTTGATGCTGACTGATTTGCAGATACTTTAAACTGCTTGATGGCACTTGTACCAGTAAACGGCATACCAGAGATGCGTAACACAGCCACCACTGCACCCGTTGCGGAATCGCCGGTGCAATCAAAGGTGCAAGTCTGACTGACTGCGCTGGCTAAACTATTGGCAACAAATACATACAGGGTGTCTGCGCTGCCGTTTTTGGCTACACTGCCAACCTTTGTGAACGTGATCCCGTTGCTATTCGATACCGATCCTGCGGCAACCGTACCGGAAGCGACCACCAGAACCACCAACAAATCATTGGCTACAGGAGTGAATGACCCCGTAGCATAAGATGAAGTGTTACTGGTGCTTGCCGTAACAATGGCATGGGTACAGGTCGCCATTGCTTACCCCTTTAAGTGGACACATCAACCCCTGCCTCAATCGCATTGACTGTTGTTTCAGTCCAGGCAGTAGAGGTGTTGGGGTCTAGTTCATATACGTGACTAGCAAGGTTGTAACCACTGGATAAATTAAGTTCAGCCCCTAAAGAATAGGTCGCACCGGATTTAACGACCGGCTTCACTCCCCTAGTATCAGATCCGTCTTTTCTGGCGCACGCATGAACAACCACCCCTTTAACCACGCCGCCAACTACGGATATGTTACCCAGGTTCACAGTTTCCCGTGCATTCAAGGTGGCGCTGTAAGCATAATCGGTATCGCCATTCTGGGCTGCTTCATCAATCACCGCATAATGCGATGTGCCGGTTGATAGCGTAAAACTTGAGTTTGTACCATCAGCATTCGGAAACACCGATTCAATAACCACATCACCAAGAAAGTCGTTGTTGACAGAGCCGGATGAATCACAAACATAGAAATCATCAATGGCAGTCATTGCCCCACCAGAGTTTTCGATCGTAGCGCAAATGCCCACAGCATTTGCATAAGCGTTTGCTGAATTTTGCGTGTCAACACCTGACCCAGACAATATTGTCACATCATTCACCCTGACTTCATAACTGCCGGTGCTGTTGTTGATGGTGGCCTTGAACTCAACAAACGCATAATCTGATGGGCTAAACACATTGTCAGCAGACACGGCAAGCTGCGTACCATCGCCTCTAGTAACGGCAATCGAGCCATTCCCCCCGTGACGTAGATAGATTTGCTTAGTGCTACCATCGTATAAAGTTAAAAATCCATCTGCTGTCGTGTTTGCGAACGATGAATTTGATCGTTTAATTGCCATGCCAACAATAAGCGTTGCAGCGTTTACACCTAAAGATTTGATGGTCTGTAAGTGAAAATAATAATATGCACCGCTCCCACTTCTCGCGGCGGCGATTGAAGTGGGAGCATTGCCAGAAGTCCATTTTTTAAAAACATCGCCTAGCACATAGTGGTCGAAGCCATCACAAAACAATAAAGACATAATTGCCGCCTCTCTATAGCTTCACAATGGATGAATGACCACCAACCACAGGAAGAACACTAATTAATCTTCTGTGATAGTTGATGCGGTTGTCAGTTGTGGTGTAATGCCATTGCCACACACAATGTTTGGTGTCACCGTGCCGGAATAAAGCAACACACCTGCGCCGGAAGATGCAACACCGACACCAAAGTGCGTTGCTGTACCAGAGCCGCCTGTGCCTGCAGGGAAACTAATCGCCGCAACCGGTGACACGCTGTTATTTGTGACCGTCCAGCCGCCGGTAGTACGTGCAACCGCTACACGGGCATACGAGGTATATGCAATTTCATTGGTGGTCTGGTCGCCTGCTTCGCCTGGGTCAGAGGTATGCAATGACACATACAGATTGGTCGCCGGTGACGTGGCATCGTTTTCGGCTAAGTCTGCAATCGCGGTCGCGTTGAAAATCAGCTTCAACATGGAGTTTTCAAACGAGTTACTTTTACTCATGACAGTTCCTTCTGGGCATAAAAAAGCCCCTCGGAAGGGGCTTGTTGGTTAAGTGTGATTTAATGTTTTATTGCGGATTGGAAGTCATCCCAATCCTTGTCCATACCTTCAAATGTATGGGTGTGTTGAGTAGCCAGGCCAGTCTGTTTATTATGGTCTGTTGCGAATCCCCAGATACGTTCCTGCAGCGCCACGGCGCGATCACCGGTTTCAACCAGTTTTTTCAGGCTGTCGATACGCGCTGCTACGCCAATGGTGCGGTTAAACAGTTCCAAGCGCTTGGCCTGCCATGTGCTTTGTGCTTCTTCGCCACCGGTACTATCATCATCTGGGCTATTGAATACGGTTTCAGCCAGCCTGTTTAACGGCTCTTGGTTTTCGGTAACAGTTTCCAGTTCTTCCATCATGGTTTCACACAGCTTCATCATCCTTGTGGAAAAGCCACGATGCTTCATGCGCACATCAGCGATAGCCATTGCATTTGCTTCAATGATCGCTTGGTCAGTTACCGCCTTTTCACTGGTAACTTCTTTGGTAACTTCACGTTTGGTAACTAAGGCATCGGCCTTGGCTTTAATCTTTGCACTTAGGTCACGATCCCACCCTTCGCGCTTTGCACGCTTGCTGATGGCAACATGAGATACGCCTTGTGTTGCAGAAATCTCGCGCACTGATAGCAATCCGGCGCGGTAGTCTGCTTCTATTCGTTCCCAATCAATTTTCTTCTTGGCCTGATCTGACTGAACGCCCGTAGGTAGCTCTTTCATGATGGCACTCCTTTACATTAT
>Ga0207968_100220_pt1 | contig 23819 bp, 23 predicted proteins | sample LakWasMet21_HOW5_2_FD_183867 | JGI IMG/M metagenome (GOLD analysis project Ga0207968, IMG submission 183867) | Freshwater sediment methanotrophic microbial communities from Lake Washington under simulated oxygen tension - Sediment Metagenome... | ecosystem: Environmental > Aquatic > Freshwater >...
TTTCTCGGACAGCGTGCGTGGTCTTGGCTGCTCCGTGTAGTACTTGTCCCATTGTTTTTCCTCTTTCAGTTGGGAATAGGTTACACCATTTATAGACGGGACTAAACAACTAAGCAGTATCGGTTTGACCCCCTTCTCTATTTCGCAACCTTCGGGTTATCGTTCGTGTCTGAAACATTGAGTCTTGCGCTGTGTTTGTTGCTAGCATTGTTTTTCGCAATTGGGGGTTGGCCAATCCGAAGGTAGTCAACGATAATGCACAACAGCAGGCGGGATGAATGCTGGCTCCGGCTTTGTTAGAATAGAAGTCAATCCCTTCATGCACTTTCCGAATCCTCCCATCCTCATCCATGACTTTTGCGATCATCAAGGCCCGGCGCGGCCGCGCCGTCTGGCTCAAACTACACCTGTTGCTGGCGTTGGGCGCCGGTTTTTTGTTTGCGCTGCTGGGCCTGACCGGCAGCCTCAGCATTTACCGGGAAGACATCGACGAACTGCTGAATCCCCGTCTGGTCATCGACGCGCCGCAAGGCGACTATCAGTCCCTGGACAGGATCATCGCCGCGGTGCGCGCGGCCCATCCGGGCCGCCACGGCGCCTGGACGCTCGAAATGCCGAGATCGCCGCACAGCATGATCACCGTCTGGTTCGACAAGCCGCAAGAAACCTATTTCGAATGGTACGCGCCGCTGATGGTCTCGGTCAATCCGTATACGGCCGAGGTCGTCGCCAGCCGCTTTTGGGGCGAGACCTCGACGACCTGGATATTGGATCTACATAGCCACCTCCGGCTTGGTCTCTCGGGCCGCAATGTGGTCGGAGGGTTGAGCGTGTTGCTGATGCTGTCGGCGGCCAGCGGGCTGGTGTTGTGGTGGCCGGGCCTGAAGGGGCTATTCAGGGCGCTGGCGATCAAGCGCCAGGCCGGCATGCTGCGCTTCGTGACCGACCTGCACCGGCTGACCGGCTTGTTGAGCGCGTTCGCACTATTGACTCTGGCCGCCAGCGGCTTCCTGCTCTGTTACCCGCAAACACTGGAAACGCTGACCGGCGCGGCCGGCATGGGCCATGGCGAAACCGACCGCACCATCATCAGTACGGCGGTACCGAATCAGCATCCGGTCGGCCTGGAAGCGGCCGAATTCATTGCCCGCGCGCCCTTCCCTAACGCCGAATTACGGCGCATCACCACGCCGGTCGGCGACAGCGGCGTCTTCGAGGTGCATTTCCGGCAAGCGGGCGAAATCAATCAGCGCCATCCTTTTACCACGGTCTGGGTAGACCGCTGGAGCGGCCATATTCAGGAGGTCCGAGACCCCGGCCGGTTTTCCGCCGGGCAAACCGCCGCGACCTGGGTATGGCCGCTGCATTCGGGCGAAGCCTTGGGGCCTTCTGGACGACTGCTCTGGTTTCTGGCCGGACAGGCGCTGTTTTTTCTGTATCTGAGCGGCCTGCTGCGCTGGCTGTGCCGGCGCGGGGTGATCCGGGATCGGGCGGTCGATTTTACGCCGTTGAAGGCCGCGGGCTACCAGGCCATGGTCCAGGCTTACCGTCTGAGCCTGATGCTCTGGCGGCTGGCCGTAAAACTGGGGCAGCAAGCGCGGCCGCAGGCCGCGCTGCTATGGCGGGCGCTGACCCGGTGGGTGCTGAGCATCAAAAATCAATCAGCCCGCTAGCCCGCGTCAAGGCTTTAAATAATTTTCGAAGGGCAGCAATGGCCCTTGCTCGATACGACGTCCGTCTCTACCGACAGCGGGAACGTGCAGGTGGCGATCCTTCGCAAAATCAGGCCCGAGCGGATTGACGCCGTCTTCGTGACCGTGCGCAACCCGCAGTTCCGGATGATCGAAAGGCGCCCGCTCCCAGCGCACGCGTTCATCGGTCAGAGTCTTCAGAAAGGCGACCAGGTCGGCCTTTTGTTCCGCCGTAAACCCCTGCTGGAACACCAAGGTGGCGAAGTGGTGCCGGTTCGTCCCATTCCCGCCTCGATTGTAAAACTCGACGACTTCTTCCAGCGACTTCATACCGCCATTGTGCATGTAGGGCCCCGTCAGTTCGACGTTTCTGAGCGTCGGTATCTTGAAGGCGCCCGTGACGGCCATCGACACACGACCCTGATCCGGTTTTTGCAGTTCCACCCTAACGACGGCGGGCGACGGCACTCGCGCCAAGGTTTTGTAGCCCTTGCAGCGGCCGCTGCCGCGCTTGTCGGCAATCAGCTCGTTCGAAAAAAAATCGGTCACGAACGGAGCAACCAGTTCGCAAGCCAGAACCTTGACAGGATCGATCATCTTCTTCGAGGGCTCGGCCAGGGTCCCCAGGTATTGTTCGCTGAAGGACAGCGGATGGCCAAACGGATCCTTGCCGCCCAAGCCCACATCATGGTCATTCGGGACGACGCTGGTATCCGCGAAGCCGACATCAATCAGCGTCCTGTCGACGCCAAAATCATCGCCTTGCTCGTTCAAGACGGTTCTGCCGACGACGGGGTAAGACTTGAGCTTTTGCCCGGGGGCCGCATAGACCTCCCGATTGATCGCCTCCGAGAAGGTCGGACCGGAATGGCAATTGTTACAGTGCGCATCCTGGAACACGATCAAGCCCCTCTTTTGCGCAGGCGCATAGTTCTCGGGAAAGCCATCGTCACCCTCTGCTTCATCGAAGGGCGTCTGGTCGGATATCAGGGTGTTCTCGTAGAGCTGCAGCGCCAATCCGAAAAAGAACGCAAAGTTGGCTTCCAATTGCGAATACGGAATGCCTGAATCGGCGTGACCAACATCGCCTTTGCCGGACCAGTAGCGCCTCGCAAAAGCCTTTTTGATCAAGTCGCCATAGGTGGGTATCGAGTCCGTAGCCGGAAGCGTCACGCAGGGCACCGAGCACGCTGTCTTCAGGGTGGACTTGCTGGGCTTCGAGCGGACGGCGATCCAGTAATTTCCTGCCGATTTCATGAAAGGTCCTGCCCTGGCAGGACATCTCGATCATGTCCAAGGGCGGCGCCACCGCCTGCGAGGCCAGCGCGGCGTTTTTCAACAGCACTCGTTTTTTACGTGCAGTCTTGCCGTTATTCGCGACCCATACCCTGGCGTCCGGATCCCGATTGCCAAAGGCGGATTCACCGTTGAAAAGATTATTGGCGCGGCCGTCCCAGAAATTACGAAAATTGAACGCGGCATTGATCACGGTCGGCGCATTGCGTTTGGTTGCCTGGCGAACCTGCAAGGCGCCGATGTGATAAATGGCGTCATTTTGCGTCTCACAGCGGTCATCGCTGTCACCGCTTTCGTTCACGTCAGCAAACGTCCTCAGGAAGCTACCGGCCGAGGACACGACGTCGTCCGTTGCAAACAGCAGCGGCGAATGCTTGTCAGCAGGATCGGTCAAACGCAACAACGGAAAGTCGCTCGCTTTCAGTTCGTAATCGGGGCCGCCGATGTCGAATGTGCTGGCGCTGAGAGTGTCTGTCGCGTGCAAAACGCCGCTGCCCAGTTGATTCCGGGTTCTTCGATCGGCGCCGGCATGGAAATGGCAACTGGCGCAGGCAACGCCGTCGCTGCCGACCTGCTGATCCCAAAACAAGGCCTTGCCCAACAGGACGGCCGCCGCCTGATCGACCACGATCGGTGATCTGCCGTCGACCAAGCCCGGGCTCGACGGTACTTTCAATCCTTTCAGTGATTGCGCGGCGAGAGTGCCATGCGCCCAAACCCAGGCCGGCAGCAGGAGTGTTACCGCTGCCGTGCAGAGCCTGAACGAGCTGACACGCCGCGCTTTGCGCTTTAATTCGAGGTGATACATACGTTTTCCGGCATTCAGGAAACAGGCAAGACGGCAACCGACCTGCCCGAGGGATCTCATAGAACGAAAATCAGCCTCATTGCGGGAAACTGACCGTCACCTTCACGTTATGTTTCGCGTCTATCGCCTTGGTAACCCCATCAGCCAATAGCGCAGTCCTCAGCGATTCATCCGGATTGATGCCGCCCACCACGAATTGATAGACGCCATTGTACTGCGGGGTGAAGGTCAGGCTGACCTTGCCCGACGCGCCGTCGACGACGCGATTGATCTTGGATTGATCGAATTGCACGGGCAGCATGTCAACCATCGTGCCCCCCACATTGATCCCGCCCATGCCGTCCCGGTCGAAAGCATTCGCGACAAACTCCATCTGAATACTGCCGACCCTGACGGATTGATTCTTATCGTCCTCGTTTATCGCATTCGGATCATAAATGTCATCGAACTGGGAGTAGAAATGGTCATTCACTTGGTCGATGGGGGCCGAACCTCTCTTACGCTGTCTGTACCAAACGGTCAGGGCCGGGTGAAATCCCGAAACCTCCGTTTCCAGCGTGAGGGTCACCGTCTTGCCCTTTTTGAGTTTCATCCAGCCCCACGACGAATGGTGCGCCCAACCGGTATGCCCCATGCTCGGGTTATACCAGGACTCCGCCTTGGCCTGTAGGGTCTGGGTCGCCTTATCTCGGGTAAATTCTGTATTTTTGCTTGCGATAGAAGTTGCCGCCTGCGCCGAAAAAACCGACAAGGCTCCGGCCGCTGCCAACAGCAGCGCACCCTGTTTCAAGGTATTGCGATATCCCATGTTTGTCTCCAAAGTTTAAAAAGCTTAAGCACACGCATTTCGAGCGATCTTTGACGATCGTTAGGCAATGCGGGCACAAATGCTGAAGGATGGCCGACGCACAATGGCGCCGTACAGGGATACTCATTCAAATATCATGCCATTATGATATGCTAATGCTTTCAACCACATAAATATTATGGGTTTTAACTCGCATGTCATTTGCCTCAATTGTCTGTGTCATATGGCACACTCAGCGACGCTTTTCGCTGGGCGAAAACGAAGCATCATTTTGCTTCAGTAGGCTCCATTTTAGGAAAGTTGACAGCGCTTACGAAAGACACTAACATTCTTTGTCCGTCAAAAAAACAGATCTTTCATTTTCTGCAAGAGAGGTTATACAGGGTGCCAATACGCTTCGCTTCCTTATCGCTGGCTTTGCTGCTTGCCCTCACTCCGGCGGCGGCGATTGATCTCACGGGGACATGGGCAGGCAAACTCAATTGCTTCGCTTACGATAGCAAAAAGAGAAAACTCAAATTTCAGGATCAGATCCTGAAAATCAGTCAGAAGCCCGGGGAAAGTCTCTTCGCGGGCCAGTGGCTCAATGGAACGGCCGTGACTGCACATTTTAGAGGTTTCGCTATCGACGATGATATCAAGCCCGATGGCAAGGGACGGGCAGGAATCACTGATTGTAAGACGGATCAATCCTCCGGCGTTTACTGGGTCGCAAACATGAATGCGAAGATAGACCGAAGCAAAGGCAAGGGAACACTGGCCGGCACAACAATATATGTACTTTACGCCGCGGTAGTGTACCAGTGCGAATGGAGTTTAAAGCTGCTCGATACTAAGGACCCCGGTATTGAATATATCTGCCCGGATGTGAACGCCCCGAATTAAGAAGCTAAACGATGGGCGGAGTCCCGCCCATCACGCCCTAAATTGGAAATGGCAAACGCGGCAAGCGTCTTCCCGCTAACGCAAACTCTCCGTCACATGTGGTTCGATCAGCTTATACAGGATCTGATGCATCTTCGGATTGCCGACGATCACATTGCCGTTTTCGAGGAAGTTGTCGTTGAACGAAAAATCGGTCACCACGCCGCCGGCTTCCTTGATTAACAGGATGCCCGCCGCCATATCCCATTCCATGATGCCGATCTCCCAGAAACCATCCAGGCGCCCGGCCGCGACATAGGCCAGATCGAGCGCGGCGGCGCCGGCCCGGCGGATGCCGGCCGAATCGGTCGTGATCGCCTTGAACATGCCAACATAGGCGTCCAGATGCTGGTCGGTCTTGAACGGAAAGCCGGTGCCGATCAGCGCGCCTTTCAGGGTGCTTTGCTTGGTGACCCTGATCCTGCGGTTATTCAGCATCGCGCCGCCGCCACGGCGGGCGGTAAACAGTTCGTCGCGGAGCGGGTCGTAGACGACCCCGACCTCGAGCCTGCCCTTGTGTTTCAGTGCGATCGACACCGCGAACTGCGGAAAGCCGTGCAGGAAATTGGTGGTGCCGTCCAGCGGATCGATCACCCAGACGAAATCGTTGCCCTGATGCGCGCCGCTTTCCTCGGCCAGGATCGCATGATCCGGATAGGCCGCGCGGATGATATTGATGATTTCGCGTTCCGCCTTGCGGTCGACCTCGCTGGCGTAATCGTTTTTACCTTTTTGATCGACTTGCAGGTGGCCGATCGCGTCGGTCGAGCGCAAAATCAGATCGCCCGCGCTTCTGGCGGCGCGAACGGCAATATTCAACATCGGTTGCATAGGCGGAATTGAAAAATGAGCGGATAAATCGTTATAGGATACCAAATCTTTTGATAAACTTGAGGCTTTTTTGAATCACGAGGCATCGCGTTGCTGTCCCACATCCATATCGTTCTGGTCGGAACTACGCACCCCGGCAATATCGGGGCCGTGGCCCGGGCGATGAAAAACATGCAGATGACCAACCTCCGGCTGGTCGCGCCGAAAATCTTCCCGAGCGCGGATGCGACCTCGCGCGCCTCCGGAGCCGACGACATCTTGGCCCGGGCGATGGTCTGCGACACCCTGCGCGAGGCGGTCGCGGACTGTCAGGTCGTGTTCGGCGCCAGCGCGCGTTCGCGGACGATCAGTTGGCCGGAACTGACGCCGCGCGAATGCGTCGCCGAAATCTTCGACCAGCATGGAGGCGAACAGATCGCGATCGTGTTCGGCCGCGAGCATTCGGGGCTGAGCAACGAGGAACTCGACCTCTGTCGCTATTTGCTGCACATTCCCTGCAATCCGGCCTTCAGTTCGCTGAATCTGGCCGCGGCGGTGCAGGTCGTCTGCTACGAACTGTTCGTCGCAGCCGGCAGCGGCGAGCGCAAAGCGGTCGGCGACCGCGGCGAGAACCCCTTGGCGACCGCGGAGCAGATGGAATCATTCTATGATCATCTCTATCAAACCTTGATCGACATTGATTTTGCCCAGGAAGGCAGGTCCCAATCGATCATGCGCCGGCTGCGCCGGATTTATAACCGGATAGAACTCGACGCGAAGGAAGTCGATATTTTGCGGGGCATTTTGCGGATGTCCCAAGGCCATAAAAAAAGTCAGAAACCATAATCAAGGACAGCACATGCATGCCATCATCGCCAGAATCAAAGAAGATATCGCCTGCGTTTTCGAGCGCGACCCGGCCGCGCAATCGATCTGGGAAGTGATCACCGCCTATCCGGGCTTCCACGCGATGCTGTTTCACCGGCTCAGCCACCGCTGCTGGCAGGCCGGTTTTCGCTGGCTCGCTCGTTTCATTTCGCATATCGCCCGCTGGCTGACCGGCATCGAAATTCATCCGGGCGCCCAGATCGGCCGGCGCTTCTTCATCGACCACGGCATGGGGGTCGTGATCGGCGAAACCGCGGTGATCGGGGACGACTGCACGCTCTATCACGGCGTCACCCTCGGCGGCACCTCCTGGAAAAAAGGCAAGCGTCACCCGACCCTGCATGACGGCGTCGTGGTCGGCGCCGGGGCGAAAATCCTGGGCCCGATCGACATCGGCCGGGGCGCGCGGGTCGGTTCGAATTCGGTGGTGCTGAAACCGGTGCCGGACGGCGCGACGGTCGTCGGCATTCCGGGCCATCTGATCGACCCGACCGCCAAAAAAGGTCAGGAAGAACGCGAGGCGATCGCTTACCGGATGGGCTTCGACCCCTACGGCGCGAAGGCCGACATGCCCGATCCGGTCGCCAATGCGATCAACCGGATGCTCGACCATATCCACGCGATGGACAAGCAACTCGAAAACATGAAAAAGGCGCTCGGCGAGGCCGGCATCCCCTACCCCGAACCGCCGCCGATTCCGAAACTGGACGGCTGCGAGATCGAGGACAGTTATCAGAACGAGCAGAACAAGGATTGACGAGGCTTGGAGGTTCTCGAAATGTGTCCCGGCCTTGTTCCCGCTCCAAGTACGTTGGCCTCTAACGTAAGCCATTAACGTTAAAAAAACTAAGGTTAAAAAGTTGACTATTTTAATCGGATAAGATTAAAATCGCGCGTAACGAATTCTTTGTAAGGATAATGTTGTGCGCTTGACTACCAAAGGCCGCTATGCGGTCACCGCGATGCTCGATTTGGCTTTTCACAGCCAGAAGGCCCCTGTGACGTTGACCGACATTGCGACGCGGCAAACCATCTCGCTGTCTTATCTCGAACAATTATTCGCCCGCCTGCGCCGCGCCGGCATGGTCAAGGGCGTGCGCGGCCCCGGCGGCGGCTATACCTTGGCCGGCAACGCCGGCACCATCAATATCGCGGACATCATCGCGGCGGTCGATGAGCAGATCGATGCGACCAAATGCGGCGGCGAAGCGAATTGTCAAAATCATAAAGCCTGTCTGACGCATGACTTGTGGATGGGCCTCAGCGACCAGATCCGCGACTATCTGAAAGGCATCACCCTGGCCGATCTACTCGAAAAGCATCAGGTGCAGGAAATCGCCCGTCGCCAGGAGCAGGATGCCCAGCGCGTGATCGAGTTCCATCACCAAACGGGAATCAGCGCCTTCCCTAAATGATCTATCTGGATCATAACGCGACCACCCCGATCGATCCTCGGGTGCTGGACGCGATGTTGCCCTATCTGAAAAACCTTTACGGCAATGCCTCCGGGCTGTACCGGCTCGGCCGGCTCGCGCGCAGCGCGGTCGATACGGCCCGCCATCAGGTGGCCGAACTGGTCGGTGTGTCGGCGAGCCAGGTGATTTTTACCAGCGGCGGCACCGAAGCGAATAACCTGGCCCTGACCGGTCTTGACGCGAAGGCAGGCCTCGCGGTGTCGGCGATCGAACATCCGTCGATCCTGGAGCCGGCCGAACGCTTGCGCCAGCAAGGCCATCCCCTGGCGCTGGTCGCTGTCGATCAACACGGCTTGATCCGCCCGGAAGCCCTCGATGCGATCATCCACACGCAAAAACCGGCCCGGGTTTCGCTCATGCTCGCAAACAATGAAACCGGCGCGATTCAGGCCATTGCGCAGCACGCCGAGCGCTTGCGCAGCCACGCGATTGTGCTGCATACCGACGCGGTGCAGGCGGCCGGCAAGATCGCGGTCGATTTCAGCAAACTCGGCGTGCACTTGCTGTCGCTGTCCAGCCACAAGATTTATGGTCCAAAGGGGGCCGGCGCCCTGATTTTCGAGAAGGGCATCCGGCTCTCGCCCTTGCTGCTCGGCGGCGGCCAGGAACAAGGCTATCGCGCCGGCACCGAAAACGTCGCCGCGATCGTCGGTTTCGGCAAGGCCGCGGAACTTGCGAAGTCCGAACTTGCCCAACGCACTGACGCGCTATTGCGTCTAAAAACCGAACTGGAAGCCGGACTGCGCGCGATTCCGGGACTGACCGTTTTTGCGGAGGGCGCCCCCCGGCTGCCGAATACGGTGCAGTTCGGCCTGCCGAATTGCGACGGCGAAATGCTGTTGATGACGCTCGATCAGCGCGGTATCGCGGTTTCCAGCGGCTCCGCCTGCGCCAGCGGCGGCAAGGAGCCCAGTTATGTCTTGACCGCGATGGGCATCCATCCGCCGTTGGCTCAAAGCGCGCTGCGGATCAGTCTCGGCATGGCCACGACACAAGAAGAAATTACCCAATTTATCAATCAATTAAAAACCCTGGCCTGCCAGGAAGGATGAACAAACCGATGTCAGTCACGCTCACCGAAAAAGCCGCCCAGCAGATCAAGAAACAACTCGAAAAACGCGGCCAGGGCATCGGCCTGAAACTCGGCGTCAAAAAATCGGGCTGCTCCGGCTATGCCTATGCGCTCGACTACGCCGACCAGTTGCGGGGCGACGAAACGGTCTTTGAAGCATACGGCGTCAAACTGATCGTCAACCCGGACGATTTGTCCTACCTCGACGGCATGGAACTCGATTACCGCCGCGAAGGCATCAACGAGGCGTTTCAATTCAACAATCCGAATGTGAAGGCGACCTGCGGCTGCGGCGAAAGTTTTAGCGTATAAGCGCGTCCCGTGCCTTCAACCGCGCACCGATTTCAACAACGCGGCCAGTTCTTCGTCATGAATCGGCTTGGTCAGATAGGCATCGAAACCGGCCGCCAACGCATCGTTGACCCGGGCTTCCTCGGCATAGGCGCTGACCGCGACCATTTTGAGCGTCTTGTGCCGACGCCTGACGCTCGTCAGTAATTCAAGCCCCGTCATCACCGGCATGTTCAAATCGACCAGCGCCAGCCGATAATCATGTCTTTCGATCAGCGCCAGCGCTTCCCTGCCGTTGGCCGCCGCATCGACGCTGCAGCCTTCCAGCTCCAGAAAATTGGCCAGCAACAGCAGGTTGATTTGATTGTCGTCGGCGATCAGCACCCGCAGCGGCCCGTCAAGCGCTGGCAGGGCTCTGGGGTCGGTCGGCCCGACCACCGCCTCATCCACCACGCTCGGCAACGGCAACGCCACCGAAAACCGGCTGCCCGTGCCGGGCGTGCTAGTCACGCCGATGGCGCCTCCCATGATGTGGATCAACTCCCGGGTAATCGCGAGTCCCAGGCCCAGGCCGGGCCGGATGAACTCGTCCTCGTTCAACTGGGTGAAGGGCGCGAAGATCGCCTCCAGATCCCGTTCGTCGATCCCGCAACCGGTATCCTCGATCGTGATACGCCAATGCCCGTCGCTATACGCCGATTTCAGCGTCACCCGGCCGTATTCGGTGTATTTGATCGCATTATCGAGCAAATTGACGATCACCTGGCGGATGCGTTTCTGATCGCCCAACAACAAACGCGGTATCTCTAGCGCCTGCACGTCGAGCTCAAGATGCTTGGCATCGGCGCTCAATCGGCAAATATTGACTATATTTTTCAATAATTTATGACTATCGAAGGCCTTGATATCGGTCCTGATTTTGTTCGACTCGATCGAGGCAATGTCCAAGATGCCGGTGATCAATTCCAACAAATGATGGCTGCATTGCTGGATCGTATTGAGCTGTTCGTAGTCCTCTTTCTGGAATATCCGCTTCTTCAGCAACAGTTGCGAAAAACCCAGTATCGCGTTCAGCGGCGTACGCAACTCATGACTGATATTCGCCAGAAACCGGCTTTTCGAATCGTTCGCCGCTTCCGCGGCGATTTTGGCCTTCAGCAACTGCTCGGTGCGCTCCCTGATCACCGATTCGGTCCGGAAATAACGCCCGGTCAGCAGCAACAGGCCGACACCCAGTAGGCTGGTAAACGATAAGCCACTGATCAGCACCATCCATAGCGGCCAGTGACTCTGCCAATTCTCCCGGTCCGGATAAAAAGACAACAACCAGTGCTGCCCGCCGGCTTCCGTCTCGTATTGTTTGACCTCGCCGCGCCGTGGAAAGCCGGCCGGTTGATTCGAATAAACCCTGTTGAAGAGCCCGGTCGTTTGGTCTTCCAACACGATCGTCAAATAACAGCGCGTGTTTTTCAACGCCTGGATCGAAAAATGCACCAGATCGGCAAGCCCGAAAGTCGTGGACACCCACCCCGAAAGGCTCTTGCGACCGCTCGACACTGCGTTGAAAACCGGGGAAAACACGGTCACCTGGCCGTTTTGGATGCCCAAATAAACGTCATCCGTCGCATTCGAGGGATTCTTGAACAGATTTTTTAGCGGGGGCGGCAACGCGCGCTTGACGGTAAACTCGTGACTCGGGTGCGTCTTCATCAGGGCGGTAAAACCCAGATTGATAGCGCCGCCTGTCTGCACGGCCACCCAACTGCTCGACTGGATTTCAGGAAACAAACCCAGCGTGTGCCGGGTAAACGACACGAACTCCTGTTCCTCGACCTGACGGGAACCGTAAAAAAAATTGCGTACCGTCGCGATCGCATGCAGGTCGCCCTGCAGACGATTGATGATGGCCTGAGACAGGGTCGCGGCTTGCTCGTCGAACTCCTGGCGTTGCTGCTCCGCTTCGATCCTCCGCACATAAAAATACAGAACGATCACCAGCACAAACGTCGCCATCAACGGCAAACCAACCGAATAACGGCGTTCGCTCCAGACCGGCCTGGGCTCGGCATAGGCGATCAAGATGATCGGGGTAAAGACCAACACCCCCATCATGTCCACGATCCACCAGAAAAACCAGCAAGAAAACATCTGCGCCGCACCGATCATGCCGATCTGCTGCAGCGCGATCACCCCGAGGCTCGGCGTGAGCAGACAGCTCAACGGCCCGCCGAGCAGCATGAACAGCAAGATGCGGCGATCCTCGATCAAAGGGTCCGGGAAACCGACAAACTTCTCGATCAGCACGCACCCCAACAGCGCCGATAACGTCGCGCCCGCCGCATTGACCGTATGGATCGCGACCATCGGCGCATCGATATTGTACGCATAGGCAAAGGCACTGACCCCAAAGCCGCCGAGAAACACGCCCGGCCAGAGGCACTTGCCGAGCAGCAGCAAGGCCGCCAGCGCGATGCCGGCGGAAGGGCCCAGCACGCCCACCGGATGCGGCATCACGTTCAGCGTCTGGCTCAGGATGCCGAAGCCAAAACAAACGAGCGCCAGCACGATCACGATGAACAGATAATTCAGCGCGCGCATCAGGAATAAATCGCTCATCATTGACTGGCCGGCTCCCATTTGCAAATCCTGCATTCATTCTATCAGCGGAACAGCAATCGCCGGCCGATTTTTCGCTCAGGCGAGGCCCAGACGCACAAGGGAAAAACCAGCCCCCGTGACAGTTACCGGCGAAGGCAGGATGAACACGGCGCGAAGCCCGTGCAATGACCTCATTGGGTGACAAACTTCAAGCCGATCAGCAGCAACACGAGCGCCAGCACCGGGCGCAGAAAACGCTCCGGAATCTTCGCGCTCAAATGACTACCGATCCAGATACCGGGCAAGGAACCGACCAACAAACTGGCCAGCAGCATCCCATCGACATTGCCGATACCCAGGTGACCGAGTCCCGCGACCGCGGTCAACGGAATCGCATGCGCCAGATCGGTGCCGACCACTTTCAAGGTCGTCATTTTCGGATACAGAAACAGCAGCGCGACCGTGCCCAAGGCGCCCGCGCCGACCGATGACAAGGTCACCAACACGCCGAGCACCGCGCCGGTCAGCACGGTCGCAGGCGCATGAAAACGGTGGAAGCGGGCGGCATTGTCTTCGTTGCTGTGGTCGTCGTCGATCTGGCCGGTTTTTTGTGCCCTATGCAACAGCACGCTGCGCACCAGCAAGGCGCAGGCGGTCAGGATCAGCGCAATACCCAGCGCAAAAGTGATCACGCCGCTGATTTCCTTGCCGGTTTCGTGCAACCGCTGCAGCGCATAGAGCGTTCCAAGCGCGCAAGGCAGGCTGCCGAGCGCCAACAAACCGACGATTTTCCACTCGACCGAGTTGTGCTTGCCGTGATGCACCCAGACACCGCCAGTCTTGGTGATCGCCGCGAACAGCAGATCGGTGCCGACCGCGACCGCCGGCTTGAAGCCGAACAGAAACACCAATAAGGGCGTCATCAGTGAACCGCCGCCGACGCCGGTCACGCCGACCAGCAAACCGACCGAAAATCCCGAAACAATATATGCCGTGTTGAACAAAGCACACTCCTCTTCAAACTTCGTAAAAAAGATGCGCACTATACCAGTTTATGATTGCTTATTTAACAATATGTTACCCTATGGCGGTTCGACTGGATCGATCAACCACATCCGGACCGCCCTGATTCCGCGGCCAGGACGCCGTCCCGGCGAAGCGCCGCGGAAGCCGCCCAGCGCCTGCCTCCCCCGAGCGCGTTCGTTGCCATGCTTTTCGTCTCGGCGCTTGTCCGCGCCTGCGCGTGGATCGACAGCAAAGCGAATTCGGTGACGGCTTTCTAAGCAGGCCGCTTTCGGCTTATCATGTGCCTTTTTCCCGGCTTGCCGGGTTATTCATTTTGTAGAGTCGGTCATGAAGTTTCACCTCAATTGCTTATACTTGCTGACGTTGCTCGGGCTTGCCGCCTGCGGCCAGCCCGGCCGCTTGTACCTGCCCGCCGAAGCGCCGGCCGTCAAGGCGAATGGCGATCAGCAGGCGCCGATTCCCGAGCGCGACATCGATCAGGCGCCGCCGCCGATCGATACCGCGCCGCCGAAACCGGCCGCCTCCACCCCTCCCAAAGACCAACCCCCAACAGAGACTCCCCAATAACGATGGATTATTTCAATTATCGGAACGATGAACTTTTCGCCGAGGACGTGCCTGTCGCGGAGATCGTCGAGCAATACGGCACACCCAGCTACGTGTATTCGCGCGCGACCCTTGAACGGCACTGGCGCGCGTTTGACAGCGCCTTCGGCGAACATCCGCATCTGATCTGCTATGCGGTCAAGGCCAATTCGAATATTGCCCTGCTGAATCTACTGGCGCGTCTCGGCTCCGGCTTCGATATCGTCTCGCTCGGCGAACTCAGCCGGGTCATCGCCGCCGGCGGCGCGCCCGACAAGATCGTGTTTTCCGGCGTCGGCAAGCGCGAGGACGAAATCATCGCCGCCCTGAAGATCGGCATCCGCTGCTTCAATATCGAAGTCGCCGGCGAGCTCGACCGCATCGACCGCCTGGCCGGGCAGCTCGGCGTGATCGCGCCGGTTTCGTTCCGGGTCAATCCGGATGTCAATGCGAACACGCACCCTTACATATCGACCGGCCTGAAAGAAAACAAATTCGGCATCGCCTTCGAACAGGCATTGAGCGAATACCGGCGCGCCGCCCGGATGCCGAACATCCGGATCATCGGCATCGACTGCCACATCGGCTCGCAGCTGACCGAAACCCGGCCCTTCCTGGATGCGCTGGAGCGCATTCTCGCCCTGGTCGCCGACTTGAAAGCCGCGGGCATCGCCCTGCATCACCTGGATCTCGGCGGCGGCCTCGGCATTCGCTACAAAGACGAACAGCCGCCGGAACCGGCCGACTATATTCAGGCCGTATTGGATCGCCTCGGCAACACCGACTTCGAAATCCTGCTCGAGCCGGGCCGCGCGATCGTCGGCAATGCGGGCATCCTGGTCACCCGCGTCGAGTATCTGAAAGCGACCGATCATAAAAACTTCGCGATCGTCGATGCGGCGATGAACGACCTGGTACGCCCGTCGCTGTACAGCGCCTGGCAAAACATCATCCCGGTCAAGCAAGTCAGCCCGGCCGACGAGCAAACCTGGGACATCGTCGGCCCGGTTTGCGAAACCGGCGATTTTTTAGGCAAGGCACGTTCCTTGCGCCTGCGCGAAAACGATTTGCTCGCCATCCGCTCGTCGGGCGCCTACGGCTTCAGCATGAGTTCGAACTACAATTCGCGTCCGCGCGCGGCGGAAGTGCTGGTCGACGGTGGCCAGACGCACCTGATACGGGAAAGAGAGTCGATCGAGCAATTATGGACCGGGGAGCGATTGATTCCGTAAGCAATCACTGCTAAATTCGTCTAAGCTAATCTCTTTGCACAGCCATTTCTCTCATGATTCATTTCACCAAAATGCACGGCCTCGGCAATGACTTTGTCGTGATCGACGCGACACGGCATGCGCCCAGACTGGAGGCAGAGACGATCAAAAAGCTCGCGGACCGTCATTTCGGCATCGGCTTCGACCAGTTGTTGCTGGTCGAAAAGCCGATCAACGCGGATGCCGATTTCAAATACCGGATTTTCAACGCGGACGGTGGCGAAGTCAGTCAGTGCGGCAACGGCGCCCGTTGTTTCGCCCGCTTCGTGCGCGACAAGGGCCTGTCATCGAAGGACGAAGTCCGCGTCGATACCGAGGCGGGACAGTTGCTGCTGAAGTTCGACGACGACGGTCAGATTACCGTGGACATGGGCATTCCGCGGCACCAACCCGCCGAGATTCCGTTGTTGGCCGAGCAGGAAGCCGACCGCTATCAGGTCATTGCCGGCGGCGAGACCTATACCTTCGGCGCGGTATCGATGGGCAACCCGCACGCGGTACTCTGGGTAGAAAATGTCGACACCGCGCCGGTCGCAGAGGCCGGCCGCCTCCTGGAAGCGCATCCGATCTTTCCGGCCCGCGCGAACATTGGCTTCATGCAGATCGTCGACCGCCGCCATATCAAATTGCGCGTTTACGAGCGCGGCGCGGCCGAGACCCTGGCCTGCGGCAGCGGCGCCTGCGCGGCGGCGGTGATCGCGATCGAACGCGGCCTCGTCGATCACAACGTTCAGGTCACATTGCCGGGCGGCGCGTTAAGCATCCGCTGGGCGGGTCGCGGCGAGCCGGTGCTGATGACAGGCCCCGCCATTTCCGTTTTCGAGGGGACGATCGAACCATGAGCGAACAGCAAAATACGTTGATTTCAGACCAGATTGCCCGCTACTTGCGCGCCAATCCGGAATTTTTCAACGATCACCTGGATCTCCTGGAAGACCTGCTGATACCGCATCCGAGCGGCGATGCGGTGTCGCTGATCTCGAAGCAGCTCGAAATACTGCGCAACCGGAATAAGGAAATGGAAGAGCAATTGAATTCCCTGATCGAGATCGCCAAAAGCAACGACACCTCGTTCGACCGGATGCACAGACTGACCCTGGCGCTGCTCGAAACCTCGACGCTCGACGAAACGGTCGCGAGTCTCGAAGCGGTACTGTCCGATTATTTCATGACCGACTTCGTCGCGGTCCGGATCATCACCGGCAAGCCGGACGCGGTTTTGTCCTCCCTGTTCCTGGCGCGGGACAGCGCCGAACTCGAACCGATTCTGCCGATCCTGGCCGCCGAGCAGCCCAGATGCGGCCGCCCAACCCTGGCTCAGGCCAAGGTCCTGTTCGGCGCGGCCGCGCTCGAGGTCCAGTCCGCCGCGATCATTCCGATGAAATTTGCGGACATGAGCGGCATCCTCGCGATCGGCAGCCGCAGCAACGACCGCTTTCATTACAGCATGGGCAGCTTCTTCCTGACTCACATGAGCGAAATCATCAGCGCGCGGCTGCTGTCTTTACTGTCGCAAAAAAAATATGCATAGCGACGCCCGGCAGTCGCTGGAGGATTTTCTCCGCGAACTGGAAGTCGAAAAACGCGCATCCCGGCATACGGTCGGCAGCTACCGACGCGATCTCGAACAACTGGCCGGCTTCTGCGACGGGAAAACGCTCCGGCAGTGGTCCGAGGTCGGACAGTCGCACATCCGCGCTCATGTCGCCGCGCGTCACCGCCAAGGCCTCGGCAGCAAGAGCCTGCAACGCGAATTGTCGGCGATGCGCGGCTTCTTTCAGTTTTTGCTGAAAAAACGCCTGGTCGAAAGCAATCCGGCCGCGCATGTCAAGGCCCCCAAACAGCCGCGCAAACTGCCGAAAACGCTCGATGTCGATCAGGTCACAGGACTCCTCGAAGCCGGCGCGCATTCGGATCTGGAAAAGCGCGATCTGGCGATGTTCGAACTGTTCTATTCGAGCGGCCTGCGTTTGAGTGAACTGGTCGCGTTGAATCTGGCCGACGTCGACCTGGACGACCAGTCGCTGCTCGTCAGGGCCGGCAAGGGCGGCAAAGACCGCGTGCTGCCGATCGGCGGCAAGGCGATAGAGGCGATCCGCCACTGGCTGCCGCTCCGTAACCACCGCGCCGACAGCGCGGAAAAGGCGCTGTTTACCTCCGCGAAAGGTTTCCGCCTCGGCGCGCGCGGCGTGCAATTGCGTCTCGAACGCTGGCGCATCGCGAAAGGCATCGCCGAACACATCCATCCGCACATGCTCCGGCATTCGTTCGCGAGCCATCTGCTCGAATCGAGCCGCGACCTGCGGGCGGTGCAGGAATTGCTTGGCCACAGCAATATCGGCACCACCCAGATCTATACGCATCTGGATTTTCAACATCTTGCCGAAATCTATGATCAAACCCATCCGCGGGCAAAAAAATCGTCAGAGCCCTAATTGCAGGCGGAAAAAAAATCCAAAATCTGCTACCATGCAAGTTCTTTTCACCCAAAGCAATCTGTTACCCGAGGCAGAGACAGTTCATACAGGATTCCCGTAATGGCGGCAAACGAATTAGAAGATAGTAAATCGAAAGGAGTGCTCTGGGGCTTTGGCGTTCTGTTACTCGTTACGCTCACGGTCATTGTTATTTTGGGAGCCTGGTGGGGCAGCGAACCGGATCAATTCAATGTCCAGGAAGAGGCGCTGGAACGCGCCAAAATCACCAATACCACCGACATTCCGTTGGGTTATACCTATGCCAACACCCTGGCCCATATTTCGGAAGTGCTGCTGCATAAATCCGGCGGCTATATCACCAACGACGTGGCGCCTCCCGGCTTGTTTCTGGACAACATCTCGAATTTCGAATACGGCTCCCTGGTGATGCTGCGCGACGCGGTGTCCGCGCTCAGAAACCACTTCTCGCGCGACCAGTCTCAATCCGACGAAGACCCCGACCTGAAAATCGCCGAACCGTATTTCTATTACGAAAACGATTCCTGGGCGCTGCCGTCGACCGAGGCCGAATACCAAAAAGGGGTCGAGGCGCTGCACAATTACATGTCGCGCCTGCAAAAATGGGGCGGCAACGTGAAGCGCGGGCAGTTTTATGCGCGCGCGGACAACTTGTGGCAGTATTCCGAAGTCGTGATCAAGCGCCTGGGCAACCTTTCGACACGGCTCAGCGCCAGCGTCGCGGGCGCCGAGATCAGCCCGGGACTGGCCGTGATAGCACCCGAGAGCGACGTCACGACACGCAACCCCAAGGCCGGGTCGCTGCCGGAAACCCCCTGGCTCGAAATCGACGACGTGTTTTATGAGGCGCGCGGCGCGAGCTGGGCGCTACTGCACATCCTGAAAGCGGTCAAGTACGATTTCCATGACATCCTGCTCGACAAACGCGCGATGAACACGGTCGACATCATGATCAAATCGCTCGAAAACGCGATGGCGCCAATCCTGAGCCCGATGATTCTGAACGGCAGCGGCTACGGCCTGTTTGCGAACTACTCGTTAACGATGGCGACCTATATCGCCCGCGCGAATGCATCCGCACTGGATTTGCGCGACATCATGAACCGGGGGTAAACGATGGACGAACAAATCAACTACAACCTGACCAACATCGAGACCTGGAAAAGAATCTTCTTCATGCTGATTTTTGCCGCGATCGGCGGCCTGGTCCGGATGCTGCTGTGGGCGGTGATCCTGCTGCAGGTCGCCTCGACCCTGCTGACCGGCAAGGCGAACAAGAACATCCTGAATTTCGGCCGCAGCCTGTCGGTTTATACCTACCACATCCTGTTATTCATGACCTTCAATACCGAAGCCCTGCCCTTCCCGTTTTCGGACTGGAATCAGACAGCGGAATTGAAAATGCCCGAGAAATAACGGCCGTCCACCCATGGCAGCGACAGGGATGGGTTTCGTTCCGGGCCCATCCACACAGGCTTTTCCGGGATAGCCGAGCCCCGGAAACCCAACAGCTAGCGCGCTTCCTGATCCTCGTCGAATCCGTCCTCGTCGCCGGTTTCCGCCTCATCCTCTTCCGGCGGCAGGTAATCGCTCTGCAATAATTCCTTCAGATAACGGTACAGCACCCGCGCCGACTTCGGCGGCTTCGCGGCCGCGATTTCCTTCTGCGCGTTGCGGATCAACTGCCGCAACTGCTGGCTGTCGGCTTCCGGATAGTCATCGAGCAAGTCGGTCGCCGCCTCGTCGCCTTCGGCGAGCAGACGGTCGCGCCATTGTTCGGCCAGATGATGCTCCCGGACCGCATGCGCGCTTTTGTTCTGGATGCGCGCCATTTTTTCGATGATCGGCGCGGCATCGATCATGTGCAGTTGGCCCGCGATATATTTCAACAAGCGCTTGCGCGCGCCTTTATGCGGCATGCCGGATACTTCGCGGACCGCGTGCAGCATCTTTTCCGGCAGCGGCAGCGTATTCAACTGCTCGGGCGACAGCTTCGACATTTCCTCGCCCAAGGCAAACAACGCAGCGATCTCCTTTTTGATTTGGGTCTTGTTCGGCCGTACCGCGTAATATTCGACATCCTCATCATAGGCGTCGTACTCTTCTTCATTCATCTGACAGCGCTTTTTTCCTGTAATTCAATGGGATCAACCCTCCGCCAGCTCGGCCGCCATACAGCGCCTGACCTCCTGCCATGCCTCCAGCTTTTGGGTCAGACTGAGGGCCGCATTGGTCGGACTGGTCGATGGCAGTCTATGATACACCAGATGGCCGAATCGTTCCGGCAAAGTCGGCAAGATATATTTCCGGTAGATTTTTTCCGCAGTCATGCCATTGAAAAACACATGCCGGATCTGTCCGTGGCGGCTGAAAAAATCGCTGAAATCGTTGATCACGATCGAATCGAGTTCAATATCCACATCCAGGCTGCCGAGCCTTTGGCAGGTTCTCAACACATCCCAGACCGCCACGCGATGCGTCATCAGGATGCCTTTGCGCAGCCCGTAACATAAATCCGGCTCCGCGCCGAACAGTTGACCCATGATGGTCCAGAACCCATTTTTATGATGGCCGTAATACTGATCCTTCGCTTTCGACATTGTGCTGGGCATCGAGCCCAGAATCAACACCCGAGCATCCGGCGCGGCAATCGGGTCAAATCCGCTTATCTCCTGCATCCTCATTTCCTCAAAAAATTACTCACAAGCGAGCCTGTCAAATTTGCGATAATACCCGGCTCATTGTAATTATAGGATACCCCCCAAATCATGTGGTTCAAGAATCTGACTATTTTTCGCCTGACCGAAGCTTTCACGTTGACACCGAGCGAACTGGAGCAAAAACTGCAAGCGCATGTCTTCCGTCCCTGCGGACCACATGAAGAATTCAGTTTCGGCTGGACCCAGCCGGTCGGGAAATCGTCCGATCCCCTGCTGCATGCCGCCAACGGCTTCATGATGTTGTGCGGAAAAAAAGAAGAAAAAGTGTTGCCGACGGCGGTCGTCAATGAAATTCTGCAGGAAAAAATCGGCGAGATCGAAGACCGCGAAGCGCGCAAATTAGCCAAAAAAGAACGCACCGCGTTAAAGGACGAACTGATCTTCGAATTGCTGCCGAAAGCGTTCCGCTTCTCGCGCAAGACTTACGCCTATATCGACCCGAAAGGCGGCTGGCTGCTGGTCGATTCGGCCTCCGCCAAAAGCGCCGAGGATCTGCTCAGCCACCTGCGCAAATGCCTCGGGTCGCTGCCCGCGGTGCCGCTGAACACAGTCGACAAGCCGAGCGTGAATATGACCCAATGGCTACTGACTCAGCAGACGCCGGACGATCTGACGATCGAGGACGAATGCGAACTGCGCTCGCTGGAAGAAGAAGGCGGCATTATCCGCTGCAAGAAACACGACCTGAGCGTGCCGGAAATCAAAAACCATCTGGACACCGGCAAGCAGGCGATCAAGCTCGCCGTGAACTGGGCCGGTCGCATCGCGTTCGTACTGGATGAACACCTGGCCCTGAAGCGCCTGCGCTTTCTCGACCTGGTTCAGGACCAGGCCGCCGACATCGATGCCGGTAGCGCCGTGGAACGTTTCGATGCGGATTTCTCGATCATGACATTGGAGCTGGCCGAATTGCTGCCGCGCCTGACCGCCTGGTTCGGCGGCGAGAACCGATCTTGACCGCAACAGCACCCGACCATTCGGTTCGGGCGCTGCAAAAATCGGCAGGCACAAAAAAAGCCCGAGGGCGAGAGCCACCGGGCTTTTTTTTATGAACCAAGTCGTATGACTTATTTCATCATGGTTTTGTGGAACATTCTGTCCAGTTTGTCGTTGGTTGCTTGAGCAGCGTCAGCAGCGCGGTTAGCGGCAGCTTCAGCAGCAGCAGCGCGAGAAGATGCGTCGTTAGCCGCAGCCAGTGCGCTGGAAGCGTCAGAAGAAGCTTTCGCCACGTCAGTTTTCAAACCATCGATTTGGCCTTGCAGATTTTCGATGTCACCGCTGGTGGCGCAACCTACTACCAAGCTGGCAGCCAATGCAATCATTGATAATTTAACAAGCTTTCTCATTTTCTTTTCCTTTAAAAAAGTTACAACTACAAAAACAAATTAACCGAACTTATCATATCACAAAACGCTTCCAATGCTAACTTATTTTATCCTTACAACCATTCCCGGTTCCACGTACCGCCTCAAATGGTCGATCTGGCTATTGGTCATGGCGATACAGCCATGGGTCCAATTCATGCTGCGGTGAATTTTTTCATCCGCCGCACCGAGGCCGTGAATACCGATTTGGCCACCCAATGGGGTATTTTGCGGCGGAATCTGGTGGCTCTCGACCGCATCCACGATCCTTTCGTAGGTGTGCTTATTAATGATGCCCTTGATCAACGCGGTGCGCGCATCCTCGGCATTCGGATAGGTCAAGCCGAAAAAGCGGCGGAAATTGCTTCTGTCGCCGACCCAGCCAATCCGGTAATCGCCATAAGGCGTGATGTTGTCGCCGCGGTGCAGTTTGTAGCCGGCGCCGGCGCGGCCGATCGCGATATCGCTGATCGTATCGAGCGTGCGCTCGCCTTGTTTGACTTCGATCTTTAGCGTGTTCGTATCGACCAGCAACCAAACGCCCTCATTCGCAACAGCGCTGCCGACACTCAAACCGCAAAACAATAGTGAACAAATTCGTAACATAGTCTCTACACTCGGCATGAATTTTGGTGTATTTTAACCGCTTCGGTCACTCGTCGCACTTTGGACTCATTATGCAGATAAAAACAATAACAACTCAACCCTACAACGATCAAAACCCTGGCACATCAGGACTAAGAAAGAAAGTTAGAGTCTTCCAGGAAAAAGGTTACCTCGAAAACTTCGTGCAGTCAATTTTCGACTCGCTCGACGACATTGTCGGTAAAACCCTGGTCCTCGGCGGCGACGGCCGCTATTTCAACCGGCAGGCGATTCAGACGATCATCAAAATGGCGGCCGCGAACGGCTTTGCCGAATTAATCATCGGCCAAGGCGGCTTGCTGTCCACCCCGGCCGCCTCGCACATCATTCGTAAATACGAAGCTTACGGCGGCCTAGTGCTGTCGGCCAGCCACAACCCGGGGGGGCCGGACGATGATTTCGGCATCAAATACAATGTCAGCAACGGCGGCCCGGCCCCCGAAAAATACACCAACGCCTTTTATCAGCGCAGCCTGACGATCGACAGCTATCAAATCGCCGAGATCGACGACGTCGATCTGGATACGATCGGCAGCCGCCAACTCGACGGGCTCAAGATCACGATCATCGATCCGGTCAATGATTATGCCGAACTGATGCAGTCGATCTTCGATTTCAACCTGCTCAAACAAAGCATCGGCTCCGGCTATATCACCCTGCGTTTCGATGCGATGCATGCGATCACCGGCCCCTACGCGAAACGAATTCTGGTCGACATGCTCGGCGCCCCCGAAGATTCGGTGATCAATGCGGTGCCTTTGGAAGATTTCGGCGGCCATCATCCCGATCCGAATCTCGCCCATGCACTCGAACTGGCCGAACTGATGTTCAGCCCGAACGCGCCGACCTTCGGCGCGGCTTCGGACGGCGACGGCGACCGCAACATGATCACCGGCAGCAATATATTTGTGACCCCGAGCGATAGCCTCGCGATCATGGCCGCGAATGCGCGGGTGATTCCGGCCTACGCGAAAGGCCTCAGCGGCGTCGCCCGCTCGATGCCGACCAGCCAGGCGGTCGACCGGGTCGCGGCGGCCTACAACCTGCCCTGCTTTGAAACGCCGACCGGCTGGAAATTTTTCGGCAACCTG
>Ga0207968_100221_pt1 | contig 23690 bp, 23 predicted proteins | sample LakWasMet21_HOW5_2_FD_183867 | JGI IMG/M metagenome (GOLD analysis project Ga0207968, IMG submission 183867) | Freshwater sediment methanotrophic microbial communities from Lake Washington under simulated oxygen tension - Sediment Metagenome... | ecosystem: Environmental > Aquatic > Freshwater >...
TCTCCTGGCAGGCTTATTTCTGGAGTTATATTTTCGCCGCCAGCATCGGTTTTGCGACAGCGCTGGCCGAACCCTCATTGCTTGCGGTCGCGTTGAAAGCCGAGAAAATTTCAGGGGGCACGATCCGGGCCTGGGGCTTACGACTTTCGGTCGCGCTCGGCGTAGGTTTCGGCATCGCGCTCGGCGTTTTTCGCATCGTGACCGGTTCCGAGTTCTATCTATTCATCCTTGGCGGCTATCTCGTCGTGATGATTCAGACCCGCTTTGCCCCCAAACTGATTCTCGGCCTGGCCTACGATTCCGGCGCGGTCACCACGTCGATGGTGACCGTGCCGATGATTACCGCGCTAGGTTTGGGTCTGGCCGAGGCGGTGCCCGGACGCAATCCGTTAGTGGACGGCTTCGGCTTGATCGCCTTCGCCAGTCTGTTTCCGATCATCGCCGTGCTGGGTTATGCGCAAATCGCACAATGGCTCAATAAGTCCCATCTTTCATCCAAGTCCTGAGGTACATCATGCATTTCAAACTCATCCTAGTTTTCGTCGATGACGACAAAACCGACCTGGTGCTGGAAACGGCCAGGCAATGCGGCGCGAAGGGCGCGACCGTGATCAACAACGCTCGCGGCGAAGGTATGAAACAATCGAAAACCTTTTTTGGCCTGACGCTCGAAGCCCAACGCGATGTGGTCTTGATGCTGGTCGAGGAACACATCAGCCGTTACATCCTGGAGAGAATCGCAATCGTCGCCGATTTCGACAACAAACCCGGTACCGGTATCGCGATCCAGATCGATGTCGAGGACGCGATCGGGGTGATGCATCAGGTTGAGGTATTGAAACAAGAACTGGAGGACGCCATATGAACAACCGCATGATTATCCGCGTCAGGGACGTGATGAAAACCGATTTCGGTACGATCGACGGCATCGCGACCGTCGCGGAAGCGCTGAAGAAGATGAAGGAAATGCAGACCGCGGTGCTGATCGTGAACAAGCGCCATGACGATGACGAATACGGTCTGATCAACTGCGGCGACATCGCCCGCCATGTGCTGGCCAAGGATAGGGCGCCGGACCGGGTCAATGTCTATGAAATCATGACCAAGCCGGTCATTTCGGTGCATCCGGAGATGGACATCCGCTATTGTTCGCGGCTGTTCGCGCACTATGATCTGGTCCGGGCGCCGGTGATCGAAGACCGCAAGGTGATCGGGATCGTCAGTCCGAATTCGTTGGTGCTGGACGGGCTATACCAAATCTTCGCCTGATGTTTGGGCGACAGGAAATCCGTTGCCTGCGAAACAGCATCCGTGCACGCAAATCTGTCCGCAAGGGAGCGGCGTAAACGAGGCATTGGGAATTAAGCCGGCAAGCGGATCAGGGATGCCATCTTAATTCCCCAAAAGCGGAGCCTTTATTTCAAAGGGCGGCCTTTTGCGTCGCGGTCGAGTTTGCTCGAAAACAACAGGATCGCTTCGACAAAGCCCCATTGCGGTATGAACACCATAAATTTCGCGTACACCAGAAAGGCGGTCAGCAAAATCTGGATGCAGCCGACCCTGTAAAAGCCCAAATAAATCCGCGACAGCCCGGCCCAGCCGAACAGCAATGAGAGTATGCCCGCCAGATATTTGGATTTGACGGCCTCCGGCTCGGCAAGATAGGCGCCGACCAGACTCACGCGCACGGCCTCGCCGTTTTCCAGGTCGAAGCGGATGTCGTCGCCGTCTTCCGGCGGCACGCCGTCGGTCCAGTCCGCCAGCGCGAAGGGATAAGTGCCCCCTTCGCTTTCGATCACGCCGGTCCCGGCTTCCGGGTCGAAACTTGCAATTTTTCCTATCATTTTCCTCTACCTTGAACTGAAAGGCCGCCGTGGGTCGGTTGCCGATGGGCGGCGGCCCGATTTGTTTTTGACAGAGTATTTTATGGATTTTGCAAGCGCACCGCCAGTACATCGCACGTCGCATGGTGCAAGACGCCGTTCGCGGTCGAACCTAACAGCAGTGCCAGGCCGCGGCGTCCGTGCGAGCCGACCACGATCAGATCGACCGCGTTTTCCTCGGCGACACGGACGATTTCCTGTGTCGGGCTGCCGGTTTCGAGCCAGGCGCGCTCCTCCGGGATCGCCAGTTTTGCCGCCAGTTCGGTCAGTTTTTTTCTGCCGAGTTCGATAAATTCCTGGGCCAAATCCATTTCGAACGGCACCAGCACATCATTCGCCGGATCGCCTATCGGCAAGGTGTCGACCACATGAATCAGGCTGAGTTTGGCGCCATAACGCTTGGCCAGATCCTGCGCGCGTTCGGCGACCAGGGGGTGCTGCTCGAAAAAATCCACAGCCAATAAGATATGTTTGTATGCCTCCACGATTCCTCCTAAGCGATGCCGCCGTCATGACCCACATGCCGGCAAGACTAAAACGATCGAATAACCTGAGTTCAACACGGACCCATTAACCTATGCCGCGCAAATGCAGAGAGGTCTTACGCACTGAAGTCGGTGAATTGCCGGATATTGGCTTAAAGCCTGACTTTGACTTTGCGCGAAAGGCGTTTAGACAATGATCAAGCCGTGAGCAAGCCATCGCTGCCTTGCTGTATTTGAGAAGCCAGTCCAAGAGGCTTTGCGAAGAATTCTGCCGGGAATCCTTGGAAAAGCCTCCTGCTTGGCGTGCTTTGCCTTGCGGCGGTAATGACTTTTGTCGTCAAAGACCTTTGCCTTGTTAAACCGGTGCGCATGCTTCGCGACCGGATTCAAACGCTGAACGATTTCTATTTCGTTCAAATTTCTACGTTTTTTCATCGTTTACCTCTTATAATAGGGAACTCCCGGCCTACTCGGCGGGACGGATTACTATAACAGCCCGTTTGATAAGAATACAGTCGTGAAATTCAAAAAAGATTTTGATGTGATCGTGGTCGGCGGCGGCCATGCCGGCACCGAAGCCGCGCTGGCGGCGGCCCGCGCCGGCGTGAAAACATTGCTGTTGACGCAGAATATCGAGACGCTCGGGCAGATGAGCTGCAATCCGGCGGTCGGCGGCATCGGCAAGGGCCATCTGGTCAAGGAGATCGACGCCTTGGGCGGCGGCATGGCGCGGGCAATCGATCTGGGCGGCATCCAGTTCCGGATTTTGAACGCGAGCAAGGGGCCCGCGGTCCGGGCCACGCGCGCGCAGGCCGACCGCAAGCTCTATAAGCAGGCGGTGCGGCAGATGCTCGAAAATCAGCCGAATCTGGCGCTTTTCCAGCAGACGGTCGCGGACCTGATTGTGAACGGCGACCGGGTCGTCGGCGTGAAGACCGAGATGGGCCTGAGTTTCATGGCGCGCGCGGTCGTGTTGACGACCGGCACGTTTCTGGGCGGCAAGATCCATATCGGTCTCGAAAACTACAGCGGCGGCCGCGCCGGCGATGCGGCGTCGATCGCGCTGGCGCAGCGCCTACGCGAATTGCCGTTCCGGGTCGATCGCCTGAAAACCGGCACGCCGCCACGCATCGACGGCCGCACGATCGATTTTAGCAAGCTCGAAGAACAACACGGCGACGAGCCGGTGCCGGTGTTTTCGTTCCTTGGCAAGCGCGAAGAGCATCCGCGCCAGATTCCGTGCTACATCACGCGCACGAATACCCGAACGCACGACATCATCCGTTCCGGGCTCGATCGTTCGCCGCTCTATTCCGGCATCATCGAAGGCATCGGCCCGCGTTACTGCCCGTCGATCGAGGACAAGATCGTGCGCTTCGCGGACCGCGACACCCATCAGATTTTCGTCGAGCCGGAAGGCCTCGATACGCACGAGATTTATCCGAACGGCATCTCGACCAGCCTGCCTTTCGATGTGCAGTACGAATTCGTGCGCTCGATGCTCGGCTTCGAAAATGCCGAAATCGTGCGCCCCGGTTATGCGATCGAATACGATTTCTTCGATCCGCGCGACCTGAAGACCTCGCTCGAAACCAAGCACATGCACGGCCTGTTCTTCGCTGGCCAGATCAACGGCACGACCGGCTACGAAGAAGCCGCCGCGCAGGGCCTGATCGCGGGTCTGAACGCGGCGTTGTTGGTGCAGGAGAAAGAAAGCTGGTGTCCGCGCCGCGACGAGGCCTATATCGGCGTGATGATCGACGACCTGATCACGCGCGGCACCCAGGAACCGTACCGGATGTTCACCAGCCGCGCCGAATACCGCCTGCAGCTGCGCGAGGACAATGCCGATCTCAGGCTGACGCCGCAAGGCCGCGCCCTGGGCCTGGTCGATGACGAGCGCTGGCGCGCATTCGAAGAAAAACAAAGCGCGATCGGCGCATTGCAGGACGGCCTGAAAAAGCAATGGATCCGTCCTGACACCGAAGGGGCGAAGGCCGCCGAGGCTCACTGGGGCAAGCCGATCCAGAAGGAAGTGAATCTCCTGGAAATGCTGCGCCGTCCGGAGGTCGATGTCGCCCGGCTGCTGTCGTTTTACGATCAAGGCGCGGAAGTGGCGGAACAGGTCGGCGAGCAGGTCGAAATCCAGACCAAATATGCGGGTTATATCGTGCGCCAGCAGACCGAAATCGAGCGGACATTGCGCTACGATCATTTGCGTCTGCCGGAGACCCTCGATTACACCGGCGTGCCGGGGCTTTCGAACGAGGTCAGCGAGAAACTGCGCAAACAGCGGCCGGAAACCCTGGGCCAGGCCTCGCGGATTCCGGGCATCACGCCGGCGGCGATCTCGCTGCTCCTGGTCTATCTGAAAAAGAAAAGCGCCTGATGGAGTCTTGCGAAGCGATTCTGAAAAGCGGTCTCGATGCGCTGCGGATTGCCTGGACCGACGCGCAGATCGGCCGCCTGCTCGCCTTCCTGAAACTGATCGAAAAATGGAACCAGGCGTATAACCTGACCGCGATTCGCCAGCGCGAGGACATGGTCAGGCGGCATCTTCTGGATAGCCTCGCCGTGCTGCCCCATGTCAAAGGTCGGCGCGTGATCGACATCGGCACCGGCGCGGGCCTTCCGGGCATACCGCTGGCGATTTTTTTGCCCGAAGTCCAATTTACCCTGCTCGACAGCAATGCGAAAAAAACCCGCTTCGTGCAGCAGGCGGTCTTGGAGTTGAAACTCGGCAATGTCGAGGTGCGGCATAGCCGGGTGGAAGCCTTTCACCCCGAGCGAAAATTCGATACGGTGATCACCCGCGCCTTCGCGGCCTTGCCGGCGATCATCGAGACGAGCGCGCATCTACTCGGCGAGCAAGGCGTGCTGTTGGCGATGAAAGGTCAAAATCCACGCGATGAACTGGCGGAAGTTAAGGTAAAATCGTCGGTCATTGCGCTCGCAACGCCCGGCGTCGAGGCGGAGCGTTGCGTGGTGATCATTCAAAAAGATGCGATTTCTGTAGGATAAAGTGTGACAAAAGTTATTGCGGTAACGAATCAAAAAGGCGGCGTCGGCAAGACCACGACCAGCGTCAATCTGACGGCGTCATTGGCGGCGGCCAAGCGCCGTGTGCTGCTCGTGGACCTGGATCCGCAAGGCAATGCGGCGATGGGCTGCGGCGTCGACAAAGAGAAAGTCCCCTATTCCAGCTATCACCTGCTGCTGGAAGAAGTGCCGGCCGAGCAGACCGTGATCAAACTGCCGGAACTCGGCTTCTCGGTGATCGCGGGCAACGGCGATCTGACCGCCGCCGAAGTCGCGCTGATGGACGCCGAACGCCGGGAACGGCGGCTGGCCGAGGTGTTGCTGCCGATCAAGGCGCACTACGACTATATCCTGATCGATTGCCCGCCGTCGTTGAACATGCTGACCCTGAATGCGCTGGTCGCGGCGGACAGCGTGCTGATTCCGATGCAATGCGAATATTATGCGCTGGAAGGCTTGTCGGCCTTGATGAGCACGGTCAAAAGCATCCAGGACACGGTCAATCCCGCCTTGCATCTGGAAGGCATCTTGCGGACGATGTTTGACGACCGCAGCCGCCTGACCAAGGACGTCTCCGAGCAATTGGTCGAGTATTTCGGCGACAAGGTGTTCAGAACCTGCGTGCCGAGAAATATCCGGCTCGCCGAGGCTCCGAGCCACGGTTTGCCGGTTTTAGCCTACGACAAAACCTCGCGCGGCGCCCTGGCGTACCTCGCGCTGGCCGGCGAAATGTTGAGAAAAGAGAAAAAGTAACGCATGTCGATCAAAAAACGTGGATTAAGCCGCGGCCTCGATGCGCTGCTCGGCGATGTGTCGATCACCAAGGCGGAGACAACGCCGACATCTCCCGCGCCTGCGATGCAGGCCTTGCCGATCGAGTTCCTGCGGCGCGGCAGATACCAGCCGCGCAAGGACATCAATCCGGAAAAATTGCAGGAATTGGCCGATTCGATCAAGGTGCAGGGCGTGATCCAGCCGGTCGTGGTGCGTCGGCTCGACAGCGAAAGCTACGAGATCGTGGCCGGCGAGCGGCGCTGGCGCGCCGCGCAATTGGCCGGCCTGCATGAAGTGCCGGTCGTGGTCAAGGACATCGACGACCGCACCGCGATGGCGATCGCGTTGATCGAAAATATCCAGCGCGAGGATTTGAATCCGCTCGAGGAGGCGGAGGCGTTGGCGCGCCTGCTCGACGAATTCGAGATGACGCATCAGCAGATCGCGGATGCGGTCGGCAAATCGCGCGCGACCGTGACCAATCTGCTCAGGCTTCTGGATTTGCAGCCGGAGGTCAAAAAACTGCTGCTGAATAAACACATCGAGATGGGACATGCGCGCGCCCTGCTCGGTCTGGAAGGGCAGAAACAGGTCGCGGCCGCGCATAAGATCGACAAGGAAGGCTTGACGGTCAGGGCCGCCGAGCGCTTGGTCAAGGCGCTGCAATCGCCTGCCGCCCAGCCCGAGACGGTGAAGAGCATCGACAGGGATACCTTGCGCCTGCAGGAAGATTTGACCTCGCGTTTGGGCGCGAAGGTCTCGATCGATCATAAAAAAAACGGCGCGGGCAAGTTGATCATCGCCTATTCGAGTCTGGAAGAACTCGATGGCATCATTGGGCAAATCAAGTAATTGTTTGAGCAGCGGCTTCGTAATCTTCGGTTTGCGAGGGCTTTTCTTCAAGTCGCTAATTTTTATAGGCTATAATAAATCCGCGATGCCAGCCCAAGACATCGCGCCACGCGATCGGCGACATTCTTCCGCAGTCCGGCGAAAAGCAAAATTCTCAGTCAAATCGCTTAAGTATAGCTTAAGTCAATCAAAATATTTTAATTTTTGAAGTTGTGCTATATTTCATTCATGAACTATGGCTATCCTCTTATATTGTGTCTTCAACCCTGCTTCCGTAGCGCAATAACGGAGGTAGCGCCGGCTTTGGCGTGAAGGTTATTTCTATGATTAAAGGGATTGTTAAACACAATGAAGCGGGTACTTGTTTTCCAATCTCATGCAACTGCGCGTCGCGATGTGCATGCCGCTCTTCCGGTCAATCGACTGTATGTGCTGTTGCCGGACTTATTCCCGTCTCTCTTTTGCCCATGGGTCGCCAATGCAGCAGTCTAGCTATTGGCGGTTTGTGCGTCGCGCCATGATATCCCGCTTTGCCGCAAAATCCTGGCCGAGAGGGCCACGGATTGGGTTCCGCTTACAGAAAGTTTTAATCCTTGCCGTGGGGATTGCACTGGCTAGCCTGACTGCTCAGGCGGATGACGCAAAAGTCCGCTTGCTGGACTCCAGCAACGGCGTCAAGCACCTGACGACCGAAATGGTGCGCGAAATTTTCTTCATGCGCCTGAGTTCCTGGCCTGATGGCTCCCCTATTCATGTGTTCGTACTGCCCGACAATCATCCCCTGCACATTCGCTTCGCGAAGGAAATCTTGGGGGTCTATCCGTTTCAACTGCGTTCGGCCTGGGACCGACTGGTGTTTTCGGGCACCGGCGTATCGCCGACCATCGTCGAAACGGAAGAAGAAATGCGGATGCGTATCGAATCAACCCCCGGCTCCATTGGTTATACAGATAAAAAATAAGGAGATCATCGATGAGAACAGTCAACCGTCGTCTTCGTTTCACCACCGCCGCTCCGATGATCTTTTGTTCCGCCTTGGCCTTGCTGACACCGACGCCAGCGACGGCCGTGGAATGGCTCGACGGCAAAGTGCAGATGCATGGCTTTGCCGGCCAAGGCGCGACTTACACCGACCATAATCAAGTTTTCGGAACGAGTCGAGATGTAAGTCTAGATTTTAGGGAGATGGGTCTTACGGCTTCTGTGAAGCCGTTGCCTAATTTACTGATCTCCGCACAAGGTTTATACCGCGATACCGGCGCCTCCGATACGCAAGGTACCCGTCTCGATTTTGCGCAAGCCGATTACAGCGTTCCTCTGCTGGATTCTTCCTTGGTGCTCGGCGTGCGCGGCGGCCGCGTCAAGATCCCGTTCGGCTTATACAACGACACGCGCGATGTCCTGTGGACGCGTCCGTCGGTATTGTTGCCGCAATCGATCTATTTCGATACCTTGGCCCTTAGGCAGGCGATGATTGCGGCGGATGGGGGCGTGCTCTATGGCCGTTATACCCATGGCGAGCACCGTTTCGGCTGGGAGTTTCTGGCCGCCGAACCGCAGGACAGCACCGGCGGGGCGACGGCTTTCCTGACCGGAATTCCCGCCAATCATCCGCTGATTCCCAAAGCAGAAGGCAGTTTGGGCGGTCGCCCGTTGCTGCTCGGCCGGACATTCTATGAATGGATGGGCGGACGCGGAAAACTGATGTTTTCGATCGTCGATCTGGACCGGGATTTTCGCTCGACTTCGGCGTTTTATCAAAACGGTAATACCAAGGTCACCTATCCGCTGTTTTCGGCGCAGTACAATGCCGAAAAATGGTCGCTGACCGCGGAATATGGCTGGATCGCCAGTGACCGCGCCGGTTACCAGCCATTTTTACAAAATTTGCCGACCTGGAAAAGCAATACCTCCGAGAACTTCTACGTGCAGGGCGAATACCGGTTTACCCAGGATTTTTCGGCGGTGCTGCGCTATGACGTGTTGCATCTGAACCGCGACGACCGGGACGGCAGGGAATTATCCAGGCTAACTGGGGGGGCAGTACCTGCACATCGTTTTTACGCGCGCGACCTGACCGCCGGTGTGCGCTGGTCGTTCGCGCGCAATTTTTTATGGGCGGCGGATTATCATTATGTGAACGGTACCGCCTGGTTGAACGAGACGGATAACCCTAACCTGGCGTCCCCGCAGACCTCATCGCATTTCAGTCTGGTCACCACGATGCTGTCTTTCCGGTTTTGAGTCCATAAATGGCTGAGGATTCCCGCAAAGGCAGACCTAAACCGCGCTTTGCCAGCCTGCATCGCAAGTGGCTGGCGTCGCTGAGTTTATTGCTGCTTTCCCTGGGCGCCGCATTCGGCGCGCTGAATTACTGGTACCTCGAGGTACAGGTAAAAACGCAGCACGCCCAGAGTCAGGCGGCCTGGAGCGCGGAGTTCAAAGGCTTGATCAAACATTCGGTCGACCGCTTGCAGCGGCTCAGCATCGTGCTCGCCTCGCTCGGCAATTTGTCCGAGCGCTTGCAACAGCACGGCATGATTCAATCCGCCGAACTGGAACGGAAGTTTTCCAGCGTGCGCTATGAACTGGACGTCGAACGGATCGTCATTTTCGATAAACAAGGCGTCATTCGCTGGAACTGGTCGCCGGACAGCGGCAGCACCCTGTCGATGCAGTCGATGACCGACGCGCTGCGCCATGCGATAGAGCACGAGCAGCCGTCGGAGGTGCTGGATTGTCAGGCGCAATGCGGCTTGAACACGGTGATGCCGTTATTGGCGGATGGCGAGCACGTCGGTTTCATCGGCATGAGCCAGCGTATCACCGATCTGGTCGTGGAGTTTTCAACCGCAACCGGCGTCGACATCGGCATTTTGATTCCGGCCGGCAGCGAGAAAACCGAACAGGCCTTTCCGAGCTGGGGATTGTACACGGCCGCCTTGACCCATGCGGTGGGACTGAAACCCTTCATCGGCAACCTGTCGGAACGCTTTCCCTCGCCGGAGGATATTCCGCCCGAAGCCTGGCTACCCTGGAAGGACAGATTCCATGTTTTCAATGCGGTTCCGTTGAAGCAGATCATTACCGGCGCTAATGGTTATTTGGTGTTCATCTCCGATGTCACCGAGGCGACCACCGCGTTGAAACAATCCAACCGCAGCAGCATGTTGTTGATGTTGGGATCGTTGCTGCTGGCGGAAGTGTTTTTGTTTTTGCTGCTGCGCACGCCGTTGCGGCGGCTGAGCCATTTGGCGAAGACCCTGCCGCTGGTGGCCCGCGGCGGCTACCAGGAGGCTTATCAGGCATTCGATGCGCGCGGACGTTCCCCCGACAAACACGATGAAATCGACATTCTTTACGAGACCTCGATCGATTTGACGCATCAAATCCAGGAAAGCCAGTTGGCCCTGGCCGCCGATAGAGACTTCATCCAGGGTATTCTGGACAGCGTGCAGGTGATGATTTTGACGCAGACCTCCGACGGCAGACTGCATACGGTCAACCGCTACATGACGCAAATGCTGGGGCGCTCGCCCGAACAACTCAGGAAAAACGTATTTGTCGATCTGCTGGAGGACGATGAAGGCAAGGCGCAATACCAGAACAACCAGATCAACCTCTTTTCTTCTTCGCTGCATCGCCTCGAACACGAGGGGTCCATTATCGACGCAAGCGGTGAATTGCGTCATATCATCTGGATTCACACGTTCCTGGGGTCAGCGCATCAGGATGATGCGGTCGTCCTTTCTGTCGGCATGGATGCGACCGATCGGATCGTCGCGGAAAATCGCAGCCGCTGGCTGGCGCATCACGACCCCTTGACCGGGCTGGCGAATCGGCTGCGCTTTCATGAAGAACTCGAAAGAAGTTTTGCCGATTCGATGCGCAGCGGTATCTCCAGTGCGCTGCTGCTGCTCGATCTGGATTATTTCAAGACCATCAACGATACCAGCGGCCACGCGGCCGGCGATGCGTTGCTGGTGATTCTGGCGAATGAACTGCGCGCGCGGGCGCGCAAGTCGGACCTGATCGCCCGGCTGGGCGGCGATGAGTTCGCGGTGCTGATGCCGACGACAGGCCGCGTTGGCGCGGAAGCCTTTGCAACGTCCTTGAATGAGCGTCTGACGGAGCGCAAGTTTCAGTTCGGCAGCAGAGACTATCAGATTTCGGCGAGTATCGGCATCGCCTTGCTGCCGCAACACGGCAAAGACGTGGAAGAATTGATGGTCAACGTCGATGTGGCGATGTATGAAGCGAAAAAAGGCGGTAAAGGGCGCTGGTGTTTGTATTCTCCCAGCGAGCACTCCTCGCCGCGCAGAGACCATCGTGAAAATTCCCTGACTCGATGACATGGCAGGTCATACAGAGTTTTTATTGTCAACATTAAATAAACCATGGACGCCGCAACTATGATCAGCTTTCCAAAACTCGCTTGCCCGTTCCCATGTGCAATCAATGAACATGCGGATGCGGTCAATAACCATACGCTGAACTGGGTCAAAAAATTCGACCTGGTTCCGGATGAAGAAAGTTTTCTTCGTCTGCAAAAATCCAAATTCGGGCGCCTGGCGGCCCGGGCCTATCCGCATGCGCCTTTGGAGGAGCTCAAGATTGTATCGGACTGGAATACCTGGCTGTTTATTCGCGATGACCAATGCGACGAATCCGGTTTGGGCAAGGATCCGATCAGGCTCTCCGGCGTTCATGCCGAGTTTCTTGAGGTTTTGCAGGGACGTGCGCCGGAGAAATACGATTCGGCGCTCGCGCATGCCTTGTATGATCTTCGCGGTCGCTTGCTCAGAAAGGCGAATGCGGCCTGGATGTCTCGCTTTGTTTACAGCGTGATCGAATATTTCGAATCGTCGGTGTGGGAGGCGATCAATCGCGCGGATGGGAAGATTCCCGATACCGAGACGTATGTCCTGATGCGGCCGTATACGGGCGGTTTATACACCGATATTGAATTGATCGATATTACCGAAGATATTTACCTGCCGCTGCATGTGCGTAAAAATGAAGTGGTGCAGCGCCTGACCTTAATGGCCAATAATGTGGTGTGCTGGTCCAACGACATTATTTCCTATGCGAAAGAGTCCAAGCATCATGACGTGCACAATCTGGTCACCACCTTGCTGCCGTCGCAGCGGTCGCTGCAGCAAGCGATCGATCTCGCGGCCGAGATGACCCATGCGGAAATCAATGCCTTCGTGGAACTGGAAAAACAACTGCCTACGTTCGCGCTGGATATCGACAGGGATGTCCAACGCTATGTCGCGATACTGCGGTCATGGATGCGCGGCAATCTCGACTGGGCTTATGAATCCGGCCGTTATGTCGTGGAAAGCGATGAGCCGGCGCTGGAGTTGTCGCTATGAGGTGTTGCCGGGCCATAAATCCCTGACCGGTTTGAAGCTGCGGCGGTGGATGCTTAAAGGCCCGAAGCGCGCGAGTTCGGCCAGATGCTGCCGGGTACCGTAACCCTTGTGCAGCGCAAATGCGAAGTCGGGAAATTCCTTTGCATATCGCTGCATGATCAGGTCGCGGTGGACTTTCGCGATGATCGAGGCGGCGCTGATGGCCGCAATTTTGCGGTCACCCTGCACGATGGCCTGAGCCGGAATCGCTAAGACCGGCAGTTTGTTGCCGTCGATCAAGGCGCCCGCCGCCGGGATCGGTAGCTGGCTGATCGCTCTCTGCATGGCCAGAAGGGTCGCTTGTAGAATGTTCAGTTGGTCGATTTCGTCGACGTCGGCCTCGGCGACGGACCAGGCGAGCGCTCTTTCCCGGATGACGGTGTCAAGCGCCAGCCGTTTTTTTTCACTGAGTGTTTTCGAATCGGCCAGGCCGTCTATCGGCTGTGTCGGATCGAGGATCACGGCGGCCGCGACCACGGGGCCGGCCAGCGGTCCGCGCCCGGCTTCATCGACGCCGGCGATCAGATTCTGCGCCGGGGCAAGAAAATTTAGCATGATCAAAAAGGCATGGAAACGGAGAGTCTCAATATCCCAGGGCTTCACGCTTTGCGTGGACCCCGGCGAGGACGCTGGGCGAAAGGCTTCGGGGCTTAGCCCCGTGCGGGAGCCAGTTAGCGCAAAATGCCGCGGCTGACATGGCGCAAAAAATCGACCAACTCGGCCAAGTTGGCATTATCGCCGTCAAGTTTCAACAGCTCATCGATCGCGTCTTCGAGGCGAAGATTCATCTTATAGATGATTTTATACGCTTTTCTGATCAAGCGAATGTCTTCCGACGAGAAGCCGTTGCGCTCCATGCCGACCGCGTTGATGCCATGCGGCCTCGTGGGCTTGCCGCCGACCATCACGAACGGAGGCACGTCCTGGGTGATCGCGCTGCCCATGGCCGCGAAACTGTAGTGACCGATCTTGGTAAACTGGTGTACCAAGGTGAAGCCGCCCAGAATCGCATGGCTGCTCAGGTTCACATGCCCGGCCAGGGACGCGCCGTTCGCCATCACGACATGATCGCCGATGATGCAGTCATGCGCGACATGGGTATAGGCCATGAATAAATTGTCGTTGCCGATGCGGGTGACGCCTTGATCCTGCAGGGTGCCCCTGTGCATGGTCGCGAACTCGCGGATCGTGTTGCGGTCGCCGATTTCGAGCCGGGTGACTTCCGCCGCATACTTTTTGTCCTGCGGATCCTCGCCGATCGAGGAAAACTGATAGATGCGATTGTCTTTGCCAATCGACGTCGGCCCTTTGATCACGACATGCGAGCCGATCACGGTGCCGGCACCGATCCTCACATCGGCGCCGATGACTGTATAGGGGCCAACAGTCACGTCGCTGGCGAGTTCGGCGCTTTTATCGATAATGGACGTTGGATCGATCAAAATTAATTTACCACGGCAGCACAGCGAATTTCGGCGCTGGCGACGAATTCGCCATCGACTTCGGCGGAGCAGTCGAACGCCCAGATATTGCGTTTGCTTTTCAGAAACTTGGCTTCCAGCATCAATTGGTCGCCCGGAACGACGGGGCGTTTGAATTTGGCCCTATCGATGCTGACCAGATAATAAATCATGCCGGCCAGCTCATCGCGGGCGGTTTCGGACGCCAGCAGACCGGTGGTTTGCGCCATCGCCTCGATGATCAATACGCCCGGCATGATCGGCTTCTGCGGAAAATGGCCCTGAAAAAAAGGCTCGTTATAGGTGACGTTTTTAACCCCCAACAACCTGACACCCGGCTCGCATTCGATGACCTTGTCAACCAATAGAAAAGGATAACGATGTGGTAAAAAGCCTTGTATTTGTAAAATATCTAACTTAATTGACATGGTGCGATCGCGATGACGAGTGGGATAAATTCCTGTCATTCAAAAAACGAATGCGGCGGACAGGAAGCGCCGTATCCAGGCGTGCTGCCGCAGCACTCGTCTTCGATTTATAAAAGGGGAAGGGACGCGCAAAGAATTATTGCGTCGACGCCAGTTTCTTCTGAACTTGCGCGGTGATATCCAGCTTGTCGTTCGCAAACAGCACGCCGTCATACAAGACCAGGTCGAAACTTTGTTCCTTGGCGATGGACTGGACGGCTTCGACGATTCGGCGTTGCAGCTTGCCGAGTTCCTGATTTTTGCGGGTATTCAGATCATAGCCGGTTTCCTCGCTGACGCGTTTGTAATCGAGCGATTTGTCGCGCAGCTTTTTGTCCATGCTCGCGCGTTCGCTTTCGCTCATGACCGCGCCGTCCCGGTTTAACTTTTCTTCCAGGCTTTTGATTTCGCTTTCCAGCGATTTGATTTGCTTGACCCGGGATGAAAACTCCTGCTCCAGCTTTTTCAGCTCCGGTGCTTCCTTCAACACCGTGTTCATATAGACGATGCCGATTTTGAGTTCGGCAAAGCAGGTGTTTGCCGCGAGCAGTAAGCCCAGGAATAATGCAATTTTAGTTTTCATTGTGACTCGAATCTCCGAAGGATTGAAAGGTAGGGATGGTGGAAAAAATTTATAGATTATAGGGGATAAGTGGGTTTAAGCCAAAACAACATGCCTTAGAAATTCTGGCCGAAGTTGAACTGGAAATACTGTTTTTGATCTCCAACCGAAGTGGCGGTAGCTGATTGCGCGTTCAGGGGGTATGCGGCGCTGACCGACAACGCGCCGAAAGGCGACAGCCATTCGCCGGAAACGCCGGCCGAATAGCGTAGCTCATTAAATTTAAAACCGTTTTCGACCGTGCCGGCATCGAAGAAAGTACCCATGCGGACCGATTTGACGTCCGACAGAAACGGCACCGGAAAAAACAGTTCGGCATTGCCGATCATTTTTGTCGAGCCGCCGAAAGGCAGGAATTGAGTTTGTGTTGTCGTGGTAACGGTCTGTCCATTGGTTGTCTGGGTTGTACTCAGCGCTCGGGTACTTCTAGGCCCCAGGGTATTGTTGCGATAACCGCGGACCGAGCCGGTGCCGCCCGCGAAATAATTTTCGAAGAAAGGCAATTCGTCGGTGTTGCCATAGCCGTCGCCATAGCCCACTTCGCCATGCAGCCGAAACGTGAAATCTTTCGCCAACGGAATATAAATTTGGTGCTTGTAGCCGATTTTAAAATATTCCAGATCGCTGCCGGGCACCGTCGCGAGCGCGGAGAACCGTTGTTGGCCGCCTTTGGTCGGGAATATCGCCCGGTTCAGGGTGTCATGCGACCAACTGACCGTGGGGGCAAAGGTCAGGAAACTGTCGCCTTCTTTCTTGACAAAGTCTTGGATTTGCGTTGCCGCGGTGTCGATGTCCCGCAATGTGGTATGCTTGAGATCCGCATCGAAACGCAATTGATCGAATTCGTTCAACGGAATGCCGAAGTTGATGCCGGCATTGGCGATGTCGGTCGAATAACTGGTCAGATTGATCCGGCCCGCATTGCGGCTGGTGTAACCCAGGTTATAACCCTGGCTGACGCCGTCCACATTAAAGTATGGGTTATAAAAGCCGAACTGATAACTGGTGATATAGCTGCTATTGTTAAAGGCGAGATTGACGCGCTTGCCGGAGCCGAAGATATTGTCCTGCGAAATGTTCGCGTTCACCACGATGCCCTGCACCTGCGAAAAGCCGATGCCGGCCGACAAATTGCCCGATGCCTTCTCGGTCACTTTGTAGTTCACGTCGATCTGGTCGGCCGCGCCGACGACCTGTGGGGTTTCGACATTGACGTCTTCGAAATAGCCGAGGCGTTCCAGCCGGGTTTTCGAGCGTTCGATCTTCGAGCCGGATGCCCAGCTCGATTCCATCTGCCGCATCTCCCGGCGCAACACTTCATCGCGCGTCTTGGTGTTGCCGGCGAAATTGATATGGCGGACATACGCGCGTTTGCCCGGATCGACAAAGAAAGTCATCGCGACCGTTTTGTTCTTCTCGTTGATTTCCGGCACCATGTTCACGTTCGCGAAGGTATAGCCTTCATCGCCCAGACGGTCCGAGATCGCCTTCGAGGTTTCAGTCGATTGTTTTCTCGAAAAAATTTCGCCCGGACCGATGCCGACCAGCTTGATCAGTTGCTCGGGCGGAACGATCAGATTGCCGGCCAGCTTGACCTTCTCGAGCGTATAGACGTCGCCTTCCTTCACGTTGATCGTGACATAAATGTCTTTCTTGTCGGGCGTAATCGCCACCTGGGTCGATTCGATCGAAAAATTGATGTAGCCGCGGTCCAGATAATAGGAGCGCAAGGTTTCGAGGTCGGCTTGCAGTTTTTGCTTCGAATACTGGTCGTTCTTGGTATAAAAGGACAACAGATTCGTGGTGCTGAGCTCCAGTTGTTTGAGCAAGGTGGGGTCGTCAAACGCCTTGTTGCCGACGATGTTGATCTGCTTGATCTTGGTGACGCGGCCTTCGGAAATGATGATCCGGATGCCGACCCGGTTGCGGGTCAGGTTGGAGACCTCGGTTTTGATCTTTAAGGCGTATTTGCCGTGGCTCAAATATTGGCGGTTCAGTTCCTGCTCGACCTTGTCGAGTATCTGCTTGTTGAACACCTTGCCTTCGGACATGCCGATCGAATTCAGTGCCTTGGTCAGATCGTCCTTGCTCAGGTCCTTGTTGCCTTCGATCAGGATCTTGGCGATCGAGGGTCGCTCGACCACATTCACGACCAAGGTCGAGCCTTCCCGTTCCAGCGTAATATCCTTGAAGAAGCCGGTTTTGAACAGGGCCTTGATTGCGGGGCCGGCATTGTCCAGCGAAAATTTTTCGCCGACGTTGACCGGCAGATAGTTGTAAACGGTGCCCTGGGAGATCCGCTGCAAGCCTTTTACCTTGATATCGGTCACGACGAATTCCTCATCGGCCGCAACTGTCCCGGACCACAGCAGACACAGCAAAAAAAGGCGGGTAAAAGGTTTTGACATCATCAAATAGGTGAAAGAGAAAGGCAATCTCTGATTTTAAAGGCAGTTGTCCGGATTATATCATAAGAATTTATTTGCACAGCTTATGCGCGGTTTATTGGGAAACCGAGCACCTCATCGATAGTCGATTTGCCGAACAGCACCATCAGTAAACGGTCAACGCCGATCGCGATGCCCGAGCACTCCGGCAGCCCCGCCGCCAATGCCGCCAGCAGGCGCTCGTCTGTGGTCGCGGCCGGTAACTTTTGCTGTTTTCGCTGCGCGATTTCCAGGTCGAAGCGTCGTTTCTGTTCCGCCGCGTCGGCCAATTCAAAAAAACCGTTGCCCAATTCGACGCCGTCGATGAACAGTTCGACGCGGTCGGTGATCTTGGCATTCTGTTCATTCAGGCGCGCCAATGAAGACTGGCAGGCCGGATAGCCATGAACCATGCACAGCCGGTTGCTGCCGAGGTGCGGCTGGATGCGATGGCTGAACAAAAAGTCGAGCCAGATCGCATGATCGTCGCCGCAAATCGCGGCGGCCTCGGGCAAGCCCGCGGCCGCCGCAAAGGCGCAATAATCCGCGTGGGAAAATTTGGTCGCGTTCAAGCCAGTGTATTCGGCAAACAGTGAACCGTAGCTGAACCGCTCCGCTGCTTGCAGACGTCTGTGGTCGGCGAATAAGGTGCCGACCAGCGCCTCGCAATCGTCCATCAAGTCGGGCAGCCGAAAGCCGACCCGGTACCATTCGAGGATCGTGAATTCCGGGTTGTGGCAACGTCCGGCCTCGCCGTTCCGAAACGCCTTGCAAAGTTGATAGATCGAGCCGGAACCGGCGGCCAGCAGACGCTTCATCGCGAATTCGGGGGACGTCTGCAGATACAGCGTCTGCCGGGAGGGCGGGAAATCAAATTCGGTGCTGAAAAAAGCCAGCTGCGGATCGGTGCCGATGGCGCGGCAGAGCAGCGGCGTTTCGACTTCGAGCACGCCCCGTTCCCAGAAAAACTCGCGAATCCGCCGTAGCAAGTGCGCCCGGCGCGGTAAAAAGTCGAGCGCGCAACTCGGGCGCCAGTCGCTTGCCACGGTTTCGGTGTGATCGGTCATGGGGGGGATGTGGGGGGGGGCGGCGTCAGGCATGACCGCGCCGGCAATGGCAATCGTGGACAAGATGGGGTGGATGTGCGGCGGGCGCATCCACCCGGTCGGCATTAGTCTTTGACGCGGGAAATATACTCGCCGGTGCGCGTGTCGACCTTGATCACCTCGCCGGTTTGCACGAACAACGGCACGCGCACGACCGCGCCGGTTTCCAGCTTGGCCGGCTTGCCGCCGCCGCCCGAGGTATCGCCGCGCACGCCCGGATCGGTCTCGACGATCGCGAGTTCGACGAAATTGGCCGCGGTGACAGACAACGGCGCGTCGTTCCATAAGGTCACGGTGCAGAAGTCCTGGTCTTTCAGCCATTGCGAGGCCTCGCCGATCGCTTTTTCATCGGCCTGATATTGTTCGAAGGTGTCGGGCTTCATGAAATGGCGGAACTCGCCATCGTTGTAGAGATATTGCATGTCGACATCGACCACGTCGGCGCCTTCGAGCGTTTCGCCCGATTTGAAGGTTCTTTCGATCACCCGGCCGGTTTTCAGATTGCGGATCTTGACCCGGTTGAACGCCTGTCCCTTGCCCGGTTTTACAAATTCGTTTTCGATGATCGCGCACGGATCATTATCCAGCATGACTTTGAGTCCGCCTCTAAATTCATTGGTGCTGTACGTAGCCATTATTTCCTCAAACCTAAAGCAATGTAAAATCTAGCCATTATAATAGAGGCCTTTGCCAATAGAAACCTCAAAAACGCCGATTCATGCCGGAACTTAACGAACAGTCCACCCATTTTTCGAAAAACTGGCAACAACAGCTTGCCGAAGCCTTTACCGACATCGGCGAACTGTGCGCCTATCTCAACCTCGATAGCGAGCAATTACCGTTAGCAAAAGAGGCGGCCCTTACCTTTGCGCTGAAGGTGCCTCGCAGCTTCGCCGAGGCGATCGAAAAAGGCAATCCGCACGACCCGCTGCTCAGGCAAGTGCTGCCGATCCGGGAGGAGATGCAGGTTTATCCCGGTTACAGCGACAATCCGGTAGGCGATCTCGAAGCGGCAAGCGTGGCGGGTGTGCTGCACAAATATCACGGGCGCGTGCTGCTGATCAATACCGGCAGTTGCGCGATCCATTGCCGTTATTGTTTCCGCCGCAGCTTTCCGTATGCCGACCTGCAACTCGGCAAGGAAAAGGAAATCGGCGCGCTGCGTTACATCCGGGAGCATCCGGACATTTCCGAAGTGATCCTGAGCGGCGGCGACCCGTTAGTGTTGAGCGACGAGCGTCTACAGCGACTGTTTCGCCAGCTCGCGGGCATCGCTCATGTCAAGCGCATCAGGATTCACAGCCGCCTGCCGATCGTGTTGCCGGCCCGCATTACCCCCGGTTTGCTGGAGGTTTTGCGGCAAAGCGCCAAGCCGGTCGTGCTGGTCGTGCATTGCAATCACCCGAACGAAATCACCGGGCGGGTCGCCGAGGCTTGCCGGCTGCTCAAGCAGAACGGCATCGTGCTATTGAATCAAGCGGTGCTGTTGCGCGGCGTCAACGATCATGCCGCCGATTTGGCCGCGCTCAGCGAACGCTTGTTCGAGCATGGCGTGATGCCCTATTATCTGCATGTATTGGACAAGGTCAGCGGCGCGGGGCATTTTGACGTCGGCGAAAACGAAGCGCTCGCGCTGATCCGGCAAGTCCAGGCCGAACTGCCCGGTTATTTGGTGCCCAAATTGGTCAAGGAGGTCGCCGGGGCCGATTCGAAGCAGGCTGTGCTGCAGTTCGGCGTGTAGCGTGGGCGGTGGTGTGCCGCCCGCTGTCTTCGGTCCTGCATCGAATCGAACGTGATCGTGAAGACAGGCGGGGCGTCACCGTGGCGCGCCGCCGGACTTTATTTCAGTAATGGGTCGATCGCGGTTTTGAAATTTTCAAAGGTCTGCGCGCCTTTGATTTGTATCGAGGCATGGACCTTGTTCGAGTCGCCGCTGTCGGTTTTGCCCAAGAGGAAGGAAGGCGTGCCGCTGACGCCATGCGCCGAGCCCAGGGCAAGGCTGGCGTCGATTTGTTTGGCGTATTTATGCCCATCAACGCACGCTTGAAACGTCTTTTTGTTCAGCTTTAGGGCCGTTATCTCCTTGGACAGGTTTTGCGGGTCGAGCTTGGTCGAGGATGCGAAAATCAGATCGTGCATGTCCCAATATTTGCCTTGGTCGCCCGCACACAACGCGGCCAGGGCCAGTGTATCCGCATCCGGATGCAGGCTTCTGAGCGGAAATTCTTTCACAACGTATTTCAATTTGCCGGTATCCACATACGCCTTGACCAATTGCGGGAGGGTCGTGGTGGCGTGGCGCTTGCAGTACGGGCAGCGGAAATCGCTAAATTCGACCAAGGTGACCGGCGCATCCGCCTTGCCGAGGAACGGCGACCCTGCGACATCGAGGTCGGCCGGTTGGAAAGGTTTGACTTGCGGCGGCAGCGGGGCGGTCGGACGCTCGACGGCGAGCTCTTTTTTGATGCCATCCTGGCCTTGAAGCCGTTGCGCGTTATCGGCGCAGCCAAAAACGGACACGGCCAGGAGGAGCGCGAGTGCGCGGGGCATCGGGAGGGCGGATTTTATGTTCATGCTTTTTTCCTTGCTGATTAAAATACCTGCGCGTGTATTTTCAATGACTTAAAGCTGAATGGAAAACGACTGGCGCACTGCCAGCCCGAGCGAAATAGCGTAAGGACCGCCTCACGAGAGCCGGGACCCACTATACCATATCGACGAGGAAAGCGTTATTGCCGGCGTAGGGTTTCGACTCGGGCAAGTATTGGCGTTAGGCTATCTTAATTGTATCTTGCGCGTGCTTCGGTTACAGTCATCTGTCGGCCCTGAGGTTTGGGCGGGGAATGTCGCGCTTGCGCCTACCGGTTATCGATCGGGCACAGTAAAAAAGCGCATTTCCTGAGCGAGACTACCCTTAACGGCAGTCATCTCGCCGGTAGCGATTGACGGCGGGCGCGGGGCGTCGATCTCCGCTGTCATGGGTTGATGCGACAACACACCCACACGATGAAATTTTGTACCAACGACTGGATGATCAAATCATGGGAGCGGGCAACAAAAAAGTTTTGCTTTTTAAAACGGAAAGCGCGGACGATGCGCTTTGCCAATGGTTACGATTCCATCAGTGGGAAGTTTATCAGGCGCAAAGCGTGGCCTATGCGCAGGCGCTGATCGACGAACATGGTGCGCTCGTAGGTCTGGCGTGGCTCGAAAACGTCGGCGGCCCCGCCCTGGACAAGGTTGAGGAATTGATTCGCCATGATACGCAGATCAAGTGGATTTTGGTGCTGCCCCGGCAATTCGCGCAAGACAGCGAGAATTTTCCGCGCGAGCACCAATTGATCAATGAATATTGCCATGATTTCCATACGTTGCCGGTGGATCCGGAGCGGCTGCTGTTTTGTTTGGGGCATGCCCATGGCTTGACTGAAATCGGCAGGCACGGCCGCCACTTGAAGTCATTTTACGGCAGCCTCGCGGGCGAGACGTTGGTCGGCAGAAGCGCCGCCATGCTGAAATTGCGCAACCAGGTTGCCAAATTGTCCAAGCAGGACAGCGTGGTGATGATTGTCGGCGAATCGGGTACGGGGAAGGGATTGATCGCCCAACTCCTCCATCACAACTCGGCGCGGGCAAGGCAGCCGTTTGTCAGCATTGATTGCGAGTCGCTTGCGCAGCGGTCGGGGTCGCTTGACCTGTACGGCGATGAAGACGCGGTAAAGCCCGCGGCGCAGACGAAAATAGGCCTGATCGAATCGGCTCAGGGCGGCACCCTGTTTTTACAGGGAATCGGCAAGTTGACTGCGGAACAGCAATTTGATTTTTTCCGTCTGATCAAGGAAAAGTCGTTGCGAAGGCGCGGCGGAAACGAGAAAATTCCGCTGAACATCCGCATTATCGTATCCAGCGAGACCGATTTGGCCGATGAGGTCAGGAACGGGGAGTTCAGAAGCGATTTTTTCTTCTTTTTACGGATGATTCGGCTCGAAGTTCCGCCGTTGAGAAATCGGGATGCCGATGTCGTGCTGCTCGCGGATTATTTTTTCAAGAAAATCGCGAAATCCCACAAAAGCAAGATACAGGGTTTTAGCGAAAATTGCTTGCAGGTCATGCAGCAGTATGCGTGGCCGGGTAATGTCCGCGAGTTGCGGAACTGCATAGAACAGGCGATCGTGATGTCGGAAAATCGCTGGTTGTCGCCCGATGATCTGGCGCTGGAAAGACGGAGCCGCAAGCGTTATTTGTCGACATTGGAAGAATATCGCGCCGAAGCGGATCAGGATGCAATTCTTTCGGCAATGCGTTATGCTAATTACAATATCACCAAAGCAGCGAAGATTTTGAATGTTTCTCGCGTCACGCTGTATAGCTTGATCGATAAATACAATTTGCGTTTTGTGTCCAGCCAGGGCAAATCCGCGCAGGATTTGGAGTAATCGACGGCCACTGCATTTTTTTCATGCTACTTTCACCGTGCAGATCGTAAAATTGTCGTTTTTGCCGACGCATCACAGTTGAGGGATTCAATATGGGACTCGTAATGGAAAAGGCTGCGAAACCTTATCAATCCTTTCTGAAAATTCTGCTCGATAAAAACAAGCTGTCCGCGAACGAGTTGAAAAAGGTCGAGCGGATGCAGAAGACTTCCGTGGCGGAGGGATTGCCGTATTTACTGGTCAAATTGGGGCTGTGTTCGGAGCACGATGTGGCCGATGCGTTTGTCGAGTCGGGGTGTTTCGAGAAAACCCTGTCCGGCGGGTATCCGCTGGAGTCGCTGTTGCCGGACAGCGTGTCGCTGCGGTTTTTGAAAAACTATCATCTGATCGGGATGGCGAATCGCGACGAAGACATCGAAGTCACGATGATGGACCCGGAAGATCAATTCGTGATCGATGCGTTGACGTTGGCGACCGGCAAGCGGGTCTTGACCAAGGTCGGTCTGCTGTCCGAGATCGACGCGGCGCTGGAAGTGCAATATGGCGAAGGGCGCTCGCAGATGGACCGGATCGTCGATGACCTGGCCGTCGATGAAGTCGGCGAGGAAGATCTGGAGCATTTGAAGGATTTGGCCAGCGAGGCGCCGGTGATCAAGATGGTGAATCTGATCATGCAGCGCGCGATCGAAACGAAGGCGTCGGATATTCATATCGAGCCGTTCG
>Ga0207968_100222_pt1 | contig 23663 bp, 24 predicted proteins | sample LakWasMet21_HOW5_2_FD_183867 | JGI IMG/M metagenome (GOLD analysis project Ga0207968, IMG submission 183867) | Freshwater sediment methanotrophic microbial communities from Lake Washington under simulated oxygen tension - Sediment Metagenome... | ecosystem: Environmental > Aquatic > Freshwater >...
CCGGCAGGCGCTCCAGTATTTCCGGCTCGATGATTTCCACGGCATACAAAGGAATCAATCCGACCATGGAACGCACTTTCAGCGGCGTCATCTGGCCGTTGGGAAAACGCAGCACGTCGTAGAAAAATCCATCTTCGTCATTCCACAGGCCGACGCCGTCGTCGCCGAGATGGCTCATGGCCCGGGCGATATACAAAAAATGCTCGAAAAACTTGGTGGCGATGTCTTCATACACCCGGTTATGCAGCGCCAGTTCCAGGGCAATGCGCATCAGATTAAGAGAATACATAGCCATCCAGCTGGTGGCGTCGGCCTGATTGATATAGCCGCCGGTCGGCAGCGGCGCGCTACGATCGAACACGCCAATGTTATCCAGCCCCAAAAAGCCGCCCTGAAATACATTGTTATCGTCGACATCCTTGCGATTGACCCACCAGGTGAAATTAACGATCAATTTGTGCATGACCCGTTCCAGAAAATCCAGGTCGCCGACGCCGCCGTTGGCCTCGCATTCGGCTTTGTAAATTTCCCAGGCCGCCCAGGCATGTACTGGCGGATTAACGTCGTCGAAAGACCATTCATAGGCCGGTATCTGGCCGTTGGGGTGCATGTACCAAACCCGTGTCATCAACAGAATCTGGTGTTTGGCAAAGGCCGGATCGATCATCGCCAAAGTTACACAATGAAACGCCAAATCCCAGGAGGCATACCAGGGGTATTCCCATTTGTCCGGCATGGAGATGATGTCGGCGTTGTTGAGGTGTTGCCAGTTTTTGTTGCGGCCGTGTTGGCGTGCCGCGTCTGGCGTCGGTTGGCCGGGGTCGCCGTGCAGCCATTGCGGAATATCGTAATAATAAAACTGCTTGCTCCAGATCATGCCGGCCAAAGCCTGGCGCTGAATCATCCGCGCTTCCGGGTCTTGGATGTCGACTTGCAGATTGGCGTAAAAAGCGTCGGCTTCATTGATTCGCGTCGCAAAGATACGCTCGAAATCGATAAACGCTTGCGGATTTGCGGAACGGCTTAAACGCAGCCGTACCTCGACTTGCGACTGTGCCGGAATGGAAAACTGGAAATGGCCGCAGGCTTTAGTGCCGGTTTGAGCGGAATTCATCGTGTCGGTTTGATTGTGGATAATGGCCTGGTGAAAGGCATCCTTGAAGTGACCTTGCGCGTCCGAGCCATACAATTTGGGGGTGTTGGTGTCGTTATCACAGAATAACAGCGCAGGGGCGTTGTCCAGATAACAGTGATAGTCGCCTAAAGTGTGGTGCTTGACCTGGATGGCGCCGGTTTCAGTCGCCGCTAAGCTGGGTTGGTGTTGATCGTGACCCCAGCTCCAGGTGTTTCGAAACCACAGTTGCGGCAGAATATGCAGCGGCGCTGCCTCGGGTCCGCGATTATGGGCGGTGATGCGCAGCAAAATGTCATCAGTATCGGCCTTGGCGTATTCGATAAACACATCGAAATAACGGTCGTCGTCGAAGATGCCGGTATCCAGCAATTCAAATTCCGGCTGCTGCTTGCCGCGCTGTTTATTTTCATCCACCAGCGCTTGGTAAGGAAACACCTGTTGCGGATATTTGTAGAGCATTTTTAGATAGGCATGACTGGGGGTGGCGTCCAGGTAGTAATACTGCTCTTTGACGTCTTCGCCGTGATTGCCTTCGCCATTGGTCAAACCGAACAAACGCTCTTTGAGGATGGGGTCTTGCCCGTTCCACAGCGCCACACCCAAGCAGAGCCGCTGGGTGATGTCACTGATACCGCCGATGCCGTCTTCACCCCAACGATAAGCCCGGCTGCGGGCCTGATCGTGACTGAAATACTCCCAGGCTTCGCCGTGCGGACTGTAATCTTCGCGCACTGTGCCCCATTGGCGTTCGCTTAAATACGGTCCCCAGAGCCGCCAAGGATTACTGTTACTGGTATCACTGGCGAGGCGTTGTTGTTCGGTGGTTTTGGGTTTTACTGTCATGGTTTTATCCTGAATAGCGTGAGCGCGACGGCTTCATCGCGATTGGAAAAAATTTAGTCGCGACGTGGGTATCGCTCCTATTCGATTACCGAAGGGCAGACAAGTTACACCAAACCCGCAAAACTTCCGCCACACTCCAGGCCTGGGCGAAACAGCCTCTGGCGATAAACGGTGGTTCGGCGTCGAAAATTTCGCTGATTTGACCCAGGCAGGCTTCGTTGAGATGCAGGCGAAAAGGTTCCAGAAAAGACAGGGCTTGTTCGGTGTCCCGATACACCCGGTAATGGGCATCGATAAACGGCCCGATCAACCAAGCCCAAACCGTACCCTGATGGTAAGTCGCGTCACGTTGTCGGGGGTTGCCTTGATAGTACGGGGCATAATCGGGCTCGCCGGATGCCAGACTGCGCAAGCCGAACGGCGTTAACAGCTCGCGGGCACAGATGTCGACCACGGCTTTACATTGTCGTTCGCACAACGGGCTGTAAGGCAAGGACACGGCCAAGAGCTGATTGGGCCGCAAGCGGCTGTCGTAGCGTTGGTCGTCGTCATGTAGGTCGCCTTCGGGGCCGTCGATGACATCGTAGAGACATTGCCTGCTCTCATTCCAAAAATGTTTGAAGCTGTTTCTGACCTGTAAGGCGCTGTGCCGATAGTCTTCGGTTTGTTGCCGAGTGCCGAATTGTCCGGCAAGCCCGGTCATGATGCTCAGGGCGTTGAACCACAGCGCGTTGATTTCCACACATTTGCCAATCCGCGGCGTGACTACCCAATCATCCACTTTAGCGTCCATCCAGGTCAGTTGCATACCGGTTTCGCCCGCCATCAGCAAACCGTCTTGCACATCGACCTTGATACCGAATCGGCTGCCGGTTTGGTGCCAGGCTATCATCTCGACCAATCGCGGATACAGTTCGGCGGCCAGTTTTTTATCGCCGCTGTAGGCCGTGTATTGCCCGATAGCATGGATAAACCACAAACTGGCATCGGCAGTGTTGTATTCCGGTAGTTCACCCTGATCGGGAAAATGGTTGGGAATCATGCCTTGACTAAGGTGGCTGGCAAAGGTGAGCAAAATGTCGGCGGCAACATCGAAACGCCCCAGAGCCAGCGTCAATCCAGGCAGCGCGATCATGCTGTCCCGGCCCCAGTCGCTAAACCACGGATAACCAGCAATAATGGTTTTTCCTGCCGGAAGGCCGTCTTGTTGATAACGCTCGACGATGAATTGATCGGCGGCCAGCGCCAGTTGCCGAATCCAGTCGGGTGCTGCGGCAGGCAGGTGTTTCAGTAAAGCCTGTTGCTGGCGTTGTATGTTTTGCAGAACGGTCTCGAAATCTGCGACAACCGATGCATCTGCATTCATCGTTACGTAAGCTTGCTCACCGGCCGCCAAAATCAAATCAAAATAGCCGGGCCGAAACAAATCTTCCGTGTCGTCGAGACCGCGCGACGTTTCAGCTCGGTGTTTAAACCGCCAGTACCAGTCTGGGGCGGCGACAAATTTAGCTTGTCGGCACTGAATGCGATAAGGCCGTGCGCCGGGAAAGGCGTTGATCTCAATACCGTCGGCTAGGGTGCGTGTTGCCAGTGTCCAACCTCCTTGGGAGTGGCTGTGATAATCCCGATGGGTGCATAAAGGCGTCAGGGTGAACTGCAGCTTGTCCGAAGCGCGCAGAATTTTGATGTTGACCAGCGTGGTGTTGCTATTGGGCTGCATGACAATGCGCTTTTCGATCAGCGCATCGGCGAGGGCATAACGCCAGACCGGCAGACCTTCTTCAAGGTAAAAAGCTTGCAAGTGCGCATAGCCTTCGGGAGCCACGGTGCCATCGGCAAACTCATTACTGAACAAAAAATAGTTATGCTCCAGATAGCGAACCGCAATATCCAGTTTGGCAATCAATAAGGTACGTCCGGTCGGTGGTGTCAGCGCCGCCATCAACAGGCCGTGATAACGGCGGGTGTTGGCTTCGGCGACCGTGCCACAGGCAAAGCCGCCGATACCGTTGGTGACCAGCCATTCGTGTTCAACCGCTCGCTGAAAAATTTCGCAATCGGTTTTTCCTAATTCAAGCTGTGTCATGAGTCTTATCTCCTCGATGTTAGGAAGGTGCTCTTTTTATATGTTTTTATGCCTTCGGATGCTGCCTTTGGTTTTCGTGTGCTTCTTTGTTTTTCTTTGGTAACGGCTAAGATGAGCCCGTTGCAATTCTATTGTCTTACTCAGCTGGCTGAGACCAGTGATGACATTGATTGCTTATCTCCCGTTCGGCTTCAAGCCAGTCTTCCAGTGCATGGCCTGCAGCAAAATTTCTAGCTTTGGCTTTACAATAAGCACGTTCTGCGACCATGTTATGAAAGTTATCCGGGTCGATACCTTCAGGGCAATACTGTTGTGAATTACAGTCAGTCATTTTCTTCTCCTAAATAGAGTTTGTTTGAGTTAGGTCAAACATGTTCTTAGACTACGGCTCACCACGAATGCTTTTATCTGTCATGAATGTTGAGCCTTGTTGGGTAGTTAGCGAAGTGGTTTAAGCCAAGCTTGGACGCGTATCGCAACAGCAAAGTTCTCTGCCAGCTATGACCCCCAGCAATCCGCCATACACCAGATGCCCCATCAATGCCGCCATCACGGCTTTCAAACCGCCGATTTCGGACATGAAAAAACCGGCACCGGCCATTGGCATCACCATGGTTTCTGCAATTAGCCATAAGATTAAGCCCCAGATTAATCCTTTGATAAAGGGGGTTCCCGGCAGAAAGCGATAGCCGAAAAACGCATAAACTAACGGAAAAACAAGGACACCCAGCATGATATGAACCGCCATGCCCATGGCGTAATTATTGCCCATCATGTTGCCAAGCATGGCCGCGATGTCCATCGGTTGCCCTATCATCATCGGTGCCGCAAATTGCATCATCAGCGTCATCATTAGAGTGCCGGCAAAACCGCCGAGCAGTGTTTTTGTGATATTCGACTTCATGGTAAGTATCTCCAGGTCAGTTAACAAAAGAACTATTTCTTTGTTGACGATTAGTCATGACTAGGAAGTTTTCCTTACAAAAAGTTTCAGGAAAAATTTCTGGTAGCGTCTATTGCTCGACATTTCGAAGGGCAGCTAATTTCATGCGTATCCATCTAAATACCTTGAATAATCTGCAGCCAAATGTGCTGCCATGATGGTCAATATGCGCGGCCAAGATCAACAACACCGATGGTTCGACGTTGCACTTATATACGCGACCACTATTTATCTAGCTTGACTTTCAGTTCAGTCCCCCTCGACTCAACTCGATCAATTTGGGGTTAATTTGCATAAGGTCAGCCGTTTTTTTAACGGGCTCACTCTATGTTCTTGTCAATTTTTAGCCCCCTTGTGGTATCCCGGATTGTCCTATCCATCAATGGTCATATTCATCAACTGCGTTTTAATACCTATTTCATAGGCGGTAGAGCCGCATTACGCTTACTTGTCACACAACCTTAATCTAATTTTAACCGTACTGTAACTATTGGCCGTTATAGTCTCGTCGCAGTTTTACATATCTACTTATATAGATATGTTTGCAATATCCCCGGCCACTTCTATCAATTGACGCTTCTTCACCAGCAATCAAGCTGGAAGGTGATAATTCTTTTGAGGTAATTATTAGAGAGGCTTTGAAAATACTAAAACTCTGGAGAAAAACAGGTGATAAAAAGACAACTTTCAGCCGCCGTAGGTGTAGCAATGGCAGGCTCACTCGCAATTTCGCCAGTTCTGGCTGAAGATAAAAAGCCGGATACCTCTGATCAAGGCACCATGATCAAACTGATTGATGCGCTATATGAAAACGGTGCTATCGACTCGAAGGCTTATGGCGCACTGAGACTATCAGCCGCCGGTGAACAGCCCGTCAAAAAAGAAAAACCACTGACATCAGAAGAAAAAAAGGCTAAAGCAGCCAAGGGTGCTCCAGCCAGTTTAACGTTTAAAAATGGCTTCAAAATGGAAACCGATGATGGTGAGCACAGCATGGAGATTCATGGCCGGATTCAGGCGGACTCTTACAATACTCTTAACAATACTGATGCAACGGCAGATAGATTCGATATACGCCGTGCTTATCTTTATGCCCAGGGTAAGCTCTATAAAAACTGGGAGTATTTGATAGTCGGCTCTTTCCATGGTTCGCCACAGTTGGTATGGGCAGAAATAAATGCGCATTTATGGGATGAGGCGCAATTTAAATTCGGTCAATACCGTTTTCCGTTCAGCGTCAATGAATCAACCTCCTCGCGTAACATTGATTTTATGGAGCGGTCTATAGCGATGCAGTTTATTCCCGGCCTGGATCGCGGTGCGATGTTACATGGCAACCCGACTCAAGGGTTGTACTACGGCTTAGGAGTGGTTAATGGCGGTTTGCGTAACAACGCCGGCTTAAAAAGCACCGGCATTGATGAAACCAGCGATGTCGATGGTAAAGATTTTCTCGGACATCTCTCCTATAACGCCGCTCCTATCTTGGGGCATAAAGACAGTATCTACCATTTTGGTGTTTCCGGTAGCTTTGGGCAGGAGCCCACCAAACCTGGAGATGCTAATTACCAGTTAAGAGCTGTCACCGAAACTAACAGCCTTAAATTCTTTCAAGCGGATAGCTTTACCGATCCTAGCGTTGACCTATCGCGTATCGGCGCAACCACCGTATTAGCGCATGGGCCAGTAAAGCTGGTGGGGGAATATGTTAATAATAATTTCGACGGTAAAGTCTCGGGGCAGCGTTTTAATCGCGACATTGATGCTTTTTATGTGTCAGCAAATTGGTTGATTACCGGGGAAAAATACGCCAATTTCTTTGGTAAGCAGAATGCGTTCGGCGATATTGTCCCCACGCGTAATTTTGATATGAAAGGCGGTTGGGGCGCCTGGGAATTGGCCTTTAGATTCAGTCATATGGATGCCTCAGACTTTAAAGCCGATAACGCAGTTGGCACCGGTAGACTGTCAAACGGCTTTGCTAATCAAGCGGATGCTTACACTCTTGGACTTAAATGGGTTATCAATCCACAGGTTCGAATTCTGACTAACTACATCCGCTCCGATTTCAATCAAGCCATCATTTCCAACGGAAAATCGCTTAATTCCGAGGAAGGGCTTAATGCTCGAGTACAAGTCAACTTTTAAAGAAGTGACGCTTTAAAGCTAAGGAAATTTTCTGTCTGTCATACATTTGTCATGTTGAGACGCTACGATAGGCTCATTCAAGTTATATAGATATGTATAGATGAGCATGTTGGACAGAAAACAAGGTAAACCCATATTTAGGCAAATCGCTGAAACGCTGCAGCAGGATATTCAGCAGCATTACCAAGCTGGTGACTGCCTGCCTTCGGAACAAGAGCTGGCAGATCGTTTTTCGGTCAACCGGCACACTTTACGACGGGGCATCGATGAGCTAGTGAGTTTGGGCTTAGTGGAACGGGTACATGGCAAAGGGGTTTTTGTACTGGATGCGCCGGTGGATTATGCCATCGGTAAACACAGTCGCTTTACTGAAAACCTGGAAGCGCTGGGTAAAACCAGCGACTCGCGCTTGCTGAGAAAGCTGGAAATCAAAGCCAAAGGCAATGTGGCCAAGATGCTGCAAATTGCCGAAGGCGATGCGGTGTTGTGGCTGGAAACCTTGCGTAAAGTAGATGACAAACCGTTTTGTGTGATCTCCCACTATTTGCCGATTGCCCGCCTAGGCGAGGGCATTAGGGATTATGAAACCGGTTCATTGCACGCGTTCTTCAAAGACATGGGGCTTAAACCGGTCCGCTTGGGCAGCACGGTAAGCGCTACCTTGCCCTTAGATGAAGATGGTTTGTTGCTGGCTATGCCCAGACACTTACCGGTACTAAGAGTGAAAACCGTAAATGTCGATGTTAAGACACAAAAACCGATTGAATATTCATTAGCGCGGTTTAGAGCTGATCGCGCACAAATCTCAATCAATATTGAATAACTTTTTGACTATCAACTTAAGGTGGGACAGCACGGGTTAAGCCGTTCGTGGTGAGCTTGTCGAACCATGAGCGGCTTAACCGTCCATCCTTCGACAAGCTCAGGACGAACGGTTAAGCCTTACAGAGCACCCTGTCTTAAATGGGTAACCACTTTTTTTAAATTTAAGGAAAATCACATGAAATTGAAACAACTAAAATTCATTGCTGCTTTACTGGTGTTGTCCGGCATACAAACCATCGCCGAAGCCAAAGGCTTGGTGATGGGGCTTATCCCCGCTGAAAACAACGAAGAAATGATCCAGAAATTCGAGCCGATGCGCCAATATCTGGAAGCCAAAACCGGAGAACCGGTTAAAGTCTTCACCGCCACCGATTATGCCGGTGTCATCGAAGGCATGAAAAAAGGTCGGGTTGATATTGCCTGGTTTGGGCCGCTGTCTTATGTGCTGGCCGAGAAAGAAGCCAATGCTGAAGCCTTTGCCGTCGGTGTACGCGCCGATACCGGCTTGTCTACCTACCGTTCCTTGTTTGTGGTGCCGGAAGGTTCCGAAGTTAAAACCATCGCCGATCTGAAAGGCAAAAGCGTGGCCTTTGTCGATCCAGCTTCCACATCCGGCGGTTTAATCCCCACCTATCTAGTTAAACAGGCCACCGGGCAAATGCCTAAAGAATTTTTTGGCCAATTTACCTATGCCGGCTCACATGATGCGGCCGAAATGGCGGTTAAAAACAAATCCGTCGATGCCGCTGCCGACAACGACATTACCTACGAAAAAATGCTGAAAAAGGGTTTGATCAGTAAAGAATCCAACCGGGTGCTGCTGTATTCCGACCCATTACCCGGTTCACCGATGGCCTACCGCAAAGATCTGCCGGAAGCTACCAAAGCCCAGATTCGCGACGCCATTTTAAATGCGCACAAGGATATGGAAAAAGTCACAGGTTACGGCGAATTGAGTAAATATGACCCGGTTACGCCCGCCGATTACCAGAAAATCCGCGATTTGGTCAGTGAACTGGGTTTACTCCGCGAACAGATGTTGAAGTAACCGTAGATATAAGGATGGGCTGACGACAGGAAGCCCATCAACCAAAACGATGGGCTGCGCGTTGCTTAGCCCATCCTACGCTAGATCAAAGGAAATCTCTAATGGCTTACATATCGTTAACAGCCGTGCATAAAACCTACCCTAACGGTTATTGCGCGCTTAAAAACATCACCCTGGACATCGAGGCCGGGCAATTTATTGCCGTGCTGGGGCCCAGTGGCGCCGGTAAATCGACTTTGCTCCGAGCCATGAACGCCCTGGACCCCGCTACACAAGGCGAAATCAGCATTGATGGCGTGGTCTTGAGCAAAAAAAACTACCGACAAATGCGCGCCCATATCGGCATGGTGTTTCAACAGTTCAATCTGGTCGACAGGCTGAACGTGATGACCAATGTACTGGTAGGGCGGCTTGCTGAACGTGGTTGGTTGAATAGCTTGTTTTATCTGTTTCCCAAAACAGACTATCAAATCGCCGAAGCGGCACTGCGCGAAGTGGATTTGCTGGACAAGGCCTGGAGTCGCGCCGACAAGCTTTCCGGTGGTCAGCAACAACGCGTGGGCATTGCCCGTGCCCTGGCGCAACAACCCAAAATGATCCTGGCCGATGAGCCGATTGCCAGTCTTGATCCTAAAGCGAGTGAAGAAGTGTTGAAGCTGCTACGAAAAATTTGCAGCGAAAAAGGTATTACCGTCATTGTCAATCTGCATCAGGTCGAATACGCCAAGCAGTTTGCCGACCGGGTGATTGCCCTCAAAGCGGGCCAGGTGGTCTTTGACGACCACCCTGATCAACTCACCCAGGCTAGACAGGCCGATATTTACGGCACCACCATTGAGGAGACAACGAATGAATATGAGTTGGTACTGGCCCACACCTAACGGCAAACCACCGCTTATCGCAGTATTGAGTGTGATAGTGCCGCTGGCGGTGCTGCTTTTGACTGCTTCGACAGTGGATATGTCATACAACAAAATATTTTATGCCATACCGCGCATGCTCGATTTTACAAAGAATTTATGGGTGATGCCTGACTGGCACTATGTACCGCAGCTGGCTAAAAAAATGCTGGAAACTGTCGAAATGACCTTGCTTGCCACCGCACTGGCGATACTGTTGTCCATGCCGCTAGGTGTTTTGGCAGCAAAAAATGCCAGTCCACACCCGATTATTTTCCGCATCACACGCGATTTACTCAGCTTTATTCGCGCGCTGCCGGAGTTGGTGTGGGCGTTAGTATTTGTCTCGGCATTGGGGCTAGGGCCGTTGCCTGGAATTATGGCGTTATCACTGGTTACCGTAGGATTTATGGGAAAATTTATCGCTGAAAGCATCGAAGTGGTGGATGCCAAAGCCATTGAAGGCCTTGAGTCGACCGGCTGCACTAAATTTCAAAGCATTTTGTACGCCATGCTGCCGCAGGCGGTGCCGGATTTCATCGGTTCACTGCTGTACATTCTCGATCACAATCTGCGCGCGGCCTCCATCTTAGGTCTAGTCGGCGCCGGTGGTATCGGTTACGACATGGTGATGTCCATGCGCTTATTCAATTACGAGCGCATCGGTATGATCGCTTTATCCATTTATGCACTGGTCACGCTATTAGACAGGCTGTCTGATGTATTTAGGCAGAAAGCCTTAGGAGGCATACTCAATGTCCATTAAAACTCTCCCGTCCAGACCGCATAATTTGTTTCCGTTATGGCTGTCGCTGGTACTAGCCTTGTTGTGGCTGATTATCTGGGATTTAGACGTTGCTTTTCAGGATTTAGTCTATGGCATTGCAGACATGGGGGAGTATCTCAGTCGTTACGGTGCGCCTAATTTCTCAAACATGTCTAGTTATCTACATCTTATGATTCAAACCTTGGTGACTGCATTTTGGGGGACAACCTTAGCTTTTATTATGGCTGCAACGATAGCACCGTATGCAGCACGGCAACTGACACCCAATCCGTTTATCTATCGCATTGCTAGAGAGTTACTCAACTTCATGCGCGCCATGCCTGATTTACTGCTGGCGTTGATTTTCGTCAGCTCCATGGGCTTGGGGCCGCTACCCGGTGTATTGGCGCTGGCGGTGCATACTGCTGGTTTTTTGGGAAAGTTTTTTGCGGAAAACATGGAGCGGGTACCCGCCGGTAAATACGAAGCCCTATCGGCGGTCGGTGCCGGTTTTACCCAAAAAATTGTGTTTGCCGCCTGGCCTTCGATGCTCAGAGAATCGGTGGGCAACGTGTTGTACATTTTCGATCGCAACGTGCGCATGGCGGCGGTGCTGGGCCTGGTCGGCGCGGGCGGCATCGGTTTGGAATTGCATGACGCCTTACGCCTGTTTAAGTACAACCAGGCATCCGCTTTAATCATCATTATCCTGATCACCATTGTGGCGATTGATAACCTCTCCTCCTGGATTAGAAAGGTTTTGAACTAATGCAAATCAAACGACACGACTGGCCCCGGGCCTTGGCCACCCAGTCCACAAAACAACTCACGGCGGTACTCAATGAGATGACTGCCCGCTGGACAATTACCCCGGTGCAATTGCCGCAAACCGGCCTGGCCATGCTGCAATTACGCGACAGCGCTTTTAATGATCCGTACTTTTTGGGCGAAATTCCGCTGGCCAGCGCCTGGATAAATCTGCGTACCGAAGCTGATAAGGAATATCAAGGTGCGGCGCAGCTGATGGACGATGATCAGGAGAAAATTGAAGCCTTGGCCGTGTGTGACGCGATATTGGCGTATCAATTACCCGGCTGGCAGGCGCTTTATCAGCTGGTGGAAATCGGCATGGCCGCACTGACTCAAGAACAGCAACTGCGCAAGGCCATGCTGGCGAAAACTCGAGTGGATTTTGCCTTACTTAACGCAACGGAGCAGGACGATGATTGATGTGAACAGGCAAGCTGAGTTCCAACAAGCCGTATTAGACAACCAGAACTTACAAGGCGCGGAGCAACTGATGGACGATGATCAGGCAAAAATTGAAGCGCTGGTGGTGTTCGAGTCGGTATTGGCGCATCAATTACCCTGCTGGAAAGCGCTGTATCAATTGGTAGAAATCGGCATGGCCGCACTGACTCAAGAACAGCAAAACCTGCGTAACGCCATGCTGGCGCTTACCCAAGTGGATTTTGCCTTACCCAATGCCATGGAGAATGACGATGATTGATCTGATTTGGCAAGCCGAATTTCAACAGGTAGCCTTCCGCTGTTTGGTTGAAGCTTTTTCACGCCCCGGGCAAATAAACGCCTTACCGGAATGCAACCACAATACCGCAATAGCTGTGCTTGCTACCTTGGTTGATGGCGAAAGTAGTCTGTCCGACCCGTATCAACTGCTCGACAACAGCGATTGGCTGCGCTTGCAGATTAAGTCTGCCGCCCCGGAGCAGGCAGCTTTTATTGTCTGTGAAGGCTCGCGGACAGTCGATTTTGAACCGAAACTGGGCACGCTGCCCAGTCCGGAGCACGGTGCCACGTTGGTGCTGAAGCTTGAATCATTGACCGGCGGCGACAGCCACTATCAACTGACCGGCCCCGGCATTCAAGCAGCCATCCAGATAGCCCCGCAAGGCCTGGATAAGTCCTGGTTTAAGCAACGCCAACACTGGAACAGCGCCTTCCCTCTAGGTGTAGACCTGTTGTTGACCAGCGCGGAAGGCATTTTAGCCTTGCCCAGGACCACACTCATCAAGGAGATCGACTAATGGGTTATGTTGCCATTAAAGGCGGTGGACGAGCTATTGACGGCGCCGCCGATGCATTGGAATTATTGCGCACTCGCCAAGGCGAATTCGCTAAGCCGTTAGATACCGACACCATCGAAAAACAACTGTATTTTTTGCACAGCCGTATCTTGTCAGAAGGTGGTTTGTACCATCCGCAACTAGCGTCACTGGCGATCAAGCAAAGTTTGGGTGATACATTGGAAGCCAGTTTTGCCTTGCGCGCCTACCGTTCCACCAAACCGCGCTTGCTGGAAACGCCGGTGCATGACACCAGCAACATGCGGCTGATTCGACGGATTTCCGCATCGTTCAAGGATATTCCCGGCGGCCAGATGTTGGGGCCGACCACCGATTACGCGCTACGCCTACTGCGCATGGACTTGCTCAACGAAAGTCCCGAGCAGTTTCAAGCCATCGCTAAATCTTTGTTGGCCGGCTTGCCGCAACAGTCGGGGGCGGATTCCTTTCCGAAAGTGCTGGACAGTCTGCGCGCCGAAGGGCTGTTGCCGCAGGTCAATCAAGCCGCGCGTGAACAACCGTTTGACATTACCCGCGAACCGCTGATTTTCCCAGTGCCGCGTTCGGCAGCTTTAGCCACCATGGCACGCGGCGAAACCGGCTCTTTATTGGCCATTGCTTATTCCAACATGCGCGGTTACGGCGATGTGCATCCAACCGTAGCAGAACTGCGGGTGGGTTATTTGCCGGTCATGCTGCCGCATCCGATTACTGGTGAATTAACCGAAGTAGGCGAAGTATTGATGACGGAATGCGAAGTAGTCGCCATGTATCAGGGCGACGACAATGAATCCGTGCCGACCTTTACCTTAGGTTACGGCGCTTGCTTCGGCCATAACGAGGTCAAAGCGATTTCCATGGCGATTCTGGACAGAGCCTTGCAAAAAGGCATGCAGGACGGCCCGGAAAACCCATCGGAAGACCCTGAGTTTGTGTTGCTGCATGTGGACGGCATCGACTCGATGGGTTTTGCCTCGCACTATAAAATGCCGCATTACGTCACCTTCCAGTCGGACATGGACCGCTTGCGAACCACCCAGCAAAAACAGGAGGCCAGCCATGAGTAAGGCCATTAATTTCGCCTTTCTGGACGAATACGCCAAGCGCGAAATCCGCCGTAGCGTCATCAAAGCCATTTGTATTCCCGGTTATCAGGTGCCGTATTCCTCCAGGGAAATGCCAATGGGACGCGGCTTTGGTACGGGCGGTTTGCAATTGACGCTGGCTTTGATCGGCGCCGATGACACCTTAAAAGTGATCGACCAGGGCTCGGATGATTCGGTCAATGCCGTCAATTTGCGCAAATTCATTGAAATGACTTGCCCCGGCATTGATACCACCACCCGTTTGCAAGAAGCGACGCTGATTCAATCCCGCCATCGCATTCCCGAACAGCCGCTACGCGCCGATCAGATTCTGGTACTGCAAGTGCCGTATCCGGATGCGCTAGTGATCGTCGAGCCCAGTGAGGACAAACGTAAGATCATGCACGGCGAGGCGGATTATTCGCGGTTGTTGGTGAAGTTGTACGAAGACATCGTCAAATTCGAAGAAATCACCATTTCCCACCGTTACCCGACCCGCATCAACGGCCATTACATCATCGACCCGTCGCCGATACCCCGTTACGACGTACCCAGGTTGAATCATTCCGAAGCCTTGATTCTGTTCGGAGCCGGCAGGGAGAAAAAAATCTACGCGGTACCGCCGCATTGTTTGGCCGAGCCTTTGGCCTTTGATGATGTGCCGTTCCGCATCGAGGATTTTAGCGACAGCAACGGCGAGCGCAGAGCCTGCAAGCTGTGCGGTTCTAAGACAAGCTTTTTAGATGAGTTTATCGATGAACAAGGCGCGCGGGTTTACCAATGCTCCGACAGTGATTATTGCGAGCAACAGCAGGAGTGTACGCATGGATAAGATTTTGGAAGTAAAGGGCCTGTCGCAAGTGTACGGACCGGGCTGCGATTTATGTTTTAGCAGCACCGGCCCTGAGCTGGAAACCAATATCTGCCCGCATTGCGGCAGCATCGTCGCCTTGCACGATTTGAGCTTTGATCTTTATAAAGGAGAAATTCTCGGGATTATGGGCGAGTCCGGCAGCGGTAAATCGACGGCGGTGAAATGTTTGTATTTTGATCAAATGCCTTACAGCGGCAACGCAATCTTTTTCGACGATAGTGGGCAAATGCCTTTATTCAAGCTGAATCCGGCCCAGCGCCGCAGCCTACGCAATCATCGGTTCGGCATGGTGTATCAAAATCCCAATCTGGGTCTTAATTTCGACATCTCGGCGGGCGGCAATATTGCCGAGCGCTTATTGATGAGCCAGGTGATGAACTACAGCGAGATTCGCGAACGGGCCCGTGAATTGCTGGCCCGTACCGAAGTGTTGACCGAACGCATGGACGAGTTGCCGAAAAATTTTTCCGGCGGCATGCAGCAACGCGTGCAAATCGCCAAGGCCTTGGCGACCCGGCCACCTTTGTTGTTTTTGGATGAGGTGACGACCGGTCTGGATTTATCGGTGCAGGCGAAAATTCTGGATTTGATTCTGGAAATTCAATCCGAACTCAACACCGCGATGATTGTAGTCACGCATGATTTAGGTGTCATCCGCCTATTGGCAGGGCGCACCCTGGTGATGAAATACGGGCGGGTGATTGAAAGCGGGCTGACCGACCAGATTCTGGAAGACCCGCAACACGCCTACACCCAACAATTGGTCGCTTCGGCGTTATAAGGAACAGCAGCATGGTCAACATACCGCTATTGCGTGTGGAAAACTTGTCCAAAACATTTTTTCTGCACGAACAACACAAAGTCATTCCGTCCTCTTCTCAGGTCAATCTCACCGTGTATTCGGGCAAATTGACCGCGTTAATCGGCCCGACCGGCGCGGGTAAATCGTCGGTGCTAAAAAGTATTTACCGCACTTATTTACCCAGCAGCGGCAGGCTGTTGTATGAAACGGCAGCGGGCGGCACTCTGGATTTAGCCTTGGCTTTAGAGCATCGCATTCTGGAATTGCGCCGCGAGGAAATCGGCTTCGTCACCCAGTTTTTACATACTTTGCCCCGACAAAAAACCCTGGATGTGGTGGCGATGCCGTTGTATCAGCAAGGTGTGAGTAAACAGGAGGGTAGGGCACGGGCGGCGGAATTATTGGCGGAACTGAACATCCCGGAACGCTTATGGGAAGTGCCGCCCGCGACCTTTTCCGGCGGCGAGAAGCAACGGGTGAACCTGGCGCGCGGGCTGATTGCCTCGCCGCGTTTGTTGCTGCTGGACGAACCCACCGCCAGCCTGGACGCCAAAACCACCGACCGCGTCGTGGCATTGATTCAGCGTAAAAAAGCCCAAGGCGTTGGCATGTTGGCCATTTTTCACCATGCCGATTTAGTTAAGCGCATGGCGGATGAAGTAGTGGAATTGAGTGTGCCGTCTAGTAGGAGCGACGCCTTCGTCGCGATTTAACAACGCAATTCGCGACAAAGGCGTCGCTCCCACGGATTTTAAGTATTTTGGAGTCATTATGCATTATCACATTACCAACGCCCGCCTGGTCTTGGCCGATCAGGTATTGGAGCAGGCCAGCCTGCTAATCGAAGACGGCCAAATCACCGCTATCAATCCAAGCACTGTCAAAGCGGAGCATAGCATCGATTTAGGTAATCGTTATTTGTTACCAGGTCTGATCGATCTGCATGCCGATGCCTTGGAAAAAGACATCGAACCTCGCCCTAATGTACATTTTCCGCTGGACTATGCCATCGCTCAGGCCGACAAGCGCAACGCCGCCGCGGGCATTACCACGGTGTTTCACTCACTATCGTTCGCCAACGCCGAATTGGGTCTGCGCAACAATGCCATGGCAGCCGACATCGTCCGTGCCATTCATGCTTTTAATGGTAAAGGTTTGGTCGATAACCGCGTGCATACCCGCTACGAAATCACCGATCCTACTGCTTTGCCGGTGTTATTGGAATTGTTGGATGAAGACAGTGTGCATTTACTGTCGATCATGGATCACACCCCCGGACAGGGCCAGTTCAAGGACATGCGTGCCTATCAGGATTACTTGCAAAACAGTTATCAAAAAACCGCAGCTGAAACGCAAGCCATCATTGACGACAAACTGGCCCAGGCCGAAGCCGCGCAAATCCGCGTCAAACAATTGATAGCGCACGCACACGCCAAAAACGTACATGTCGCCAGCCACGATGACGACTGCCCGGATAAGGTGACGGAAATCAAAGCGCTGGGCGTACATATCAGCGAATTTCCGATCAATCTGGAAACGGCCCGCCATGCCATCAATCAGGGTATGAGCACGATTATGGGGGCACCCAATATTTTGCGCGGCAAAAGCCAAAGCGGTTCCATGAAAGCGCAGGATGCGATTGAACACGGGGTAGCCAGTTGTTTGTGCTCGGATTATGCCCCGGCCAGCCTGTTGACTGCCTTGTTCGTGCTAGTACAGCGCGGCGTGCTGAGCTTGCCCGAAGCAGTGCAACTGGTCAGCCTGAATCCTGCCCAGGCATTGGGCTTGGCGGATCGCGGTGAAATTGCCGTGGGCAAACGCGCTGATCTGGTATGCGTGGATTTTGTAGGCGCTTATCCACAAACCAGACAAACCTGGGTAAACGGCCAGGCAGTTTATCAGGCGCTTTACGGAGGAGAGTGATGTCTCAGGGACGCTTGTTTTATGTGATCGGTCCTTCTGGTTCGGGTAAAGATACGCTGATGCAATATGCCCGAGCGCAGCTTAGCGAGCGGGAAAAAATAATATTTGCGCATCGCTATATCACTCGACAGCCGGAGTTGGTGGGTGAAAACCATATCTACTTAAGCGAAGCGGAATTCGCTGCCAAGGAAAGGCAGGGTTTTTTTGCCATGCAATGGGACAGTCACGGCCTGCGTTACGGTATCGGCAAGGAAATCAACTTTTGGTTAGCGCAAGGGTTTAATGTCGTCATCAACGGTTCCCGCGAGTATTTGCCTATAGCATTGAAAAAAGAGCCTGATCTAGGGGTGATTCTAATCAGAACCTCGACTCAAGTATTGCGAGAACGTCTTAAGAACAGACAACGGGAAACCGACTCTGAAATTGAGAGCCGCCTGGAACGGGCGACATTGTTTAATCGCATTTGCCATCCCAATGTTACGTTGTTGGATAACGATGGCCGGTTGGATGAAAGCGGGGCGGCCTTTATTAACTTATTAATGGCAACACAATCAGGTGAGAATGGATCCTATTGAGCGTATTGAAGGCCGAGAAACCTTGAATATCAGATTTTTGGGTACCGGCAATGCGCCGGGTGTGCCAGTGCATGGCTGCATGTGCGAGATTTGCGTAAAAGCATCCTTCAATATCGACTTCCGGCGTGAGCCCTGTTCTGCATTGTTAGAGGTGGGACCGCATAAAATCCTGCTTGATGCCGGTTTGCCGGATTTGAAATACCGTTTTCCAAACGGTACCTTACATAGCATTCTGCTGACTCATTATCATCCCGATCATGTCCAGGGCTTACTTCCTTTGCGCTGGGGCGTGGGACAGACATTGCCTGTCTATGGCCCTGATGACTTAGAAGGCTTGGGTGATTTGCATAAAAACCACGGCATTCTGGATTTCAAACGATTAATTCCTTTCGATACCTTTGAGTTAGCCGGGTTACAAGTGACGCCGGTACCCTTGGTGCACTCTAAAATAACCTTGGGTTACTGTTTTGAGCATGCGTCCGGTAAATTGGCTTATCTCACTGATACCGTGGGTTTACCTAGAAAAACCAAGACTTTTTTACACTATTGGAAGCCCGATTTAATGGTGCTGGATTGCTCGTTTCCCCCCATGAATCAGCCACCTAGAAATCATAATGACATCACTCTGGCGCTGGCTATTTTTGCCGATATTCAGCCGAAAAAAATGCTCCTGACGCATATTGGCCATCACTTAGATAACTGGCTTAATGAACATGCCGATGAGCTGCCGGATAGCATCGAAGTCGTCAGAGATAAAGATCGGATAGACATGAACTGCCTGAATGCGGTGCTGTAAATTGTATAAGCACCAAACAACTCACTAAGGTTTCTCAAGTAGCGGCCTTCCACTTAACGGACTATTCAATTTTTCGGTATCACTTCTGTTGTAGATAATTCTGTAAGGAATCGTTTTCGGCAACGACTTATTAGTGTTAACACAGTGCCTGATTATTGATAGTTCGATTCGAATTTCGGCCAGATCTAGTTCAGTTCTTCCGGTGTTCAGTCACGAAAATCCAATTTAAATTCAATGGAGAAACCCATGTTTAACAAAGTGCCATCAGTATTGTTGGTTGGACTGATATTTATCTCTGGTTTAGCTTTTGCCGAAGAACCAGACTGGCGCGATTATCGTGCCGTGCTGGCCCACGTTAAGCCTGGCACCAAAAACGGCATTAAACTGATGCTGGTCGATTATCCGGCACTCAAAGCCGACGGGAGTCTCGACAAGGTCTATCAAGCATTGTCCAGCTTCGATCCCAAACGTCTGTCCGGCCGCGACGAGCAATTGGCGTTTTATCTCAATGCATACAACATTCTGGCGTTGAAAACCGTGGTCGACCACTGGCCTCTCGATAGCATCAAGGATGTCGGCAGTCTGTTGAGCCCGGTGTGGGACAAGTCTGCGGGTGAATTGGGCGGTAAGACGGTGAGTCTAGGTGAGGTGGAACACAAGATTCTGCGGCCGATGGGCGAGCCTAGAATACATCTGGCCATTGTCTGCGCCTCGGTAAGCTGCCCGGACTTGCGTGACGAGCCCTACACTGCCAGTCAATTGTCAGCACAATTGGACGACCAAGCCCGGCGTTTTCTCGACAATCCCGGCAAGGGGCTGATCGTCGGCAAAGACAAACTGCAGGTATCGCAAATCTTCGACTGGTTCGAAAAAGATTTTGCAGCAGGCGGCGGGGTGGCTGCGTTCATCAAGCACTACCACGCTAATCTGCCGGATCTTAAGATTAAAACCAACATCGATTACGACTGGAGCATCAACAGCAGCCGCTAATCAGCTAAGGAAGCGCTGAACAAATCGATTTCGCTCATGGTTCGACAAGCTCACCACGAACGAAATCAATGGATTACCGTTCATCCTGAGCTTGTCGAAGGATTTAATCAGCGCTTCCCTAAGACACCCCTCTATCTTCACATTATCCGGAGAACGTTATGCCTAAGTGTTATCAATCCATTGTCATCGCCGCGCCTATTGAACTGGTTTGGGAAACAGTCAAAAACTTCCATGATTTTTCCTGGGCCGCCGGTGTTATTGATAGTTGCGAAGCTGTCGGCAACATCGGTGGCACCGAAATCGGTGCCAAGCGGGTTTTAAATGGGGCATTTCAGGAAACCCTGCTGGAATACAATGAAGCGGCACACAGAATCCGCTATTCCATTGATGACGGCCCGTCGCCAGTGTCTGCGCAGGAAGTGAAAAATTACATCGGCACGCTGCAAATCCACCCGGTGACTTTGAGCAACGACACCTTTGTTGAATGGCATTCAGTCTGGGAATCGCACAGCGAAGAGGCGCAAGATTTTTGTCATCAGATTTATGTAGCACTGTTGCGGACATTGGCTAAGCGCCTGGAGCAGGTATGAGCCGGGATACCGCCTTACGCGGGTCGTTATTGGCGATGCGGCTGGCGGTATTTCTGGTGATGCTGATGTGGACGCTGGACAAGTTCATTAATCCCGGCCATGCGGGCAAGATATTTGAAAAGTTTTATTTCATTGCCGGTCTGGAAAGCACTGTACTAACAGGCTTGGCGGCTTTGGAATTGGCGATGCTGATCGGATTTTTGCTGGGTGTTTACAAACGCTTTTGTTACGGCGCGGTGTTAGCGCTTCATACCGTATCGACCTTGTCGTCCTTTAAACAATACTTGTCTCCTTTTGAAGGGCCTAATTTATTGTTTTTTGCTGCCTGGCCAATGTTAGCAGGCTGTCTGATGTTATATCTGTTGCGCGATGACGATGTTCTATTGAGCCTGAACAGATAGCTTACAATCGAATTGTAAGGAACAACGTGTTAACACGACCAACAGTCATACTTAATGATATGTAAGGATATTTAAAATGCTCGATCGATTAGCTCTGTTCTCACCATTCGACATGCCGCATTTGGCGATTAGATGTGCCGCTGAAGCGAGGATGTTATGAATAAGTCAAAAATCGTTTTGCTAGTGCTCATCGCGGTGTTGGTTACCGTGTTTTTCGCGTTCGATTTGCAGCACTATTTGACCCTGGAAAGCCTTAAATCGCAGCAGACGGCGATAGCCGACTATCGCCAGACCCATCCACTTTCGGCGATTGCACTCTATGCTGCGTTGTATATCGCCGTCACGGGACTGTCGCTGCCTGGTGCGGCAATACTCACGTTAGCTGGCGGCGCGGTGTTCGGCGTTTTGTGGGGGACGCTGATCGTCTCGTTTGCCTCGACCATCGGCGCAACATTGGCGTTTTTAGCCGCCCGTTTTTTGCTCCGTGACTGGGTCAAGTCACGGTTCAGCGCTCGCTTGCAGAGTATCGATGAGGGCGTGAGTCGTGACGGTGCGTTTTATTTGTTCACGCTACGTCTGGTGCCGGTGTTTCCGTTTTTCATGATCAATCTGGCGATGGGGTTGACGCCAATCAAGACCAAGACGTTTTACTGGGTTAGCCAGATCGGTATGCTGGCCGGTACCGTGGTTTACGTCAATGCCGGTACTCAGTTGGCTAAAATCGATTCCTTATCCGGCATTCTGTCCCCGGCGTTGATTGGCTCGTTTGCCTTGCTGGGACTGTTTCCACTATTGGCGAAAAAAATGCTCGAATTTATCAAACAACGCAAAGTCTACGCACGCTGGATTAAACCGGCTCGATTCGATAACAACCTGGTGGTGATCGGTGCCGGTGCGGGTGGGTTGGTATCTTCCTATATTGCTGCAGCGGTGAAGGCTAAAGTCACTCTGATTGAAAAACACAAAATGGGTGGCGATTGTCTGAATACCGGTTGCGTACCATCCAAGGCGTTGATTCGTTCAGCCAAATTTCTGTCACATGTCAAACGTGCCAAAGAATTTGGCATAGAAAAGGCCGAGGTCAATTTTGATTTCGCCGCCGTTATGGAGCGCGTGCAAGACATCATCAAAACTGTCGAGCCGCATGATTCTATCGAGCGCTATACCGAATTGGGCGTTGATGTGATTCAGGGCACGGCCAAAATCGTTTCGCCATGGGAAGTTGAAGTGACTACTGTAGAGGGCGTCAAGACCATCGCCACACGTTCGATTGTGATTGCTGCGGGGGCCAGGCCTTTTATTCCGCCAATTCCGGGAAGCGGACAGATCGACTATCTGACCTCCGATACCGTCTGGAATCTGCGTGAATTGCCAAAACGTCTGTTAGTGTTAGGCGGCGGCCCGATCGGCTCCGAACTGACCCAAACTTTCGCTCGTCTCGGCAGTCAGGTGACGCAGGTGGAAAAGACGCCGCGTCTACTGGTGCGAGAAGATAGTGATGTATCGGCAGTTGTGATGGCCCGTTTCGAACAAGAAGGTATCGATGTACGCGTTAACCACACTGCCAAAGAATTCGTTGTCGAGAACGGCGAAAAAATCCTGATCGCTGAATTCCAGGGGCAAACAGTCAGAATACCGTTCGATCAAGTGTTGATTGCCGTTGGCCGTGCCGCCAATATCACAGGCTATGGCGTAGACGAACTGGGCATTGCTATATCAGCGCGCAACACACTGGATACCAATGCCTTTCAACAAACCAACTACCCGAATATTTTTGCTGTCGGCGATGTGGCAGGGCCTTATCAGTTCACCCACACCGCAGCGCATCAAGCTTGGTATGCGGCAGTCAATGCCTTGTTCGGCCACTTCAAAAAGTTTCGCACCGATTATTCAGTGATTCCCTGGTCGACCTTTACCGACCCGGAAGTGGCGCGTGTCGGCTTGAACGAACAGGATGCTGAAGCTCAGGGCATTGCTTACGAAGTCTCGACTTACGGGATCGACGACCTGGATAGAGCGATTGCCGACAGTGAAGCGCATGGCTTTGTTAAAGTCCTGACCGTACCGGGTAAAGATAAAATTCTCGGCGTGACCATTGTTGGCGAGCATGCCGGAGATTTACTGGCTGAATTCGTACTGGCGATGAAACACGGTATTGGTTTGAATAAAATCTTAGGAACCATCCACATCTATCCGACAATGGCCGAAGCCAACAAATATGTAGCAGGGGTCTGGAAACGCGCTCATACCCCCCACGCTTTGCTGGAATGGGTTGGTCGTTATCATGCTTGGCGGCGTAACGCTTGAGGAATAGTTTCACAGCATGACTTTGCACATTAGTATCATAATTTAAGTGTGCAAAATGCCTGATGCGGCGCCATGGACAGCCCACCGCATCAGGCTTGCCAGTGCTAATTACTTCGGCTCATCTCGCGAAGCGCTTCGGTGGTGACAGCTTGTCCACCAACACCCCATTCACCCGAGGCAACATCTTCGATCAGAACCCAGGTAACGGGCCTTAAACCTTCGCCTTCTACCGAGACCACGGCGTCTGTGACTTTGCGGATGATCTCTTGTTTTTGTTCTAGCGATAAATAACCGCTGATGCCTTTGATTTGTACGAGTGGCATGATGTTTCTCCTATAGTTAGTGAATTTACGCGCATTGTTTGCTGGCACACTGCGACGGCTCTTCCCAGGCTTCGGCCTGAAATGCGGTATCCAGCGGTGTATCGATAATATGATTGGTGTAGTTACTAAGGGTTTTAAGCGTCACGCCCAATACCACTTCCAATACTTGCTCTAGGGTGTAGCCTGCCGCGATAAATTTATCCAAGGTTTGGCCGCA
>Ga0207968_100224_pt1 | contig 23568 bp, 26 predicted proteins | sample LakWasMet21_HOW5_2_FD_183867 | JGI IMG/M metagenome (GOLD analysis project Ga0207968, IMG submission 183867) | Freshwater sediment methanotrophic microbial communities from Lake Washington under simulated oxygen tension - Sediment Metagenome... | ecosystem: Environmental > Aquatic > Freshwater >...
CACATGCAGTTTTTGACATACTGCATCGCTCGGACTTTCGCATCTCCGCGGCGGTTATCAACCAGGTATTGGCCAGCGTCAATGAATAACCCGCCACAGATTTGTATCCTGATATTTTAATTTAAAACCAACATGACCATCGGCGCCTTGCCATTAATCAGCATAATTCGCCAGACAGTGTCTGGCATTTTTAGCTTCCGAAAAGTGCAGACACTGTCTGCGAAATTGTCCACAAGGGCAGTTGTCCAAACGGCGTCTGAACAATTCCAAACCGTGCCGGATGAAAAACTGTTAGCCAATGAATTGGAACGGTCGCAGATCGAGTTGGAAGCGCGGCGGAACGCTGGCTCAAACACTAAGGGTGAGGTATGAATCGCTGGCCTAAAGTTTCACTTGGCGAATTGCTCAGTCGTAAAAATGAGACTGCAGTGCTCGACTTTGATACTCAGTATCATGAAGTCACAATCAGACTGTGGGGCAAAGGTGTAATAAGCAGGGGTAAGGTACGAGGCAGCGATGTAGGAGCATCACGCCAAGTTGTAAGAGCCAACCAACTTATTCTGTCAAAGATTGATGCTCGCAACGGAGCTATAGGGATTGTACCTGCTGAATTGGATGGAGCAATTGTCAGCAATGACTTTCCATCCTTCGATTTCTGCAACCAGGACAAAATCGATACCTCGTTTATGGGGTGGCTCGTAAAATCCACACCGTTTGTTGAATTATGTAGAGCCGCTAGTGAAGGCACTACCAACAGAGTTAGGATTAAGGAAGATCGATTTTTAGCTCAGCAAATTTCGTTACCGACGCTAACTGAACAGCAAACCATTGTTGTCCGCCTAAACCTTTTGGCGGACAAAGTTCATCAAGTCAATGAACATCTGGATTCAGCTGAAATCGAAGCGGAAAAACTACTTGCCGTGCAGTTTTGTGATGCAATTAAAAATGCGCCATTGCTCAAAATGGCCGATGCCGCCCCATTAATAAGGCGTGAGCAAATTATAGAGCTAGAAGGCAGCTACCCAGAGCTGGGTATCAGATCCTTTGGTAAAGGCACATTTCATAAACCACCCCTATCAGGTTCCGAAGTTGGAACCAAACGCCTATTTCGCATCGAACCCGGCGACCTGATGTTTTCCAATGTGTTCGCTTGGGAAGGCGCGATTGCTATCGCCCGACCTGACGACGACGGACGTTTTGGTTCCCATCGCTTTATCACTTGCCAAGCTAATCTTCAGCTCACGACAGCAGAATTTTTACGCTACTTTTTCCTTACAGAAACAGGGCTGGAAATGATAGGGCAAGCATCACCAGGCGGAGCTGGTAGAAACCGAACGCTTGGATTGGAAAAACTGATGGCGTTGGAAGTGCCGGTTCCTTCAATAACTATCCAGCAGGAGTTCAATGCATTGCAAACCAAAATAGCTGAGCTAAAAACCAAACACGCCAAAATCCGCGAAGCCAATCAGGCCCTGATTCCAGCCACGCTGGAACGGGTATTTCAATAATCCAGCCGTAATCGCAGCATAAAATTTAGGGAGAAATAATGGCACGAGAAGTCGTTACCAAGCGCGTATACCTGAAACAGGCTGTTTTTCTTGATAGGAAAGACGCTCCGACCATTCAAGAAAAACTGGAACTGGCGCTGAAGAAGCTTCATCGGATGGGAGACAGAAAAGAAGTGTTGGGCGAAGATAATCGGCACGTTCGCTCGATTATCTATCACCGTACCCATGCCAACATGCTGTTCGGCATATTTGCCTCTTATGAGCGAGGCACCCAGCAGATGATAGTAACCGAAGACGATGATGCCGAAACCTTAACCATTGAACAGGTTGCGCCACCGAAAGGAGACGACAATAAACGTCGTGAGTTTCTGGAAGGTGTCTGTTATTTCGGGCTTTTTGGCAATCATGTCCTTGTTGTTCAATCCAATGCACTTGGCTCCAAACAGGTTGAATCCCATTTTAATTGGTTGTTGAAGCAAGCCAAAGTTGTTGCAGACGGCAATGCGGTCGGCTTGTCCGATCAGATCGCGGCGGCAACCAAAGAACGGATACGCAATGCGCATGTCAAAGAGGTGGAAATCGGCGCACCTTTTATTGAGGCTGAAGCTGCCCCGCCGAGTACAAACAAAGAAATCGTCAAAGATACTGCTTTCAACTTTAAGGGTATTGGCTTGGAAATGGTTCGACAAATTTTGGGCGATCAATTAGATTCGATGAAACTGGCGGATGCCCTGAACGGCAACATTGAAGTGAGTTTGCGGATTCGGTACAAAAAGAAAACCACGGAGAAAGCCCATGAACTGCTCGACAATATCGCCTTGGCGATTCGAAATATCGACGAGGATGAAGTGAAATTACATTTGGTTGGCGGTGGTCAAGTCGATGGCAATCAATTGAAATTATCATCGCAACTTCGGATTGAGGCCCACGACGGCATACCGAGCTATAACGAGTTGTTTCAAAAAATGCAGCAATGGCTGCTGGATTTGCTTGAGAAAAAAGTTGTTGAGCCATGAGCCAAGCATCGCGCCGGAATCCAAGTCTGTTTCGAACCCTATTCTTGGGCGGAACGTGTATTGCGGCTGGCGCTAGTTTTGGATTTTGGATTACCGGTGTATTGCCTGATCAAACGCTGATTTCCTTTTTAAAATATTCGACGGTTTTGCTCGGCATCGTTTGGGCATTTTCAATGATTGTCTATAACAAGCTTTACGACTTAACCGAGCTGGCCGCTATCGATTATAAGCAACACCGAGGATTAGAGTCGGCAATACGACTTAGATTGCAATGGTTTTGGTTTCGCGCGGTTGTTCTAGGGATATGCAGCTTAGTAATAAACGTACCAATGTTTATGAAAGATGGTGGGTTAGCGATAACTCCAGCTATTTTTTCAATCGCTTTTGGCGTCCTGATGCTTTCCCTTTTTCTGTTGCGCCGGGTATGGCTCGAACTGGAAGATATTCGTGAATTACGATCTGAAGTTAAAGAAATTGAACGGCGCGAGAAAAAACGCAGCGACCAAGTTCAAGCGTTAAAAGAAGGCGCGAAAAACTGGGAGGATGATCCTCGATTAACAAATCCAAGTCTCCAATCCGAAACCGATAACGAATCAGACCTTATGCAATAAACGGTAGAGCAGCCAAGAGCCCCGAATGCAGGACTCTCAGCTATCTATTCAGAATGACGATAATATTGCAGGTTAACGATGTTGTTATTAGTTGAAGGCGATTCGACAGATTTAGCGCCAAGCAATTTATCGAGAAGTCCAGGCGTTACAAACATCAAATCGGCAATCATTTTTCTGGACATGCCGCATTGTTGAGCTAAAACTTTCATACTGTCCAAAATGACTTCAGGCTTTTCCTGAACCATATCTCGATCTTCATGCTCCTGAAGTGCTTCCCCGTGTCGACGTAATGTAATAACGCCAGATCGATATTGCTCTTCTGAAAACGCTCCTAGTTGCCGGCCTCGATACAAAATTGCCGCTTTTGAGACACCCCAACGCATTTTGATGTCGGTCAATACCTGCCAATTAAGCCGACTGCCGCGTAAAGCTCTCTGGCATTCCTTAATGAAATACGCGCGCGGCATTAAAAACGCGCTTGCAAATCGGTTGGCTTGGGTTTCTGTCGCCCGATCACCAGTTTGGACACCAACGTGAATTGTCAAATGTCCAATTTCGTGCGCGATCCCAAATCGGGTACGGCAAGCCGATTTCCCTTCAGCATTTAACGTGATAACCGGCCTCCGAGTGGCAAAAGAAATGGCGTCGATCTCGTCCGCTAACCCATCCGATTTAACCAATACCGCACCAGCATTCTCAGCAACTCGGCTCATGTTGGCAATGGGCCCTAAACCAAGTCCCCAATGAGACCGGCTTATTTCGGCAACACGCTCTATCTCTTCGGGTGTTGATACCTCTTCATGCAGAAAACCGTAATTCGGAAAATCTAGGTTTTGGTCAAGAACCGACACCAGCCGCTTAAACATCTCGCCCTGGGCCCTAGCAACCTGTTTTAGCGCAACTTTAGTGGTCAGTTGTTTACGAAAATGGCATTGCTCGTCCGAAATCGGCATCGGATCAACTTCCCTAAAAAATCGGGGCAGCACGTCCAAGGCTTCCGCCAAAGCTGTTTCCAGACTTTCATGTGGAGGTTCTAAGCCAGACTCTAACCGGCTGAGATATTGTTTTGACTTATTGACTCTATCGGCCAAATCCTGCAAAGAAAGCCCATGAAACAATCGAGCAAGCCGAAGGTTTTGCCCAAGAAAATCAGCGGTCATAGCCGATTGGCCTCGTCTGCGGATTCTGCGGCTGATTTTTTAAGTTTGACGGCAGGTTTGCCTATCTCAACAGCTTCAGGAACTGCAACTGTATTAACGCTATGGAAAGTTCTGATCGCACCAGACTCCCATTGACATCTCGCCACACCTGTCGCATCGAAACCAACAAAGACAACTGAAGGTTCCGCGTCATCATTAATTCCCTGATCAATTATGAAACAGTAACGGCAAGGCTCTTCATCGCTTTCAACATCATCGAAAAATGACACCTGGTAGCGATTGACCGTTAAGACGGCTTTTTTCTTTGGGCTGTTCGGATCGTCGCTACTGAATCGACAAGGCACGCTACCAATTGTGAAGACCAAATCATTGGCGCTATTGATGATCTGCAACCAAGGGTAAGTTTTTGCCAATGCCAAGCCCTTAATCCGGTTTTTTTGCCGCCCGAATGAAGTACAGCCGCGTGTATAGTTATCATCAGTTTCAGAAGAAAGGTCATCAAGCGTCTTGTTATGTTCATCCAACAAGAGCACTGCAACGATTGACAAGCGCTCATGGGTTAAATCTGAGTGGTAATGTATAGGTTGAGGAAGCATTTGCTCTCCAAATTGTGCAAAAAATAAAAATTGTCAACCTAATAATTGTGCATTTTGTAAGATTTGTCAACCTTAAAGATAGAGCCTACTCGAATACGCATTTGAAGCCGGGATCAAATCTTTTGAGTTAGCCCAGAAATTAATTTTTTATTCTCTTCAAGCGATCCAAAACGACGTATTGTCCATAATGCCATGGTTACGATGACTCCAGTCCCTTCATTCAATTGGCTATTCGTTGAGGGATTCAGCCAGCCCTGCTTCGCTTTCGACAAGAATTTCCGGCTCCGCCAATAACCCCGACTCTTCTCTGGCTAGGCGTACTTCTTCACCTCGTCCCTGCGCATAAGCCGCCTGATGCGCTCGCTGCTCAATCGATACAATCCGCCGTGCCAGTCGATGCAATCGTTGTTGCCATTGATACCTGGCAACCGAACACTGTTTGCTGGTTAAAATCTGGCATAGCCATAAGGTATCCATGGCAATCATCAACTGATCCAGTAAGCGGATCAACTCCACAAACTGCGCAATCTGCGGCGATGTAATACGCGCTTTGAAATCTGTCGGGTGAGTATATCTCGGGGTTTCAGCGATGCCATTATCGGCGTTGAGTTTGTCTAGCCGGGCTTTTTCCTGCTGTAGCTGCTGCGCGCAATCGGCGATCATGTTGCTGACCAGCTCTTCAATATCGTCAATGGCTTGCTCTTGCCCAACGATTCGCAAGGTGACATCGATTGCATACAACGAACGAATTAAGCGGCCATAACTTTTGCGGATTACCCGAATGGCTTGTTCGCTGTTGATCTGGATGCTGCGCTCAAATACCGGACGGCTGATTACTGGTCGAACCAGCTTTTCGGGTGGCGTAGGTTCTGCCATATCTGCTCCTTAAATATTTCGTGGAATCATCCTGAATAATAAGGGCCTACATCGACAAAATGGGTACGGCAGATAGCCGTTCTGCCCATCTGCTGCACCCAAAGTACAAACAATTTGCTTTTAACTATCCCAACATTTCACTGCGTCTTTTTTGATGCGATGAACCGGCTTCATGTCGGCGTTCCGCTATTAGGCGGCGTGGATGGTTTCCATCAACGTGTCGGATGCGTTAAGCCCGATGTGATTTGAATGCGTTATGCATTTTGTTTTTCAATCCTGTCCTGGGAAAGTCACTTCCCCGGTCGGGGGGTTTGTGCCTCCAGGACTTTGCCCACTGCCGCGCAGGTGGGTTTGTTAAGTCATTGTTCGGGCGCGGCCGATTGGAGGTTAATGTTATGGCAAGTCGTGGCGTCAACAAGGTCATTCTGTTGGGCAACTTAGGTGCCGATCCAGATGTTCGGTATCTACCCACCGGAGGCATGGTCACTCTCATCCGTCTGGCAACCAGCGAATCATGGAAAGACCAGGACAACAAGCTACAGGAGCGCACTGAATGGCACCGGGTCGTGTGTTATCGCCGTCTGGCGGAAGTTGCCGGTGAGTTTTTAAAGAAAGGCAGCAAGGTCTACATCGAAGGCAGTTTACGCACCCAGCAATGGGATAAAGACGGCGAGAAACGCTATACCACCGAAGTGATCGCCAAAGAGCTGCAAATGCTTGACCGAGCCGCTGATAACGAGAATGTTCAAGGTGGCAATGGCAAACCAAATTCCGCCAAGCCTACGCAAAATCGTTCTCCCGCAACAAAGTCTTCGTCAGCTCATCGCAATCAGTCCAAGTAAAAACCGGTCTCTGTGACTGCAGCAGGTCAGCTCGACAATTTCGACGACGACATACCGTTTTAGGAGTCACCTTGTATTACTTATACAAAGGTCTTCAACTTAGCTAGCGACCGCTAGACGATTGGTATGTTGAATATTCACTAACTCGCCGCACCGCTTTCATTGTGCCGGTGTTTTACCCCATGGGGACGTCATTCCCCAACCGGGGCATTGCGTCCTCTTTTTTATAAGGAGACACGCAATGAGTAATCAATCCCGAAATTACCCAGCCAAAACCCGCAACTTGCCGATGCCAATAGACGCCAACCAAGTTTATGGACTATCGGAGCAGTCCTGGAAAGTGCTGACTGAAGTGACGTTCCCCACGGCTAAAACCCCGGAAGCCATCATGATGGCCCTGGATTACTGCAAGGCCCGCAAGCTGGATATATTCAAAAAACCGGTGCATGTGGTGTCGATGTGGAGTGCCGCGTTGGGACGAAATGTTGAAACAGTCTGGCCGTCCATTATGGAAATTCAAACCACCGCATCCAGAACCGGTCTGTGGGCAGGTATGGATAGACCGGTGTGGGGACCTGATGTGACGCAGACGTTCACGGGTCGTTTTAAAGACGATAACGATCAATGGCAGGAAAACAGCGTGACGGTGACTTTTCCGGAATGGGTGGCAGTTACGGTGTACCGCATAGTCGGAGGCAAACGCTGCGCTTTCACCGAAGAAGTGTATTGGCTGGAAGCCTACAGCACTGCTGGCGGTAAAAACTCCCAACTGCCTACTGCCATGTGGATTAAGCGACCCAAAGGCCAGTTAGGTAAATGCGGTAAGGCAGCCTCGTTGCGTTCCGCGTTTCCTGAGGAATGTGGGTATGCCGCTGAAGAGATGGATGGCAAAAACCTTGACGATCTCAATGATGGCAGCGTCATCAATGGCACTGCCAACCGATTGGAGGATGGCAACGGCCCTGTCGAGACCACGAGCGGTTTCACAGAATCTACTCGCGTAATTGATCTGTCGATGATTAGCCCGAAAGTACAAAAAGCGGTCATAGAACTGGTCAGGCGCACAGCGATTGCCGGTGCCTGGAAAGCGGCTTACGACTATGCCAATAACAAGTTTTCCGGACTGGAGTTGACCTATGCCATTACCGAGTTGGACAAAGCCTCGGCGGCTGCTAAAGCAATGTCAAGCACTGGCGAAGTTGGCAGTCAGTCAATTGACGAGGCTTCCATGCCACCGGTATCCACGCCTGCTTCAGAAGCCTTGAACAAGGCCCGCGAAACCTTAGGCGTGCCACGCTAACTGAAGAGCTTACCCCGCAGTTCATTCACATCTGCTTGCCAGGCAGGTGTTTTAACCCTTCCAGGGCGTCATATCTCGCCCCTGGGGTGATGGTCATGACGCCCTTTTACTAAAGGAGACGTTATGAATGCCATTGATCAATCACTTAACCGGCTACCTTGCCACATTGATTGGTACCGCTACGATTCACCCACCGTCATTCGTCGTCATGGACGCAGTTTTTTAGAGCGGGCATGGAAACGAGGCCGGACATCAAACGCTACATCTGAATTATCCAGAACCGAGCTGAACGACCTGGTTGAAAGCTATGGCGGTCAATGCGTCAAGACCGATGACCACCTGCTGCTGATTTTTGATGACTATCACTGGGCCAGACGTTGCGATAGGCAACTGACCAAGCTTGGATTGCCATCACAACGTTGGGGCTGCCACATTCAATTGCTTGGGGTCTGGTGATGAAGATCATCAATGTCTCGCAGCGATCAGACGAATGGCGTGCTTGGCGTGCCCAAGGGCTTAGTGCCAGTGAGGCGGCGATTATTATAAATCGTTCGCCACACAAAACACCGTGGCGTTTGTGGGCCGAAAAAGTCGGTCTCGTGTTGGAAGCAAACCTGGATAACAATCCGTTGATTCGCATTGGTATCTCGCAAGAACCTGAAGCCTTACAACGCTTCGAGGAACAGCACGAAGTCATGCTGTTACCGCTGTGCGGTGAGTCTGAGCGTTACCCGTTAATGCGGGCGTCCTTTGATGGCTTATCAGAAAACAACGAACCCGTTGAATTGAAATGTCCGCATGAAACCACGTTTCTGGATGTGCTGTTAAACCGAAAGCAGTCTCAGGCCTATCAGCTTTACTGGTGCCAAGTGCAACAGCAATTGTTAGTGGCGGAGGCTGAGCGGGGATTTTTGTTCTTTTACCACCAGGGTCAGGATGTAGAGTTTGAGATTGTGCGGGATGAGGCTTTTCTAACGCAACTCATCGACACTGCAATGGAGTTCTGGTCTGCGGTCAAATCCGGACGTGAGCCGCCAAAAGATCCTGAACGCGATCTGTATTTGCCTCAAGGCATTGAAATACAAGAATGGCAGGGACTGGCGGCAAGCTATCGGCAAAACGTGGTGAAGATTGACGACATCAAAGCCCAGCTTAAAGCCATTGAAGCCCAGCAAGCCAATCTTGAACAACATTTGGTAAGCATGATGGGCGAGTACATGGCCGCCGAGCATTCAGGCCTGCGTGTCAGTCGCTTTCAAATCCAAGGCAGCATTGATTATAAAGCCGCGCTCACCGCGCTTGTGCCGGAAGTTCAAGAGTCGGCATTAGAAATTTACCGAAAAAACACTTCCAGTCGTGTGCGTGTCACTTGTCGAGATGACGATGGTAAACGCGCAGAGGTGCCTTTTGACGCCGAAACGTTGAAAGACCTGGTCGGTGTGGATTATTGGTTTTGATGGGATTCCCGTTTATTTCTCTCAGACACCCGGCAGCGTCATAAGGCCTGCCAGGTGTCCGGGTTTTTCCTTTGTCCGTAAAGATTGCCAAACGAAAACCCCGCATCGTTCAGGTATTCCCTAGTGGAATCCAGAATCCGGTTTTACCGGCGTTCCGCTGTTGAGCGGCATGAAATCATCATTCATGTACCAGGTGCGTCAAGCCTGGTTTTTGTTAGTCCCATCGGGGTTCATCACCCTGTTTGGGACGTGATGGCCCCTCAATTTATTGTTAAGGAGGTCATCATGAATAAAGATTTTTGGAAAATCCTGTTTTGCTGGCTGGAAAACGCCAGTCTTGAAGACATTGACTGCAAACGGCAGTTGGTTCAGAAAATGTTAGATCAAATCACTGATCGAGACTTGAAGGCCGACATCCGCCGCATTTTGCGCTTGTTGGATGAGGAAATCCTCGCACGTGCGGAATTGGCTAGTCCTATGTCAATCTCTGCTGCTTGATGTCGAAACTTAAACCTAATTTCTAAAGCAATATTCATCCCCTGGTTTACCAGGGATTCAATCTACCCGACGGGGACACTGTGCCCGTCCGGGCTTTGGTGCGCCTCGTGTTACGGGTTTAACCCAAGCATAAGGAGTTCACCATGGTTCAATCCTATTCAATTGCCGACACCTTCGGTATTACAGCCCCTGCCTCCATGAAAGTGGAAGGCTTTATCCCTGGACAAAACGCCTATGTACCGGCGCAAAAACCCTATGTGTTTCGCAAGGATCACTTGCGCGATGTGCTGGCGTTTTTAGGCGCACACAATGGCGACGGCTTATATCTGACCGGTCCTACCGGTTCCGGTAAAACCTCGTTATTGGAGCAAGTCGCGGCGCGTCTTAATTGGGGCGTGCATTCGGTCACCGGTCACGGTCGACTGGAACTGAACGATCTGCTCGGTCAGTACATGCTGGTCGACGGCGGTGCGATGAAGTGGATCGATGGTCCATTGACCCTGGCGGTTCGCTTAGGCCATGTGCTGTTGATTAACGAAATCGACGCGATCGATCCGGCCGAGTTGATTGGCTTGAATGAAATTGTTGAAGGGAAACCTCTAACAATTCCGCAAACCGGCGATGTGATTGCTCCGCATTCCAAGTTTCGTTTGGTAGCCACCGGCAATAGTGCTGGGGCTGGCGATCAGTCGGGCTTATACCAAGGCGTGTTACGGCAGAACCTGGCCTTCTTAGACAGATTTCGTCTGATGGAAGTCGGTTACCCCGAGCCTGAAGACGAAATGAAGCTGTTGGCCGATGTGGTGCCGAGCATGCCGGAAACGGTGCGCGAAAGCATGATCAAAGTCGCCAATCAGATTCGTAAAGTCTTTCTCGGCGGTGCAGATGGCGGCGGCATGTTATCGGTGACCTTATCTACACGCGGTTTAGTGCGCTGGGCATCGTTGGTCGCCACCTTCAAAAGTGCGCCCAATGCCTTGGCGTATTCCTTGGATCGGGCTTTGACCTTTCGAGCTGAACCCGCCGAACGCGAAGCGATTCATCGCATCGCCAAGGATGTGTTTGGCGATGACTGGCAGGTGTAATCATGACAGCCTGGAATCTCTATCGTCATCGTAACAGTGACGGCAGTTCCAAAGACTGGGCGATCAGGAGCAATCCGGATGGTTCAATAACTACCCGCTGGGGCAAAACGGCATCCTGTTTACCGGGTGTTAGTAACCGCAGCGGTGTTCGCCAATTCGACATCGAAAAGCAAAAACAGGCCAAAGGCTATGTGTTTGTCGCTGAAGTTGATATTGATGGTGATGGTAATGTGCTGTTTCCGGGTAAGAATTTGCCGGCAACTCAACCACAAAGCCCTGATCCCGCATCCGAGCCAACACCCCCTGTCGATGCGCTGTATTGGACCATTGATTGTCGAGCAAAGCGAACTGTCCGAGTGGAATTGGGTATCGAGGTCAGGCGACTGATCGGCGTTATTCAATCCCTATCGGATCAGCAATCTAAGCCTGAACAGGACTGGGATGGCTGGCAACAGTGGATTGATGTCACCTTAATTGCTGAAGTCTTTGAACTCAGTGGGCAGATCAAATCAGTGCATGGTGTGTTGCCCTGGCTGTTTTTACTGGCGTTGAAAGCAAATGGCTTTAAAGGCGTGGACATTGATATTGCCACCGAATCCGCCCGAGATCTCTCGGTCGATCTGAAAGTTGAACAGGACGTGCTAGTGTTTTTTGGCACCGATCTGGACAGCATTCGTGACACCGCTGAAGTCTTAGGACTGCTCAAACCCCGCTTAAATCTGGCAGCGGCTATGTCCGACACGGACGACTGCTGGTTTTAACCGCATTGATATTTTTATTTAACCCGACAGGGGCACATCGTCCCCAGCGGGATGGGTGTGCCTCTCATTTTAGGAGGTTCCCATGTCTCATGAAACGCAAATGATATTAGATCGCGTAGTGTTGGTGAAAGTCGATGCCAATATTTACGGCGCCCGCAAGAAGCTGAAAAAAGAAGATCTGGTATTGGCCGATGGTAGCAAATTGCCGCCGGAGGATTTAGCCAGCTTGGGATCCAAGCGTTTGCTCGATCCCGATAAGCTGACGGTGTTTAACCGCCTGAAGAAGGAAGCCGAACGCATTTGTTTGCGCGTCGGCACCCGCTTTCTGGGTGGCTTTGCCGTACCGGTTGAGTCAGCTGCCAGTATTACTGCTGAACTCGAACGTATCGCGTTGGATTTTGCAGCGGCTAAAACCAAGTTTATTGCCGGTTACGATGCGGCGGTGACCGACTGGGTGGTTCGCCATCCGGAGTTCGCCGGCATTATCGAGCAAGCAGTGGATTCGGTGGAGTTTGTCTCGACGCGCTTGTCATTTGATTTTCTGGTGGTCAGTGTCGGTTTACCCGATAGCTTGCCACCGGCGGATATCGCGCGCCTGGACAGCAAAATCGGCTCGCTCAGTGGGCAGATGTTCTATGAAATCTCCGTGGAAGCCAATCAACTCATTGAGCAATCGTTGCTGGGCAAGGAGCAAGTGACGCGCAATGCGTTACGGCCGATTCGCCGCATGCGCGACAAACTTGATGGGCTGGGTTTTCTGGATCATCGGGTGGCACCGGTGGTCAGCACCATTGACGATCTACTGGCGAGAATTCCCAACAAAGGCGCCATTGAAGGCAGCATTTTGCAGGAGATTCTGGCCACGGCGATGTTGTTGTCCGATCCGGATAAAACCCGCCGGCACGGCGAAGGACTGTTAGCGACTCAAACACCAGTTGTTGAAGAGGGTGAAGTTGATGAAACCATCGATCACGTGGAGTCTGAGCCACCAACGGTACCAACATCACCAACACCTGTCATCGCTGAAACCGCTTCAGGCGGCCCCGATTTTACCGATCTGTTTGACGGCATCTTCGACGATGAACTCGAAACAGAATCTGCATCGGATGACTGGGCGCTTGAGGTCTTACGGGAAAAAAGCCAGGCCGACGCTGCTACAGATGCTGATGAGGATGATCAATCCGAGCGGGAAACGGTCACTGCTGAAGGCGATGACGAGGAGCAAGCTGACCAAGACTACTGGTTCTGAATGCTCTGACGTAGTTTAACTATTCACCCACTGGGGCAAATTCATGTCCCGCTGGGGTCATGGTTTGCCCTGACTTTTGGAGCACATCATGAAAAATAGAACCTTACACAACGCGTTCCCTATCGTTGCGGCGGCCATAGGCAATCGCTTTGGCATTAAAGTCAGCGTCGGTGGCGATCAGGCCTATACCGATGGTAAGTCGATTCAGCTACCTGCCTATGAGGGTGATGATCCGGATTACCAGGACTACGCCTGGGGGCTATTGGCTCACGAAGCCGCGCATATCCGCTATTCGGATTTTAGTTTGGGTTATGGCAACTCAGTTCTACGCAGACGACTATGCGGCGCGATTGAAGATGTTCGGATTGAACATGAATTGGCGAAAGATTTTCCGGGTACTAGGCTGACGCTACGAACGGTCATTGACAAAATGATTGCAAGAGGCGGCTTTGTGTCGGCTAGTGAAAGCGATCATCCGGCCAACGTACTCTACGGCTATGTATTGAAAAGCCTGCGGGCTCGTGTACTTGGACAATCGGCCTTACATCTCTTGGTCGAGCAAACCGAAACGGCACTGAAGGCAAAATTTCCAAAAGGTGCGGTGACCCGGCTGAAAGGCTTGTTATCCGAAGTACCGGAGGGTTTGCAATCCGAGCCCGATTGTCTGCACTTGACCGACCGTATCCTGACCATGATTGAACAAGAGTTCGAGCAACAACGGCAGCGCAATCAAGCACCGCAATCGGCAGATGAGGAAAGTTCGCCTGAACCGGGTGATACGGATCGAGACACTGACTCAGCCAATTCGGACTGTTCGTATGCCACTGAACAAACGGAACCAGATGAACGTTTACCAAACGACACTGGCGACGATCCGTCTTCAGCATCAGATGGTCACGATGCATCGAATCCAGGAAATCCTGACGATGAACCGACAACGCTATCAGGTAGTTCTTCAGCCAATCCGCAAGGTGATGACGAAGATAACACGAAGATGACCGACCCAATGGGGGTTTTGCAAACCTTGTTGTCCGCTGGTGACAGTGACATCGACCAAGACCTGTTTGAATCCCTTAAATCGGCATTATCGTTAGCCGCTGAAAACGTGTCGGAACTGCTGATGCCTAGTGGAAACGAACCGCCCATCGATGACCGGTCCGGTGCGTTTTTGCTGCGAAAAGTACAAAGCGAATCGGGAAAAATCCGCGCCGCTTTGCAAGGCTTGGTGCAATCGCAAACTCTCAACCGCTCGCAACACGCTTGTCGTGGACGGCGGATGGATGGCAAGCGCTTACACCGCTTGCCGCTTGGCGAAACCAAGGTGTTTCAGCGTAAGCAGGTCAAAGCAGCACCCAATACGGCCATTCATCTGTTACTGGATAAATCCGAAAGCATGGGGTATCAGGTCACCGATGACCAAGGGCAACCGATGGGATCGCGAATGCCGATTGCATTGGAAGCGACTTTGGCGCTGGCCTTGGCCTTTGAAGGCATTCCGGGGGTTAATCCTGGCGTGACTGCGTTTCCCGGCCATCAAGATGACTCGGTTTTTCGTCTGCTTGAGCATGGCCAACGCGTGAATGCCAGAACCGGCGCTTTCTCGCTGGCGGCTACCGGCAGTACGCCGATGACCGAAGCCATTTGGTTTGGTGCGGCGTCGCTATTGCGTTGCCGGGAGCCGCGCAAAGTGCTGATGGTGATGACCGATGGTCAACCCAACGATACATTGAGCACGCTGGATATTTTGCAGCGCTGCCGCGATAGCGGGATTGAAACGGTCGGCATTGGTTTGGGACTGGATGTCAGCCATCTATTCCCGATTGCCATCACCATTAACGACCTTTCAGAGCTGAGAGCACAATTGTTCGAACTCTCGAAATCGGTGTTGTTGGCGGCCTAAGTCTCGGCCAGTTAATTATCCGTAGCCCTATCTTTGGCTTAATGCCTTGGATTGTGGCTACGGGTAGCTGATTGCACTTTCGGTTTGTCGAATGTACTCCACACAACGAGCCCATTCGACAAACAGACATTTCATGCGTTCTTTTTAAGAATGCTGAATCCGACTTTGGTCGGCGTACCGTCATTAGGCGGCGAGCACATTAATCCGTGATCGTGTCGGGTGCGTTAAGCCCGATGTAAAGTGCAGTGGTATTACTCCTCTGCCAATTCTAAACCCGCTTCGGGCGACCATCGCCCGGCCGGGTGTTGTTTATTCGAAGTGTTTTCTTACTGGTTACAAAGGAGAACTTCAATGAACTATATTTTCGGCATCATCTTATTGGCGATGTTCATCCTCGCATTGCGGGTAATTTGGGCAACGTGTTTGCAGTTGCTCGCCATGCTCAAAATCAGCATTGTTGCCATAAGCCGCTATCGGGCGCAACGATCCTCCAAACGTTCGTTGCCGGTAATCATGCCGCGCATAAGCCATGACGTGGATTGGCTGGCAATGTCGGAGTCGGTGCGTCAAGAAATTCATAGTCGCAACGCACTTCCCAATCGGCAAGTTGATCGATTGGACGTGGAGTTGCAGGTGAAAACCAAAACCATGGAACTGATCAAGGCCGATATTCAAATCGCCAAACTACAGCAGGAATTGGAGAAAGTCAGGCCGACGGTGGTGTTTCAGGACGTTGATTCCGGCAAACGGACTAAACGTTCGAAAAAAACGACCGCGGTGATGGATGGAGATTTAAACAAATCCCCCCATCCGGTGCATCAATTACGGACCGCTCTAAAGCCTGGCAATGTGCAAGTGATTCCGGCTAATGAGCTAGCCCGCCATTGAAAACCGACCACTTAGCCCCCGTTTGTGTCTTGACGATACGAACGGGGCTTCTGTCGATTGGAGCGTCAAATTGAGTCTTCACCAAATCTGACGGTATCAAGGCCGAAAGGTCTTGTTGGCTGTCACGTCTGAGCTGGCGAATCTGACTCAAAAGCGTCCAGGCACGTTCAGGATCATCAATTTCGCTCAACACCTCCGCTTCGGCGGCATCCAAATCGGCAAATAATTTTTTGCAAATCTGGACAGATTGAGCCTGTGAATCCACCGGAATCGCCATCGGTTTTCGAGTTGGATACGTCTCCTCGGTCTGATTTGGACTAAGGAAATAGAAAATGCGCAAAATATCGTCAAACATGGCTTTTTTCTCTGCTTTTTGGTGATTTTTAGCCACCATATACCGATTTTTACGCGAATTCAACCCCGCTGTATGAGCCGATTTTCAGCTTTGATCAGCGTTTTTAACCCTGCGGGAACCTCATCCTGCCGGGTGGTCGTTCCTGCAATTTTTTGGAGGAAATGACCATGTCATCAACATTAGAAAATGGCGTTAGCCATTCGCATTCAGAAATTGAAGGTGTTCGGTATTTGAATCATTACCGTTGTCCCTACTGCCAAACCGAATGGGAGGATGAATGGGATTGTGCCTGTAACGATAGCTGCCCGCACTGCAACAAGGAGATCGAGCCTTATGAGAGCTCATTGATCGATTGTGAACCGGCGGAAACCGGCTCGCCGGTCGAAGCCCCCTCCTTAGCCAATGTACCGGCGGAAGGCATGAATCGACTCTTTGTTGTTTCGTATGAAATTGATTATGTCCATCGCGTTTCGGTAGGCATAGCAGCGGATAGTCCCGAAGTGGCGCAACAGATAGCCGAACAGGCATTCAATGACGCCACTATTTGGGATGACAAAGTCGCCATGCCGTTATTGTCCGATGAATACCATGAATCAGGCGACGAAAGCCTGCTCTGGGAATGCGTTGCAGTCGAACAATGGCCGGAACCTGATCATTCGGTGCGGCAATTGAAAAAGGAGCAAGCAGCAATGCGTGTTTGTCGGGGATTGGTCGAAGCCTATCAACAAACTGAAGCCAACGGCGGTAGCATTGACTGGGAAAATCTGGATCAGCTGATTCCCGTGGCGCTGCAAGTCTTAGGGAAAACTGGGCTGGAAACCTGAGTCACTGCAAGCAAATTGCAGCTTACAGTAACACAAATCGCAACAACCCAATTTATCCAAGTCGATTGATTTAGCACTCAAATTTATTTACCAAAACGGGAATGTCATATTCCCACAGGGGATTCATGACGTTTCCGATTTCCATTGAGGAATTCATCATGAATCAACAAATTTTTGAATATAACGTTGGCAATTGCAATTGTATCCACTATCGCCGCTTGGCATCGGGTACGTGTTACCACGCCGATACGCCGGAACCGGTCGTTGAGCACCTGGAATCGATTCGGCAAAACCAACGCAAAGTCCGACTGTTTTACGGCAATCCTCAGACTGGCCAGTCCTGGCTGGATGAGCATGACGTCATCGGTCGTATAGGTCGTTCCACCGGTTCAATCAAGGTGCCATTACTGATTGAGTCTGGTGAAATCGGTGGTTCGGCATTACTTGATCATTGCATCATACGGATCGATACGCCGCGCAAGGTGTTGTACCAACATGAGCAGTTTCGGGTTGGTGATGTGGTCTTGGTTCAGGGCAAACTTAAACGATTACCGTGGGAAGTGATGATTGATCAAGTTGTGCATGCTCGCTTTCAAATCAAACGGCAAGCCCAGCAATATAGTGATTTTTTGCAAGGTAAACGGTTTGCGCTGGAATTAACGTAACCAACTGTTTGTTGTCGTACTTGCAATTTTCATTGTTTATAAATAACTGGCAAAGCCAGCCAAAACCCTTCAGGAGATGAAGTGGCTCTCCTGAAGGGGGATTTGTATTGTTAAATATGTATGCATTAAATCAATGCAGTGATCATGAAAGTGACATAGGCTAATGTGGCTAAGAAATTAATTTCCTAAGCTTCACACCAAAGAGCGCCTTATCCTTGGATATGAGCGCTCCTTTTTGTACAACGTCTGAGTTTTGGAAAATGAGTTCAGCATATAGCAACTCTGTGACGATGAAATTATTGTTGCCAATGTTTAGACATACGTCGTTTCTTGCATTTACAATGACTTAGGAATTTTTTCCGCCATAATCATCCGTTTCTGGTTGGATGTAACTGAGGTCAATATCCGGCGGAAAACTTATAAACGGATCATTTAAGACGGTCTCGTCTGATATGACCTCGCCGACATGTGATTCTTTCATGCTTAACGACCTGGATCGCAGAACCCAACAAGATCTTGCTCTTTCAAAAAATAGACATCAAGTCTGTCGGGACAGCCCGGTTCGGGAGTACGAAAATCTAATTGTTTTTGCACACATCGAATTGACTGGGCTGGTGTTTGAATAGAATAGGTCCAGATTGGAGAATTTTAACTAAAAGAAAACTTACTCTCAGTAAGACTTCCAGAGGTTTGTGACTCAAAACAGCCGCCTTTCGACCGGGACTTTTCCAAAACATCTGTCTAGCATAGTGCCACCTATCGTTTTTCAGCGAAGCGAAAACTATGTCAACACTCGAACAAGATCTTGCTCATCTGAACTTTGAATACCTAATGCTGGCTCGTGAATGTGCCAGAAGCAACTCATTGGAAGCAGCTTGGCGGTTCGGCGTTGATCTCAACCAGATTGAGGTGATTGCCACGTTGTCCGTTGAAAAAATCAAAGACTTATCCGGTAACAGTCGAGCGGTAGTCACGTTGCTGCCGCTGCATACCCCGGACAAAATTTCGCTGGCAATCCATTCATCGCTGCTGACTCCTGCCATCACCAATGCGGAGGATTCTTAAATGATTCGGTTACCTGTGAATAGCAGAGCGACGGACGTCTGCCAAGGCTTAATCGCTGCTGAAAAACTGTTTAAGTTAGGCGCGCGACCACCCATTGTGAGTCACTTGTGCAATCTAGGCAGAAAGTTGACGATACGCCTTTATAAGGATATTCATCATCGTGCGCCCAAACAAGGCATGCTGCCTTACGATGCCTTCTGGATTGTTAGATCGTCGGTAAACGGCATTCACGCTTCAATCTTCATGGGGCTGATAGATGATTTATCTCTCCTGCAAAAGCAGCCTGGTTTAAATGCACAGACGTTTATAACCGCCTATGAATTGTATCAGCAGATAGTGGTAAAAAACGTTCATCCCAGTAAGCGTGAAGCTGGAAACAACCAATTTACACTGTTAGATATTAATCGCGCTTGGCAACTGATTCAGCAATTCAATACCGGCAACATCTGCTTCGAGAGTTGCAAGCAATGCTGTGCTCGCTATTTGGCGGTCAATAATCTGCCCAAGGCTTTTCACCAATGCCCACTATGCGATGTCTGGGCGGATCAAATCGGTCGTCGCCGGTGGAAAACTGTCAGGCCTAGGCAATGATGTCTTAATCACCGGAAGCCATGAACTTCCGGCATATGACGATTCAATGGCCGCCTAGGAGAAAGCGCGTGTATATCGTTGTCACCACCATCACTAAACTGAAAACGCCCCAATCCTGTCATGGCAAAAATTTGACGAGGTTAGCCCGAGAATGTTTTGCCAATCATCAATCGTTGACGATTGACTTTGAGGGAATAAGCACGATTAGCACAGACTTTTTTCATGAACTATTCCTGCCGCTTATCGCGGAATTTGGCGCTGATTATTTGAAAACCAGGCTAGTCGTTGCCAATATGGCGCCTCATATCGATGACATGATGAAGCAGGCTTTCAGTAACCTGGATGCGTATTTTGAAAATCGCTCCGCAATTCAAGATCAAGAGTGCGATGAAGAGATTATTGCCATGAATCTAGCCTGGTTGATCAAGGCACGGGAATTAACCAGAGAAAACCCTGTGCTGGCGGAATTAATGATGGGCATTAACGATGAGGAGCAGCAGTTGGCGTTGAGCCGGATGTCGTTGGATGATATTCAACACATTGCTCAGTCAGGCTGGCTATGTTTTTCACCGCGATTTTCCACCCATTTTGTGCAGAGCATGACCCGTCGGCAGCCCGGAGTGATTGACGTACTGTTGGGCTTGAGTGGCTCTGTGTAATGAGGAGGAGACGATGCTCGATACATTTACACAGCAATCACTGGCACTGGAACTGCTCCACCGTAAGGCAAAAATTAAAATTATTCATCAGGTAACTGGGCTGCCGATCAAGTTACTTCGCAAAGCTTATCGGCAGTTGCATGGACGATCGCCTAGTCCTGGATCTATGAAATTTTCAACCCGCGGATTGACTGGAAGCAATAGTAAGTACAAGGATGTCACTTTTTTTGCGGTGTGTTTCCGGACAGTCGAGACAAAAACTCTGGAAAGCCAAGTTCGAAAAGTCATCATCGCATTTGATACCTATAAAAAATTGTATCCTTCCGGACAGTTGGATTTCTCGGCAGCCTGGGTGATCGCCCAAGATTTTAGGGCTCACACTATCGAGCTAGCTAAATGCCCACATTGTAGGGCTTGGGTCTTGTTAAATGCTCGTGAAGATCTTTCCGAGCGCTGTGGTGTGTGTAAATCCAGTTTGGAAATTCGATGATTCGTGAAGTTACTATCATGGTAATTCCGATTCCTATTTATTAATCGAAGACCATGTCAAAAGAAAAATTGCCAGCATTTCTACCGCGACTTATTAGGCTCAGAGATGCGCCATATTACTTAGGTATGGATCGAAACCGATTTAATAGTCTTGTTCGCCCGAAAATAAACGAAGTGCCCATAGGTAAGCAAGGAGTTGCATTTGACAGGCTTGACTTAGATGCTTGGGCGGATGACTATATCACTCGCAACGGGCGTCTTGATCAACCGAACGGAGGTTCATCATGGGACGCAAAAAAACACCAGGGCTCGTCAAACGCGGCGAGTGCTGGCATATCGACAAGAAAGTGCGAGGAAGACGCCTTTGCGAAAGCACTGGCGAAAGCGACCTCGGCAAAGCGGAAGAATATCTCGCCCGTAAAATCGAAGAAATTCGGCAAGCTTCAGTCTACGGAGTAAGGCCAATTCGGACGTTTCGGATGGCGGCGACGAAATTCTTGAATGAGTCTACCAAGCGCAGTTTAGCTAGAGATGCTGATTGCCTAAAACAATTGGACTCATTTATTGGAGATATGGAAATCAGAAAAGTACATATGGGTACGCTTCAACCCTACATTGACGCGAGAAAAAAACAGGGTATTAAAGGCGGCACTGTTGCACGAGATTTGGCGGTTGTACGCAGAATACTTACGCTCTCGGCGCGGGTTTGGCGTGATGAAAATAATCAACCATGGATAGATACGGCACCATTACTGCAATTACCCAATTGGGAAGATGGGGCTGAGCCGTATCCGTTGACATGGGATGAGCAGCAGCGTTTTTTTAAGCTTCTGCCAGATTATCTCCATCAAATGGCGCTCTTTAAAGTGAATACAGGACTACGTGAACAAGGTGTTTGTTGGTTGAGGTGGGATTGGGAAGTTAAAGTACCTTCGCTAAATTCTTCGATTTTCATAACACCTGGAAAGCCAGTTTCTTATGAGGACGGTAACTGGCCAGGTGAGAAAAACAAGGAAGACCAAATTGTTGTTCTGAATAACATTGCTTACTCGGTCATTGAACAGCAACGTGGGCTTCATTCAACGTATGTTTTTCCTTTTAAAGAGAAACGACTGGAGCGGATGCATACTACGGCGTGGAAGACTGCTTGGAAAAAAGCCAAGCTGCCCTGTGATGGATCTTCCACAAAGGGGCCTCACAATTTGAAGCACACTTTTGGAAGACGCCTAAGAGCAGCGGGAGTGTCATTTGAAACACGTAAGGTACTTTTGCATCATAAGACAAGGGATATTACCACGCATTATTCTTCGGCAGAGCTGCAAGAATTGATTAATGCGGTAAACAGCATTTGCGAAATGCAAAGTGGTGTTTCACTTACCCTATTGAAAAGGCTAAAGGCTGGAAGATGAAATCCCCAGTCACGCAAAAGTCACGCAAGGAAGTTTTGGGCATAAAAAAAGCAGTCGCCCTGGTAAGCTAACTGCTTGATTTATCTTTATTTATGTGGTGGGTCGCATGCGATTCGAACGCATGACCATCGCATTAAAAGTGCGGTGCTCTACCGGCTGAGCTAGCGACCCAGTAAAGAATGCCCATTATATAGATAATATTGGAAAAAGCAACTTTTACTTTAAACCTGAAGCACAATATTAAAATACTTTGAGTCACTATTGTCCGTTATCCGAGCTAAATTAATCAAGGCTCCTGGTAGCCGGTTTTTTTGAGCGGGCGCGCTATTACAGATCAGCTTCCCATTTAGTTAGTATTTTTCTCAGAAGGTATCTAGTAATTCCGGCAAAAAGAATTCGCTGACCAGCATTTGCCTTTGAGCGATGGAGTAAACCGTTCGTCTACCCCATAGGGGTTGATTAATTTGTCCCTGGCTAACCGCGGGGCTTAGGGTAGCCAAGCTGATATTTAACGCCAAGCGCTGCAGTTTAGGATAAGAAAAAATGATTTCACCCAACGGCCGGTTACCTAGGTGGGACAGGTTGCTTTGGGCGATTTTAATAGTGTCGCGGGGAATGATGGTTCTGGCCATTATCAGCGGCTTGCCGTTTGCATGCAGAAGTACTTCACGAATTAAACAATAACGATGCTCGGGCTGGTTAAGTAAGCGGCGTTCACTTAAATACGGCGTTTGCCAATGATTAAATAAAACGTTGACGGCGACATTATTGCCATAAATGCTACGCAGGCGTTCAGTCAACGAGCCTGTTTCATAAGTCCACGATTGCACAGCAATAGGTAGTGTGTGACGAATGCCGGTGCGGTTTTCGCGCCAGTTAGGTTCCTGGGTAAATAAGTAACTTTTTGTGGTCAAAGCGCAGTTAAACCTCGGAGTATTCGGTGGCACGGCCTATCCAGCGGTCAATCAAGGGCTGGATTGCCTGTGGGGAGTCGATAAAAAATTGTTCGCCGATTTGGCTCACGGCGTCCAGTAAGTCCAAGTCGCGCGCCAAATCGGCTATTTTAAACTGCATCTGCCCGGTTTGACGGGTACCCATTACTTCGCCGGGGCCGCGCAGCTCCAGATCTTTTTCAGCAATCACAAAGCCGTCGCTACTGTCCCGTAATACTCCCAGCCGGTGGCGTGCGGTATCTGATAACGGCGATTGATACATTAACAGGCAGAAGCTGGCGTCGCTGCCTCGGCCAACGCGGCCGCGTAATTGGTGCAGTTGCGATAATCCCAAGCGTTCCGGATTTTCGATGATCATTAAACCGGCATTGGGTACGTCAACGCCCACTTCAATGACAGTGGTAGCGACCAGTAAATCAAGGGTGTGTTGTTTAAAGGCCTGCATAATGGCATCTTTTTCGGCGGTTTTCATGCGACCATGAATTAAGCCAACTCTGACATTCGGTAACGCCTGTATTAAATAATCAGCCGTTTTTTCGGCGGCTTGGCATTGTAAAACTTCGGATTCCTCAATGAGTGTACAAACCCAATAGACTTGCTTTTTTTTAGCGACCCAGCTGTCGATACGGTCGATTACTTCTTCGCGGCGTTCATTAGGGATAACACTGGTAATCACGGGCTGTCTGCCCGGCGGTAGTTCATCAATAATGGAAATATCCAGGTCGGAGTATTGCAGCATCGCCAATGTGCGCGGAATTGGCGTAGCGGTCATTACCAGTTGATGCGGCCTGACACTGCCTTGTTGGCCTTT
>Ga0207968_100225_pt1 | contig 23425 bp, 19 predicted proteins | sample LakWasMet21_HOW5_2_FD_183867 | JGI IMG/M metagenome (GOLD analysis project Ga0207968, IMG submission 183867) | Freshwater sediment methanotrophic microbial communities from Lake Washington under simulated oxygen tension - Sediment Metagenome... | ecosystem: Environmental > Aquatic > Freshwater >...
TAAGGTCACTATAATTTGATTAGTTTACCATCGCGCTAGGTATTTTTTCAAAAATGCCTAGCACTCACTGTTCTTAATACGAAGGAAATACAGCCATGAAAAAATACCTAATCGCGGCCGCCCTCGGACTGGCTTTCGTCATGCCGCAAGCCGAAGCGGCTTTGTTTAACTTCTCCTACACCTCGGAGGGGGGTGACGTTCTCGCCGGCCAGTTGGACGGCACACTGCAAGGCGACAATAACACGGTGATCGTCAATTCAATCCTTGATTTTGCCACGTTTAACGGCGTTAACGGGGCATCGCTTCCCTCCGTTAGGAGTGAGGTTGATTTTCTTTTTGACATTCCCGGCTTATTGCCAAGCGTGACCTTGAATGGCAGTGTCATGGATTTAATAACCTGTGAATTTTCTAACTGCTCAGGCGTGGGATTCGGATTCTTTTTTTGGGCTAATACCCCCATAGCAGCTTTTCCTTCCTCAAAATTCGGAAGTGCATTTGTACCTGCACTTGAAGAATACAATCCAGACCACTGGCACTTAAGCCCTGTCCAGGCTGTACCCGTACCCGCGGCAATTTGGTTGTTTGGCTCTGGTTTAGCAGGGCTTTTCGGCATGAGAAGAAAACGTAACTTTGCGGCCTGACGTTAGGCTTAGCGGGTTGCCGCTTTTTGGCAACCCCGCGCCGTGGTGTTGCTGACAAAACGGTCAAAGGGAGGCGCCGCCACCCTTATGCGTTTTTTGAAGGTTGGTTTTTGAATCAGGCTAGGCAGCTTCGCGTGGTTTCCTTGAGCGGCGCGCCTCTTGCTTTTTTAGGCCAAAACTCAAGATCAAAAAGTCTTGCCAAACAGGCCCGCTTGGCGTAGATTTCACCCGCCGATACGCTCGCAAGCGGCATTGAATTCACTGTCTTTCTCGGGTATGCGGGCCAGGTTCGAACACGTCCATCAGAAGAGGTGCTAACGGCTACTTACCGAGCGAGCATCTGCCTAGATCAACGAACATAACAGTAGACGAGCGTGCGACATGACGATGAATCCGAGCACGGCACCGTTTTCAGCGCAAGCTGAAACACGGTTGGAGGAACTGGAGCGAACCTGCTTCGTAATCATGCCCTTCGGCGTAAAGGACGTCGGAGGACGGAAGGTCGACTTCACGGCCATCTACGAACAGATTTTCGAACCGGCGATCAGCGCCGTCACCACACCCGAAAACAAGCGGCTGATTCCGGCTCGTACCGATATGGACGCATTCTCCAGCGCCATCAACCAGGAGATGTTCGAGTACATCATGTACAGCCGGCTGGCGTTCGCGGACATCAGTGGCTTCAATCCCAACGTCTTCTATGAGATTGGCGCGCGCCACAGCGTCCAGGAATCCGGGACGGTCCTGTTCCGCCAGATGGGTCACGCGATTCCCTTCGACATCGCTTCGATCAAGGTATTCGAATACGACGCCGCGCCGCCGGAGGGAGCGGCCACGTCACGTGACTTCATCACTCGCGTGCTGTCCGAGTCGCTGAAGCGGAACCGCCTCGATAGCCCGGTGCGACTCGCGCTGCGCGCCCAGCGAGGCGAGCTACCCTGGGCACCATCCCGGAACGTCGCACCCGCAGAGCAGAGTCTTTCCACGCCCACGGCGCCGCGAGACGGGATGATCGCGCGGGAAGTCGAGCGCTTCATGCAAGACGCCGAAGAGGCGCTTCGCCTCGGAGACCTGGAGTTGGCACGCACCAACTACTGGGTTGTCCTACGTTTCGATCCGCTGAATGTCATTGCTCGCATGCGGCTTGGACTGACGCTGAAGAAGCAGGGCAAACACCACGACGCGCTGGAAGAGTTCACCACCGTCACGAAGATCGCTCCCGGCTACGGCGAAGCCTGGAAGGAAAAGGGGGTGGTCGAAGGGCTGATGGCCCGCCTGATAGCGAAAGACAAACGGCCGCCGTGGCTCCACGATGGGCTTGCCGCCCTGGAGCGAGCGACGATGCTGATCCCCGACGACTTCGACGCCTGGTCGTCCCTTGGCGGCGTGCTCAAGAACGTCCGCGGGGACCGCAAGGCGGCGCTCGATAACTACGCGCACGCCGCCAAGATCTCGGGCGGACATCCGTATCCTCTGCTCAACGCCGTGAAGCTCGAGGCGCAGGTCACCGGGAAGATAAACCTTTCCATCATCCAGGATCAGCTCGCCGCAGCCGAAGCCATGCGGCGGGCACAAACTGTCGCCACGCCACCCGCGGACACGCCGTGGAGTTTTTTCGATCTCGCGGAGCTGCGCTTGTACCAGAAGGACGAAGACGGGTTTCTCAAACACATTGAGGCGGGGATCCGGTCGTGCAATGCCGATTGGCAGCCGGCGACCTTCCGCGATTCGCTGAAGAGCTGCCTAATGGACAGCGGCATTGGTCTGCCAGGGCTCAGCGAGGGTATCCAGATGCTCGATCGCTCGGTGGAAAAGTTTCGGACGCAGGGGTAAGGTATCGGCTTGACGGAAGTTTTGTGTAACCGGTCATTTGGCGGCCAACGTCCCGATCATAGCATTACTCGACAGCCCCCCTCATAACCCTCATTCCGCAAGACTTCAGGCCGGTATTTTCGAACACCCTCCCCTACTTTTGTAAACGCCGTCAGCAAGATGTAATATTCGGCGAATATAATCCCCCACGCTACCTATAGCTCTTTTAATTTTCCCATAAATCCCCGGCCTTAGTTTTCTTAATTTTCCGTTGTTTTGTGTAATAACTCGAGGTGAAGGACAATGGACAACGACATTCTGATCAATGAAGCCCGGCGTCTCTACGCCGTGCTCTCGATCGAACAACATGTACTATCCATAGGCAATAGAGCGCGGTTCGATCATCTTGACCGCCTCAGAGAGCTCGCTTATTGGCGGTATCAGCGCCGGTTGAATCGCTGTGTTACCTGTTACCAGGACGGTGAACATGACTGCAGACGGGACGGGCATTCTCGTTGCAGTAGAAGGAATCATGGAACTCGAGCTTCGACCTCCTAGCGTACACAAAACGTCACCGTGGCAGCGCCTCAGGCTTTTTTTGCCTGAGCGGGTGGCTATGGGGGGCTCTGGGTCTGGAGTGATTAGCCTAAAATCGGCGATCGTATCGCAACTGATTTTGAAGGGCTTGAGCCACTTTACAAGCAGGGCGTGTCGATAGAGATGACGGCAACCCAGTCCTCATAAAAATGAAAACCTACACGATACGCCCTTTAGATACCACTGCACTCGCCTTATCGGATGCGGTCAATTTGCTATGCTCTAATTGCCCCAGTGAATCTGAACGCTACGAGAAAAACCGGCTAGTCGCCGAGATACGCTCGGTCGATACGCAGCCTTTCTACAAAAAATTTTTCGGTGCCTATGATTCTGACGGAACGTTAATCGGCGTGGGGGGCATTAAGGCAGCCGATTGGGCTTCAGACACCCATATACTCTACATGATGGCCGTCAATAAAGATCACCGCGGTCAAGGCGTTGGATCTGATTTGGAAAGTATCCGGATACAGTGGATGCGAGACAACTTTCCTCGCGGGCGCTGCCTGGTAAGCACCAGCCATAAAAAGCGCTTTGAGCGTTGGGGTTTCAAACCCGCCAGCGAAGTGAACAACAGGCATCTAATGATCTTGGAATTTTAAGAGGGACGGCATCGATTTTAAAATTCTGTTGGCAAATGATGGCACCGGACATTCGCAAAAATCAGTGCGGCGGTCAGGTGTTTGTGACATTGACGGCGTCGGCAATGCTATTGCGGCAGCGGCGCATCAACCGTATCCGCGCCATCCGGGGCGCGCTTGCCACCGAAGGCAATCCCCTGAAAAAAACCGATCACCGCTTTCTATCCGACGGCAAAACGCTGATCCCCTAGGAGCCCGCTGCTACTTCCCCTGACGTCCTCTCACTCGCGCATCCATAAAGAAACAGGCGAGTAGCCTGCCGCGCCCAAACCTCGATTTCCGCCTCGGTCGGCGTGGTTTCCAGACCGAGTTGCAGTTTCTGGAAGCGCTCGCTGCGCAATCCGCTTAAAAACTGATCGGCCAGAATATGCGGGGGGATCGGGGCGAAATGCCCGGCCTGCTGATGCCGGGCGAAGAATTGCGCCAGGTGTTCGAGCGAGCGCAGTGGACCCTGTTCGTAAAATTGCGTGGCCAGATCCGGGAAACGCGGCGACTCACCGATCAGGATCGCGCGCATGCGCACCACGTCGGGCCGGGTGATTCGGTACAGAAACTCCCGGGCGAAGGCGGCGAGCGCGGCTTCCGGCGAGCTGTCGAAGGACAGGGTTTCGAAAAACTGATCGCTACAACGGCGGACCAGCGCGCCGAACAAGCCCGCCTTGCCACCGAACTGGCTGTAGATCGTGCGCAGCGATACCCGCGCCTCCTTGGCGATCGCCTCCATGCTGAGATTGCCGTAGCCGTGTTCCAGAAAAAGCGTCAGCGCCGTATCCAGCACCCGGTCGCGGCTTAACAGCTCGCTGCCCTTGGCAGGACGTCCGCATTTAATCATCGTGTCGTGTACTCAAAAAAATTTGACTTGGGTCAGGAATAATCATAACCTACAATAAATGGTAATGTATATTACCATTTTAATCCCCTCTTACGGACACTCAACGGATGACCCAAAACACCAGCAGCTCGGCCGTTATGCATCGCCACCGTCCAACCATCGACTTATCCTCCGAGACCATCGGCGGCCCTGTCTCTTTCCGGAATCGACCGCTGCGCCGCGCGCTGCTGACAGGCCTCGCGGCGGTCGCCCTCGCCGGCGTCGGCGGCTGCCAACAAGCCGAAGAGCCAACCGGCAAGCCACCCGAAGGACCGCCGCCCAACATCAAAATCGCGCAACCGTCAAGCCAGGATGTGACCGAATGGGACGAATACACCGGCCGCATCGAAGCGGTCGAGTCGGTCGAGATACGCGCCCGGGTCAGCGGCTATCTGGACAAGGTCAACTTCAAGGACGGCGAGAAAATCCACAAAGGCGACCTGCTGTTCGTGATCGACCCCCGGCCCTTCAAGGCCCAACTGGCATATGCGGCGGCGGAACTGGAGCGGTTCCGGTCCCGGAAGGAACTGGCGGCCAACGATAGGGCGCGGGCCGAAAATCTGTTCAAGGTCAAGGCGATTTCGAAGGAAGAATTCGACGCCCGCCAGAAGGGACTGCGCGAGGCCACGGCGGCGGTAGAATCCGCGTCCGCCAATGTCGAAACCGCCCGGCTGAATCTCGAATTTACCCAGGTGCGCGCGCCGATCGACGGGCGTATCGGCCGCGAATTGATCACCGCCGGCAACCTGGTCAAGAGCGACGACACGCTGTTGACGACGATCGTGTCCACCGACCCGGTCTATGTCTATGTCGATGCGGACGAACGCGCGGTCTTGAAGTACCGCCGTCAGATCCCGCAAAACGGCGGGCGCGAGGCTGGCATCAAGGGCACGCCGGTGGAACTGGCGCTGACCGATGAGGACAATTTCCCGCACAAGGGCGTTCTCGATTACATCGCGCCGCGCGAGGATACGGCCACCGGCACGGTCACGCTGCGCGGCGTGTTCGCGAATGCCGACGAATTGCTGAGCCCCGGTTTTTTCGCCCGCCTGAGGGTGCGCGCCGGCGAACCTTATCCGGCGCTGCTACTGCCCGACCGGGCGATCGGCACCGACCAGGCTCAACGTTTCGTCTGGGTGACGAACCCGAATAATCAAGTGGAATACCGCAAGGTCGAGCTCGGCGCGCATATCGGCCAGTCGCGCGTGATCAGCAACGGCCTGAAAGCCGAGGACTGGGTCGTGATCGAAGGCCTGCAAAAGCTCAGGCCCGGCATCAAGGTCAACCCCGAGCGGATCTCGCTCGCCGAGCCGGCACAAGGACACTAGACCATGGACCGTTTCACGCATTTTTTTATCGACCGGCCGATCTTCGCCTCGGTGCTTTCCATCCTGATCGTGCTGGTCGGCGGCCTGGCGCTGATCGCGCTGCCGATTGCCCAATACCCGGAGATCGCGCCGCCCACCGTGGTGATCAGCGCGGTTTATCCGGGCGCCAACGCCAAGGTGGTCGCCGAAACGGTCGCGACGCCGATCGAGCAGGAAGTCAACGGCGTCGAAGACATGCTCTACCTGTCTTCCCAGTCCACCAACAGCGGCAACATGGCGCTGACGGTGACCTTCAAGCCGGGCACGAACCTCGACAAGGCCCAGGTACTGGTGCAGAACCGGGTCGCGCTCGCAGAACCCCGGCTGCCCGAGGAAGTGCGGCGGCAAGGCGTCAGCGTCAAGAAACGCAGCCCGGACCTGAGCCTGGTCGTCAACCTGATCTCGCCGGACAAGCGCTATGACAGCGTCTACTTGAGCAATTACGCGCTGTTGCAGATCAAGGACATTCTGGCACGACTGCCCGGCGTCGGCGAGATTCTGGTGTTCGGCGCCCGCGACTACAGCATGCGCCTGTGGCTGAATCCCGAGCAGGTCGCCGCGCGCAACCTGACCGCGAGCGACGTAGTCAACGCGATCCGCGAACAGAACATTCAGGTGGCGGCCGGGGTGATCGGCCAGCAACCGTCAAAAGTAAACACCGATTTCCAATACACGGTCAGCACACTGGGACGGCTGATGGAAGCCGAACAGTTCGCCGATATCGTGATCAAAAAAGGCGAGGACGGCCAGGTGACCCGGCTGAAGGACGTGGCCCGCATCGAACTCGGCGCCAAGGACTACAACTCGGGACTGGTCCTGGACGGCGAGCCGACCGTCGGCCTCGCGATCTTCCAGCTGCCGGGCTCGAACGCGCTGGACACCAAAAAGGCGGTCGTCGAGGCGATGGAGAAACTGAAGACCCGCTTCCCCGAAGGTCTCGAATACAACATGGTCTATGACACGGTCGTGTTCGTGCAGCAATCGATCGACGCGGTCGTCAAGACCCTGTTCGAAGCCCTCCTGTTGGTCGTGATCGTGGTCGTGGTGTTCTTGCAGAACTGGCGCCCGGCGATCATTCCGCTGCTGGCGGTGCCGGTGTCCCTGATCGGCACCTTCGCGGTGATGGCCGCGCTGGGCCTGTCCTTGAACACCTTGTCCTTGTTTGGCCTGGTGCTGGCGATCGGGATCGTCGTGGACGACGCGATCGTGGTCGTCGAAAACGTCGAGCGCCATATCGCGCTCGGCCTGAAAGCCCGGGAAGCGGCGCGCAAGGCGATGGCGGAAGTGGTCGGCCCGATCATCGCGACCGCGCTGGTGCTGGTCGCGGTATTCGTGCCGACCGCCTTCATCACCGGCGTTTCCGGCGCTTTCTACAAACAGTTCGCGCTGACGATCGCGGTGTCGACGGTGATCTCGGCATTCAATTCCCTGACCCTGAGTCCGGCCTTGTGCACCGTGTTGCTGGACCGGGCGCACGGCGACAAGGACAGGCTGACGCGCCTGATCGACCGCCTGTTCGGCTGGTTCTTCACCGGCTTCAACCGGTTCTTCGAGCGCTTCAGCGCCGGCTACGCGCGCCTGGTCGGCCGACTGATCCGGATGACCGCCGTCGTGCTGGTGCTCTACCTGGGGCTGAACGGCTTGAACTTTCTGGCCTTCGAAAAGGTTCCAACCGGGTTCATTCCGCAACAGGACCAGGGCTATCTGATCCTGTACGCGCAGTTGCCGGATGCCGCCTCGCTGGCCCGCACCCAGGCCGTGGTGCAGCAGGCGACGCGGATCGTGCTGGACACCGAAGGCGTCAAGCACTTGAACGCCTACGCCGGCTTTTCGATCCTGAGCGGCTCCAGCCAGTCCAATGTCGCGACGATGTTCGCGCGGCTCGATGATTTCGATCAGCGCGCGGGCCGGCCCGATCTGCATGCCGATGCGGTCGTCAAAAAACTTCAGCAGCGCCTCGCCACTGTTGAGGATGCCTATATCGCTGTGTTTGCGCCGCCGCCGGTCCGGGGCATGAGCGCGGTCGGCGGCTTCAAGCTGCAAATTCAGGATCGCACCAACGCCGGCATTGACGCATTGCAGCAAGTTAACACGGAGATGATCGCCAAGGGCAATCAGCAACCGGGTCTGGTCGGCCTGTTCTCGACCTTCCGCTCCGGCGTGCCGCAGCTATTTCTGGATGTCGATCGCACACGCGTCAAATCGATGGACGTGCCCTTGAAAGAGGTGTTCGACACCCTGCAGATCTACCTGGGCTCGCTCTATGTGAACGATTTCAACGCCTTCGGCCGCACCTATCAGGTCGTCGCCCAGGCCGATTCGGAATTCCGGATGCAGCCGTCGGACATCAGCGAACTGAAGACCCGAAACGCGAAGGGCGGCATGGTGCCGCTCGGTTCGCTGGTCGATGTGAAAACGATTACCGGGCCGGACAAGATCACGCGCTACAACATGTACCCGGCGGCCGAAATCAACGGCAGCACCTTGCCCGGCGTCAGCTCCGGCCAGGCGATCGAGATGATGGACAGGCTCTTGAACGCGGAACTACCGCCCGGCTTCGGCTTCGAATGGACCGAGCTGAGCCTGCAACAAGTGCTGGCCGGCAATGTCGCGATGCTGGTGTTTCCGCTCAGCGTGATTTTCGTGTTTCTGGCGCTCGCGGCCCAGTATGAAAGCTGGTCGTTGCCGTTCGCGGTGATCCTGATCGTGCCGATGTGCATCCTGTCCTCGATGGCCGGCATCTGGCTGCGCGGCATGGACAACAACATCTTTACCCAGGTCGGTTTCATCGTCTTGGTGGGGCTGGCCAGCAAAAACGCGATCCTGATCGTCGAGTTCGCGAAACGGCGCCAGGAAGAAGGGCTGGACCGCTTCGAGGCCGCGGTCGAGGCCTCCGGCATCCGGCTGCGCCCGATCCTGATGACCTCGTTCGCCTTCATCATGGGGGTGTTTCCGCTGGTGGTCGCCGAAGGCGCCGGCGCCGAATCGCGCCGGCTTTTGGGCACCGCGGTGTTCAGCGGCATGGCCGGGGTGACCTTGTTCGGCCTCTTGTTGACGCCGGTCTTCTATGTGACCGTGCAGGCGCTGGCGCAGCGGCTGACATCATCAAAACATAAAACCGGCCCAGCGCAGGCCGCTCACCCTTCTTCCGGCTCAGACGCATGATTCAGCCTAGCGCACCGCGCGCCCTAATGTTTATGAATAGCCGCCTTTTCGTACTCGCCATTGCAAGCGCAATCGCACTGGGCGGCTGCGCGGTCGGCCCCGACTACCAGACGCCGGCGGCAACAACCCCGCCCGCCTTCGCGAACGCGGGACATAACGAGTTTTCGGAGCAGGCGACGCAAAAAGACTGGTGGAAGCTGTTCAACGACAGCGAGCTGAACGCTCTGATCGACCTGGCCCTGCGCCATAATTACGACCTGAAAAGCGCGCTCGCGAACCTGCGCGAAGCCCGGGCGCTGTATCTGGAAGCCGGCCTGAATCTGGCGCCGATCATCTCTTCGCACGCCAATTACACCGACCAGAAGCGCAGTGTCGGGGCTTTGAACAACCGGGCCTTCGTGCCGCGCGGCCTGAAACTTTACAGCACCGGTTTCGATGCGTTCTGGGAAGTCGATTTCTTCGGCCGCGTGCGCCGCGACATCGAAGCCAGCAGTGACGAAGTCGAGGCGCAGGAAGCCAGCCTGCAGGATCTTAGCGTCAGCGTGATCGCCGAGGTCGCCCGCAATTATTTCGAATTGCGGGGCCTGCAGAACCAGCTCGAAGTGGCCCGAAAAAACGCCGACAACCAGACGCGAACCTTGGACATTACCCGCGCCAAACTCGACATCGGCCGCGGCACCGAACTCGATACGTCCAGGGCGTCGGCGCAACTGGACTCGACCCTGGCGAGCATTCCGCTGATCGAAACCGGGATCAAACGCGCGATCCACCGGCTTGGCGTGCTGACCGGCCAAACGCCCGGCGCGCTCACCGCGAAACTGTCGAAGCCCCTGCCGATCCCGACGTTGCCGGCAACCATCGCGATCGGCAACCCGGCCGAACTGCTGCGCCGCCGTCCCGATATCCGCATCGCCGAACGCACCTTGGCCGCCGCGACCGCCCGCATCGGCGTCGCCACCGCCGACCTGTTTCCGCGCGTGACTTTCGTCGGCACCCTGTCCCTCGAAGCCAGCACCTTGTCGGGCCTCGGCGCGGCCGGTTCCGATGCCTATTCGGCCGGGCCGCGCATCAGCTGGGCGGCGCTGGATCTGGGCCGAGTCTATGCCCGCATCAAGGCCGCCGACGCCCAAGCCGAGGCCAATTTGGCGGCCTACGAACAGACCGTGCTGAATGCGCTGGAGGAAACCGAAAACGCGCTGGTCGCCTATACTCAGGAGCGCAACCGGCGGGCGCTGCTGGCTTCGGCGGCCGAGGCCAGCGAAAAGGCGCATCACTTAGCCCATTTGCGCTTCACTGAGGGAATAACCGATTTTCTGACCGTGCTGGATACCGAATTACGCTTGCTGCAGGATCAGCGCCAATTGGCGCAAAGCGAAACAGCCGAGGCGACCGCGCTGATCGCGGTCTACAAAGCCCTGGGCGGCGGCTGGGAAACGATCACCGCGACCCAATAGCGGGCGGCTTTAGATTTGTGCTTAATTGCCCGTTTTATTTGCGGCGGTAACCCTGCTGGGATTAGGAACCGACTGAATGCATGGGCGGCCGACAGTTACAAGCAGGCCAGATTCGGCGACTGGGCTCCGCCGCTGCTTTTTCCAGGGCATTATTTCCCTGCGCTCGTTCATCTTTTTGTTTGCTCCGGCAGCCGCATTGTGTATGATAAAAGCCAGTCGTAAAGGTTTGTTCGCGAACAGGCGTGTCGTTTTGTCGGCCAGCATATTAAAAAACAATAACTTATTAATGAATTCAAGATAATTCGTCAAACCTGCAGACAATGATTTGATTTCGCTTTAACCAAGACAGCAGCCGCAAGTGCGCGTCTTCGGAAGACTCCGGCCAATCACTCCGAATCCCGCGTCGTTTCGCGGGCTTTCCGAGTCCATTGGGTCGAGGCATAAAAACTATAATAACCGTCCTCCCATCCCTGCTCGGGGATTTTCTTTCGGAATGCCCGTTTCCGCCCGTTGCCATCCTCCAGCGAAGTTTCGCCCGGCTTTTTAACTACCTGCACTATCTGACATATGGAAACCAACATTCCCCCTCATGCCCACGGTCATCCCCTCAAAGGGATCAATCTGGTCAGTTTTTCGACCTCGATAAAATTGTTGTTCAGCGGCTATCTGACCACCGTCGCGGTCGGCTACCTGATGGCGCTGATTCAGATCCTGTTTACGCACGGCATGGCGGACGGCAAGTTCGGCCTGTCGTTCGACGACATCGTCTATAGCTACTACGGCGACCGCTCAAGCTCCACGTTGGAGGGAAAGTTGAACGGCTCGATGAAGGCGAACGCGCCGGACGAGGACCGTTTCCGGATCATTCAATGGGTTCGGGACGGCGCGGACGAACAGAAATATACGGTCTATATCAAGCCGATCATCGACGACCACTGTGTCATGTGCCATAACGCGGATGCCGGATCGCTACCGGACTTCAGCAATTTCGAGCACTTGAAAAAATACACCGAGACCAACACCGGCGCGACCTTTGAAGCGCTGATCCGGGTCTCGCACATCCACATCTTCGGGATCAGCTTCATCTTCATGTTTGTCGGCCTGATCTTCAGCTTCAGCACCGGGGTGCCGAAGCAATACAAATACCCGGCGATCGTGATGCCGTACATCTTCCTGCTGGTCGACATCGCCTCCTGGTGGCTGACCAAACTCTCTCCGCATTTCGCGATCTTCGTGATTTTGGCCGGCGCGGGGATGGGCGCCTCGTTCGCCTACATGTGGGCCGTGTCGATGTATCAGATGTGGATACTCGGCGCGGTCAAACACCAGGAAGATGGCCGCAACGCGTTGCTGCGCGATTGATTTTGCCGACATCGCTCGCCGCAATGCAGCCCGGATTCAGAGTATCCGGACTGCATTGCGCGGTTTGACGCGCTTCCGGGCCGCGCAACCCGGCCCTATTTTTCATGGGCCGGGGCAACCGGCAGGTATTCAGGGCTTGCGCCCGGCTTGCACGAATCCGATCACGAGGCAGATGATTGCGGGCCAGGAGGTCACAAAGAACAGCAGGCCCGGCCCGATCGGATTCGGGTTGGGGTCAGGCCAAAGGCCCAATCCGGCAAGGGCAATGATTGCCAACAGCGGCCCCCAGCCGAAAATAACCAGAGCAAGGCCGATTTGGATCATGCGGTTGGATACGTAGCGGTTTTGCACGGGAAGCCCTTTTGGGTTATCTTCGGAATCCAGCGATAACCTATCGGCCAAAATTTGGCGATCAGATCAGCATCGACCGGTGTTTCGTCAGCCGGAACGACTTGCCGTCCCGACCCCAGTCATCAGTAGTATAGCCGCATCCGCCGAGTCGATCGTTTGCCGCATCCGAGCTTATGGAGCAAAGCTCGCGAACCGATCAATGATCAAGCGTAAGCGTTCAGTTAACAGGTTCAGCTTGCCTCAACCCGCCGTGTCTCCCTCATTTCCACTATAATTAACGAGGACAGCTTGCCCGATCGCCTGTCAGGAAAAATCCTCTATGCACACCAGCAAACCGCGCACAAGCGCGCTGATCATGGGCGCCGCCGGTCGTGATTTTCATAATTTCAACGTCGTGTACCGGGACGACCCAAATTATGAAGTCGTCGCCTTCACCGCCGCCCAGATTCCGGATATTGCGGGCCGCCGCTATCCGCCTGCGTTGGCCGGCAAACTTTATCCCCAGGGCATTCCGATCGTCGATGAAGCGGAGCTAGCAACCCTGTGCCAAATGCATCGCATCGATCAGGTCGTTTTCTCGTACAGCGACGTGCCGCACGAACAGGTGATGCACACGGCCTCGATCGCGCTCGCGCAGGGCGCGGATTTCATATTGCTGGGACCGAATAGGACGATGCTTCGGGCCGCCGTGCCGGTGATTGCTTGCTGCGCGGTGCGCACCGGCTGCGGCAAATCGCAGACGACGCGCTGGCTATCCGGATTGTTAAAGGCGCACGGACTGAAAGTCGCGGTGATCCGGCATCCGATGCCTTACGGCGACCTCGAAGCACAGGCGGTGCAGCGTTTCGCGCGCCGGGACGATCTCGATGCGGCGCGTTGCTCGGTCGAGGAACGCGAGGAGTACGAGCCGCATCTGGCCGTGGGCAATGTGGTGTTCGCGGGCATCGATTATGCCGAGATCATCGCGCGCGCCGGACGCGAAGCGGATGTGCTTCTATGGGACGGCGGCAATAACGATTTTCCGTTCGTCCGGCCCGATCTGCTGATCGTGCTGGCCGATCCGCTGCGGCCGGGTCACGAATCCTCGTATCATCCCGGCGAAGCGGTGCTGCGGATGGCCGACATCATCCTGATCGGCAAAGTCAATTCGGCCGCGCACGCGGATGTCCAGAGCGTCGCCGAAGCAGTGCGGCAGATGAATCCGCGCGCGCGGGTCTTGCGCGGCGCGTCGATCGTGCACCTGAACGAACCGGAAAAGATGCGCGGCAAGCGCGTGCTCGTGGTCGAGGACGGCCCGACCATCACGCACGGCGACATGCCCCATGGCGCGGGCTATGTGGCGGCATTGCAGGCGCAGGCAGCCGAGATTGTCGATCCGCGCGCGTTCGCGGTGGACGAGATCGCCGCGGTGTATCGCCGCTACCCCCATATCGGCAAGGTGCTGCCGGCCGTCGGCTATCGTCCGCAGCAACTGCTGGCCTTGCAACAGACCCTCAATGCGGCCGCGGCCGATGTGATCGTCAGCGCGACACCCTGCGATCTCGGCGCGCTGATTACGATCGACAAGCCGCTCGTTCGCGCCAGCTACGAGTTCGCGGACATCGGCGAGCCTTCGCTGCGCAGCTTGATCGAGGATTTTCTGACAGCGAAAAATTTGCTCTCGGGTTAAGACGCTTCGATCAATCCCACCACCTGATGTCCTCCTTACCCTCGGCAATCGTCGTGCCGGCGTTTCCGGCCAGAATCGCGGCCGCATCCCGCAGTTGGCCGACGCAGGCGATACCGCCGGTCATTTCGGCGAATTCGCAAGCGGCCGCCATTTTCGGCGCCATCGATCCCGGCGCGAAGGCCATTTGCCGCACCGCATCGGGTGCAATGCTGCGTAGCGCGCGCGCTTCCGGCGTCTGCCAATCCTGATAAACCGCATCGACGTCGGTCAGCATCATCAACACGTCGGCGCCGAGTTCCCGGGCGAGCAGCGCACTGCTCAGATCCTTGTCGATCACCGCGTCGATGCCGCGCAATTGGCCATCGCCGCCGCGCACGACCGGCACGCCGCCGCCGCCCGCGCAAATCACGACGACGTCGCGCGCGCTCAACAGCCTGATCACCTCGATTCCCAAAATCTTGCGCGGCCCGGGCGACGCCACCACGCGCCGGTAATGCTCACCCTCCTTCGCGATGTGCCAGCCGCGCTCTTTGGCCAGTTGTTCGGCCACGGCCCTGGCATAGACCGGACCGATCGGCTTGTCGGGCGCGCGAAAGGCCGGATCGGCCGCGTCGACCTCGATTTGCGTCAGCAAGGTCGCGCACAACCGATGCGACGGCAAGACATTGCTCAGCTCCTGTTCGATCAGATAGCCGATCATGCCCTCGGTTTCGGCATTCAGAATATCCAGAGGATAGCCCTCGACCGGCCGATAGGCATCGTTTTGCAGCGCCAGCAAGCCGACCTGGGGGCCGTTGCCGTGCGTGATGATCAGTTCATGCAGCCGTGTCAGCGGAGCCAGGGCTTCCACGGCCAGTTGAATATTACGCCGCTGGTTTTCGGAAGTTGGCGCCTCTCCACGCCGTAACAGCGCATTGCCTCCCAAGGCGATGACGAGTCTCATAATTTATCCAATAGTGAATGAGCCAAAAGAAGTTGGGGCGGCGGCCCCCGCTTATATTAAATTATAAAAGGTTGGATTAATGTGACGCAGACCAGGCGGATGGCGCGTTCAAAAAGCATGATCGGCAATCAAAAATGATTTCTATTGCGTTGATATTTAAATTTCATCTTTAAACGAGGTGGTCAATGGACTGAGTTTAGAGCCACGCGGGAAACCTTGCCGAATCCAGCGTCAGGGGCGGGGAAGCCACGGCCGTCCTGCCTGAATGTCGAAGTATAGTGTATAAGGGCATACCTTAAGGCATCGTGAAGACATTCCTCCCACCCTCTTTTACACCACTACCTGCTCCTGCAGCAGCTTGATCTCGTCCCGGATTTTCGCCGCCTGTTCGAATTCCAGATTCTTTGCATGCTGGTACATCGCATCCTCGAGTTGTCTGATTTTTTTCGCCAGTTGCTTTTGCGTCAACGGCTTGTGATAGGACGCGGCCGGCTCGGCGACGCGCTTTTGCGTGCTCGGGATCGCCAGGCCGGCGCCGGGGATCGCGGTCTGCAGAATGTCGGTGACCGATTTATAGACGGTCGCCGGCGTGATACCGTGCGCTTCGTTGAAGCGGTGCTGTTTTTCGCGGCGGCGCTCGGTCTCCTCCATCGCCTGCTGCATCGATTTGGTGATCCGGTCCGCGTACAGGATCGCCTTGCCGCGCACATTGCGGGCGACGCGACCGATCGTCTGCACCAACGACACGGTCGAGCGCAGGAAACCTTCTTTGTCCGCATCGAGAATCGCGACTAGAGACACTTCAGGAATGTCCAGGCCTTCGCGCAGCAGGTTGATGCCGACCAACACGTCGAACTGGCCGAGGCGCAGGTCACGGATGATCTCGACGCGCTCGACCGTTTCGACATCGGAATGCAGGTAACGCACGCGGATGCCGTGATCGGTCAGGTATTCGGTCAGATCCTCGGCCATGCGTTTGGTCAATGTCGTGACCAGGACCCTTTCCTTAAGATCGACGCGTTTGTTGATTTCGGACAAGAGATCGTCGACCTGCGTCGTCGCCGGGCGCACCTCGACTTCCGGATCGAGCAGTCCGGTCGGCCGCACCACCTGATCGACGAACACGCCCGAATGCGCCTTTTCGTAAGGCCCCGGTGTCGCCGACACATAAATCCGCTGCGGCGATTTCAGTTCGAACTCGGCGAAGGTCAGCGGCCGGTTATCGAGCGCGGACGGCAGCCGAAAGCCGTATTCGACCAGGGTTTCCTTGCGCGAACGGTCGCCCTTGTACATCGCGCCGATTTGCGGGACCGTGACATGGCTTTCGTCGAGCACGATGATCGCGTTCGCGGGTAGGTAATCGAACATCGTCGGTGGCGGCTCGCCAGGCCCGCGCCCGGACAGATAGCGCGAATAATTTTCGATGCCGGAACAGTAGCCCATCTCCATGATCATTTCGATGTCGAACAAGGTGCGTTGCTCCAGGCGCTGCGCCTCGACCAGTTTATGCAACGAGCGCAAGTGTTCGAGGCGCTCTTTCAATTCGACTTTGATCTTGTCGACCGCATCCAGTAATTGTTCGCGCGGCGTCACATAGTGATTCTTCGGATATACGGTATAACGCGCGACATGGCGCAGAATTTCGCCGGTCAACGGATCGAACAATGACAGGCGCTCGACCTCGTCGTCGAACAGTTCGACCCGCAGCGCCTGCGAGTCCGATTCGGCCGGATAAATGTCGATCACGTCGCCGCGCACCCGGTAGGTCGCGCGCCGGAGGTCGACATCGTTGCGGGTGTACTGCATTTCGGCGAGGCGGCGGATGATCGCGCGCTGATCGATCATGTCGCCCTTGACCAGATGCAGGACCATCTTGAAATACGATTCGGGCTCGCCGAGGCCGTAGATCGCGGACACGGTCGCGACCACGATCGTATCCTCGCGCTCTATCAAGGCCTTGGTCGCGGACAGCCGCATCTGCTCGATGTGCTCGTTCAGCGAGGCGTCCTTGTCGATGTAGGTGTCGGACGCCGGCACATAGGCTTCCGGCTGGTAATAGTCGTAATAGGAGACGAAATATTCGACGCTGTTTTCCGGGAAAAATTCCTTGAACTCGCCGTAAAGCTGCGCGGCCAGCGTTTTGTTCGGCGCCATGATCATCGCGGATCGCTGGACCTGTTGGATCACGTTCGCGATCGTAAAGGTTTTGCCGGAGCCGGTCACGCCGAGCAGGGTCTGATGCAGTTCGCCGTCACTCAAGCCCTCGATCAGTTGCTTGATCGCGGCCGGCTGGTCGCCGGCCGGTTGAAAGCGGCTGTGGATTTTAAATTCTTTCTTCACTCGATTAGGTCTCGACCACCAAAACTCAACGCTGCCACGCCTGGACCCGCGCGCCATCGAAAGCAACAGCATACATCAATTTTCAGGTAAAATTTGATTTTAACTTGCAGGATATGTTACCAATCCGGCCATCCGTTTAACCAGGGTTGGTTAGGGGAAGGTAACCGTGACTGCGCGCCCCCTCCGAAGATGATGACTATTCTTTGCTCACTTTCAGTACGCGTTGCCCTGATTCTGTCGCTGAGTTTGCCGTGGCCGGCGCTGGCGACCGAAACCTCCAACGTGGTCCTGACATTGCCTCAGACCGGCATCGTGCCTCGCGAGTTGGCTATCGTCGTGAACGAGGAGGATCCCCTCAGCATTAAAGCAGGCGAATATTATCGGCAAAAACGCAACATCCCGCAGGAAAATTTGATCCGTTTACGCTTTCCGGCGCAAGGTAATGTTCTGCCGCGCGCTCGCTTCGAGACACTGAAAGCGGAGCTTGAAAAATTAACCCCGGCTCATATCCAGGCTTATGCCTTGGCATGGACCCAACCCTACCGTGTTGATTGCATGTCGATCACCTCCGCGATTGCGCTGGGATTCGACGAGGCCTATTGTTCCTCCAGTCAATGCGCAAGTACCAAACCCAGCGCTTATTATAATTCGCCCAGTCTTGCGCCCTACTCCGATCACAAAATCCGACCCGCGATGTTATTGGCCGGCAGGACATTTAAAGAGGTAAAGGAACTGATTTTGAGAGGTTTGGCATCCGACTCGACGTATCCTATCGAGACAGGTTATTTACTCGACACATCGGATAAAGCGCGTCGTGTACGCTCTGTTTTATACGAAGAATCGATGAATACCTTGGGTCAGGCCTTTCACATTCAGAGGATCAATGCAAACTCGATCCAGAACAAGAAGGACGTGTTGTTCTATTTCACCGGGCTGACCCATGTACCCGATTTGCCGAGTTTGCGCTTTCTACCCGGCGCCATCGCCGACCATCTGACCTCACACGGGGGGACACTGATCGGCAGCAGCCAAATGAGCAGTTTGTCCTGGCTCGAGGCGGGCGCCACCGGCAGTTACGGGACGGTAGTCGAACCCTGCAACCATGTTCCGAAGTTCCCCCATCCCGGCATTGCGCTATGGCATTATGCGCTGGGGGAAAGTTTGTTGGAGGCGTACTGGAAAAGTGTCGCCTGGCCCGGTGAGGGGCTCTTCATCGGCGAGCCGCTGGCAAAACCCTTTGCTCCCAAGATCGTCGGCATGAATCACGAGCGAGCGCTTGTACACATTTTTGCGCCGGCCAGCAAAACGGTGTTCTTGGAGGCATCGGAGGCGGCCATTGGTCCTTATCACACGATAACGTCCTATCAGCTGAATCCGGGACGTAATCTGCTACAAATCCCCTTGCCGAAAACAGCCCACATGCTTCGGCTTGCTTTTAAACCCCATCACGAAATCACGCATTCGCACGTTACCCGGAACGCAGACGAGCACCGTTTTTGACGATAGGCGATTAGCAAGCCTTTATCCACATGCGGTATAATTTGCCGCATTTTTAACATTGATTTCACGGCGGAACATGAGCATCAAACTATCCAACAGAGTTCAGGCAGTCAAACCTTCCCCGACCTTGGCGATTACCGCTCGGGCCGCACAAATGCGCGCGGCCGGCAAGGACATTGTCGGACTCGGCGCCGGCGAACCCGACTTCGATACGCCAGAGCACATCAAGGCGGCGGCCGTCGAGGCCTTGGCGAGAGGCTTCACCAAGTATACCGCGGTGGATGGCATTCCGAGTTTGAAGAAGGCGATCATCGAGAAGTTCAAAAAGGATAATGGTCTCGACTACCAGCCGAAACAGGTTCTGGTCTCCTGCGGCGGCAAGCAAAGCTCGTTCAACCTGACGCAGGCGCTATTGAATCCAGGCGACGAAGTGATCATCCCCGCCCCGTTCTGGGTGTCGTATCCGGACATGGTGCTGCTCGCGGACGGCGTGCCGGTGATCATCGAAACGACCCAGGCGCGGCGCTTCAAGATCACCCCGGAGCAGTTGCGTAAAGCGATCACGCCGAAGACCCGGCTGATCTTCATCAACAGCCCGTCGAATCCGTCCGGCATCGCCTACACGCTCGATGAACTGAAGGCACTCGGCGACGTATTGAAGGAACATCCGAACATCATCATCGCGACCGACGACATGTACGAGCATATTCTCTGGAAGCAAGGCACGTTCGTAAACATCCTGAACGCACATCCGGACCTGTACGACCGCACCGTCGTGATGAACGGCGTCTCCAAGGCCTATTCGATGACCGGCTGGCGTATCGGTTACGCGGCGGGCCCCGCCGACCTGATCGAGGCGATGACCACCGTGCAGTCGCAAAGCACCTCGAACCCGACCTCGATCTCGCAGGTCGCCGCCGAAGCCGCGCTGACCGGCGATCAAAGCTTCATCAACGACATGTGCGTCGAATTCAAGAAGCGCCATGATTATGTGGTCGCGGAATTCAACAAGATCGACGGCATCGACTGCATCGAGACCGACGGCACCTTCTACGTGTTCCCGAACATTGAGAAACTGCTCGCGCACCTGGACGGCATCGACGACGACCTCGGGTTCTCGGAATATCTGATCGAGCATGCCGGCGTCGCGCTGGTGCCGGGTTCCGCCTTCGGTACGCCGGGCCACATCCGGATTTCGATCGCGACCAGCATGGCGAACCTCGAAAAAGCGATGGAGCGGATCAGAAACGCGGTCTGATCGCGCCGCTTGTCGTTCCCACGCAGAGCGCCACTCCCATTAAGTTAAGGATGGACAATCCCTTCTTCCTGAGGGAGAAGGCTAGGATGAGGGGGGAGCAAAATAAAGTATTTTCCTTATTTTAATCCCCTCACCCAACCCTCTCCCTCTGGAGAGGGCATTTGGCGCTTCGAGCTGAATAGTTACCTTACACCTTCCCCCAAATCCTCAAATTCAGATTCAGGTCGTCAACGATCCCCGCGACCAGCGCAAGGTAGCGGAAATAATCCCGTAAATAGTCGGACTGCACACCGCTCGAAAAAATCTTCGGTTCGAACAGATCCTTGTCGGTCGCCAGCGCCACGAACACTTTCGAGTCGATAAAAGAAAGGTGGACCCTCGTATTGGCCTTGTGCCTGAACTTGAGCAGCCGTTCCATCAGCGACGGCGACAGGATATAACGCGCCTCGACTTGATCGGTGCCGTAGACGGTAAACAGCGCCTCAAACTCGGAATTTTCGAGCTCGACGATGTTGCCGCGAGCGAAACTCCATTTTTCGAAGAGCTTGCCCAAACCCCGAACACTGCCGCGCGCATCGGGCACCACATAAGTTTTACCGTGAAAATGCTTGTTGAAGTCGGCAATGAAAAACAGCCCCCTGAAAACGGTCACCCGACACGCCTGTCCGCGCCCCTTCGAATCCCCCGCTTTTTGTTTTTCCTCATGGATCAGTTCGGAAAAGCGGAAACGGGTCGCGCCGAGCGCGCCTTCGACCAGATCGTCACCGTCAAAGCGGTCGATAGCCTCTCTAAAGAGTTCGGACGCCCGGTAATCGGCTTCCTCGATATGACGGTGTGGAAAATAATCGAAATGCGGATCGATCAAGGCGGCCAGTTCGCGGATCATGCAGTTCTTGAATACCTCCGCATAATCCTTTTTCTTTTCTGTAAAACGATGAAACTGATAGACCGCGACCAGCACGAACGGCGCCGCCGCCAGCAGATAAACCGGCTGAGCGGAACGGAACGACCACACGAAACCGGGCACGCTCGCGGCCAAAAGCACGACGCCCGACCAGAACAAGAGCAGCAACGCTTTCCGCTCAGGCTCCAGATCGCGCAATATCGGCGCCAAGCTGCGGTTATAGTGTCTGATAAAGTGGTCGGCCGATTTCATGGGTTGCAAGCGTGTTACGGGTTGGCAAATCGGATTCAGCGTCCGAACAAGTCTTTGGCGCCGATGTACTTCCTTACATTCTCGGGGAGTTCGATAGCGGTTTTGAGCGAAAAATTCATCATACCGGCCAAAATATTTGTCGGCAACCGTTCGCAAGGGTAGTCAGCACGACGACCATGGAAAACCAGCCAATGGCTTCGGACAGCAATAAATCGACTGAGACGGCTCGATTCCGCGAGCGCCTCGCCTCCAGCAGCATAGATGAAGGTCCGCCCCCACGCAATAAACAAGTCCTTGACATTACCCCGAAAAAATCTCATCCGCGGGTTTCGGGACACCAAAATAATACCCTTGCGCGAACGCCGCGCCGCCGCGTTGCAGGATTTGGGCCTGCTCGGCATTCTCGACGCCCTCGCCCAAGGTCTGGCCGCCCAGCGCGGTGACGGCTCGAATGGTCCGCCGCATCTCGCGCTCGACTTCGGCGCTACGGCCGATCCGGCTGACCACCGTGATGCACAACTTGACGATCTCGGGCCGCAACGTCTCGACCGTGGTCATATCGAAGAAACCGCAACCGGTGTCGTCGAGCGACAAGCGCAAACCGCCGGGCGCCAAAGCCGTCACCGCGGCGCGCAGTTTGGCCAGCGAAGTGACCGGCACATGTTCGGTCAGTTCGAACACCACGCGCGGCAGCAAGGGCTCGACGTCCGCGGCACGGATAAATTGGCTGAACTCGCGCGACATGAACAAGGCGGGCCCCAGATTGACCGCAATCCATAACGGCTCCGGAATCACTCTCAGCCAGGCAATCGCCTGCCGCAGACAGGCCAGTTCCAGCGCATCGGTCATCCCGTAATAACGGGCGGCGCCGAACAGATCGTCCGCCGCATGCGCCGGCGAATCGAGCGGTCCGCGCGTCAGCGCTTCGTAGCCGACGATAGTTCCGTTCCGCAGTTCGACAATCGGCTGGAAATAGCTGACCAGCCCGCCGCCATCGAGCAGTTGCGTCAACCCTTCCTCCGAAATGGCGGCTGGCAACAAGCTGGCGCCGGTCTCCGCGCGCAATGCCCGCGCCACGGCGCGATCGACCGTTTCGGGCTCCGTTCCCTGCGTTTCGGTAATGATCAAGTCGAAGCGCCGGCGACTGCCGGTGGCCTGGCCAAAGCAGGCGATCAGCAAATCGCGCATCATCATGCACCCCATTTCCTTCAATACCGGCAACTGCTCCTGCATGTCCGTTCGCAGCGACGCGTCCTTGAGCGCGAAAACGCGCTGCCAGCGGCCGAACACCGGTGAAATGACCTCGCCTTCGAGTTGATAACGGCTCAGCAGCGGCCCGCAAAACTGCTCGATGCCGCGCGTGATATCCGCATGCGCGACCTGCACGACCGCCGAACCGAATACCGCGCGGACATGCTCGGGGTCGTTCAAGCGCACGGCCAAAACATAATAGTGTGAGTGCATCGTCGAGCGCCCCATCGCAAGAAACTTCGAGAGTTATAATCGTGTCCGCCGCACAAGTCAATGCCGCGAGCCCTGACGTCGGATCGGCCGGATAGCGTCCAACATGACGCTTCCGGGTGTGGATTCGAAGTCGCAAAATTCGGCCAAACCCGATATAGTAAGACTTTCTTCATTTTTGCCTCGGGAGGCTGCCATGACTCACAACGGATTCGATAAAGACGAAGTCGTCACCGTGCTGAACAAGATTCTGGAAACCGAATTGGCCGGCGTGGTGCGCTATACCCATTATGCGTTGATGGTGGTCGGCTACGGCCGCATACCGATCGTCGGCTGGATGCGCGCGCAGGCCAGCGAATCGCTACAGCACGCGAACGAGGCGGGCGAATTGATTACACTGCTGGACGCGCATCCGTCGCTCGGCATCGGCCCGCTGCTCGAAACGCACCGGCACGACATCGGCGACATCCTGCGCGAGTCGCTCGATCACGAAATGCTCGCGCTGTCGGCCTATAACACCCTCCTCGACCTGGTCAGCGGCCATCATGTGCTGCTGGAAGAATATGCGCGGCGGATGATCGCGCAGGAGGAAATGCATCTGGGCGAAGTGCGGAAAATGCTGAAGAAACCCGGCGATTGAAAGAGCCACGCAAGGGCCGTAGGATGAGTAGAGCGCCAGCGAAACCCATCAATTTATCCAGCGAAGCATGGTTGGGAACCTCGAAAAACCGAGCATCATGAGATAATAACCGCATAATTCACCGCCTTGAAAATCTCATGATCAAAGAAAGCCTGTTTGCTGCGGAAGAACGTGAAACCAAGCTGGATAAGTTGGGTGAT
>Ga0207968_100227_pt1 | contig 23371 bp, 16 predicted proteins | sample LakWasMet21_HOW5_2_FD_183867 | JGI IMG/M metagenome (GOLD analysis project Ga0207968, IMG submission 183867) | Freshwater sediment methanotrophic microbial communities from Lake Washington under simulated oxygen tension - Sediment Metagenome... | ecosystem: Environmental > Aquatic > Freshwater >...
AGCGGATGTGATAAAACTTTGATTTGGGTTTTCTTCCGCGCTTCATTTTTCGTGATCATTGCAAAAAGCTTCAGGATAGTCGCCAAAGCTTGTTTCCGATTAGCCTTAAAAGACTTCGCATAATGTATATTATGTAAAATTTGCGTACTGAGTAAAAATGCTAGACTCCAACGCCGTTCATGAAAGTAATTTTGTTAATACAATTAAAGTAATCTTGTTAATAGTCAGAACGCTATCCCGTTTTATTGCGATTGACCCGCGATCCAGTCTCCATATTTGGGTCGGTATCGCTCATTGGAGTCGGTCAATTTGAAGCTATGACTCCGAAGCAGCCCAAGCAAAAAGCAGCGATTTGGTATTGCGACGAGGCAATTGGTGGCTCAAGGTGGTTGGTAAAGGCGAAATTGGCGGCGATGTCCCCATTAGCGATGAATTAATAGCCGACTTGGCCCGTTACAGATTGTTCAACGGACTATCAGCTACACCTTCTTCAGAAGAAGATACTCCCCTTATTCTGTCCATTGGCGGTCGAAATGCTCGGTTCTTGACAGCTACAGCAATTTATATGATAGTCAAGAAAATTTTTAGACGTGCTTCCAAGGCTGTGGCTGAAACCAATCCATCAGGAGCGGCTATCTTACTTCAAGCGAGACAACTGCTATCTATCTTCATGCCGAAGATGATAAACGACACGCTGATACCACTGGCAAAAGCAAAGAAGAGCGGTCTGTTACACCTGGAAATAGGCTTCGGTTTCGTGTCGAATAGGCATCGTTAAGCAAAGATCTGGTAGAGATTTTCTGTTGCTCCGAAGCAAGGCTAACAAATCAAACTTTAGCTTTCTATTAAAAAATATCGAGAAGGTACCACAGTCATCAGGCAGTTTTACTAATGGTAACAGATTTTATCAAGAGTAAGATACCCCCATGAGCGAACCCCAAAATCCGATCCAAACCGTTTCCCAAAATACCCGGCTGCTGCTGACCGCCGAAGATTTTTTACGCCTGAGTGACGTGCCGCCCGAAGTCGAATGGTTCGCCAACCTGACCAACAAGGCAACTCGGCGCGCCTACGAAAATGCGATCAAGGATTTCATGACCTTTACCGGCATCCAGCAAGCGGACGAATTTCGCGTGGTGACCCGGGCGCACGTGATCGCCTGGCGTGACGACCTGGTGCGGCGCGAGCGCAATGGCAGCACGATCCGCCACCGGCTATCGGCACTGGCGTCGTTGTTCGATTACCTGTGCGAGAAAAACGCCGTCACCCATAATCCGGTCAAAGGCGTCAAACGGCCCAAGAACGACAGTCTCGAAGGCCGGACCCCGGCCTTGGGCGACCACCAGGCGCGGAAATTACTGGACGCACCGTCCGGAGCGACGCTGCGCACCCTCCGGGATAAGGCGATTCTGGCCACCCTGCTCTATCACGCGCTGCGGCGCGAGGAATTGTGCAAGCTGAAGGTGAAAGACTTCAAGCAGGAACGACGTGGGGTGCCGCACCTGAAAGTGGCCGGCAAAGGCGGCAAGACCCGCTATGTACCGCTGCATCCGGCCGCCGGCGGCTTGATCCATGACTATCTGGAATTGGCCGGGCACGGCAGCGACGAGTCCGGCGCCCTCTTCCGCCCGGTCAGTAACAACACGAAAACCGGCGGGGCGAAGGCGATCACCCCAGACGGCATCTATAAGCTCGTGCGCGCTTATTCCAGCGAGCTGGGTTTTACGATCGGCGCGCACTCGCTGCGGGCCACCGCGGCGACCAACGCGCTCGACCATCAAGCCGATATCGCCAAGGTGCAGGAATGGCTCGGTCACGCCAACATTGCCACCACGCGGATTTACGATCACCGCAAGACTCGCCCGGAGGACAGCCCGACGTTCAAGGTGAATTATTGACGGCTGAAGCTTTAGCCAATAATCTTGGTATAAAGATAATCCTGGCATTTGGGACAGTGATTACCGCCTGCCTTTGGCCCTTCCCATTGGGTCCTACACATAATACATTCTAATCGGACTACCCTATTGGCTTGCACTGTCGGGTTATTCGGTAACAACGGCGTCAAAGGATTGGCTTTTGGAGCTCCCTTTATGGGCACCACATTGCATTCCAGGATGTTCCCCATTCTCTTTAAATCCTCAATCGCATCGCCTGCCTTTTTCTCGAATCTGGGGTGGTATACCCATTTTTTGGATCCCCTATCGTCCTTTAAAAAGTCGGTGAGGATTTCCCGATAGGTTTTGTTATGGGCTCTCAGTCTAATGAACTCGCTGAGCAGCGAATGTAATGATATTTCAAGGATTCCGCACTTCGGGTTTGCCGGTTCAAACAGGCTCTCCGGAACAACTCTGTCCGGATGGGAAAAATAAATAACAAATTGAAAATCCCTGATTGTGCCGACAATATCGACGGCGGCCCCAGAAAACGTCGTATCAACATCAAGGTTTTCAATGATTACCGTCGCTGGATCAGTGACTTTGAATTCCTTGCACTCCAGAGCCCATCGTATGCCTTGATAATAGTCGATCTTCCCGGTAAGTCCCGGCAAACTCAGTTGAATCTGATTGCCGATTACCTGCCTCGCCATCAGGCGAACAGAGGTATAAAACGAGTACTCGCAAACGTCTTTTGTCTGCTGATGAACATTTTTGCTGTTATGCGCAAAATGCCATACCTTGATATCGCCTTGCCTGGCCTTCAATGGGGTATGGCAAGACGGGCAAACGCAGCCACATTGATTCCCATTGGGAACCTCGCAGACATCAACAAATGTGTCATCTGCAACGCGCAAACCAAAGGGGATTTTGTTGAAATCGCTCACGGTTATTGAAAGTTCATCTATTACCGTTCAATTTCTTATGACGGTAATGATTGCTGAAGTTGTTCTATAGCATCCATCGTCAAATCTTCATCGATATCAAAAACCGTTTCTAATAAATCAGAATGACGTGGTTCTTCGTGAATGCCGTGAAGGCAGGCAAGTTCTCGTATAAAAGGATCTGAGCTTTTCATCATCTCAACATCAGCTCCTGAATTCGCAAAGCGCATTAACTCGGTTACCTGATATTGATCTAAATTTTTTGGCATAGCCACGTTATTCAACAAAAATACCGCAAGAGATTGTTTTGAGGTTTCGGTCAAGTCCACAAGTTTTGTTTCGACAGGCTTCCCGGAAGCTTTGAGAGGCTGAGCAGCAGCTTGCGCCGCATTGGTTCCTAAATTCAATACGTGATCAATATTGCCAGTTGCAACAGTATTCACAACAGCAGCATGAAACTGCAATTCAGGGATTTCCTTAACCAGTGAATGGAGCGCGAAAAGCGTGTCCTCAGTACCCAAATACACAAGTCGTCCAAGCCTATACCGAAGCTTTGGAATACGCCGTTTTCGTTCGAATCCTTCCTGCTGCTCCATATCTTCAGCCAACTCCATGAATTCGTCTTCATAGTGTTTGCGAAGCCATCGGGCCTGATTCATAAGGCTTTCAATAGAAACATTGACCACCTTACGTTTAAACCAGGCCTTATGTATCCAATATTCAAATCTTTCTATAAAACTGGCTTCGAAGATCGCCTCCGAATAATCCTTAATAGGCATGCGGAAGTCTTCAGCAAGAAAGGCTGTTTTGAGCGCTTCTCGCTGATCCGGATTCGCCAACAAAAAACGCTTTAAATCGCCAACTAACGTCATCCATGAAAAACTATTTTTGCTTGGATGGAAGTCGTGACGGCCTTTAAGCCATTCTTGTGTTGAAATTTCAATGCTTTTAGAAGATTCTCTATCATGCAGTTCAAAGCCCATATCTTCAATTTTGCTTCGAATAGTCTGCAACGATTGTTCTACCTCTGCACGACTGCCAACCAACGTAATGTCGTCAACGTATCGAAAATATTTTGCTGATAAATATGCTGATTCCGCATCAAGTTCAGCCATCACTAAATTTCCTATCAAGTGACTGAACATAGGGCCGGTCAAAATTCCTTTATTCTCGTGACCTCCTGCCGCAGCATGATCGATGATTAATTTTTCGCCAATATCTCGATAGCGAGTCGCAAGAGCGGTTTGCTCACATTTTTTACGCCAAGCAGATAAAGCTAAATCCTTTGAAATCGAAGGATAAAAACGCTTAATGTCGGTATATAAAACGACACCATCGGGGTTACACTCACATGCTTGAGCAATGGCATGGTGGCGAGAATTCAGGCCTATGATGTAATTTTTAAATATCCCCGATCGATCTTTTCCGTCATTCAATTTATAACTGTACACAGATTTAGGGTTAGAAAAACCGGAATGACTGGCGCATTCCGCCAGCAAAGCAGCTTCCGCCAAGGCCTCATTGGCGCCAGGCAAAAAAATAGGTCTATGAACCACGCTACCCGATTCGGTAATTTCCTTGAAATGTTGCGCTCGAAAATAAGGGGTGTTGGTGCGCGTTAATACCAAATCAGCGGCTACTTGCTTGGCCCAATTATCGCTGGTTGCTGCTGAATTTCCCAAATAATAACGAAGCGCCAAATAAGCCACGACTTCCCGGCGTCGATACTGATTAACTGCTCGAACGGCTAAAACTCCAGGTCTTGATGGTGACTTGTTCATCCTGTTCTCTCCAGTTTTAGCGGCATAACCGCAAGGCGAACATTGGCGGTTTTTTCTAGAGTAAGCGGCAATTGAAATTCCGCTGAGGAGGTTGGTACGGGTTTAGTACTATCGGAAATTTCTTGAATAAATTTGTTCCAGACAGTTTTAAATTGATTCCTCAACCAATCGAACAATCCACCATTTCCTGTAGCCCGATTCATGTCCGGTTCGATCCATAATGCGACGCTGTCTTTACCGGAAGCATGACGAAAAAGCTCATCAAATTGCGGCTCTGCGTCCTTCCTCTTCCGTTCCTTTTCAAGGAAGCCGTTAAAATTGGCAACAATAAGCATCCGCCTGGGATGTGAATGAGAAACTAATGTCATTTTTCGGATAAGATCGGTATTACTCAGTGAATCAGTAACATCCCACGTCATGAACTCCGCCTCGATAAAAATGGCCTGTTTCTCGAGTTCTCCGCGCATTTCATTCAGCAATGACTGCGCGTAAACTCTGGCGGGCTCCGATAATTCAGCTCCAATCAAGTAAACATCCAGAGGCTGCCGAGGTAAAACGCCTTTTTCACGGAGTTCGGCAATATTTGCAAGAAAGGAAAAAGCCGCCGCTCCTGCTCCACAAGGCGCATCCGTCAAACTCAATTTATTTCCTGCCAAACTTCGAATATAGGTATTTGCAGCGTGAATCGCATCATCTTTTGGATCGAGCAAAGCGAGTTGAGCGCGCGCTACGGAACCATCGAAAGCCTGAGCAAAATGCTCATCCGTTTTTTCTTGGGTCAAGCCACCTGTCGGCGGTTTTTTTGAATCCCGAGAATTGGCTAAATCTTCTAAATTATGTCTATTGATCAATGCAATATAGGCCTTTGTCACGCAAGAAGGGAGTAACAAAATCTCTTTTTCTGCATTCCATAAACTCTTTGGGATCAGTTTTGAATCGAGAAGCTTGGGTTCACTCCAGTTCATTCGAACAAATCTCCTTGGTGTTCATTAGTAATGGACTTTTGCTTGCGGTTGGTTTTGGGTTTTGCAGCCGGAGTTGAGGCAGCTTGTTCGGCGGCGCGACGGTGGTTTTCGGCTAGGAGTCGTTTGATAACTTCCTTGCGGGCTGCGGGGCTGATGGTGTAGCGAACGCGGTCGTTTTCGGGAAGGGTTTCGACTTCATGGAAGCCGTGGTCGAGATCCAGATCGTGCCAGCCGTAGGCATCACGGACGGCGGTGTCGAGTTCGACGTGCAGGCGGCGCAGTTCGAGCAGTCCGTTATAGCCTGCTAGGGCTTCTTCCGGAGATTTTTTGCTCACTTTGGCGACGCGCTCCGGGGTGAGGTCGCGGGTGTGGAACAGGTTGTAAATGTCGGTCAGGCCGAGCCAGAGTTGCCGCATCAAGGAGTGGCGGTGTTCGTGGTAGTGTTCGCCAATGTCGGCTAAGGCTGATCGTGTGGTTTGCCAGAGACCTTCAGGAAATGGAAATGTTTGAAAACAATCTGTAGGCGAATACTGTAAATCTTGTTTTAAAGACATACTATATTTACGAGCCCAAACCTCATGCAAAGCACTTTGTATTACAGAGAATATATCCCATCTATCAGTAGTTAATACATAGGTTGTATTTAAAAATACATAATTAGTAGGAAAACATGAAAAACTCATATATTTTGTAACCCTACTTGTCACAAAACACCGTTTAAATTGAGAAAGCTTTTGAGTCATTCCTGGTCGATGCTCGGCGTATATCCACCAATTATCACGATTCCTTGCTCTATTTTGAGTTGAACGAAATGGTTTGACCTTCTCCTCAACTATTTGGAATGGCGCATAATATTTTTTTGCTTTCTCTATATTCCAGTTAGAAAAATTAATTATTGACCTGCTAGGATTCTGTTCTGGACTGTTATTAACTTCCTGACCATTAATTGCCGAAAATATAACATCGCTATTTTTATTATCTTCATTTATTAGCTCATTAGCTCGATCATGCGTAAGTAAAAATCCATCGCCTAGAAAAATTACGCCTTGAAACATATTATTTGAGTTCTCTTGCATGGCAAGAGGCTCACCTATATCATGTTGATCTTCAAAATAAGAACTTATAAAAGAAACTTCATTATTATCAAGAATTCTTTTTCCATGCCAGCTACTCTTTGATATTCCAACCAATGAAACTATAACATTTGCTGCTCCAGACCATTTAATTCCACGAACTGCAAAAATAATTTCACCTTTTTGTGCTAAAATTTGATCTAATCCATCCCTTCTAATGTCTCCATCCTTTATTGAATTAGTAGTAATAATTGAACAAAATCCTTCTGGCTTTAATAAATCAAAAGCTCTCCTTAAAAAGTAAGCAACTAAATCACTTAACCCAGCAGGTTGAAATTCCCATTGAACATAATTGCAAAAAGAATATCCATATGTACCGCTTAGATACTTCGTTCCCAAATACGGTGGATTTCCCAAAATACAATCAAATCCACCTCTTGCCATGATTTCTGGAAACTCCAAAAACCAGTGGAAAAACCGTTTTTTTTGGGCCATCGCAAAGGCTTCCGCGACCGCCAGACCTTGTGGCGTTTGTTGGCCTTTCAGATACCGACGATATTCGGCGTCGGTAATCAACTTGTATTTATTCGTATTGGTCTTTTCGATGTAAAACTGGGCAATCGGCAGCGCGGCGATTTCGGCCAGCGTCCAGGCATCCTGGCTTTGGCTGAATTCAATGAAACGCTTTTTTTTATGGTCGATCTGGTCCGGCGTTTGTTCCGGCAACTTCGAAAGTTCCTGCCATCGGTTGAGAATGGCGTCGAGTTGTTGCTCGATGACCGGTTCAAATACCTGTAGTTGTTGCCCTGGTTTGTTGCGTTCTTCTTTGTTTTTCTTTCTGAACAATGCGGCGATGTCTTTTTCATCGCCCGGCTGAGTCGCAAAGGCTTCATCCGGGACGCCATGCTCCAGTTCCTCGCGCTTGGCGAAACCGACAATCGCATTGCCGCATTTGATGTGATGATCGAGAAAGTTCAGCGGTTCGCCGGGGATATGGGCTTCCAGCCATAAGGCGACCTTGCACAATTCGACCGCCAACGGATTCAGGTCCACGCCGTAAATGCAATTTTTGATCACGTCGCGAATCGCGGAGCGAAAGGCCGGGGGCGAAGGCTGTTCCTCGCCGGTGCGGACTATCGCCAGTTCGGTGGCGATGCGGCGCGCGGCAGCCAACAAAATATGGCCGGAACCGCAAGCAATGTCGGCTACGCGCAAGCTCAGCAAGGCTTGTTCAGAATCGGTTTCCTTGAGTTTATCAGCGATCAAATAATCCAGCGAATGCTTGATCAGGGGCTGAACCAATTCATCCGGCGTATAGTGAGAACCGGTCGCGGCGCGTTGATCGCCTTGGGCGAAGGCGAATTCGATGCTGGTTGCCCGCACCCCCACCTTTTCTCCCATAGGGAGAGAAGCGTTTTGCAGGAAAACTGGATGGTATTCGAGCAGGCCTTCATAAACCGAACCGAATTCCTCGACATTCAACGCCGCATAGTTGACGCGCAAGACCTGGCCGTTGTCGGGATGTTGATAAAGATTCAACGCGCGCAAACAGCCGAGTAGGACATCGTTGCCGAGGCTGCTTTGGCCGAGTATAGCGATAGCCCTTGGGCTGAACAAATCGCCGGCCAACGGTGCCAGGCCGAGTTTACGGGCCGCGGTTTCCGATTCGAATAAGCGGAAGGTCGAGAGCAACGACAGCCAGAGATCGTAATGGCGCGGATTGGCGAGATGGCGTTTTTCCGACAGTCGGCGCAGACGTTGCAGGCTGTAATATTGCTGATAGATGTCGCGATGCTTGGCTTGGGCGTTGTTCGGGAAGACCAATCCGCGTTCTTCGATCACCATCAAAAACAACAAGCGGTAGATCAGGTGCAGTAAATAGCTGTAAAACTGTTCAGCAGTCAGTTTGTCGGCCGCAATTTGTTGCCGCAGCTCTTCGTTATGCGGATGCTGAAGAAACCCGTTCGCGAAATCCTTGATTGCTTGCTCGACGGCTTTGCTGAGCCCTTCGCGAATCCGTGAACCGGCATCCAGCGAATCCTGATGGTAGCGTTCCAGCAGGCTTTCGGCGGCACTCTCATGACTGAGTGGTAAGCGGGTCGCGTGCAGCAGCCGATAGAGCACGGCAAAATCGGCGAACAAACCGTCGCTGAAAATACGATCGAGATCGAATTCCAAGTAGGTCAGTTTGATCAGCCTTGAGCTGTCACGCAGTAAGCGCAGCACGCGACCATTGGTGACCAGTCCATAAAGCTCGTCATGCAGATTCAGATATTCCTGGACCAGACCATGCGCCGACATGCGCGGCGCGCCGATATGGGTGCGTTCGGGCTTCCGGTCCAATCCGGCCGCTTCGCGGTAGCCGATGATATGTAAAGGCAGATTGGCACGATTGGTCACGCGATGCGAAATCGCGTAGGTTTTGCCGTTGAGTTCGGCCGCTTTGGCTTGATATTCCAGTTGATAACCGAGCAAGCCCAATAACGGCACGATCCAGAGATTGCGGGTTTCGGTAGTCGCAGGGCTATCGGTTTTCAGCGTGTCGAGTTTGCGCTGGAAGATCCGCCAGTAGTCCTGCGCATCGGCCCAGGCGCGGGCGATTTCATCTTTGACTTTGACGCCGCTCTCCAGGCCGAAATCGGCGGGGCGCTGGCCGAGGGTGTCGTCATGCAGGCCTTCAAGAATATCGGGCGACAGAATGGCGCCTTCGATACGAATGCTGGGGTAGTTCATCCTTCTCCTACCGTCTGAGCCAACTTCTGAATTAATGCGGTATGGTAATAAGTGCCTTGGGCTTGCATCGCTTTGACGCAGTCGACAAACGAATCAATCATGCCTTGCTGCTTGGCTTTCAGCAGAATGCCCAATGTGCCGGTGACGCGAAGTCCGAGATATTCAGCCATGTTCCTGCCGATCTTTTCATCGATGATGACCCAATCGGCTTTGAGTTTGCAGGCCATGTCAAGGGTGTGTTTTTCGCCCTTATCCAATTCCAACAAAATGCTGCTGTGCAGTACGGATGTCGATTGAACCGGTTTGATCCAATTCAGTTGCATGAGTGGCGGAACGTTAACAGGCCCGCCGGCGGCACATTCCTCGATCACTTCGTTGACCAGGTGAATTTCCCCGAATAATTGCGGAAGCAGATGCAAGGATTGAATGCTGCTCAGGGCGATGATCGGCGTGGTGTTGGAAAATACAATCATAACAGCGCGGTTTCTCGCGCAAAATCATCGCCAGAATCTTCCAGCAAGGTGGCGCCGGCCTCGAAAGCCTTGCGCAGGAATGCCACGCGGCCGATGCCCAGCCATGCGGCCGCGGTGCCGGATGAAAGTTTGCCTTCTTTGAAAAGGTTGATGGCGGCTTGTGTTTTCAAGTACGCTGCGAAATCTTCGGCATTCAGGTGAAGGCCGATCAGGATTTCCGGCGGACAATCAATTGTGACAGTATGCTGCATAGTGGACTCCAGATTTAATCGGTAATGTCATCAGGGTAATCATCGCTCAGTCCTCCGGTAACCGCCGCAAGAAAAGCCTCGGTATCGCGGACTAAATCCGTTTTCTTTTTGATCCCATAGCGTTGTTCCAGGAAGACAATAAAATCGAGCGCTTCTTTAGCAATCGGCTCAGGTAGATTAAGGCTATGTTGATAAATCGTTTCGGCTAGATTCATCGGATGCTCCTGTTTATTTTCATTCCGGCAATAAAATATAGATGCCCAATAAGTCCATCGGCAATACCGGATAGACGACTTGAAACTGCTGTTTATCCATCAGGGCGCTGAAGCGCTGATGCGATTCGACCAAGCGTTTGGATTGTTGCTCAGCGACATTTTGAAATTCATCATCCAATAAATCCAGCAATTTGAGTTCGTTGTCGAGAAAACTGGCACGGGCCTGGGGTGATAAATCGGATGTGGCTCGGGCTTCGTTTAGCAGTTTTTTGGCCACCTCATGATCCAGAAATTCTTTTTGTTGTGGCGTACCACGCCATCCCCAGAGCAGCATTTCTTCGGCGACAATCTGATAACCGGCTTTGATTTGTTCGATCACATTGCGGCAACGGAACAGCATCAACGTGGTTTTGATCGCGACTTGCCGGGTTCGGATCACGGCCGCGCGGGCGGCTTTTTTGTCGACTCTGGCCAGCGTATTGGCCATGATCAACTGGCACAGCTGTTCGACAAAGCGGTGATTGCGGCCGAGATAATGATGATTTTCTGGCGTTGGCGACTGGAAGCTGATGTTGATCACGTCACCATGAGGCAACAAATCGCGCAATGCCGGGGGTAAGTTTGCTGTAACAAGGCGGTAGCCTTGTTTCGTAACGGTCAATTGCACGCCCAACAATTGATTCAGCGTGGACGTCACAAAATCTTCTACCGCTCTGGGATCACCGATCGCCTCATCGATTTCGCGTAGGTCGGCTTCGATTTCTTGGGCTTTAATCGCATTTTGAGCAAAGATGCTGCGCGAAGTTTTTTCGCGCTCGGCCGCCTCGTCGACTTTGCGCGTAATCGCGGCTTTGGCGGTTTCCGCTTCATTAAATTCGCAAAAATCAAACAGGGTCTGTTGGGACTGATAGCCAGACGGGCTGTGTTTGTGGGTCATGATTTTGCGGTCAGGGTTTAGCAGCAACGCCTGGGTAATTGTGTCGATAATGCTTTGCGAGTCTTCGGGAAAAGGTACATTGATGCCGGTTGCGCGTTTGATTTCGCGGACCTTGCGCAACAAGACATCCAGTACGATACCGTCGATAGGATTATCAGAACCATATAACAGGCAGGCTTTGACCGTGGGCGCAAGCTGGCCGTAGCGATCGACGCGGCCTTCGCGTTGTTCCAGACGGTTAGGGTTCCAGGGCAAATCGTAATGCAGAATGCCGGTAAAACTGTCCTGCAAGTTGATGCCTTCGGACAAGCAGTCGGTCGCAATCAAAACGCGTTGGCCGGATCTGCCCATTTCCTCGATGCGCTGTTTGCGCAGTTCGTCAGGAAGTTCGCTGGTAATCACCTGCAAGTCCAACTTGGCATATTTCTTTTTCAGATGGGGTGCCAATTGCTCGCCCACATAATTGGCGGTTGCGATGTAGCGGCAGAAGATGACCGGGTTAAAGCCCTGATTTAGCCAATCTTCAATGATTAAGCCGGTGGCCGCGAGTTTCTGATCGGTTTTGATATTGCCGAGGTCCTGCAATTTCTCGGCAAAATAGCGCAGTTGTTGACGTTGTTGAGCACTCCACTGGTTGCGTTCGACGACCTGGGTGGGAGCGTTATCACCTTCAAAACCGAATTCGGTGTCACCGACCGGATTTTGATCGGAATCTTGAATGATTTCGCCAGTGGCATCGTTGTCCTCTGCCAGATGCAATCCGGATAAACGCGTATTCAGCATTTCGATACCGGCAGCAGGGCTAGACATCACGCCGCGTAATAAGGCAAGGGCCGTCCAATATTGGACGCGCTGACGCTGCTCTTTTGCCTGCGGTGCGACCAACTTCCGGGCAAAATCGAGAATTTGATCAAAAAAAGCGGCATAGCTTGGGGAGAGGTCATATGACCATTCGAAGGCTTCGCGCTCCGGAAATGGCGTATCTTCATCCAGCCATTTTTCGACATCGGCGCGCTTACGCTGCACGAAATGGCGAGCCAGTTCACGGCGTTGGTGTTGGTTGGAATTAGGCAGATCAAGGGTTTCGAATTCAGGCGCAATTAAACCCAACAAAGATTGAAATTCTTCCGGTTTGCCGCTATGCGGCGTGGCCGTTAGCATGATCAGTTGCTGCTTGGGTTTCTGGGCGATACGATTGAGCAGATGATAGCGTTGTTGCTGGCTATTGGAGGCACCGGTAGGTCTCGCGCAGGTATGGGCTTCATCGACGATCACCAGTTCCGGACATTGCTCAATGAATACGTCACGCCGGGCATCGGATTTAATGAAGTCGATGCTGATCACCTGGTAGGGGTAGTAATCGTAAACGCTGGTATCGCCCTGAATTTGCCGATCCAAACGCGCTTGCGTATTGGAGCGAATGATGACGGCTTCGATATCCAATTTATCGCGAATTTCGGCTTGCCACTGTTCACAGAGGTGCGGCAAACAGACGACCGCAAAGCGCTTGATCTTGCGACGTTCGAGCAATTCTTTTGCGACTAGCAAGGCCTCGACTGTTTTTCCAACACCGACGTCATCTGCAACCAGTAATCTTACCCGTTCCTGCCGTAAAGCCATGATCAACGGCACCATCTGATAGGACCGCGGGCGGAACGAAAGCTTGGCTAGACAGCGAAACGGCCCGGCGCCGTTACGGAATGCCAACCGGGCAGAGTCATAGAGTAATTTAGCCGTCGCAATGTCACCAAGATCCGCCGCCGAAGGCTTAGGAAAATGGGCGTCCGCGGGCTGATCGGAAGAGATGGCTAACGGCAAATAGATGCCGGTCATTTCATCCTCGCTGCCGCCAAGGGGTTTGACGATCAGCAAGTCCTTGTCGTCGGAAGGCAATACGATCCATTCGCGGCCACGCAGCGCTACCAGTTTTCCAGGTTGCAATAAGGCATTCATCGTACTTTTTTAAATATATCCGGTCTTGCGGCAATGATTTCCGCCAAATTGTCTTGGTAGTAATACACCCAGACTTCATCGCCCATGGCCATGATGGCTTGGCGCTTGTTGCCATCGTCGGCTTTTATGGCCGGGTCGTCATGCGGCGTTCCATCACAAAATACCCAGAATCGAGACTCGTAATAGAAGTCAGGTTGTACAAACAAGCCATCAACCCGCTTCTGGGCTGCGTCAGGCAGGCGCAAACCCTTTTCGTACAGGTATTCGATAAACTTTTTTTCGGTCGATGAACTGGGGTCGATGTTCCTGAGCAGAGCTTGGTATTGCGTATCGTAATCTAAGAAACTCGCGTTGGTTTGAATTTCGATGGTGCATATACGCAATTTCTCCAACGCATCAGCAATTAAATGGCGATCGATGATTTTGTGATCGCGCTGGTTGTAATAACTGAGCAGATCATCGTAGCTGGCCGGCCCTTTGTAGTGTTCATCATCAAAACGGCAAATGCTGATCGCCTGATCAATGACTTGCCGGAAAACGTCGACATTCTCCACGAATTGAGAAAGGATGCCAAGGCTGCCTTCGGCGGCCTCGTAAATCAGGATGTTTGGAGAGTCTGATTCGCCTATGGTGATGACGCCAATTTCATTCGACTCGACTTGGAAAACGTTTTCGATAGCGCGTTTCAGGGCATGCTGCAGAGTAATGACGCCTTCTGATTTCAATCCTAAGGGCTGCGTTGGCTCAATGTACAGGGCGTCGGCAATATTGGAAGTCCACAGCTTGACGCGTCGGTATTCTTCCCTGAGATTGGCATCGGCATCCGGCATTGAACTGGCCCAATCGCCGGAAATCATACCTACCGGAAATCCTTCGGTTTGCTGCGATCGCCACTGATGATTGACATGCACCAGGCGAGCGGCAGGAATGTAGCGTAAATTGAGGAGGCCTTGCTCACTGGTTTTGGCAACGGCTTTTTTGACTCGATCCAGCTGGCCGCCATCCACCGAAAAATAGGTCTGAACACGGAAGCCCATTGAAACGCGTTCCTCTTCCTCGCAAGAAATTCTATCCCGCTCTTCTGCGCGAGATTCGGACATTTCCAACAAATGATGCAGATGTTCGCTGTTGGCGTTATCACCCAAGTTTTCGCCGGTGAATGGGCATATCTCTAAATCCTTTTGCTCGCCCGTCAAATAATACCCTGATTTTTTGCTGACCTTCGCTTCAGTCGTCGCTGACTCGGCATCTTGTACGATCAATTGCGAAACGCGGTATTTCCTGCCGTTATGATAGATCACATTCAATGGACCGAACTCTCTCAACGCAATCGGGCGAGGACGCGAGATATATTCACCGGATGAATCATTGGTCGGCAAAAAGATTCGCAAGGGTAAACGCGTAAAATTGTAGCCGGGCAAGAATCCTTCTGACGCCAGGTAACGATATGGGTAAAACTCAGACAGCTCAGTGGATCTTCCCCCGGTATCATTGCGCAGGAGGTCTAATTGACGGGTCGCCTGATCCAGATTCCTTTTGTGCTTCCTGTATTCATCGCTACCTAAGCTTAGGGTGCCGCTCTCAATTTTTTGGGTGGCTCGCGTTAAGATATTCCTTGCCGAGCGATAGAGCCTCCGCCAACGATTGAGAGACTCATCAAGATAGACTGGCAATCTGGACAAATTTTGATCGACCCATTGATCGGTGTACCATGCCGACCTTTCGCTGTCCAAATCGGAAGAAAAATCATGGATCACACGCGTAAACGTGGCTTTGATTTCGCCAAATAATTGGGGGGGAATTTCAAGGCCTGCTTTTACCTCCGAAGAAAGGGGCATTTTGTCATTATCATCCTCAACAAAACGCATAATGGACGGCTTAGCGCCGCCTTGCTCTTCCAAACCGGGCATGCCGATCTCGGAAATGGCCAGCGCATTCAGATGCGTTTGCAGCAACTCTTTATTGCACAAATCCAGACGCGGCGCTTGTACTGCGCCGGCAACCAAATCACTTTGGTATTGGAAATAATGCCGGTCATGGGGCGAATAGCTGGAACAATACGTAAAAATTAAGGCGCCCTGCCCGCTTCTGCCGGCACGGCCTGAACGCTGAGCATAATTAGCCGGGTTGGGCGGTGCATTACGCAGATGAACGACGCTCAATCCGCCGATATCGATACCCAGCTCCATGGTTGGCGAACAGAATAAAGCGCTGATTTTGCCTTGCCTGAACAGCTCCTCGCGTTCGATCCGAGTGTCTGTCCCCAATTGACCCGTGTGATCTTCACCACGGAGCCGCTTTCCCTGGGTAAAGCTCTGCCGGTACATATCACGAAAGAATTCATTGGGTTTCAGCAGCTGATCTTTATAGGAGCGGCGTTTGATCGCATCCGGCTTCACGACTTGTCCATCGCCTAGCGCCCAGACAATTTTCTCGATCTTTAACCGGTAGATTTTGACGTCTTCGTTTTGCTCGCTTTTCGCTAATTGAGATTTCAAATAGTCCGCATCTTCCAGCGTATCCATCAGTAAGGTTATAAAGTGCCGATACTGATCTCCTTTTAGGCTCAGGTCAGGGTCATACTGCTTGGCGTACAGTTTGATAAATTTTCCCAAGGAACTGGTCGGTCCCATGCTTTTGGTCGAGATACGAGCGGATTTACTCAGTGTTTCAAATCGTATATGAAATGGTTCCCGTAACTCTTCATTACGATCCAAAGCCCAAGGCGACCTTAGCATCTCCCGAAACTGTTTTTCATGCTCTTTCAGCTTCGATTGAGTCAAATAGTTTTCACTGTGAATCGCATATTCCAGTCTAAAAAAATCCAGAATGGTTGCAAGAAACTCTTTTCGTTCATGGGTAATGAGTCGATTGAGTAAAGGCACTTTCGCCCAAGCTAAGTCGGTTGCGGCAACCTCTTCAAGATCAACATACTCAATATTTAGTAAAGCGCACTGTTCCAGATTGGGCAGAACGATCCGCCAACTACGGCGCAAATCGGCAATCGCCCGATAGCTGAGATAAGCTTGCAAGCATTCTTCATATCTGCGTTTGACATTAACGAATGTGGGCTCCTCGTTACGACTAGCATATTCCATAAACGGTAATCCCAGTGCATTAAACATGGCCTCACCAAGGGTCTTATAAGTCAGCCGGTTTTCAGGCGCGTCAGTCAATGCTTTGTAAATACTCGCGCGTAAACGGACCACTTGAACAAAGTCATTGAAATGGCCCGCTTGCAGCGCGGCATCTTGCCGGTTGTCTGTGAAACTCAGCAGTTTTCGGTCTTCTTCGCGATAACCGGCTTCCTTGAGCTGATTCAGAATCGAGAAGGCCGTAATGGTTGTTGAAGTGCTTCGACCTTCGCTGCCCAATTTCGTGAGTTTAGTTCCTTCATTGGTTTTCGTATCAAAGAAAACGCCACCGGTTGGATCAAATAAGAGCGGTGCTTTCATGAACCATCCCCACCATTTCAGCGGCTCAGACTCAGAGCATTTACCAAATTCATCAAAATAAAGTTTTACCGGAAAGAAGGGCTTCTTCTTTGAATCCGGACCTTTCCTTGATTTGGCTAACCAAGCATCCGGTAAAAACTCTAAATCATCCACAGGATCCCAAATATCTTCGCCAATAATCAGATAGCCATCTGTGGTTTCTGTCTCGTCATCCTCACTCTTGTCACGAAATTCCCTGGGTTCGAGTCGATTGCCATTACGGGAAACACAAATAAAGGCATGACCACTGGCCCGGCTGAATACATTCGGAAATATCGGCTTTTTATCGCCTTCGTCCTTTTTATAAACACCTGGCTCTAATGTGATATAGCGGTTCTGATCCTGATCAAGCGTGGTATATACCGACCCGGTCTGAGAAATGAACTGATGTAATTTAAAAGGCAGATAGGTGTAGCGTCCCCCATTGGCTTGTAATTGTTGATTAACCCAACTTATCCATTGCAACAGATCGATCAGAAAGCTTTTACAAACCGTCTTTTCCATACCTGAATCGATGGTAAGCGACTCAACAATCTTGCTGATCGTTTGCGGTTTGCGCCGCTGCAGTTCGCCGTAGCTATCGTCCAGTGCCACTCGATTTTCGAGCCAAATGGCGGCAGGATGCTTTTTCAAAAGTTCTACAGGCCATGCTTTATCGATCCCTGAGGCAATGCTTGTAGCCAGGATTTCCTGGGTCGGCACGCCGTCTTCGAAATCCAGTGATCGAGTCAGCTTTTCGTTAATCACCTGTTCGGGCGAAAACTTACGGCCGAATAATGTCGTGGCAACTTTAGCGACTTCGTTTCGTTGTGTAGAGCCGTCACCTGCAGAAACCATCGTGGCGGAAGTGCCAATGCTGATGACATCCTTCAAGCATTTAGCCCTAATACGGCGAATCAACATGGCTACATCAGCACCCTGTCTGCCTCGATAAGTATGGAGCTCATCAAAGACCAAAAAACGCAGGTTGCTATAGATGGCATCTCGAATGGAGCGCTCGCGCATTCGTGTCAATAAAAGCTCGAGCATCATGTAGTTCGTCAGTAAGACTTGCGGAGGATTTTCTCGCATCTGCTGACGTTTTTCTTCTTTTTCCTGACCGGTATATTGACCAAAAGTGATGGGAAACGTTTTGCCCGTGGCTTGCTCATAATTTTTCTGATAGCGGTCAAACTCCTCGTACTGCGAATTGATCAGTGCGTTCATCGGATAGACCACCACAGCGACTATGCCCTGCTGATTCGGATTTGAAAGCAAATGATGGAAAATCGATCCGATATAGGTCAACGATTTACCGGATCCCGTTCCAGACGTGACCACAAAGTCTTTGTTCTGCGCGCCTAACTGAATCGCTTTTAATTGATGGTGATACAGACTGTATCCCTTAAAAATGTCGGCTAATTCTTCATGGAGTATGCCAGTTTCGGTAAGCTCCTTGACGCTTCCGGCCATCTCGAAGGATGGGTTGAATTGTAAAAGAGGCTCGGGCCAAAGCTTTCCCTGTTTTAATTCGGTTTCGACGTGATCTCTGATGTCAAAATCGGCAATGTTTAAAAAACTGCTGATGTAGTTGGCATAGTCATCAACAATTCGAGCATGGGTTTGGAAAATGTTCATTTGTTATCCATTTCAGATTTGGCGATTTTTCATAGCCTACTCCGATTCTTTTGGGAGCAGTTTGCCGGCGTTTAAGAGCTTTTTGCACATACTTGAGAGCCTCCTCGGCTGATAGTCACAAGGGTTCGTCCTTTGCCTCCAATACGTCCGTAAGTCGTTTCTACGATCCAATTGCCGAATAAATCCTGGCCGTAAGCAATCGAATAGGCACGGTGAATATTGCGAGCGGGATCTCGCGCTTCGAGATAGGCGAACGGTGTCAGCTATGTCATTTTATTCTTGCAAGCTTAGATAAAGCGTTGACCGTGCTACATTGAGCAGCTTCGCTACATGTGCGGGGCTTTCCCCTTCTTCTATCAGCTTGCGGGCGTGTTTGATTTGTTGTGGCGTCAATTTGGGTTTCCGCCCCATTTTTACTCCCCGCGCTTGTGCCGCTGCCCTCCCCGCCTTGGTGCGCTCCTGAATTAAAGAGCGTTCCAGTTCTGCCAGTATTCCGATCATTTGCCACATGGCCCGACCGGTCGGGGTTTTGGTGTCAATGGATTCGGTCAGCGATTGAAATTGAATCTTGCGTTCTTTCAGATCGTCAAGGAAGGCGATGAGATCATGCAGCGACCGCCCGAGCCGGTCGAGCTTCCACACAATCAAGACATCATCGGCATCGAGCGCGGCGAGGCATTTGTTCAATTCAGGACGTTGCCGCTTTGCGCCACTGGCTTTATCGACATAGATTTTTTGGCACCCTGCCCTTTTCAGAGCGTCGATCTGCAAATCGGGGTTTTGATCGTCGGTCGAGACACGCGCATAGCCTATTTTCATGCGCTCATTTTCGGACAGATTTATCGGACATGCAAGCCTTTGATTTTATGAAGGCAAACGATTGTCCGAAAAATCCAAATTTTTCGGACAATTGTCGATTCTTTGCATATTCTTGCTTAACGCTGCTGTCCAAGATTATATAAACCCGTCAGTTTTTCCTACTCCAAAGCAGTCACTGGCAATGAGGTTTAGCCAAAGACGCTTGATTGTAAGACCTGGCTCCAGCCTTGTGCAAACCGAGATTATCCTGATTCTGACTGAAAAACTCGCCGCTCAGGCGAGGCACACTTTGCTGCCAAACAAAAAGGAGAGCACCATGAAAAACGAAGCTGATCCCCTCGTAGGGAATTGGTATCAACACCTGGACAAGGGCCAAGCCTTCCAAGTCGTTGCTGTAGACGAAGACGCTGGCACGGTCGAGCTACAGCACTTCGACGGTGATGTGGAAGAGATTGACCACGATGCTTGGTACCGACTCCCCGTCGAGCTCATCGAAGAACCCGAGAATTGGAGCGGCCCATTCGATGTCGGGGAAATGGACGACCTCACCGGCACCGAAGTAACCGACACCGCCGTTACCGAATGGACCGAGCCCTTGGAAGAGATCGTCAAACCCGAGGATCGCCCCGTAGATGTGCTGTCAGAAGAAGGCGACGACTGGGACGAAGGTTATCCGACGGAAGAGCCGCTGGAGGCAGAGCCTGCTGCGGAAAAGCCGCCGGAAGAGTCGGAGGAGGAATAAAATCAACCACGCCTAAGGGTGTAATAAACATAACCGCTCGATCAAGTATCCTAGGTTAAAGGCAAGTAATATTTCGGTTTTGCTCCTTCAATTCTGACAGAGCAAGTTCGGCCAGGTGCCGACTGTCGCGCTTTTCAAGGCAACGGCAGGTGAAAGCCCCAGACCAGCCATTCAGCGTGAAGCTAAGGGGTGGGCGCGATAGCAAACGTCCCGCTTGAGCGTAATGTTAGACCGCCCACATCTCAGCCGCGGCGCGCTGCCTCGATCGCGGCAATGTCAATCTTTCGCATCGTCATCATCGCATCGAACGCGCGCTTGGCGGCAGCGGGATCTGGATCAGTGATCGCTTCCGTTAGGGCCAGAGGTGTGATCTGCCAGGACAATCCCCATTTGTCCTTGCACCAGCCGCACGCACTCTCTTGGCCACCGTTGCCGACGATCGCGTTCCAGTAGCGATCCGTTTCGGCTTGGTCAGCGGTTGCGACCTGAAACGAGAACGCTTCGTTGTGCTTGAACGCAGGTCCACCGTTGAGCCCGAGGCACGGAATGCCCATTATAGTGAACCAGACCGTCAACACGTCCCCTTTCTTCCCGGACGGAAAATCCCCCGGTGCGCGGTGCACTGCGCCGACATACGAGTCGGGAAAGGTAGCGGCGTAAAACCGTGCCGCGTCTTCGGCGCTACCATCGAACCAAAGGCAGACCGTGTTCTTTGCTGGTGTTGTCATGTCACTTCTCCACTAAGATCGAAATTTGTGCAATTCCGGCATGGCTACATATAGCGGCCCGATAATATAAATCACAGAAACCGATTACATCCGTTTTTCAGGACCACATTGGCTGAGAATATCCGGACGCCAGGAACCAGATTAAGTGAGAATGGACCCGCTTTAATTGATAACAGCCCGATAACATCGGTTAGGAACAAACTTAACTGAGAACGGCGGAAGCATTGCCTATTCTGATCAAAACCGTCACCGATTCCGATACAAACCCAGCCAGATTTTGAATGCCGGAGAATTGTTACGGGTTGTCAGATGCCTGCCCTTCAGCGCATGACTGTACAGTTGCGATAACACTTGGAGGAGCGACTTTGGCTTCGTCGAAACCCTTAAAATTTGAACGTCAGCTATCGAGATAGGCTTACTGAAATCGGCGAATTCACAGTTTCGGCCAAAAAGAGACGATCAAGAATTTCATGGGGATGGTAGATAAAAGCCAGAAAGCAGCCATTCAACGCCGAAGCTCACTCGCGCGAGGAACGAGCGTCGAGTGCAGCGCCTAGTTATGCCATCCTTTCACTTTGAGTAGATGTCGAAGTAGATTGCTTCTTTCTCAAAACTAAAACCAGCATGTTCAATCGTATTAAGCCACCAATCTCTGGGCTTTGTAATCGAGCGTAAAGGATCGGGGATAACCTGCTTGGTCCCTTCATAGTGGCAAGAAAACAAGAATATCTTGTCAGTTGCTTCCCAAATTTTACCGAGGACGCCCGTTACCTCCTCTTCGGACAGATACATGAGAACACCAAGGGCAATAACTGTTTCAGCATTTATTGGTAGTCCGCATCTGACATCGTGTTTGTAGCATGGCAAATCCTCAGCAAACGAAAGCGCATACTCACTGACGTCATAGCCTACAGCATTAATGCCGTTTGCAAGCAACGTCTCCACCAGAAAACCTTTGGCACAACCGATGTCAATCGCAGAACACACTCGTTGCTGTCTACAATAGTGTGCAACCTCTTCCCAGGGTTCAACAACTTGGCTCCCGTACGGCCTTCGCACGTATCCGCGATATCCATATCCCTCTGGATCGTCGAAGTAATGATAGTCGAAGTCAACTGTCACGGACATCGTACATGGAAATAAGAAAGCTGAAGGATGGCCTCATCAGAGACCACCCCTCAGGATTATCAAGATGTGACTCACGAGATCCAGCACGTTCAGGCGGTGCGATGGTAGCCGAGGTGGCTGTCGGTCGTTCTTGCGCAAACACACGTTCTCATAACAACTGCATCCCCTTCCGTGAGCTTCCAGTTAGTTACTGCAACGGCTTTCTCGTCAATCTCACTCTTCTTTACCGGTCGAACAGTTTGGGTTCGGGTCTCAAGGTCCGTCTCCTCCAGCAAGATCTCGTCATCAGCAAGATCAAAATGGCTGTGGATCAGAGTCAGACCGAACCGGTCGAGCGCCCCGTATTTCTTAAGGACATCCCTAACCTCTCGGAAGCACCGCCCGTCCTTCTCAGAGAACTCCTTTACGGCGCTGATGTCGGGAATTTCTTCCCACTGTAACGGTTGGATTGCGATGTTCGTCATGACTTATCTCCTTGCGGTAGTAGGTAGACAATGGTGAAGTGCCGTGCATTTGCCACAGATGCAGTCGTCGCGCAGGGCTTACTGATTCGGCGACTTATTGGGCTAAACATTTATACTGCTCTGTCCATAGTAAGCAAGACCGTAAACGGTTTTAGCTAGTCCCAGGCTGGCCGGGAGCGGAATCCCTCCTAAGGAGGTTACAATAGATCGTATGTTCTTCTTTGTCGATGACAAAGAACTCGACGGTATCTTCGGTTGCTTCGACGAAGCGCTGCGAAACTGCGACGGCGATTTCTGCGGCCTCCCGCATGGGAAATCCATATAAGCGAGTCCCAATTGGAGGTACAGCAACAGTCTTGACATCGAGAACGGCGATGGCTTCGAATATATTCTTGTAGAGTTCGGCAAGAACAGTAAAGCACTTCGTAGGGTTATTAGGCTCGAAAATGGGAGCAACGCCGTGAACAATGTAACGCACTGACATACCGAAACCCGGTGTCACAACACAGTGGCCCGGCCAGCAACGGACCGGCCAGCCCGGCTCCAGTTCTCCGAGAACCGGAAGCTGTTGCAGATGGTGCCACAGAGAAATTCCGGCGGCTCGGTGTATAGCACCGTCCACCCCGCCGACGCCTTCTGGAAGGTCCGGCCCGATACCACCGAGCGGAGGGTTAGCAGAGTTCACAACTACATCGGCCGTGGTCGTAACAATATCATTGTCGCTGATCTGGATCATGGCGCTTGTAAATCCGCAGGGCGGCATAACAAATAATTATATGGTTTCCGCATATTACGCTGCTTTTTTTCTGTATTCAACCCGTTTGTGACGTTAGTTGATTAATTTGTGATGTTAGTCAAGTCCGCTAACTGTATAAGCGTTTAACAATAAATCAGCAGGCATATGTGGCATTACGCTCCTTGGCTTACTGTACTCGTAAGAAGACACAATCCGTAAGTTTTTTGCTAAACGCTTGCCTCTGTTTTTATTGCAATATGCCACGAAATTAAAGAAATATCTGTACGTTGGCGAACAATTACCTTCCTTGGCTCCCTGAAAATCCTCCCTTTTAAGACTCTTGACAATGTACGGCAATTTGCCGCAACATATAAGGAGAGGTTATTCTTATGAGAAACGATACCGCAAACAAAAATGCTCGACTGGAGGCACGAATTACGCCCG
>Ga0207968_100228_pt1 | contig 23351 bp, 17 predicted proteins | sample LakWasMet21_HOW5_2_FD_183867 | JGI IMG/M metagenome (GOLD analysis project Ga0207968, IMG submission 183867) | Freshwater sediment methanotrophic microbial communities from Lake Washington under simulated oxygen tension - Sediment Metagenome... | ecosystem: Environmental > Aquatic > Freshwater >...
AAATGAAGTGCTCGATTTACTTGGAAACGAGTTTCCTCAAATTAATCAGAGTTTAGAAAAGATCGCGAACCCATCAAATGTGTACAATGCCATTAGTTGTTTTGCGGATTTTACAAAACAGCTAGTTAGAAACGGAAATTTTGAAGAAGTAAAACATTGCTTTAATGTCGCTGAAAAAATGTTAGTGAGTGGAAACAACACAGTAAAAAATGCTATAGAAAACGGTTACGTGTTTTCTATATCAACCTTAATTGATGTTGCGAGCCCAATTAGTCAAAAAATCAAAGGTTTAATGACTAGTTCATTACGCAATGAATACAATCGTCAAATACGGGTAAGTGGCATTTAGAGATGCTTATGAAAGTTGTTTATGATGAATGTCATAAGTCCAGGTGACTGAAATCAAAGGCTTTGACTCCTTATAAATGGAACTTTAAGTAACTAATGACATGAAAACAAAAAGCAAAAAAGAATTTGGATGGGGTTTCTTTCTTATTATCCGTCTTACTGGCTTTAATTTTAGTTTTTACAATGATTATAAAAATAAACTATCTAATAAAATAAAAAATGGAAACACTACTTACAATCTCATTGATGACCGCTGGAATAATTTGTTTCTGGCTATTTTATAAATCAATTGATTTTTTTGAAAACATCTAATAAACATAAACATGACAGCACTATTTATATTAGCCATCGGGGTATTTGGGTACCTAATTTATGTATTACTAAAGCCCGAAAAATTTTAACTCTTTAATCAATTTGTATTATGAACACTGAATTAATAGGAGTGATAGCCACATTTACCATTACTGTTGCATTGGCTATTCCACTTGGAAAATATATCTCGAAAGTTTTTAGCGGAGAAAAAAGCTGGTTGGATTTTATGGCGCCGATCGAAAAATTAATTTTTCGGTTGAGTGGTATTGATCCAACCAAACAAATGACCTGGAAACAACATTTGATAGCCTTATTGTCTATCAATATGCTATGGTTTGTATACGCATTTGTTATGTTGTTAATACAAGGCAGCTTGTTTCTAAATCCTGACGGAAACCCTTCTATGGCGCCTGATCTGAGTTTTAATACAGCCATCAGCTTTATGGTGAACTGTAACTTACAACATTATTCAGGAGAGACCGGTTTAACTTATTTAACGCAGTTAGGGGTTATTACTTTTTTACAATTTGTTTCTGCTGCAACCGGTATAGCCGCATTAATTGTGGTGTTTAACGCCATGAAGGAAAAAGCGAGTAAAGGCTTAGGAAATTTCTTCGACATTTTCCTAAAATCTTTAACACGAATCCTATTACCAATCAGTTTTGTAATTGCATTGTTGTTAGTATTTAGTGGAACTCCTGCAAGTTTTGATGGAAAGGACACGATCACGACTTTACAAGGAGATACTGTTCAGGTATCACGTGGCCCTGCAGCTGGCATGATTGCCATTAAGCATTTGGGAACAAATGGTGGTGGCTGGTTTGGAGTTAACTCTGCTCATCCGTTAGAAAACCCTAATTATTTCACCAATATGGTTGAGATGATCGCACAAGTACTTATTCCGATAGCATTAATTTTTGCAATGGGCTTTTATTTAAAACGCAAAAAGATGGCTTATGTCATTTTTGGAGTGATGACTATCGGGATGTTATCTTTTTTAATTCCGACATACTTGGCAGAAACAAATGGTAATCCAGCGATTGCTCAATTAGGTATTGATCAAAGTGCAGGAAGCATGGAAGGTAAAGAAGTTCGTTTTGGTTCGGGAGCTTCAGCTTATTGGAGTATTGTAACAACAATTATTTCCACTGGGTCGGTTAATTCAATGCATGATAGTTCAATGCCTGTTTCTAATACCATGCAATTACTTGGTATGATGACAAACGCTTTTTATGGTGGTTGTGGAGTAGGAATTTTAAATTATTACATCTTTATCATTATCGCTGTATTTATATCAGGATTAATGGTGGGACGTACACCTGAATTTTTGGGAAGAAAAATTGAAGCCAGAGAAATGAAAATTGCAACGTTGATTGCATTACTTCACCCGTTTTTGATTTTAGTGAGTACCGCTGTTTCAGCTTATGTATTTACTAAAGATCCATCCGTTGGTTGGTTAAATAATCCGGGTTACCATGGGTTTTCTGAAATGTTGTATGAAAACACATCATCAGCGGCCAATAATGGTAGTGGTATGGAAGGTTTAGGAGATAATAATTGGTTTTGGAATATTACTACAGGTTTTGTATTAATACTGGGTCGTTTCCTTCCAATAATTGGCCCTATTGCCATCGCCGGAATCTTAGCCAAGAAAAAATTTATTCCGGAAGCGGCCGGAACATTACGAACAGACACAGGCACTTTTGGATTAATGACTTACGCTGTTATTATGATCATTGCAGCTTTGGCGTTTTTTCCTGCCCTCGTACTTGGGCCTTTATCAGAGTATTTCACATTGTATCAACATTAATATTATTTGAGTTATGAGCACTAAAAAAAATAAATCATTGTTTCAAAAAGAGCTGGTTCTTGAGGCTTTGAAACAATCGTTCGTCAAACTGAATCCTAAGTTGATGATCAAGAACCCTGTTATGTTTACAGTGGAGATAGGAACATTTGTAATGTTGGTAGTTAATCTTGGTATCATTTTTTATAATGATGGAACACAGGGTAGTTTAGCATACAACATGTCTGTTTTTATAATTTTATTTTTGACATTGTTATTTGCCAATTTTGCCGAAGCCATTGCCGAAGCCAGAGGTAAAGCGCAAGCGGAGTCTTTAAGAAAAACAAGAGAAGAAACTCCGGCTAAATTAATTGTACCGGTTGGAGAACTCCAATTGAACGAACTACGAATTGTTAGTTCATCTTTACTAAAAAAAGGAGATGTGTTTGTTTGCGAAGCAGGGGATGTTATTCCTACAGATGGTGAAATCATAGAAGGTTTGGCTACTATTGATGAATCTGCCATTACAGGAGAATCTGCTCCGGTGATACGTGAGTCGGGTGGTGATAAAAGTTCGGTTACAGGTGGTACAAAAGTATTATCTGATAAAATAAAAGTGAAAGTAACGGCTCAACCCGGAGAATCATTTTTAGATAAAATGATTGCTTTAGTGGAAGGGGCTAGCAGACAAAAAACACCTAATGAAATTGCTTTGACTATTTTGTTAGCAGGATTCACTTTGGTATTTATTATTGTGTGTGTTACATTGAAGCCTTTTGCAGATTATGCGAATACACCAATTACTATTGCCGCTTTAATTTCCTTATTTGTGTGTTTAATACCAACTACTATTGGAGGCTTATTGTCTGCAATTGGTATTGCGGGTATGGACAGAGCGCTACGAGCAAATGTAATTACCAAATCGGGTAAGGCTGTTGAAACTGCCGGAGATATTGATGTGTTGTTATTAGATAAAACAGGAACAATTACGATCGGTAACAGAAAAGCAACAAATTTTTATCCGGCAAAAAATGTTGATTCATATGAATTCACTAAGGCTTGTGTTTTAAGTTCAATGGCCGATGATACTCCGGAAGGAAAATCAATTATCGAATTAGGAGGATCTGCTCACGCTAATCATATAGTAGACAATCCGGCATTTATCAAATTTACCGCAGAGACAAGATCAAGCGGAATAAATTTTGGAACCACACGTATCAGAAAAGGAGCTTTCGATTCTATTAAAGCAATATCTGAAAAAGCCGGGAACATAGTCTCAGCGGAAACAGAAGCTAAAGTAAAAGAAATTGCAAGCAATGGAGGAACGCCCTTAGTTGTATCACAAAATGAATTAATTATAGGAGTAATTGAATTGCAGGACATTATTAAACCCGGTATTAGCGAACGTTTTGAGCGTTTACGTAAAATGGGTGTTAAAACAGTAATGGTAACAGGTGACAATCCTTTAACAGCTAAATACATTGCTGAAAAGGCTGGTGTTGATGATTTTATTGCTGAGGCAAAGCCTGAGGATAAAATGAACTATATTAAAAAGGAACAACAAAGCGGAAAATTAGTTGCGATGATGGGTGATGGAACAAACGATGCTCCTGCTTTAGCGCAAGCAGATGTTGGTGTGGCAATGAACAGTGGAACACAGGCAGCTAAAGAAGCCGGTAATATGGTTGATTTGGATAATGATCCAACCAAATTAATTGAAATTGTTGAAATAGGTAAACAATTATTAATTACAAGAGGAACCTTAACTACTTTTTCGATTGCTAATGATGTGGCTAAATATTTTGCTATCGTTCCGGCCTTATTCATTACGTCTATTCCTGCTTTGCAAGGATTAAATATCATGAATTTAAAAAGCCCGGAAAGTGCGATACTTTCTGCGGTAATTTTTAATGCCATTATTATTCCTTTATTAATTCCTTTGGCATTAAGAGGAGTGGAATACAAACCAATTGGAGCAAGTGCTTTGCTAAGACGTAATTTATTGATCTATGGATTTGGTGGCGTGATTGTGCCATTCATAGGAATCAAATTAATTGATTTAGCAGTTGGGCTATTCTTTTAACCAAGTAAACTGTCACCTTGAGCGGAGTCGAAGAGTGATAAACAAAAAGTAATAAAAAATAAAACATCTTACTATTATGAAAACTTATATAATACCATCATTAAAACTAACAGCAATTTTAATCATAGTTTGCTGCGCCATCTACCCTTTATTGATCACCGGTGTAGCAAAATTAGCATCGGGAGGAGGTAAAGGTGTAACACTTACTGAAAAAGGAAAGGTTGTTGGTTATGAAAATATTGGTCAGAAATTTACTGACGATAAATATTTTCAAGGTCGCCCTTCAGCAGTGGAGTATAATGCTGCCGGGTCAGCGGGCTCTAACAAAGGACCTTCTAATCCTGATTATTTACAAGTTGTTCAGGATCGTATTGACACATTTTTAGTACACAATCCAACTGTAAAAAAATCTGAGATTCCCTCAGACTTAGTTACAGCAAGTGGTAGTGGATTAGATCCGAATATTTCTGTGCAAGCAGCAAAAATTCAAGTGTCACGCATTGCTAAAATCAGAAATAAATCAGATCAAGTATTGTACGATCTCATTGATAAAACCAAAGAAGGATCACTATGGGGAGTTTTTGGTCCAGAAAAAATTAATGTATTAAAATTAAATATCGCGTTGAACGCATTATGATCTTACCATTATGAAAAGCTTTTTTCATAATGAAAAGGTAGTAAACACAAGAAAAACTAAATAAAATAACACAACCAACAGAACAACAGCAACTTAAAATTTAAACTTAACATTGGCATATATATAGCATATAGGATGCCAGTTAAAAAATCGGAAATTATGAAAAAACTATTACTAAGCATTGCAATACTGTCCTCAGGATTTGTATCCTTTGCACAAGAAGACGACACAACAAAAGTAAGCAAACAAAAAGGTGAACCACTGGAAGGAATGGATTGTTCGTGGTGGAATGGAGGAGACAGACGTTCAACCCCAACATTGGCCGGTAAATATTTTACACCAACAGTTATGTTGGATGCTAGCGCGACACATTCCTTTAACGACCCAATAGACAATACAGTGGTTGGTTCAACTGTATTGGGAAGAAATAATGAAATGCAGGTTGCAGGTGTTTATTTAGGTGGCGATTTCACCTATAAACAAGCGCGTGCACATATTGTTACGCAGTTTGGTACACGATCACAATTAGTGCCACGTAACGACTATAGCCCTTATAAAGGACAATATCAATTAGCAGATGTGTATCGTTATTTAGCAGAAGCCAATGCAGGATATCATTTTAATGTGTTGCATGGAATTAATGTAGATGCGGGTATGTTTATGTCCTACGTTGGTTTGAACTCATATTATCAAACTGAAAACTGGGAGTATCAGGCATCGTTTACTTCTGATAACACACCTTGGTTCTTTAATGGAATCCGTGTTCAGATCTTTGCTACTAAAAAATTAAAAATTGAACCATGGATCATTAATGGTTGGCAAAGTTATGGTATGTTTAATCAACAACCCGGAGTGGGTGGTAATATCACCTGGTGTCCAAATGAAAACATTAAAATGTTAACCAATAATTATTATGGTGCAGATGCGGCTCTTCTTCCGGAAAGAAAAAGATTTCACTCGGATAATAGTTTATTGGTAAGATACTTCAATCGCCCAAAATCAAAAGGTATTAGTAAAATGGCATTTTCATTAACCGGCGATTTTGGAACTGAAAAAGGTGGTGGAGTAAATGGCTTAAAAGATGGTGATTCTATTCAAGGTCCTGCTCAATATTTTGCCAGTGTAATGTTCTATAACCGTATTTGGTTTGCAAAAAATCATTTTGCATGGACATTTGGTGGAGGCTATATGAATAACCCAGGTCGTTATTTAGTTCTTTATCCTGCAGGGCAAGCAAGTCCTTTACCTAATGCAACTAATCCAACATCAACAGCAGGAACATTTCCGTATAGCGCAAGTCCTGGTGATAAATTTGAAGGATTTGATTATTCAACTAATCTAGATTGGATGCCAAATCAACATTTAACTGTAAGATTAGAATACGTTCATAGAGAAGCAAGTGTTCCTTATTTTGCAGGACGTGGTGGAGTTACCTCGCCAACAGGTTATAGTACAACTGGACTTACACCTGATTGGAAACCGGATTTAGTGAAAGCAGAAGATAGAATCATTTTTGCTGTGCTTTTCAGATTGTAGGTAAAACAAACTTTAATAATTGTGTTTGTTTAAAACAACCCGATGAGAATCAGCACTCAAAGGGTTGTTTTTGTTTTTTATAGTATACGTGTATGGAAATTTTGTCGATCATATTTATTTTTATTTTAATTGTTGTACCGGCTATTCCCTTGGGGAAATATATAGCAAAGGTTTATGCAGGCGAAAAAACAGCTTTCGATGGAATTTTAATTCCGGTTGAAAAAATGGTTTATAAAGGTATTGGAATTAATCCCTTAACCGAAATGAATTGGAAGGAGCATTTAAAAACACTTCTTACCATTAATGTTATTGGATTTCCTTTTGTTTACTTAATTCTTTTAAATCAGGATTGGCTGCCTTTAAATCCGGATCATATTCCGGCAATGTCACCTGATCTGGCATTTCATTCAACTTGTGCGTTTATTACCAATTGCTTTCAGCAACATTATTCGGGAGAAAGCGGTATGAGTTATTTAAGCCAAACAGTGGTTATGTTCTATTGTTTTTTTCTAACGCCGGCGGTAACATTGGCAGCAATGGCTGCTGTTTTTAAAGCACTTAAGGAAGGGACAACAACGAAGCTTGGAAACTTTTATGTTTATTTTGTAACATCAGTTACCCGAATATTACTACCCATTTCTATTATTGTTGCTGTAATACATGTGTTTAATGGCATACCAATGACGTTTGAAGGCGCTGATATTATTACAACATTACAAGGAGATACCGTTAGTGTTTCTCGGGGACCGGTGGCCGCTTTTGAATCTATAAAACAATTGGGGCTTAATGGTGGAGGTTTTTTTGGTGTGAACTCAGCACATCCGTTTGAAAACTCAAATTTTCTGACAAATAGTATTCAAAATATTTTGCATTTATTACTGCCTATAGCAACGGTATTTGCACTCGGTTTTTATTTGAAACGCAAAAAACTGGTGTGGATGATTTTTGGTGTGATGACATTGGGTTTTGTACTGATGCTCGTTCCAACAATGTATTCAGAAATCAAAGGTAATCCTGCAATCTCAGCAATGGGAATCGATCAATCTTTGGGTAATATGGAAGGGAAGGAAATTCGTTTTGGGTCTTCTGCTTCCGCTTTTTGGAGTATAACAGTAACAGCCTCTATGAATGGTTCGGTTAACAGTATGCATGATAGTTACATGCCGTTATCAAGAACCATGCAGCTCATTGGAATTATGGTGAATTCATTTTATGGAGGTGTGGGCACAGGAGTACTTTGCTTTTTTATTTCATTGGTTCTTACAGCCTTTATTAGCAGTTTAATGATTGGAAGAACAGCTCAAATATTTGGAAAAAAAATTGACGCGAAAGAAATGAAAATTGCCATGATCGTTTTTTTACTTCATCCTTTCTTGTCTTTAGTTGGTACGGCTCTTGCTTGCGCCTTTCCAGGCCTTACATTATCCACTTTAAACAATCCAGCTTTCCACGGCTTTAGCGAAATGATTTATGAATACACATCAGCCTCATCCGCTAATGGTAGTGGCTTGGAGGGATTAGGAGATAATACACCTTGGTGGAATATTACCTGTGGAATAATAATTCTTATCGGTCGTTTTATACCAATTATTGGAGCAGTGGCTATTGCAGGTCTTTTGGCTGAAAAAACACACCTTGAAGATACTTTTGGAACGTTAAAAACAGATACTGCTACTTTTGGATTTATACTATTCAGTTTTGTTTTTGTAATTACTGTTTTGACATTTTTTCCTACTTTAGTTCTCGGACCTTTGGGAGAATATTTTTCAACACGTTGACTTATCTATAATTACTAAAAATTTATAAAATGGAAAACAAAATGAAAAAAAGGGAACAGGTAAAGTTTGTTGCTGCTATTAGAAATGAGAATAGTTTTACAATAACAGATATGCCAGAAAAATATGTTGATGAAGCTCCTGCGAAATCATATAATGTTGAAATCAAAGGGAAAAGAAAAAGAATTTACATTGTTCAATTAAGTGGGAAGAAACACAGAAATGCCGTTAATGTCACCGATTTATCAAAAAAACACCAGGCTTTAATTGCTGAAGCAATTAAAGAAGGTGTTGAAGAAATATTTGGAATTTAATTTGGGTTACAAAATGCAATGACACAGAAATGATAAATAGGTAGGGGTTTAATGAATTAAATTTTGGTAACTATGGTAAGAATATTTTTTCATAAAAATGAGACGATCGAAAAAGCTGATGGGCTTGAGGTTTTAAAGAAAATCTCCAGTGAACATTTATTGTGGATAGATTTACAATTTCCAACCACCGAGGAACAAGATCAAATCGAAAAATATTTTGATATCAATTTTAATGAACAAGAAGAAGAGTCTGGATTAGAAAGCAATGTGCGTTTTTATGAAACTGGACGTTTTATTTTTATCAATTCTAATTTCACAAATAAGCAAGAAAATTATTACGAAAACAGTCTTATTAATTTTTATTTATTAGATGGAATATTGATCACCAAAAGAAATGCAGATCTGACGTCCTTTGCCGAAATATTTAAAAAAATAAAACGTAATCCAAAAGCCTTCAATAGTGGGAATGAAATTTTAGAAGGAATTCTGGAAACTGAAGTTGATTTAGATTCTGACTATTTAGAATACATTTCAAAAGAAATAGTTCAGCTTGGAAAAAATTTATCTAAAGATAATTTGAATGAAGAAAATGTTTTACTTAAGATCAACGAACATCAGGAAAGCACCATGTTTTTACGGGAGGGCTTTGTAGACAAGCAACGTGTGGTGTCTTCGCTTATAAAAAGCCACTCTTTTATAAGCTCACCTCGCCTTAAGATTTTGATAAAAGATATTAATTCCATGCTCGAATTTTCTTCTTTTATTTTTAAACGTTTGGAGTATCTGCAAAATACACTCATGGGTTTAATAACGATCGAACAAAATAAAGCCATCAAAATTTTCACGATAGTATCAGTGGTATTTATGCCGCCAACTTTAATTGCCAGTATTTATGGAATGAATTTTAAATGGATGCCTGAATTGGATTCAAGCTATGGGTATCCAATGGCATTGCTATTTATAGTTGGTTCCTCGCTTTTAACCTTATTTATTTTTAAAAGAAAAAGATGGTTGTAAGTTACCTTTAAACTGAACGTTGAATAATAAAAATTACATATAATGAAAGATGATTCAAAAGAAATATTTAAAAAATATTATTCCACAGATAAAAAAAATATTTTAAAAATTACCTTGAAAGATAACACAGTTCTGGAAGGTGTATTTATTAGTTATTTTCATGGGGATGAAGATTTTGGAGAACCATATATTGTTAAGTGGCATTTTTTGGATAAAGATGATGTTGAAAAACATGATCATTTAATATCTCTAGACGGCAGTGAAGACTATGGGAAAATAATTTTTCAAAAAGACATAAAAAGAGTAGAGTTTACAACAAAGTGATCAATTTAATTTAATCCTTTTTAAATGGTATATCTCAAATCAATAGTTTTATTTGTTCTGGCAGGTCTCTTCGAAATCGGAGGTGGTTATCTTATATGGAAATGGTTAAAGGAAGATAAGCCACTTTACTATGGTGTTTTAGGAGGATTAATTCTTGCAGTTTATGGTGTGATTGCAACACTCCAAACATCCAATTTTGCAAAAGTTTATGCGAGTTATGGAGGGATCTTTGTACTGCTTTCATTTATTTGGGCTTTTAAATTTGATAATTATATGCCTGACAAATTCGATATAATTGGTACTTTAGTCATATTAATTGGAGTAGGAATTATTTATTATTACCCAAGAACAACCAATATCTAAATCATCTATGTCACACATTAATTTACAGAAACTATCATTTGCAGGATTCCTGGTCTCAATAGGAATCGTATTTGGTGATATTGGAACATCACCTCTCTATACATATACGGCTATTATTGGAAACCAAGCTATAACAGAGTTAATCGCTTTGGGTGGAGTATCTGCTATTTTTTGGACACTGTTTTTTCAAACCACACTCAAGTATGTCTTCATCACCTTACGTGCAGATAATAAAGGAGAAGGAGGCATTTTTTCTTTGTATACGTTAATTAGAAAATACAAAAAATGGTTATTCTTTCCTGCGATTGCAGGCGGCAGTTTTTTATTAGCAGATAGTATCATTACTCCTCCAATCTCTGTTTCTTCAGCCATTGAAGGTTTAAAACCAAGCTTTCCTAATTTACCGGTTATTCCAATTGTGTTGACAATTATTGTTGCATTATTTTTAATTCAACGAAAAGGCACTTCCTTTATTGGCAAAGTATTTGGCCCTGTAATGATGATCTGGTTTACCATGATCGGCGTTTTAGGCATCGGTGAATTAATAGGACATCTTTCTGTTTTTAAAGCGCTTAATCCTTATTATGCTTATCAACTTTTATCAGAGCATCCCGGTGGTTTTTGGTTACTCGGTGGTGTATTCTTATGCACAACAGGAGCCGAAGCCTTATATTCTGATTTAGGGCATTGCGGTAGAAAAAATATTCAAATCAGTTGGTTGTACGTAAAAGTATGTTTGATCCTTTGTTATTTTGGACAAGCAGCCTGGTTATTAGATCATGTAGGAACCACATTAACTGACGTCAGTCCGTTTTTTGGGTTAGTACCTCAATGGTTTATTTTTCCGGCTATTGCTATAGCAACAATGGCTACTATTATCGCATCACAAGCATTAATTAGTGGTTCATTTACTTTAGTAGCAGAAGCCATTCGCTTAAATATCTGGCCAAAATTAAGAGTCGTATTTCCATCAGATGTAAAAGGTCAGCTATACATTCCTGCAATTAACTGGTTGTTAATGTTTGGTTGTTGTGCTGTTGTTCTATATTTCAGAGAATCAAAAAACATGGAAGCGGCCTTTGGTTTATCCGTTACTTTAACCATGTTAATGACAACGATTTTACTGAGTTTTTATTTGTATGTAAAAAAAGTAAATAAAGTAGCAGTATTTTCTTTACTACTAGTTTTCTTAACAATTGAAGGTTCTTTTTTAGTTGCTAATCTTAAAAAATTCATGCATGGCGGTTGGGTTACAATGCTACTGGGCGTAATCATATTTACAATCATGTATATATGGTACAGAGCTAGTGAAATAAAAACCAGACTTCAGAAATTTGTTGAATTAGAGCCTTATGTTCCAATTTTAAAAGAATTAAGCAATGATGAAAGTGTTCCTAAATATGCTACCAATTTAGTTTATTTAACCTCTTCAGCTAATAGTAAAATGGTGGAAGAAAGAAGTATTTATTCTATTCTTTATAAACAACCAAAGCGCGCAGATATTTATTGGTTTGTTCATGTAGATGTGGTTGACGAGCCATTTAAAATGTCTTATAAGACAGATGTATTAGCTTCGGAAGACATTGTGTGGGTAACGTTTAAATTAGGTTTTAGAGTGGCCCCTAAAATTAATTTGCTATTTAGAAAAGTGGTAGAAGACATGGTGAACAATAAAGAGGTGAAGATTAATAGTAGATACGCTTCGTTAGATAAACATAATATTACCGGTGATTTTAGATTTGTAGTCATGCAGCGTTTTTTAAGTTTTGAAAATGAGTTGTCATTTAGAGATGATTTTATTTTAAAAGCTTTTTTCATGTTAAAGAAAATAAGTCTGCCTGATGAAAAAGAATATGGTTTAGATTATAGTAATTTAACTATTGAGAAAACACCTATGATTTTAAATACATCTAAAAATATTATTTTGCAAAGAGAATAGAGTATGTCTGAGTTAGAAGAAAAAGATAAGAATGTTGAACATTTTCTTAATTTGATCAAAAAATCGAAGCGAGGAAAATTCAAGGTGTACATTGGTATGAGTGCCGGTGTTGGCAAAACTTATCGAATGCTGCAAGAGGCACATACCTTATTAAAAAATCATGTGAATGTTAAGATTGGTTATATCGAAACGCATAATCGTCAGGAAACACATGTTTTGTTAGCGGGCTTACCTCAAATTTCAAGACGAAAGATATTTTATAAGGGTAAAGAGCTTGAAGAGATGGATGTGCAGGCAATTATTAATGATCGCCCCGAAGTTGTAATTGTTGATGAACTGGCTCATACAAATATTGCCGGATCAAAAAATGAAAAACGTTGGCAAGATGTTTTAGAGATACTTGAGAATGGAATTAATGTGATCAGTGCTGTTAATATTCAGCATATAGAGAGTTTGTATACCGATATCTTTCAGATCACAGGAATAGAAGTTCAGGAAAGAGTGCCGGATAGTGTATTAAAGTTAGCGGATGAAGTAGTTAATATTGATTTAACAGCGGATGAATTGATTGCACGTTTGAAAGAAGGAAAAATCTATGATAAATCTAAAATTGAAACCGCATTAAGCAATTTTTTTCAATCGGATAAAATATTACAGCTAAGGGAATTAGCATTAAAAGAAGTAGCATCACAGGTCGAACGAAAAATAGAGTCTGAAGTCTTAAAATCAGATAAATTAAGGCCGGAACGTTTCCTGGCATGCATTAGTTCAAATGACGTTTCGGCAAAACTGGTAATCAGAAAAACAGCACGGTTGGCCTCTTATTATAATTCTGATTGGTATTTGTTATATGTACAAACTCCACAAGAGGAAACGGATAAAATTTCATTAGTAGCACAAAGGCATCTGATTAATAACTTTAAAATGGCTACTGAATTAGGTGCTGAAGTTGTTCGTGTAAAAAGCAATCAAATAGTTAAAACTATTATTGAAACCGCCGAAAAGAAAAAAGTAACTACTATATGTATTGGTAAGCCACATTTTAATTTATTTAAATCAATATTAAGTAATACAATTATTGATCAATTATTGATTAAATTAACTGGTACTGATATAGATCTTATAATTCTATCATAATGCAAATAAGAATTAAAACAAAATTGAGTTTAGGCCTGGGATTTTTATTCGCTGTGATTATTTTAATTGGCAGCATGGGAGCCGTTTATATTTATAAAATAGCTCAGGAATCAAAAGAGATCTTAAAAGACAATTATGAGTCTATAGAATATGCAAAATCAATGATGCAGACTTTAGATGCTCCTGTGTCAGACAGTAGCTCGTCAAAAATTAAATTCGAAAACAATTTAAAGCTTCAGGAAGATAATGTTACAGAATTAGGCGAGATAGAATTAACGCAGGAACTTAGAAGAATATTCGAAGAAACTAAAAACAATTTTTATTATAGCCTTAAAAAAAATCAACTAAAACAGGTATTATATCAAGTTTCAGAAATCAATATGCAGGCTATTGTTAGAAAAAATAATCAAACACAAATAGTTGCCGATAAAGTACTGTCTTATATGGGAATAATTGGTGGATTTTGCTTTTTAATTGTTTTTACTTTCATTATTAACTTTCCTGGTTATATAGCAGATCCAATAAAAAAACTAACAGAAAGCATCAAACAAATTGCTTCCCGAAATTACAGCCAACGTTTATATTTTAAATCAAATGATGAGTTTGGCGAATTGGCAGAAGCGTTTAATATTATGGCTCAGAAATTAGATAATTATGAAAATAGTAATCTGGCAAAGATCATGTTTGAAAAAAAACGTATTGAGACGATTATTAGCAATATGAAGGATGCTGTTATTGGCTTAAATGAAAAAAGAATTATTTTATTCGCAAATTCACAGGCGTGCCAGTTATTAGGAGTAAATGAAAAAGATATTGTAGGAAAATATGCGCCGGATATTGCTTTAACAAACGACTTATTGCGAACATTAATATCTGTTCAAGTTAATAACGAATCAATTAAAATATTTGCCGATGGCAAAGAGAGTTACTTTACTAAGGAAAATATTGCAATAACCTCTGATGAAAAAGCTATTGGAGAAGTTATTTTATTAAAAAATATTACCAGATTTCAGGAATTGGATCTAGCTAAAACTAATTTTATTGCTACAATTTCACATGAATTAAAAACGCCTATTGCCTCTATTAAACTAAGTTCTAAATTACTGGAAGATAGTCGTGTTGGTTCATTGAATAAAGAACAGGCACAGTTGATTTCTAACATAAAGGAAGAGTCAGAAAGATTGTTGAAGATAACAGCTGAAGTTTTAAATATGGCTCAAGTGGAGACCGGTAAAATTCAGTTGAGCTTTCGAGAAGTTGAGCCAAAAAATATTATTCAATATACCACTGACGCACTTAAATTTCAGGTTGAACAAAAAGGAATAAAACTCATGATAGAGTGTCCGGATAATTTGCCTAAAGTATATGCTGATTTGGAAAAAACGGTATGGGTAATGGTAAATTTATTAAACAATGCCATACGTTATTCGCCCGCAAACGAAGAAATAATTATTAGCGCTAAAGTACTAAATAATCAAGTGCTATTTTCTGTTCAGGATCACGGTAAGGGCATTGATGCTAAATATCAGGACAAGATCTTTGATAAATTTTTTCAGATTCCAGGTACCAAGGAAAGCGGAACAGGATTGGGTCTTGCTATTGCCAAAGAGTTTATCATAGCTCAAAATGGCGAAATCAATCTTAAAAGCGAACTTGATAAAGGAACAACATTCTTTTTTCTGTTACCTGTTGTTTAATTTTTAAACTAATTATATCAAGCGCTATAAATTTTAAATCAATAAGGTATTGATCGTTCCAAAGCTCTGATAATTCATTAAGTTTATCTATAGTTGAGATAATATTTTCAAGATGCTTTTTTAAAAAATGATTGCAATAAATTTCGTAACTTTAATAGTACAAAAGTTCATGTTCTAAATTCGGATCTATGCCCTTAGAGGACTTTTGCGATATATCCTTAATGACCATAATTTAAAATTAGAAATCATGAAAAGAATATTGATCCCAACAGACTTTTCAATTGTTGCAGATAACGCGATTGAATATGCTCTTGCCTTACCAAAAGAGGGAGTGCAGGAGGTTTTGTTATTACATGCCGGCGCTAACATTGATGAAAAATTCATTAAACTTAATAAACAGGCAAATCGACTTTCTGAAAGATTTAAAACTGAAATTATTAATTCAGAAGAGCCTTTTAGTTCTGAAATGATCAAAGAAACTATCAATAGTCGGTTTATTGATTTTATGGTGATGGGAACCAGTGGCGAAGAAGGATCCATTACAAAAAAAATATTTGGAAATCATACTTCTTCAATCATTGATGATTTAAATTGTCCGGTTATTGTGGTTCCTGTTGATTATGTAGGTAAAGGAATTACTAAAATAGGATACGCTTCTGATTTTACGGATTTGGAAGATGAGGCAAAACAAGTGATCTCTTTTGCTAAAACATTTAATGCAGCAATTGAAGTATTACATGTGGTTCCGGTTTATCCTGATCTTTATGATACAGAAAAAATAGATATTGAAGCTAAGATCAATCAAATCAAAAAGAAATTTGAGTATAGTAATATTCAGTATGTTATTGAAGAAACTCAAAATGATAATCAAATAAGAAAGGGTATTGAACAATTTGTTGAACATTATACTCCGGATCTTCTGGTAATGTTCCATCAAAAACGGGAAGATATTGATAAATTATTTTCACCCAGTGCTACAGCAAATATGATCACTCACCTTGAAATGCCTTTATTAATATTCCCGAAATAAGTTCGAGCGAATAGTTTGTTGGCTATAATTCTTATTCTTTCTCGGCGATCATTTCGCTTACAATTTTAGCGCTTAACAAACCTAAAGGAATCCCCCCACCTGGGTGTACACTACCACCACAGAAATACATGTTTTTTATTTGACTGCTGTTATTAGCATGACGTAAAAACGCAGCATATTTATTGTTAGAAGAATTTCCATACAATGAACCTCCAACAGAACTTGTTCTTTGTTGAATAAGATAAGGATCTAACACATCTTCTACTTCTATGTATTGTTCAATATCTGTTTTTAATACACGGTTTATTTTGGCTATAATGTTCTTTCGCATTTCCTGAACATATTTGATTGGTTCTTCGGAAGTGTTATGTGGCACATTGATCATCACAAACCAATTCTCACAACCTTCCGGTGCATCAGTGGGCGTTACCTTGGATGTAATATTAATATAGGTTGATGGATCATGATATGGTTTTTTTTCTCCAAACACACATTTAAATTCTTCGTTAGGATTTTCACTAAATAAAATATTGTGCAGACCTAATTCTTTAAATTCTTTTTTTATTCCCCAATAAAATATTAAGGCTGATAAAGATTTTTCTTGTTCCAGTATTTTTTTACGGTAATATTTTTTGTCTACAAGTTTTGTATATAAATATTTAATGTCTACATCGCTCACTATTATATCTGCGCTTATTTCACCATCATTTGTGATCACGCCTTTGGCAACATCATTTTCTATCTTCACTTGTTCAACGCGGGTATTCATTTTGTATGTAACACCCAGCTTTAAACTTAAATTATACAAGTGCATGGTAATATCGTGCATGCCGCCTTTGGGAGCAAAGGCGCCGATGTTATGCTCTAAATGAGATATGATGTTTATTAATGCGGGCGCTTGATAAGGATTAGATCCATTATAGGTTGCAAAGCGATTAAAGAGCTGAATTGTTTTTGGATTCTTGAATCGAGCCTGATTAGCTTCGTTCATCGTTTTGCTCATTTGTAATTTGCCAATATTTAAAACGGCCTTTGCCGTTTTTAGATTTAAAAAGTTTGATAATTTATGTAAGGATTGCTCCATAAATAATTCTCCAATTAAATCGTAGGCAGTAGCACTATATTTTAATTGTTCATATACCGACTCTTTTGTTTCGCCTAATTTGTTTTGTACTTCAGTGGCAAATTTTTCTTTATTGGTGTAGGCGGTTAATGTAGTGCCGTCTTCATAAAAATAATTACAAATTTTATCTAAGCTTAAATATTCAAATTTGATATCGGTTTGTTTACTGATTTTTGTCAGTTCTTCAATTAAATGTGGTAAAGTGAACACAGAAGGCCCCATATCAAAGCGATATCTTCCTATTTGTTGAGCAGTTAATTTTCCGCCAACGTAGTTATTTGCTTCTACTACAGTAACTTTGTGACCAGATGCTCCTAATCGTACAGCGGCCGCCAATCCTGCAACTCCAGATCCTATAATGACAATATGCTTTTGCATTTATGTTGTTATTTTCTTGTTTTTGATTTACAAATAATGTGTAAGTTTAAACATTATTTTACAGTTTTTTGTTAGTTCTCAATGTCTAAAAAAGTTACAATTATAGGTTCGGGTTTTTCAGGTTTAGCCGCAGCATGTTATTTAGCTAAACAAGGTTGCGAAGTAACCGTATTAGAAAAACACGATCGGGTAGGAGGAAGAGCCCGCCAGTATAGTAGCGAAGGTTTTACTTACGATATGGGACCAAGCTGGTATTGGATGCCGGATATTTTTGAAAAGTTTTTTGCGGATTTTGGCAAGAAAGTTTCCGATTATTATGAGTTAGAAAGATTGTCGCCTTCTTACAGAGTATATTTTGAAGATGGTCCGATAGATATACCAAGTGATATTAATGAATTGTATGCATTATTTGAAAGTATAGAAAAAGGTAGTGCTGAAAAACTCAAACAATTTTTAAAAGAAGCAGAGTATAAATATCAGATCGGAATGAACGATCTGGTTTATAAACCAGGCCTTTCGTTAATGGAGTTTATGAATGTGCGTTTTTTTAAAGGCATTTTTAAATTAGATGTGTTTAAATCAATCGCTTCTCATATCCGTAAATCATTTACCGATCCAAAATTGGTTCAGCTGTTAGAATTTCCGGTTTTGTTTTTAGGAGCATTACCTCAAAACACACCGGCATTATATAGTTTAATGAATTACTCAGACATGGTTGGTGGCACCTGGTATCCAAAAGGCGGCATGGTGAGTGTCATCAATGGAATGCATAAGTTAGCATTAGAGTTGGGAGTTAAGTTTGAATTAAATGCCGATGTTTCTAAAATTAATGTTCAGGAAAATTTAGCGAAGGAAATAAAAGCATCACAATCATATAAAAATTTTGATGTGATCGTTTCCAGTGCCGATTATCATTTTACAGAACAAAAATTACTAGACGCGCCTTATCGTAATTATTCTGAAAAGTATTGGAAGACTCGTAAAATGGCGCCTAGCAGTTTGATTTTTTATTTAGGTGTGAATAAGAAGTTGCCAAATTTATTGCATCACAGTTTATTTTTTGATGAAGATTTTGATCTCCACGCTCAGGAGATCTATACGAATCCAAAATGGCCAACTAACCCGTTGATCTATTTAAGTTCTACATCTCAAACTGATTTAAGCACTGCGCCTCCCGGTTGTGAAAATTTATTTATTTTAATTCCCATTGCACCTGAATTAAAAGAAGATCAAAAGACCAACGATTTTTATTTTGATTTATGTATTAAACGTATTGAAAAACATATTGGGGTTTCGTTTAAAGACAATATTATTTTTAGAAGAGATTATGCCGGTTCTGATTTTGTAAAAGATTATAATTCATTCAGAGGTAATGCATATGGTTTAGCAAATACTTTAAGTCAAACTGCTATTTTAAAACCTAAGTTGATCAATAAAAAAGTAAAAAATTTGTTTTATACAGGACAATTAACAGTGCCTGGTCCCGGAGTGCCTCCGTGTTTGATATCTGGAAAGCTAGTGGCAGAGCAAGTAGAAAAGTATTTCAATAAATAGTAAAAAGAGCCTTTATTATACGTAATTTAATTTTCAAATTTCGATTTATTTTTATTTAGTATCTTAGCAATCTACTAAATTTTAAATGAAGCAATTATTTGATAACGTAAGCATTAAAACCAGTAAAATGGTTACTAATTGCTATAGCACTTCGTTTTCGTTGGGCATCAGATTTTTGCATAAACAATTTCGCGAACCAATTTATGGCATTTATGGTTTTGTTCGCTTTGCCGACGAAATTGTAGATAGTTTTCATGATTTTGACAAGAAAGAATTATTAGAAGAATTTAAAGCAGATACTTATAAAGCGATTGAACGTGGTATTAGTTTAAATCCGGTTTTAAATAGTTTTCAATTGGTCGTTAATAAGTATAAAATTGACAGAAAACTCATTGATACTTTTTTAAAGAGTATGGAAATGGATCTGGAGAAAAAAGAGTATGATGCAGAAGGCTATAAAGAGTACATTTTAGGAAGTGCAGAGGTGGTTGGATTAATGTGTTTAAAAGTGTTTTTAAAAGGAGATCAAAAACGTTACGAGGAATTGACACCTTATGCTATGGCTCTTGGCTCAGCTTTTCAAAAAATTAATTTCTTGCGCGATTTGCATGCTGATTATTTAGGAATGGGACGGGTGTATTTTCCTGACGTGGAATTATCTCAATTAACACCACAAACCAAAGCTGCTTTAGAGGCTGATATTGAATTGGATTTTAACAAAGGTTTGGAAGGAATAAAAATGCTTCCAAAAGATTCTCGTTTTGGGGTGTATGTGGCTTATATTTATTACAGAAAATTATTAAGCAAAATCCAATCTCTTAAACCTGAACGCATCTTGGAAGAAAGAGTGAGTATTCCTAATTCTCAAAAGGTGGCACTTTTTGCCAGTTCTTATGTTCGTCACAGTTTAAATATACTGTAGTCGGTGATAAAGGATTTCCAAGATCTCTTCTTTTCTCAATTTATTGTTGTATTTATATTAAATAGGTTGATTAGGCCAGTTCGTCAGATTTCGGCATAGCACTTAATTTTTAATACACTGATTGTCAATATGTTAAATATTTTCATATTACAGATAAATCCTTAATTTTGCAACCCTTAACATAATTTTAGAATATGAACGAAAATGTAATTTATTTAATTCCTGTATTAGGAATTGTAGGATTGATAGTAATGGCGATTAAATCGGCCTGGGTTAGTAAACAAGACGCAGGTGATGCCAAAATGCAGGAATTAGCTGGTTATATTGCTGATGGAGCAATGGCTTTCTTAAAAGCAGAGTGGAAAGTATTAAGTGTGTTTGTTGTGTTTGCAGCAGCTCTATTAGCTTATTCAGGAACAATACATGAGGTTAATGGAAAACATATCCACTCAAGTTGGGTTATTTCAATTGCCTTTATTATAGGAGCAGTTTTTTCTGCAACAGCAGGATATATTGGTATGAAGGTAGCTACTAAAGCTAACGTTCGTACTACACAAGCAGCTCGTACAAGTTTAAAACAAGCTTTAAAAGTATCATTTACTGGTGGTACAGTAATGGGTTTAGGTGTAGCTGGTTTAGCAGTATTAGGCTTAGGTGGTTTATTCATCGCTTTTTTAGCAATGTTTGCTGATCTGGGCGCTAATCAAGTAAGTACAGCTATCGAAGTATTAACCGGATTTTCTTTAGGAGCTGAGTCAATTGCATTATTTGCACGTGTTGGTGGTGGTATTTATACGAAGGCTGCTGATGTAGGTGCTGATTTAGTAGGTAAAGTTGAAGCAGGTATTCCTGAAGATGATGTTCGTAACCCTGCTACTATTGCTGATAACGTAGGTGATAACGTAGGTGACGTTGCTGGTATGGGTGCCGATTTATTTGGTTCTTATGTAGCTACAATTTTGGCAACAATGGTATTAGGTCAAGAGATCGATGCATCTTCTGATAAATTCAATGGAATGTCTCCAATCTTATTACCAATGGTAATTTGTGGTTTAGGTATTATATTTTCTATTATCGGAACATGGTTTGTACGTATAAAGGACGATAAATCAAATGTTCAAAATGCATTAAACTTAGGTAACTGGGCTTCAATGCTTATTACGGTAGCAGCTTCTTACTTTATTGTAATGTGGATGTTACCTGATACTTTAAGCTTACGTGGTTATGAGTTTTCGAAATTAAACGTGTTTTTAGCTATTGTAGTTGGTACTGTTGTAGGAGCTATTATGAGTATTGTTACGGAGTATTACACAGCAATGGGTAAAAAACCGGTATTATCTATTATTCAACAATCATCTACAGGTCACGCTACCAATATTATTGGTGGTTTATCAGTAGGTATGAAATCTACGGTTATTCCTATTTTAACATTAGCCGGTGGTATCATGGCTTCTTATTATTTTGCAGGTTTATATGGTGTGGCTATTGCAGCAGCAGGTATGATGGCAACTACAGCTATGCAATTAGCGATTGATGCTTTTGGTCCAATTGCTGATAACGCAGGTGGTATTGCAGAGATGAGTCAATTACCTCCTGAAGTTCGTGAGCGTACTGATAACTTGGATGCAGTTGGTAACACAACAGCAGCTACAGGAAAAGGTTTCGCCATTGCTTCTGCAGCTTTAACGTCTTTAGCATTATTTGCAGCTTTCGTAGGTATTGCCGGTATTGATGCGATAGATATTTACAAAGCTCCGGTATTAGCCGGTTTATTTGTAGGTGGCATGATCCCATTCATTTTCTCAGCATTATGTATCCAGGCGGTTGGTAAAGCTGCTATGGACATGGTACAAGAAGTTCGTCGTCAGTTCCGTGAAATTCCTGGAATTATGGAATACACTGCAAAACCTGAATACGAAAAATGTGTAGCTATTTCTACTAAAGCTTCTATTCGTGAAATGATGTTACCTGGTGCAATTGCTTTAGTTACTCCGGTAATTGTTGGATTTATTTTTGGCCCTGAAGTATTAGGTGGTGTTTTAGCCGGCGTTACTGTATCTGGTGTGTTAATGGGTATTTTCCAATCTAACGCAGGTGGTGCTTGGGATAATGCTAAAAAATCATTCGAAAAAGGTGTAGAGATCAATGGAGAAATGCATTACAAAAAATCTGAGCCACACAAAGCTTCAGTAACAGGTGATACAGTAGGTGATCCATTCAAAGATACTTCTGGCCCTTCTATGAATATCTTAATTAAATTAATGTCTATTGTGTCTTTAGTAATTGCTCCATACATCGTTGGTATTGGAGGAACAGGTCACAAAGCAATAGTTACTGAAGAAGTGATGAAATGCAACATTAACGGACAAGAGTATACTTGTACCAGCAAATCACAATGCGATAGTATTATGACCGCTAATCAAAAAGACATTGCTGAATTAAAAGGTATGTATGAAGTAGATGGTGCTCACAGTGCTGTTGATTTCAGTATCAAACATATTGTTACTAATACTAAAGGTTCAGCGTTAATTGATAGTGGTTGGGTAAATTTAGAGAACGAAGGTTCTAAAATTTTTATTCAAATTGATGCCAAATCACTTAATACTCAAAGTAAATTCCGTGATGAACATTTAGCTGGTGAAGATTTCTTTAACTCTGCTAAATTCCCTAAAATTACTTTTGAAGCGGCAGAGATCGTAAAAGACACAACAATGTCTGAGTTCGCATACATTGCTAAAGGTAACTTAACAATGAAAGGTGTTACTAAAACTGCTGAAGTGAAATTTAACTATGTTGGTGTTGAAGATAAAGACATGGGAGAACATGGTAAATTTAAAGTTGGTGGTTTTGAAGGTAAAGCTGTTGTTAAACGTACTGACTTCGGAATTGGTGAAGCTGGTGCTTTAAGCGAAGACGTAACGATCAATATTACTTTAGAAGTAATGCAGCCAATTAAATAAAATTAAAGATTGTTTTTTTGTTAAAACCCTCTCTGGATAACAGTTGAGGGTTTTTTGTTTTAAGACTTTAACATTTTAACATTGATAATTTCTTTAAAATAAGGTACTTTTAATGT
>Ga0207968_100230_pt1 | contig 23229 bp, 22 predicted proteins | sample LakWasMet21_HOW5_2_FD_183867 | JGI IMG/M metagenome (GOLD analysis project Ga0207968, IMG submission 183867) | Freshwater sediment methanotrophic microbial communities from Lake Washington under simulated oxygen tension - Sediment Metagenome... | ecosystem: Environmental > Aquatic > Freshwater >...
TGTTGATAGACAGGTAATGGTGACCTGACCATCCGTAATCTGGATATTTGCCACCAGCTTCCACATCTGACAAATTTTTCACTATTGGTGGCGTAAAATCTGGAATTTTTCATTAATTGTGTCAACAGTGGGAATGGCGTGTGACACAATTAATGAAATAATTATTTAAAATCAATGGATCATTTTTCAATAATAGTGTCACCCGACAATTGTATTCATGTTGTCTTGCAGCCGTTCCGCGCTCGTCCTCGTCCGCTCGCGCTCCCTCGTTCCTCGCTTGTCACTCAGGAAAGAGGCGTTCAGCAACTTCTATTGCTTCATCCAGGGTGTCAAAAACCCCGTAATTGGTAGGGCGGTCCCATGCTCCGCCATCGAGGCGGCGCACGTTGTATCGCGTTTCGGTTGAGGAACATTCGTCCGTAAGGATGAAAGGAATACGCCACCAGGTAACTATTTCTTTCTGGCTGCGTTCTTCGTTCGGAGTGCAAAAGAAATCGGGCGGCAAATCTGGGTTAATTGCGATTTTAGTTTTTATCATGTGAATCGTTATTGTCGTGTTAACTGTAGCGGAAACGCTGTAGGCCGCGCCGTTCGCGGCTGGCCGATCTTTTCGTAATATACATATACCAAGGGGCCGCTATGATGCTTTGTTTTTGCGCTGGTATCGTTCCATGCGTTCCCGCCATCCGAAGAAGATACCGCCATCGTTCTCGTGGATGGATTTGTCTCCTATCAGTTTTAAGGCGCTTTCGCCTGTTTCGACGTTAGGATAAATTGCGACGAATTAACGACAGGGTTATCCACAGATTTTGTGGATAGATTTGCCGAACGCTTTTCTTTTCCTGCTCATTATGGGGTTAATTAACCCCAACCTGGGGCTGGCACGCGACAATATGTCACATTATTAACATAAGAGTACTCTGATATGCTATTAAACATTGCTTATGCTCATAGCAATACTTTCTCTCTCAAATCCGGCTTCGCGCCGGATTTTTTTGTTTGGAGTTTTTTATGCCCGCATTTCCAAGACCAAATTTGCGTCCTGCTGCCCCCTGCTTATGGCAGCAGGACGCCTCAATGTAAATGTTCCGAAGAGTAATAGCGGTCTCATAAATCACTGGGACATTCCAGCAGGTCGTTGGTCGTCGTCCCGTCAATCTGTAAGCCGTTGCGGCCATTCAACGAAGTGACGTTCAGCGTGCTTGCGCTTGTATCGGCGCCGAACACCACATAGGTTTTACCAGCACGCCCATTGGACGAACTGGTTGAGGCCATCGCTGCGCCCACCGCGATGTCCGCGATGCCGTCATCGTTGAAGTCGCCGATGCCGGTAACGGCGTAACCGAAGCGGTTGGTTGTACTGCCGTCGGTCAGGCGGAAACCGTTGCTGCCGTCGAGCGCAGCGAGGCTGACGGAAGCTGAAAATCCACTGTTTGAACCGAACACGACATAGGCCGCATTGCCGTGCCAGGAGCCGATCAGCAAATCGCCGACACCGTCGCCGTTAAAGTCGCCGGCACCTGTCACAATAAAAGACGATACGTTGCTGCCGGCGCCGGTCATGGCGAAGCCAGTGTTGCCGTCCAGGTGGCGGACATCCAGATCCGCCGGAAGGCCTTTCTTGTTGCCGAAGATCACGTAACCCACGCCGAAATTGGCCGCGCCGTTGCCGACAACCATGTCATTCAGGCCGTCGCCATTCACGTCGCCGGCATTCGCGACGCTAAAGCCCAACTGGCTACCGGGAATGCCGCTGATGCGGAAGCCGTTGCTGCCGCTGAGACTGCAGACCGGAACGGCGTCCAGGCTCAATCCGACTGTGCCGAGCAATACATAGGCGGCGCTTTCGCCGGGGACGCCGACGATCACATCTGTCACGCCGTCACCGTTGATGTCGCCGGCGTTTGCTATCGGTGATCCCAGTTGGCTGTAGTTGGTTATGCCGTCGCTGCCGGAGAGTGTCGATAGATTGGCTGGAAAAGTCGGGCCACTGGCGGAGCCATAGAGCAGATAAGCGGCACTTGGCAGGGAGGCATTGTGGGGGGCTCCGACGATCAAGTCGCCAATGCCGTCTGCATTGAAGTCGCTCGCATGACTGACCGAATAACCGCGAAAGTCGTTAGCTATGATGCCGTCAGCACGCACATTGGAGTTGCCGTCCAGCCCAGTGTGTAGAGGAAAGGATGCCTGAACGGATACTGCAGCCAAGGCCGCAAGCAGAAACCCAATTCCCTGGCCGGCTACTGCCGAAATTTTGGAGCGGTAGTGCAGCATTTTACTTGCGTTTGTGATGAAAGGGAAAAATTGGCATTGGTGCCGATTTGTTCCCAATATCTAAACAAACGAAGATTAAATGCGCCTGAAAATAACCGCTAGTTATGATTTTTTCTTGCATACGTCATCAAACTTGCCGTTTTGGTACGTACGAGCTACGGGAGCGGGATTTGGAGCCGATTGAGTACGGCGTGATGTTCCAGATGTAACCAAATCAGAGATGTTACTCATTTACGAAGGAATCCTTACGGTCCTCCAGGATGTCTTCGACTCCCGGTAGCCGTCGGACAAGGACAGCAGCCGCTTTTCGCCTTGTTCGTTGACGCCGATCAGCACCAATAGACGCAGCCGGTCGTCCTCGCCGCGTAGGGTCGAGTAACTGCCGTCTGCCCACACATACACATAACGCTCCTGAGCTAAATCTCTCCGATTCCAGGCTTGGTAATCTTCGGCCCACTGCGCTTTCAAGCGGCTGCCCCACGGCCGGCGATAAGCCTTTAGCCTCATCGCCGGCCGTGGGGCAGCCGCTTGCATTGTCACCCGCGGAGATGCCGCGCAAATACAACCACGGCAGAGCTGCTTCCACGCGCTTAGCCTTGCGCACATAGGGTGGCACCAGTGACGAGTTGAATTTAATACCGCCACCAAAGGCAAGATATCCCGATTGTCCTCTATTGCCCTGCCTGCTCTGCGCTTGACAAAGACACTGAAGACCCTATAATTCATCCAGAACATTATAAGATCGTAATATTCTAGAATCTTTATTCTGCGGCAATTTGCATTCAAGCTCTGCGCAACAAGTCTACATTGAGCTTATTTGACCAAAATAGGTACTCCACGGAACCAGTAAAAAATAAATAAGATCAATTTAACTGTTAGCGTCTTAATGACAATAAAAGAAATCAGCCTTTCCATTTCATCTTAAACTGTATTACCTGGGAAATGTCGCCTAGGGGAGACTGCTGATAAAGCCTTAATCCCCTTAATGATATAACTCAAAAAATTAAATTTCTTTGTAATCAACTCGAGGTAAAAATTCATGACTCGCAAGAAAGCAACCTTTGTTCTCGCTGCTTCTTTGTTTATGCCTTTTCAGCAATCAGCGCATAGTGCGACGGCAACTACGACTTTAGCAGTAACAGCGCAGGTTCTAAGCACTTGTGTTGTGGTTGCGGCCCCTCTTGCCTTCGGTGTTTATGATCCGGCCGCTAATAGCGACAGCACATCTATCATTACGGTGACCTGCACTAACGGTCTACCTTATCAAGTTGGATTGGATGGAGGGCAAAGCGGTCCAGCTGCAACTGAGGCACGTAACATGACAGGATTAGTCTCTGGCGACTCTCTCCCGTATGCTCTTTATCGCGATTCGGCACGCTCATTGAACTGGGGTAATACGCCAGGGACAGATACTGTTGCTGCCACAGCTGCCCTTGTACCAAGTTTGCATACCGTTTATGGCAGAATTCCAAGTGGTCATTATGTATCGGCTGATAATTACAGCGATACCGTTAACGTCACCGTAACCTATTAATATTCATTGCAATTCCCAATCAAACCAGCCGTTCAGTCATGTATAGACTTTGTCTTTTTCTGGTGTTGTACACCTTCTTCTATCAGACCGCTACCGCTGGTTCTTTTGGCATTAACCCGGTCAAATTGACTTTTTCTGGCGAACGTACAACTGAAGTCATTTCGTTGCGTAACGATGGAGATCAAGCCACCGTCGTGCAAGTGGAACTGGTGGCATGGACGCAGGAAAATGGCCGGGATGTTTACACGCCGACGCAGGATTTATTGGCGACACCGCCGATCTTTACGGTCGCGACGGGGAACTCGCAAATTATCCGTGTCGGGCTTCGTCATCCAGCCAATCCCCAACGCGAGCTGGCTTATCGGATGTTTTTACAGGAAGTGCCACCACCGAAAAAGACAGCGGCAATGGGCCTGCAAGTCGCCTTACGTATCAGCGTGCCAGTTTTTATAGAGCCACAGCAGAAAGCAGCGCCTGTTTTGCGTTGGCAGGCTAAACGCGTTGACGCGCACACGCTCAAAATCGAGGCGAGCAATACCGGCAACATTCACGATCACCTGTCCGCGCTTAAAATTTATCGAACCGGCGGCAGCGAGCCGCTGGCGTCACAGCAGCAGCTGTTTGCTTATTTACTGCCGGGACAAACGCACGCCTGGTCGCTCAACACCAATGCGATGCCAAATCCCGGCGAGTCCTTGCGAATCGTCGCCAAGACCGAAGCTGGCGAAATCCAGGCTGAGGTGGTCTTGGAAACCCCATAAATTTGCCTTAATGAAGCGATTATTTTTTTTTGGCTGCTGTTTCAAATAAAAACAACCGCCGCTGAAATCCTTGTCACGCCTCCAGTTTCCGACCGCAGCCCTGACTTACAAGAGCTGTTGTTGGAAATTCACCTTAATCAGCAAAATCTGCACGAAACCGCGGTGCTGCTTAAAAAGAATGGCGTTTTGCTGGCCAACGGCGATGACATGCGGCGATGGCGCTTTTCTTTGCCCGCAAAAGCCGCGCTCACTTTTCAAGGGCATGACTATTACGATTTGCAGTCGCTTGCCGGTGTTTCGTATCAGATCGACAAAGCCACGCAGGCTTTACTGATCAACGCTAAAGCCGATGCATTATCTGCTACCCAGATTAACGATTCCAGCTTAGGCTACTCCACGCCCGATCCTTCTGCGCCTGGCGGCTTTATCAATTACGACGTTTATGCCAGTTCCTCCGAGCAACAGTCCATTCGACTCGATAGCATGATGGAGTTAAGCGTGTTCAACAAATGGGGGGTGGGCGTCAATAATGTATTAGGTCAGGATCTTGGCGCCAACCCGCGCCTAATACGCCTGGATACGACCTGGACCCTTGATAGACCCGATCAGCTCAGCAGTATCCGCTTGGGCGACGCGATCAACAGAGCCGGTGCTTGGGGCCGGGCAGTGCGGTTCGGTGGCTTACAGTGGGCAAGCAATTTTAATACGCAGCCCGGATTCATTACCTTTCCACTGCCGAGCATTACCGGGGAGGCGGTTTTGCCTTCCAACGTTGAGGTTTTTGTCGATAACAACCGGCTACTGAATCAGCAAGTTGCGCCGGGGCCTTTTACGATCAACAACGTGCGCGGGATTACCGGACTACGCGAGATGCGATTGGTGGTGCGCGATCTATTGGGCCGCGAACAAATCATCAGTCAGCCTTATTATGCCAGCCCTCAATTATTAAAACCCAATTTACAAGAGTTTTCCTATGAGATTGGTTCGGTCCGTGAAAATTTTGGCATAGCAAGCAATGACTATGGGCGCTGGCTGGCCGTAGGCACGCACCGCCTTGGGTTTAATGACAGATTTACCGGCGAATGGCATACCGAACTGTTGCAGAATCAGCAAAATATCGGACTGGGAGGAGTTTTTTTGTTGCCGACTCTCGGGGTTTTCGATGCGGCGATAGCAGGCAGTCACAGCGAGAAAGGAGATGGCGCCTTGTTGGCGCTGGGTTTTCAACGGCAAACTTCCGAATTGAGTTTTGGCGGGCATGTGCAGTTTGCCAGCAGCGATTTTAGCCAGTTGGGATTGCTACCGGGTCGTCCAGCTCCAAAACTGTTAAGCTCTTTCCATCTGGGCTTTTCGACCCGAGGTTTTGGCAATTTCAATGTGGGTCATATCTTTCAGGAATACCGCGATCAGGAGAGTGTTAACCTGATCAACGCCAATTATAATTACACGTTTAGCGGTGGGCGATTTTTAAATATTTCCGCCTTCAAAAGCTTGAATAATGACAATAATGACGGTATTTCGCTGTCGTTCTCCCATTCTTTGGGCGAGAGGACCAGCGCCAATCTGATGGCGGGCCTGCAGAATGATTCTCCCAGTTCGCTGTTGCAAGTGCAACGTAACTTGCCGCTAGGTAGCGGCCTGGGTTATCGCGTATTGGCCGGTTACGATGGATCGGAACGTTTTGAATCGGGACTAGCCCTGCAAAATGATGTCGGAACTTATAACCTTGATGCTTCGCTTTATCAAGGCCGATACAATTTGCGAGGCAGCGCCAGTGGCGGCATCGCTCTCATGGGAGGGGATGCGTTTTTTTCTCGCCGCCTTAACAACAGTTTTGCCGTGGTGCAGGTTTCTGATTATCCCAATGTCCATGTGTACGCGGAAAATCAACTTGTGGCAACGACCAATGCAGAGGGTAATGCGCTAGTGCCTGCGTTAAGGTCTTATCAGGAAAATCATATTCGCATTGAACAAGCGGACTTGCCCTTGGATGCCCAAATCGATACATTGGAGATCAACGCCAAGCCTTATTTTCGCAGCGGCGCATTGCTGAAATTCCCGGTCAGGCGCTCACGGGGTGCAACCCTGAAAATCGTTCTGGACAACGGCAAGCCGCTACCGGCCGGCGCTATGGTGCAAATCACCGGCCAAAAGGAAGAATTTCCAGTTGCTTTGCAAGGTCAAGTCTATATAACAGGGCTTGGGCCGGACAACGAATTAAAGGTAGTGTGGCATGAGCAGAACTGTAAGATTCCTGTTGCTTCCCCTGAATCCAAAGATCCGCTGCCTGATCTTGGAACTTTTATTTGCCATGGAGTCTCGCCATGAAAACAACTTATGCTCGGACTATGGTCGAGTTTTCGAGCGTAGAAAGGCGTTTGTTATCGCCGAAACGACGGACGATGCCCTGGTCATTGCTGACGCTAATTCTGTCAATCACTGCAACGCCCGCGGTCGCATTAGGACTAAGCTGCAGCGCTTCCACTGCGGGAGTAGCTTTCGGTAATTATAATCCGATCAACATCTTGCCGGCTACCGCTGTTGGAAATGTTGGTGTTTTCTGCACGGTAGCTCTGGTCAGTGTAGCTGCTCAAATCAACATCAGCCTCAGCCCAGGCCTAAGCGGTTCGTTTTCTCCCCGTAATATGCTCAGTGGTGCCAACCAATTGCGTTATAACCTTTATACCAACGTCCTCAACACCACGGTTTGGGGCGATGGCACAAGCGGTACGGGTATCGTGTCGCACAACTTACTGATTGCGGTGCTTGGCACTGCCGTTAATAGCCCCGTCTATGGCAGTATCCCGGCTGGTCAATATGTGCCGGCAGGCAGCTACACGGATACAATCATGGTAACGGTGGAATATCATGAGGGATTATAAGCATCTCGCCCCGCGAATGACGCATTGTACGTCGTGCCTGGCGGTGGAAACGCTGCCGCCGGAGTCTGAAGGAAAAGCGTGACGAAGCGAAGTTCTTGGAAGGCAAGCGGATATTGCAGGCTTTCCATGAGCGAGAAGCGATCGGGGAGCTTGATGTGTTCTACCTTAACGAGAGCGGCTTTAGTTCGCGTTCTTGCGTACCTTACGCATGGCAGCACAAGAGCAAAAACCCTGCGCCTACCCGCCAATGTGCCAGGTCGAACAAACGTCATCGGTTTTCTGAGCCGGAACAATGAAGCTTATTTACACACTGTGGATGGCTCGGTCACCCATCAGGAGATCATGGAGGCGATGAACGGTTTCATCCGTTTGCGCAACCCTGAGAAGTTGACCATCGTGGTCATGGACAACGCCTCGGTGCATCGTAAAGCGGTGGAAGAGGCTAGCTGGAATGGTTGGGGCGGCGTGTCTGGGCCTGGTTTCTCCCCGCCTACTCGCCCGAACTGAACCCGATCGAGATATTATGGAAGAAAATCAAATACGAGTGGTTACCCTGGGCTGCCTACCATTGCTTTGAAACAATGCGATCTGCGTTGGGCGAAATATTCGAAAATTTAGGCGGCAAATACCGGGTTAATTTTGCATAGGTACTTATCAGCCTCTGCTCAGTGTGGAAAAGCGAAATAAGCAGAAGCGCATAGGCTGCCAAAATTGGCCATGCCAAAAATTGCTTGCCGTATAACGAATGATTTTCTGCCAAAGAAAAGGGCCAGCAACATAGCTAAAACAGTACCTGCTATCGCTGTGGCGCCAAATCTCAAAAGAACAGAAGCCGAGTAATAATCGAAATTTTTAAAAAATTCTAATGAGGACATATTTTTCTAACATGTACATTTGCTTTTATTAAAGTTCTAACGCTTTGTGTTTTTATCTGTTTGACTATAAGGCATTCGTCCTATCAAGCCTTTACCGCCAGAAGTCCTCAGCTTTGTACCTGATACTCATAGTCCGCCCCCTGCCTCCCAGCGACAAACTTATCACTTTGCTGCCGAAATACAGCCTAACTCCTTTGGTAAATCTAATCCGTTGTCTAAATCTAAAAGCCACAACCACCTCACGTCTTCAAACAAAAAAAGTCTAACGGCTAATTATATACTGATTAGCTTATGTTTTTCTTTGGACGCCCTATCTTTTCCTAATCCGAAGTAAATAACCTACAAAAGTTGTCTGGATTTAAGTCAGTTTAGCACTTGATTATATTCATAATAGCTTAGTTTGTTATTTTCTTTCTTCGGCAATTTATAAATTGAGTTTGCTCAGTAAATCAGCCATAGGTATGTGCAAGCCGAACGACTGAGTGGAGCTGAGCGCGCTGGGTTAAAAACCATTTGTTTCCAGGCATGCGCAACTGCCTTCATCAAACCTGCGAGGCAGCATTTACTGAGGATTTTTCGGACAGTTTGCAGCTTCCATAAAACGAACCCTTTTGACAGTCAAAAATGCTCTTCGCAAGTTTCTGTCCTAAAATTCTGGATTTTTCGGACAATGGTTTGCCTTCATAAAATCAAAGGCTTGCATGTCCGATAAATCTGTCCGAAAATGACCGCATGAAAATAGGCTATGCGCGTGTCTCGACCGATGACCAGAACCCCGACTTGCAGCTCGACGCTCTGAACAGGGCAGGGTGCCAAAAAATCTATGTCGATAAAGCCAGTGGCGCAAAGCGGCAACGTCCTGAACTCAACAAATGCCTTGCTGCCCTCGATGGCGATGATGTCCTGATCGTATGGAAGCTCGACCGGCTCGGGCGATCGCTGCATGATCTCATCGCCTTCCTGGACGATCTGAAAGAACGCAAGATTCAGTTTCAATCTCTAACCGAATCCATCGATACCGAAACCCCGACCGGTCGAGCGATGTGGCAAATGATCGGAATACTGGCGGAACTGGAACGCTCTCTCATTCAGGAGCGCACGAAGGCGGGCAGGGCGGCGGCACTGTCGCGGGGGGTGAAAATGGGTAGGAAACCCAAATTGACCCCGCAACAAATCAAACACGCTCGCAAGCTGATCGTGGAGGGGGAAAGCCCCGCGCATGTAGCAAAGCTGCTCAACGTGGCACGATCGACGCTTTATCTAAGTTTGCAGAAGTGATGCGGATTGGATCAAGCATCAAACAAAGAAAAAGCCTTGGCAAATTGTGCCAGAGGCACAAACAGGGTGCGCTCTTGCACATTCAGGTCCAAAAAGCCGTGATGACGATAGAAAGCGATAGCGGCGTCATCTTTGGCGTCTACAATGACGGCATAGGCGGCAATATCCGCGCGGATGGAACGATAAATGGCATTGATAAGCAGGGTGCTTCCCAGCCCTTGCCCCTGAAACTTTATATCGATCGCAAGCCTTCCGATCCTGACCGCCGGTACGGAAGGATAGCGGGGTAAGTTCTTTTTGAAACGATCCGGTAATTGCATGACGGAAATTTGCGCGGCGGACAGCGTATAAAAGCCAGCCACTTGATTGGAGGCATTGCAAACCGCGACATAGCAAGCGGTTATCCGGCGGCGAATATCCTGAGAAACTTGCCGTTCAAAATAATGGTCGAGCGGATCGCTCCCGCATGAAAAACCGGAGCGGTCATGCTGACCGAGAGGCTCGATCGTGAATGGAAGTTCACTCAAAAGACCCTACCAGTTTCTTATGGGCTTCCATCGCTCGTTCCATTGCCGGTGCTAAAGGTGCGGGGTTTATCAGCGCTTCGGCGAAACGGATTTGATCTTCCTGAGATAAGTTAATTACCTCGGTTTGTTCAATGGTTTGTATCGCGGCATCGCGGGCTGCCGATACGACAAAATCGGATAATGTCCGCCCCTGAAGCTCAGCAGCTCGCTTTATCAGGGCATGAATATCAGGCGTAATTCGTGCCTCCAGTCGAGCATTTTTGTTTGCGGTATCGTTTCTCATAAGAATAACCTCTCCTTCTATATTGCGGCAAATTGCCGTACATTGTCAAGAGTCTTAAAAGGGAGGATTTTTACATCGACCTGGTGTTCTATCACTTCAAATTGAAGTGTTTTTTGTTGATCGATCTGAAGCTTGGCAAACTGACCCATCAGGACGTCGGCCAGATGGACAGCTATGTGCGCATTTACGATCAACAGCAACGGGCCGCGGATGACAATCCCACGATTGGCCTGATCCTGTGCAGCCAGAAAAGCGAAGCGGTCGTGAAATATTCGGTGTTGACCGACAGCGAACAGCTGTTTGCGGCCAAATACCTGCCCTACCTGCCGACCGAAGCAGAACTGAAACGCGAACTGGAACTGGAAAGGCTTAAAGTGCAAGCGCAATTGCTGAGTAAAATGGATGAGACTGGGAATGTTTGACCAACTGACGACCCTTGGTGCATGGAGAGATAGAGGTTCAATGGTATAAAACAGACGCTAAGGGTCGTCAATATTTTCTGCAATCATTTTAGTAGCTCAACATTTGTTTACGGTAATCATTTCGTATTTATTGACATATATAATTTTTTGCTATAAGATAGTTACACGTTTTGGTAGCCAGTGTGAATTATCATGAAAACAACTCTGCATGTACAGCAACGTATGTCTCAACGTGGGATCAATCGCGAAATAGTAGAACTCGTCCTTAACTATGGGCGAATCGAACAAGATAAGTACATCCTCGGGCGTAAAGAAGCACAAACCCTCCTGTGTTCGTTTCAACGAATGGAAAGAGAATTAAAGAAAGTTCTTGATAAAGGCGGAGTTGTTGTCGTGGCAAAGGATGACGCATTAATCACTACCTATAACTGTGACCATGGCCATTATTGAGGGCATCATGAAAGAAAAAATTATTTATCAGATGCTGGAAAGCTTACGGGCGACCCCGTTAAATTTTACGGAATCTCTCGAATTGGCTATCCAGATTTTGGCCTGGGTTAAACTTTCCGACACCAACGCCATTCCCGAAGATTTAAAGCTAAACAAGATATTGTTAAATGATCTTCCTGCTCGCGCATTAGAGGCATTGCACAAGCTTGGGCAAGAAAACCATGAATTGATACGCCAAGCTTTCTCGGATGGCAAACGGTTAAATCGCTTTGAACCTGCTTCGCTTCGGCCGGCGCTTGATTTAGCTTTGCGCTTGAACGAGACGGGAATATTGCACGACCTGGATATTGTTGATGCGGTTGCAACTGTCGTATCCCAAGATAAGTTTGGTGGAGAATTTTCTTTACCTAGTGAACTAGCTGCGTTATTGGTCGAACTTTCAGAGGTTTGCCCTGGCGATTCCGCTTATACGCCTTGGGATTTCTGTGGTCAGTTAGCCGCACGGACCGCGGAGAAAGATGCTGCTGTTTATCTTGAGAGCCCGTCGCACTCGGCAATTCCAGCACTGATCAGCCTGCTTGCAGAAAAACCTTTTGAGGTTCATTACGCGGACCCTATCAGAAACCCTTCGGCAATCGATGGGGGCAAGCTGCGCCGCTTTGATGTGACGCTCTCTTCTCCGCCGTTCAATGTCCGTTACGATCATGATGTAGCTACGATGGATTGGTTTGGTCGTTTTCCTGAACGTACCCCATTGGGTTCGGTTCTCATGATACGGCATTTACTTTCCCAAACTAGCCGGCGTTTAGTGGTGGCGGCACCTAACAATATATTGTTCAGTGGAGGCGCTGAATTAGCGCTAAGGCAAGAGTTACTCAAAAAGGACCTCGTTAAAGCCGTTATCTCCATGCCTCCTGGCTTGTTCCAGAACACCAATATTCCATTTGCCATCTTAATTCTTGAACCAGCGGGTGGATGTAAACAGATCAAGTTCGTTAATGCTGCCGACTCGCCACGATTTTATGAATCCATTTCAAAAGCGAAATTACGGTTGGTGAATGTCGAAGCGCTCGTAAAATTGATTCTCGAGCCCGAAGTTTCGGAAGATTCAGCCATCGTTTCTACCCGTGAGGTACTGGCAAATGACGCTCAATTACAAGTCAGCCGCTATGTCCTCCCTGAAACCAAAAAACAGCTCCAAGCAAGGCTAGCCAATGCAGAAATTGTTGCCTTGGGCGATTTAATAAGTACTGTTCGCTCTATGCCTACAACAGCAAGTGAGGAAGATAGCATCGAGGCCTGGGAAATAGGGGCGGCCGATTTGCCGCCATTCGGCTATATCACCACGCCGGGCCGATTAGTTAAAGTTGAATCTCAAGTTGCCTCAAAGAATGAACACCAGTTCTTACGCCCGCATGACATTGTTCTTATCATCAAAGGCAGTGTCGGCAAGGTCGGCATTGTTCCTGCTAATGTGCCGCCTGCAGGTTCGGGTGGTTGGATAGCCGGACAGTCTGCCATCGTTTTGCGCACCGAGGAAAGAGCCCGTATTGATTCACGTGTACTCGCGTTACAACTGCGCTCGCCTTTAGGGCGAGAACTTCTCAGTGGGATTGTCTCCGGTGCGACAATTCAAATGATTCAGATAAAAGAATTAGCTAAACTGTCAGTATTTGTGCCCGATATTAATACGGCGCATCGTTCAATAGAAGCGCTTGAACGGGAGGCAGAATTACAACAACAAATTGATCGGTTGCGTAACGAGCAAGAGCGAGTTGCTGCTGATATATGGCCGCTAGCTTAAGAAATCCCTGTTCTAAACATCGCAAAGACTATAGAAAAGCCACCTGGAAACAATATGGCAAAGCCTAAAACTACCAAAGAAGAACCCTTAGAAAAGCAGCTTTGGAAAACCGCCGACAAGCTGCGCAAAAACATCGACGCCGCCGAATACAAGCATGTCGTTTTGGGGCTGATCTTCCTGAAATACATTTCCGATTCCTTCGAAGAACTCTTCGCCAAGCTACAAGCGGGGCAGGGCGACTATGCGGGGGCAGACCCCGAAGACAAGGACGAGTACAAAGCTGAAAACGTCTTCTTCGTGCCGTCGGAAGCGCGTTGGTCATTCTTACTTGCCAAAGCCAAACAGCCGGATATCGGCAAGTTTGTCGATGCCGCGATGGATGCCATCGAAAAAGAAAACCCGTCGCTCAAAGGCGTTTTACCCAAAGTCTATGCACGGCAAAACCTTGATCCTACCAATTTGGGCGGATTGATTGATCTGGTCGGCAATATTGCGCTGGGCGATGCCAAAGCCCGTAGCGCCGATGTCCTAGGGCATGTGTTCGAGTATTTCCTCGGTGAATTTGCGCTCGCCGAAGGCAAGCAGGGCGGGCAGTTCTACACGCCGCGCAGTATCGTTGAATTATTGGTGGAAATGCTCGAACCGTATAAAGGGCGCGTGCTCGATCCCTGCTGCGGATCGGGCGGCATGTTCGTGCAATCGGAACGCTTTGTCGAAGAGCATCAGGGTAAGATCGACGACATTTCGATTTACGGGCAGGAAAGCAATCAAACCACTTGGCGACTGGCAAAAATGAACCTCGCCATTCGCGGCATCGACAGCTCGCAGGTCAAATGGAACAACGAAGGCTCCTTCCTAAACGATGCCCATAAAGACTTGAAAGCCGATTTCATCATCGCCAATCCGCCGTTCAATGACAGCGATTGGAGCGGCGAGCTTTTGCGGGCTGACGGGCGCTGGCAATACGGCACACCGCCAACGGGCAATGCGAACTTCGCCTGGTTGCAGCATTTCATTTATCACCTCTCGCCGACCGGCAAGGCGGGGATTGTCTTGGCGAAAGGGGCGCTTACAAGCAAAACCAGTGGGGAAGGGGACATTCGCAAGGCGTTGGTTGCCGATGGCAATCTGATTGATTGCATCGTCAACCTGCCTGCCAAGCTGTTTTTGAATACCCAGATTCCGGCGGCGCTCTGGTTCATGAACCGTGCACGCATGAATGGCCACCCGCGCAAAAACGAAATTCTATTCATTGATGCCCGCAATCTTGGGCATCTGATTAACCGGCGCACCCGCGAACTTTCGCATGAGGACATTCAGAAAATCGCCGAAACCTACCACTCTTGGCGCACCGGCGAAGGCTCGTATGAGGATATTAAGGGTTTTTGCGCGTCCGCCCCTATCGAGCGCATCAAAGAACTGGATTACGTCCTGACCCCTGGGCGGTATGTCGGTTTACCCGATGAAGAAGATGATTTCGATTTCAAGGAACGCTTTGCCGCCCTGAAAGCCGAGTTTGAAGCGCAATTGCTGGAAGAAGCGACGCTGAACAAAGCCATTGCTGAAAATCTGGCGAAGGTAAAGCTATGAGTGGCATTCGTGATTGCAAACTTGGTGATGTAATTAAATTTGGAAACGGAAAAGCAAGACCATCAAGCGCAGGAGAAATTCCAATCTATGGTGGAAATGGAGTTCTTGGCTACAGTGCTGATGCAAATTACGACGGAGAAACTATCGTAATAGGGCGAGTAGGTGCGTATTGCGGCTCAACGTACTACGAAAATCGTCCAATTTGGGTATCAGATAACGCGCTGGCAGCAAAATCAAAAGACAAAAACAATGCAAAATATCTATATTTCTTTTTGAAGAATATGGATTTGAATCAGCACGCCCAAGGTTCAAGTCATCCTCTTGTAACACAAACCCTGCTGAATTCCATTGATGTTGAAATAGTAAATGATCCAATAGAACAAAAAGCCATCGCCGCAGTTCTGTCCAGTCTAGACGATAAAATCGACCTGCTGCACCGCCAGAACAAAACTCTCAAAGCCATGGCTGAAACACTGTTCCGCCAGTGGTTTATTGAGGAAGCACAAGAGAATTGGCAAGATACAACTCTCGAAAAACATACCGATGCATACAGGGGGCTAAGCTATAAAGGTAGCGGATTGTCTGATGTTGGTCTTGGTCTGCCAATGCATAACTTAAATTCAGTTTATGAAGGTGGTGGCTATAAAGAAGAAGGTATTAAGTATTACTCTGGCGAAGTTAAAGAACGTCATTTCGTAAAAGCTGGGGATATTATTATTGCAAATACCGAGCAGGGACATGACTTTAAGTTAATAGGATTTCCAGCGATTGTCCCTGCATATTTTGGTGATAGAGGACTTTTTAGCCAGCACATCTATCGACTTGTTTCAAAGCCAGATAGTTATCTCACCTCTGAGTATCTTTATTATCTTTTGATGACCCCTTTGGTTCGGGAACAAATTACCTCTGCCACGAATGGATCAACTGTAAATATGCTTGCAATTGACGGGCTACAACGACCTGAATTCAAATTGCCTCCTAAAGAAAAAGTCGTCGAATTTTCGGCAATGTCTAAAGCGTGGTGGAAAAAGAAAGAAGTAAACTACTCCCAAATCCGCACCCTTGAAAAACTCCGCGACACCTTGTTACCCAAGCTTATGAGCGGTGAAGTATGGGTAGCGGTATGACTAATACTCGTAGAAAGGTTGATCTATATATATTGTCACTTGGATTACTATTCGTATTCTTTGTAATCATGACAATTGAATTTCCTGTTAGCTATCTCGAAATAAGCAATTGGCGTTCATGGAAAGTTTTTTTGATAGAAAATCCAATTTCTATTATTTCAATTATCCTTATATGGTATTGTATTTTTGCATACAAAAGATTTGATTTTGACTTAAAAGGGGCGACAGATATACCTTTTGAAATCAAGAAAATTGAGAGTATTAGCTATGAACATCTGACATTTTTAGCTACCTATGTTGTGCCTCTGATAAGTTTTGATTTTGGCAGCGGTCGACAAATGATTGTTCTCTTTCTTCTATTGATTGTCATGGGGGTTATTTATATCAAAACAGACCTTTTTTATGCGAACCCGTCGCTAGCTCTGATTGGCTTTCACATCTATCGAGCTGATGGGAATTTCAAAAACGGCAACAAAGAAGGAATTATATTGATTTGCCGAGACAAGCTTAAAGAAAATCAGAAAGTTTCCTACATCAAACTGGATGAAAAAATTTACTTCGTAAAAGGAGCTACCGCATGACTGCTAACGAGTTAAAAGCCGCTTTGCAGGTTTTTTATGATAACTACAATGAGATTGGCATTTCGGTTTATGCGGTTTTACGAGACCAGAATAGTAGTCATCCTCAAAAGATTGATATTGCGTCAGATTCTTTACAAGAATTAAAGGCGCTCTTTATGCAGAGTCTGCGGGAAACTATTACTGATAAACAAGATCTTTCTGTTCTCAATCTCTCAACTGCTGATGAAAGAATTGACGCTGTTTATGTTTACGATCTTGAACTACCGGAAGAGCTCTTGTCTATGGAATCTGTGCTCGCTTCAGATGATTTGCCATTATTAAATTTATCAGATTCGAGCTTGTCAGGCATTAAGGCACTATTGATAGAAATTGGTAATAACATTGGTCAAATAGTCTTATATAAGACCATGGCTCCGGTCAATATATTTGGTAGAGCCAGTTTCTTCTTAAAAAAATCAAATCACCGATTAGAAAAAATTGATGATGAATTTCTTCGAGTTAGTGCCGGTTTCCAACTATTACGCATAAATGGTGAATTATTAGTCATTGATCTGAGCGCGGTTGAAAGAAGCTTTGGATTTCATGAAATCATTACTAGAGAAGCCGCTTTAGGAATCGCATCAATCGAAACTATGGAACTTGTTCAAAATCCCGATGTTCTGCGCGAACTGCTTGACGATATTAAGTATGCTAGACGTTTTACGAAAGTGGCTAAATCCTCCCCAGTAATAGCGGTGGGAGTTGATAACTCCAGTATTATCAATTTTTGCAAGACCTTCCCAAAATTGGCGGGGAAAATTAGATTCAATGACACAGAAGATAAAATTGTTTTAGATACAAAAGTTTCGAAGGATTTATTGATTAAACTGCTGATGGACGACTTTTTAACTTCCGAACTAACTCACTATCACTATGAAAGTGTGGCTAAAGATAGCGCTGAAGGGCAGTAACTATGACTAAACTGACCGAAAGCGCGGTTGAAGATTTCGCCATCAAGTTGTTCGAGCAGCTCGGCTATAACTATGTTTACGCCCCTGATATTGCCCCCGACGGCGAAAATCCAGAGCGTCGCCACTATGATGAAGTGATCCTGAAAGACCGCCTCTGGTCAGCCGTGCAGCGTTTCAATCCATCCGTTCCCCGCCATGCCTTGCAAGAAGCGGTAAAAGATGTTGAACGCATTCATTCGCCGGAATTGCTCGCCAACAACGAAACCTTTCACCGCATGATGACCGAAGGCGTGAAGGTCAGCTATCAAAAAGATGGTCAAGATCGCGGTGATCTGGTCTCGTTGATTGATTTTGCCAAGCCGGAAAATAACGAATTTGTCGTGGCTAACCAATTCACGGTGATCGAAAACAACCAAAACAAACGCCCCGATATTGTCCTGTTCGTCAATGGTCTGCCGCTGGTGGTGATCGAGCTTAAAAATCCCGCCGATGAAAACACCACGATTAAATCCGCCTACAAGCAGATAGATACCTATAAACATACGATTCCAAGCCTGTTTACCACGAATGCGATTCTGGTGGTTTCCGATGGCTTGGAAGCCAAGGCGGGGTCGTTGTCGGCAGGTTTTAGCCGCTTCATGACATGGAAATCCGTTGACGGCAAAACCGAAGCCTCGCCTCTGGTTAGCCAACTGGAAACCTTGATTAACGGGATGCTGGGCAAAACGACCTTGCTCGACTTGATCCGGCATTTCGTGGTGTTCGAAAAATCCAAGAAAGAAGACCCCAAGACAGGTGTTATCAGCATTAGCACCGTCAAAAAGCTGGCTGCGTATCATCAGTATTACGCCGTGAACGCGGCTATCGCCTCGACATTGCGGGCATCCAGCAGCGGCGGGGATCAAAAAGCCGGTGTCGTGTGGCACACCCAAGGCAGCGGCAAATCGCTTTCCATGGTGTTTTACACTGGCAAGATCGTGCTGGCATTGGATAACCCGACTGTGTTGGTCATTACCGACCGCAACGATCTCGACGATCAATTGTTTGATACCTTTGCCGCGACCGCGCAATTGCTCCGGCAAGAACCCAAACAGGCGGATGATCGGCAACAACTCAAAGAGCTGTTAAAAGTCGGTTCCGGCGGCGTGGTGTTTTCTACGATCCAGAAGTTTCAGCCGGATGAGGGTAATGTTTACGAACAGCTCTCTGATCGCCGGAATATCATCGTCGTGGTCGATGAAGCGCATCGCACTCAATACGGCTTTCAAGCTAAAACCGTTGACGAAAAAGACGATCAGGGCAACGTCATCGGTCAAAAGGTCGTCTATGGCTTTGCCAAATACCTGCGCGATGCCTTGCCTAATGCCACGTATCTAGGTTTTACCGGCACACCGATTGAAAAAACCGATGTGAATACTCCGGCGGTCTTTGGCAATTATGTCGATATCTACGACATAGCCCAAGCTGTCGAAGACGGTGCGACGGTGCGGATTTTCTACGAAAGCCGCTTGGCTAAAGTAGGCTTGAGCGATGAAGGCAAAAAACTCATTGCCGAACTCGATAAAGAACTGGATCAAGAAGAACTCACCGAAACCCAAAAAGCCAAAGCCAAATGGACGCAAGTCGAAGCCTTGGTTGGCAGTGAAAAACGCATTCAGAATATCGCCAAGGATATTGTTGCCCACTTCGAAGCGCGGCAAGAAGTTTTCTCCGGCAAGGGCATGATCGTTTGTATGTCCCGCCGCATTGCCGCCGATCTGTACGAGGAAATCATCAACCTCAAGCCAGAATGGCATTCGGATGATTTGAATAAAGGCGCGATTAAAGTCGTCATGACTTCCGCCTCATCAGACGGAGCAAAGATCGCCAAACACCACACCACCAAGCCGCAGCGCAAAGCCTTAGCCGAACGGATGAAGGATAGCGATGACGAATTAAAGCTCGTGATCGTGCGCGATATGTGGCTGACCGGATTTGATGCGCCGAGCATGCACACGCTCTATATAGACAAGCCGATGAAAGGGCATAACCTGATGCAAGCGATTGCGCGGGTCAATCGGGTTTATTTGGATAAGCCAGGGGGCTTAGTCGTCGATTATCTGGGCATTGCCGCCGACCTAAAAGAAGCGCTCTCCTTCTATTCAGATGCCGGCGGTCGGGGTGATCCGACTCTGGCGCAAGAACAAGCCGTCAATTTGATGCTGGAGAAAATCGAAGTGATCTCCGCGATGTATCACGGCTTTCCCTACGAGAATTATTTCGAAGCCGACACGGCGCAAAAATTATCCCTGATCCTCGCCGCCGAAGAGCATATCTTGGGGCTGGAGGATGGTAAAAAGCGCTATATCAATGAAGTGACGGCGCTATCCCAAGCCTTTGCGATTGCGATTCCGCATGAACAAGCGATGGATGCCAAGGATGAAGTCGCCTTCTTTCAGGCGGTTAAGGCACGCTTAGCCAAGTTTGATGGCACCGGTTCCGGCAGAACCAATGAGGAAATCGAAACCACGATCCGGCAGGTGATTGATAAAGCCCTCGTGTCCGAACAGGTGATTGATGTCTTTGATGCGGCGGGCATTAAAAAACCGGATATTTCGATCCTCTCCGATGAATTCTTGCTCGAATTGAAAGGGATGGAGCATAAGAATGTCGCGCTGGAAGTGCTGAAAAAACTGCTCAATGACGAGCTGAAAGTCCGTACGAAAAAGAATCTGGTGCAAAGCAAATCCCTGATGGAGATGCTAGAAACGGCGATTAAAAAGTACCACAACAAAATTCTGACCGCCGCCGAGGTCATGGATGAACTCATCAAAATCAGCAAGGAAATTGTCGCTTCCGACAACGAGGCGAAAAATATGGGTCTTACCGATTTCGAGTACGCCTTTTACACGGCGGTCGCCAGCAATGACAGCGCAAAAGAGCTGATGCAGCATGATCAGTTGCGGGAATTGGCGGTGGTGTTAACGCGGCGGGTCAGAGAAAATGCCTCGATCGACTGGACGATTAAAGAGAGCGTCAGAGCCAAGTTGAAGGTCATCGTGAAACGGACTTTGCGGCAATTTGGCTATCCGCCTGATATGCAATTGCTTGCTACGGAAACCGTGCTTAAACAGGCGGAAATGATAGCCAATGAATTGGCAGCTTAATAGGTAAGGGGGCTAAGACGAATGGAAAACATCAATGATATCGATGAAACGAAACTTCTTGGATACTTCGAGAGTATCAAGAGCGTGTTTTTGCTAAAACTGATCTTTATCGTTTCACATCTAAAAAAAGAGGAAGACGGAAAATTATTTATCGACGCAAGTAGACTAACCGATGCAATCAACTCTGTAATGCCGCTATTCTCCGATGACAGTTTCTACAAGGCTTTAAGCAAAGGCAATGAGGAACTGTATCTCAACTACCATGAAGATATGCTGACGTCCTTAATAACATCATCATGGAACGTGTTCGAACAGATTACAAAAGATTTAGTAAAGCCTGACTACGCAACACAAACAGACGAGCAAAGCGTCGCCTACCAAAATAAGAAATTTCAGTTTGATGCGCGAGAAAAGAAGGATATCGAGCTTTTTTATTATTTTCGAAATGCTATCCACCATTACAACGGTGCTTATTACGCCGCCAAAGACATCAATCACCGCTACAGGGGCATTGACTTTATTTCCAGAGGACATCATGGAGAAAAGATAGATATAAACACAGAACTCGCGTGGAAAATTGCTTGTGATTTAGAACAATACACAATGAAGGCTTGGCAGAACGTTAAAAACTTCAAACCAACAAAACCATTAGCCGTTATCCAATGAACCCATTGCATATGCTTCGTCGAAATACCCTTGATGTCGCGCTTTTGATCCTTTGCGCGGTATCCATTATTGTGATGCTAAAGGCGAGTACTGACCCATTCCTAGACTGGGCGAAGAATTCATGGATACAACCGATTCTTTCACCATTCCCAACAGGCAATCAAATTGCGTTTGACGTTTCAGTTGGTGTTCTCGTCAGCCTATTCGTCTACACCCTAGTAGTCAGGATTCCCGAACGCGCGAAGCGTCGACGTCTAAAGGCCAACCTACACAGGCAGTATTCCAACCTTAAGGAAGAGTGCATCGTTAACTTCCTATTTGCTTGCAAAAGCTCAGCCAATCTCGATCTTGTCAAACAGTTGAAGGATCAAGAGGCATTCAAGCGCTACTTCAAAGAGATGGTAACCCCTGATCAAGAACGGTGGCACGCAGTCCTTAATGGAATGGATGACCAAAGGGTTGCGGCCTTTGTTCAGGAGCTTTCTATTTTCCGGAGAGAATTGGAATTCACCCTCACGGCAATCGATATCGACGATCCGCAGGTGTTTGCCTTCCTTCGGGATCTAACCAGAGCACTACATAGAACTGGAGATTGGTCCAGCGGCTATGATGAAATCAAGCCGATGTCCCAGTTCTTGTGGTCGATGCATACAGGATGGGATTGGGTACACGGTTATACCGGAAAAGATGCCATCGCCGACATGATCGATGCAATATGACGGCTAATAATCAACCGAGATTAGACTTTTCAATACGATGTGTCCAATCAGTGAACACCCATTTTTCCACGAAAACTGCTGCTTACACTTCAATAATTCACCTTGAACGTCGGGCTGTCTTCCGGCCGGGTCTTGCGGTGATCGTAGATCCGGGTCGTCGCAATGTTCGCGTGGCCGAGCCACTCTTGCACCTTGGCGATGTCGGCCTGATGATCGAGCGCATTGGTCGCCGCGGTGGCCCTAAGCGAATGGGCACCTATCGTAAAGCCCAGCTCGGTCGAATAAGCGCGCACGAGCTTATAGATGCCGTCGGGGGTGATGGCTTTACTCCCTCCGGTTTTCGTGTTGTTGCTGACCGGCCGGAAGAGGGCGCCGGACTCGTCGCTGCCGTGCCCGGCCAACTCCAGGTAGTCATGAATCAGCCCGCCGGCGGCCGGATGCAGCGGCACATAGCGCGTCTTGCCGCCTTTGCCGGCCACTTTCAGGTGCGGCACGCCGCGCCGTTCCTGTTTGAAGTCTTTCACCTTCAACTTGCACAACTCCTCGCGCCGCAGCGCGTGATAGAGCAGGGTGGCCAGAATTGCCTTATCGCGCAGGCTGCGCAGCGTCGCCCCTGACGGCGCATCGAGCAATTTCCGCGCCTGGTGATCGCCCAAGGCCGGGGTCCGGCCTTCGGCACTATCCTGCTTCGGGCGCTTGACGCCCTTGACCGGATTATGGGTCACCGCGTTTTTCTCGCACAGATAATCGAAGAGTGAGGCCAACGCCGAAAGCCGGTGGCGGATCGTGCTGCCGCCGCGCTCGCGCCGCACCAGGTCGTCACGCCAGGCGATCACATGCGCCCGGGTTACCGTCCGAAATTCGTCCGGCTTTACGATGCCAGTGAACACCATGAAATCCTGGATTGCGTTTTCGTACGCGCGCCGCGTCGCCTTATTGGTTAAGTTGGCGAACCATTCGACTTCCGGCGGCACCTCACGCAGGCGATGAAAGTCCTCGGCGGTCAGCAGCCGGGTTTGGGAGGGGATCGTTTGAATGTCGGTCATGTTTTCACCTCGCGCAAAGCGGAGATTGAGGGGGGGTCATGGCAACATCCGTGTCAGCGTGATGAAGTCGCGCACGGACACAATCTTGGTGCCTTCGTAACGAGCCAGCGCGAGCAGGTGCGGCTTATCGCCGGTGACCAGGTAATCCGCTGCACCGCCCAGCGCGAGGGACAGCAAATAATTGTCATCAGGATCCGGCGATACCTCCACCGGCGGCAGGTTCTCAATCAAAACGGCAAGCTCGCGCAAATTATTGATCAGACGCCCGGCCAATGACGGCTTGAGGCGCGCGCTGATTTTGGGATAGCGGGTCA
>Ga0207968_100232_pt1 | contig 23116 bp, 14 predicted proteins | sample LakWasMet21_HOW5_2_FD_183867 | JGI IMG/M metagenome (GOLD analysis project Ga0207968, IMG submission 183867) | Freshwater sediment methanotrophic microbial communities from Lake Washington under simulated oxygen tension - Sediment Metagenome... | ecosystem: Environmental > Aquatic > Freshwater >...
GTACCTTTGATTTCAGGTTGTAATGCAGCGCGGAACGCTAAATGACCGCCGATGCAGAAACCCATTGCGCCAATATTGCCGTTATACCAAGCTTGTTCTTTCACAAACGCAATCATCGCCGCGTTGTCAGTGTCGTAGCCTTCTACATCTTTTGCAGATTTATCGGCATTGCCTTTATCACGGCCTGCATCGTCATAGCCCAATACAGTGCCAATTGGGTTAAGCTCGTGAAACACTTCCGGTACTAATACTGCGTAGCCATGGCTAGCAATGATTTTAGCGGCACGCTCAATCGGGCCAGTTTGCTGAAAAATCTCTGAATAGAATAAAACAGTAGGATACTTTCCATCGCCTGTTGGGCGATGTATATATGTGCGCATGACCCCAGTTGGTGTGTTTAGGTCAGCAATGTTACTTTGAATGTTCATGATAGCTCTCTGAATAGACTTTTCAAATAAAAAACTCGAGATATTGTACAACGCCACACGTGTTTTTTGTGGGATATGTGCGCCTTATTCGCAGGAAAATCAGGCGCTTTCTGCGGTAAGTGACCACCCAAATAAAAAATCAGATTTAGCGGAGGGCGCATGGAATAAGTGCGTGAGGCGGATAAGTTATGGGCGCATCAACTTAGCTAATATACGCTATGCATTGAGCTAGTGCGTAGCGTGCAACGAGGCAACTTTTCTGCGTGGCGGCTTATTGTACGTTTCCCTAAATTAAGGTTTGCTAAGAGCACTACTATTTCCGTAAAATGTTGTTTTAAATCTATTTGTATAAACAAATCACGCTTGTTCATACAATGTCAGGTTAATTCCTATCTGCTAGGTCAGACGTATCTAGGTAAGACATATATGGTTTCCTGATTTAATCACATGGCAATTTCTATGCAACTTACAATAAATGGAAAAGCGCGCAGTTTTGAACTTGCGCAGATGAATACCGCACAGCTGGTAGAGCAGCTTGAATTAGTAGGAAAACGTTTGGCAATAGAACTCAATGGTGAAATTGTGCCACGTAGCCAGTTTGAACATACCAAGCTGTCAGATGGCGACAAATTAGAGATAGTTGGCGCAGTCGGCGGCGGCTAGTCGGTACGTTGACTACTCGTACATTGAATAGACTACACGATTGTAAAATCGCGATTAATGAATGATGAAGGATAATAAGTTGTCAGATTTATTGAAAATAGCAAATAAGACCTATCAATCACGCTTGTTGGTGGGCACCGGTAAATATAAAGACTTTGCAGAAACCCGTGCAGCCATTGATGCCAGCGGTGCCGAAATTATTACGGTGGCGATTCGCCGTACCAATATTGGTCAAACCGCAGGTGAGCCCTCACTTCTGGACTTTTTGCCGCCTGAAGAGTTTACTTATTTGCCGAATACCGCGGGCTGTTATTCTGCGGATGAAGCCGTGCGTACATTACGTCTGGCACGTGAATTGCTGGATGGCCATCAATTAGTGAAGTTAGAAGTACTAGGTGACCCTAACACTTTATACCCAAATATGACGGAAACGCTGGCCGCTGCCAAAACCTTGGTCAAAGATGGCTTTGAGGTGATGGTATATTGCTCGGATGACCCAATTATCGCCAAACAGCTGGAAGAAATTGGCTGTTGCGCTGTGATGCCATTAGCTTCTTTAATTGGCTCTGGCATGGGCATCTTAAACCCGTGGAATCTGCAAATCATCATTGAAAATGCAAAAATTCCGGTATTAGTGGATGCTGGTGTCGGTACGGCTTCGGATGCGGCTATCGCAATGGAGCTGGGCTGTCAGGGTGTGTTGATGAATACTGCGATTGCTGCGGCTAAAGACCCGGTACTAATGGCTAGCGCCATGAAGAAAGCAGTTGAGGCTGGCCGTGAAGCCTATTTGGCCGGACGTATGCCTAAAAAGCTATATTCAGCCAGTCCTAGCTCACCAACCACAGGCTTAATTTCGAAATAAGCCATATAGGCTTATTTCTGGCGCGCCAGTGTGTTTAGTGCAATAGAAAGTGCCAGTTTGCATGTTATTGCAGCACGGTGCGCGCAGATTAAAGCCTGTAGGTTAGCGATGAATTTTATTACTTTTGCACGGTCGGTTAGGTATTGAATACGAGATGAGTAGCGCCAAACATTATGAATGCACGGTAAAAGTAGAAGTCACCTTTATCGCTGAGCAATCCGATATTGAAAATAATCAATATGCGTTTGCATACCATGTGACCATTATTAATACCGGTAATGTTGCAGCGCAACTCATCAGCCGCCATTGGGTGGTGACTGAGGCCAACGGTGAGCGTAAAGAGATTCGAGGCCTAGGCGTTGTAGGCGCGCAGCCGTTGTTAAAACCTGCCGAGCAGTATGAATATAGCAGCGGCACCTTGATTAACACGCCGATGGGCGAGATGCATGGTGCCTACCAAATGGTAGCGGAAGACGGTACACAATTTGATGCAGTGATTGCGCCTTTTGCGCTGGCGATGCCTAGGATCTTGCATTAAGGAATCCTGTACTAAACAACGGCTGAGCCACCCTCCTTTCCGTATTAAATATTCCACACTAGACTTGTGATAAAAATGAAAAAAATTGCACAGAATACTTTGCTTATAGTGCTTACTTTGCTTGCCACAGCATGTGCAAACAATGCTAGCAAGCCGGTGACCGCCCCTGCCCCGCCGCAGGCAAAATGCGACTGCGCGACTGGCGCACCGGTACAAGTGCCCGCAGGCAGCAAGCCTGCTGAGGCCACGGCTGAACAGCAAAAGCAAATGGCGAAATTGCCGGATTACAGTTTGCTGCAAACCGCAGACTGGAACGATATAGATGGCTTGCAACTAGATAACCTGAGTTTGGCTTGGCCGGCATGGATGCAAAGCTGCTCTACCCTGGTGAATAAACCGATGTGGAAAAACGCCTGCAGCGCCGCGCAAAAACTCAACGCTGACACCGCAAATAAACCGCAAACACAGGCGGTGCTGAGCTATTTTCAGGAATATTTTTCAGTGTACAAAGCGAGCAATCTGGATGGTTCAGAGCAAGGCTTGATTACTGGTTATTATGAACCTATGCTGAAAGGTAGCCGTACCAAGTCTGCCAAATACCCTAATCCGTTGTATGGCACACCAGATGACTTGATTACGGTAGAGCTGGATAGTTTGTTCCCGGAGTTGAAATACAAGCGCGTGCGTGGCCGTTTAGTCGGTAATAAACTGGTGCCTTATTACAATCGTGCCGAGATTGAAACGGACACTTCGCCAGTAAAGGGGCGCGAGTTTGTGTATATCGATGACATTATTGATGTGTTCTTTTTGCAGATTCAGGGTTCAGGCTTGGTGCAGCTAGATACTGGCGAGCAGATACACGTAGGTTACGCGGATCAGAACGGGCATACCTATAATTCGATTGGCCGTTTGTTGATAGAGCGTGGCGAGCTGACCTTAGCACAGGCCTCTATGCAGGGTATTAAGAACTGGGCGCGCAATAATTTAGATAAGTTGCGCGATTTATTGAATCAGAACCCTAGCTATGTGTTCTTTAGGGAGCTGCCAGCAGGTTTGCCTGGGCCTCTGGGTGCGTTGGGTGTACCGATTTTGGCTGAGCGTAGTGTGGCGGTTGACCCTAAGTTTGTACCATTAGGTGCGCCGGTGTTTTTATCTACCACAGAGCCTAATACCAGCAAGCCGTTAAAGCGTTTGATGATGGCTCAGGATACGGGCGGGGCGATTAAAGGCGGCGTACGTGCAGACTTTTTCTGGGGAGCTGGTGCCAACGCAGGTGCTAAAGCCGGTGCCATGAAGCAGACCGGTAAGATTTGGGTGTTTTTACCTAAAGGCTTTGTGATTAAAGCTCAATAATATAGAGGCCGGTGTCTTAAGCGGGCTTAGGCGCGTGGGCTAAGGTTACTAAGACAAAAGTTACTTGTATCTAGATGATACAGACAAATAAAAAGGGTGCCATTAGCACCCTTTTTATTTATACGTAAGATATTACTTGTTCATTACGTACATTGTAACTTCAAAACCGAAACGCATTTCAGTAGCAGCTGGTGTTGTCCACATAGTAATTCTCCTTTTATATAAATTCGTCCCGCATTTGCTTAAATACAATTGCATTACGTGATAGAGATATTACGGCTAGCCTGACTTTGTAGCATGACCTTGTTCATTAAAGCAGGCTAGTGAAAATCATTAGAAGCGACTTTGTTTGTCCGCCCGGCTTTACTTTCTAAATTTCTGTTTTAATTTTTTAATGCCTTTGCGCCCAAACTTTCTCTTGAATGCAACTTTAAAGTCATACAAATAGAACGAGAGTTTGATCTGCAGGGTAAGTTTTCTGCCGATATTGGCGAGGTACAAGCCCATAAAGCGTTCACGCCCGGCCCAATGCAGCTTGTTGCAGACCCTGGCTAAGTCTGAAATGCGATACTTCATTGCAGTTGGGTGTGTATAAAAATGCGCGCGTGCAGTATCAATCAATGAGAATGCCAATTGGCGGTTGTCTTGTAGCTGTACCAATACATTGCCACCGGATAAATCCCTAAAGAAGGTACCGGTTTGATGCATGCGGTGCAGGTATTGTGCTAGCTGCGTATAAGCGTCTTCTGCACGGATTGCATAGTCCTTGCCGGCAAAAGGAAACTCTTTATTGCCTTTGGCAAAATGTACGAACATCTCTCCTACCGAACAATCGGCTTTCACGTAGTCGCAGATATAGAAATTCTGCTTGAGAGTTTTATCGCCGCTCTGCTCAAAAAAAGCCACCGGGTGTGCGGTGCTGATGCCACGCCTTAACAATTCAACAGCGCCATTCCAGCTACGTTTGGCTTTGCTCGGCTTGAATCTATCCAAAAATGCCTTGTGCGGATACATTTTAACCGGCTGTTTAACGGTGACTTGTGCATTAGGGGCACGTGGGTCAGTGAGTGCCCAAATCGCATTGCGCGCATGGCGTAGTGCGCTTGATTTCTGCGGGCTCACCAGTGTGTCCGGGTGTAAGCGCTCGCCTATCAGCAAGGCCTCCTCGGCACTACGTGCCAATATCATGCCAAACCAATGACCTTGGCGGAATGGGAAATATTGCAGCGCTGCAATATGCGCATGGATGGCTAAGTCTTGCGCAAGGCCACAGCTGTCTTTGATGTTAACCGTGTGGTTTTTGGGCCAGCGGATATAGATTGGCGACTCGCAAACAAGGTGGGTTGGTGCAGTTAATAGGTGGCCGTCACGGTGGATGATTTCACCGGTGCTGATATCAGCGTTTTCATATATGTCATGCAGTAAAGCCACTTTGCCATTGATGGTCCATAGCGCGTGGATGTTGTGTTCATTGGTCTGAAAGTGGTGAATCTCCAGCCCATTGGCACTGGAGATTGCTTTGATATATTCCGCGCCTTGAATCATGGCGGCCACGGTCTTGATGGCGTGAAAGCTGGCATGGCGCCAGAAGTTCTCAAGCTTGCCATCTACGCTGGCATAGTGGGTAACGCGCTCCAGTGCCGGGTATTCTGCATCCAACAGGCCATCGTCAATTAGGCCTTCGCGGTGGCAGATAAAAGCCCCCCAGAACGCTTGGTCTAGCGCACCAGAGGCGGCATTCAATATCATGTAGCGTGCTGCATAGTCAGCTTGCTTCTGTTCGCCATCCGGTAGTAAGCGTTGGATGCGATAAATTGCCCAAAATGCCACAGGTGAAATAAAGCGTTTAATGCCGAAGTCAGTGCCGATTTTTCTGAGCAGACGCGCTTTTTTGACCAAGTTGTATTTAAAGATAGTGGCCCAGCGATATTTCAAGATGCGGTGGTCAAAGCGCTCCGGCTCAGAAACGCGCTCTGAAAATAGATTGTTGCTGTGTACATCGGGCAATTGTTGCTTGGCTTTAAGCTGGCTTAAGATGCCGATGTTGTAGATAGGCTCGAAATCAGTGACGTTAGGGCCCGCGAGTTCAATATTGTGCTGTTTGATGCTGGTATAAGCAATGTTCCATGCTGCGCTAAAGCCATCAGGCGTATAGCCGGTCCAGCGTTTTCTGTTGATGGTGTTGCCGATTTCTATGCGTGTGATGTGGATGCCAAAGCGACTGATTACGTTATCGAGGAAAGTTTGCCATGTTGCCTGCTCCGTTTTACTTTCCATGTTTTTGGCATTGCGGAATGGCTGTATCAAGTGCAACGTGACATGAAATCCATCGCTAATTAAGCGCTGCAGGAAGCGTGCGTTAAAACTTTCCAAATCACCGTAAGTAAAGTCTAACCGTACTTGTTTAATACCTAATGCCAGTAGTTCGGAGATAACATAGTCATCCATGGCAGAGTCGGCTGCAGACGCAACACAAACCCCGATAAAGTTTGCTGGTACCGGATGCTGGCTGGGCGGTAGGTGCGCCTGTTTGATGCGCATTTTTCCGCTGAAAATGTAGGCCAGACCTTTTCTGATAATAGACCAGGTCAGCATGCTACGTTGTTTAGTTAAATTGTTCATTAATGTTTAGGGTAAATGGTAACGCTGTTCGTTGTATAGTAGGTCTGGCAGCAGTACATTGGCCAAAGCGCGCTGCTCGAGTTCCTTGGCATTTGCCGGTGGCGCTACTTCAGTCATGCGCTTGGTTTTGGTGTCATATGTGCCGTGCGCTGGCACCTTGCCGGAACGCAATACCACCACTTGTTTACCCTGTGGGCCCTCTTCCATCCAGCCATAATTGTCGTTGTATTGCATCATGGCGCGTCCTGGGCTGTCCGCAGCCAGGCTAGATAAATCACGCCCAGTCATCGGGTGCGCACCTTGCACACCCATCAGTGACAGCATGGTAACCGGTAAATCTAGCTGGCTTGCCAGCCCGGTATAGCGTTGCGGCTTGATGTCTGCACCTAAAATAAGCGCAGGGATATGGAAGTGCGTAATCGGCACCAAGGCTTCACCACGCACGCGGATGTCGTGGTCTGCCACCACCAAGAATACCGTATCTTTCCAATAAGGGCTTTGCTGCGCCTTTTTGAAAAACTCGCCGATGGCGTAGTCTGCGTATTTCACCGCATTGTTGTCCGTGGCTTTCGGTTGTTCATACAGCTCAATGCGGCCATCAGGAAACTCGAACGGCGCATGGTTAGAGGATGAGAACGCTAGCGTGAAAAATGGCTTGCCAGCATTGTGGTGCGCCATAAGCTGCTCGTGCGTTTTGTTCAGCAAGTCTTCGTCTGAAACGCCCCAGCTGCCTGAGAACACTGGGTTTTTATAATCCTTTTGGTCCACAATATGGTTAAAGCCATTGCCTAAGAAAAAGCTGCGCATATTGTCAAAATGTGACTCACCGCCATAAATAAACTCGGTGTTGTAGCCTTGCTTTTCTAATAATGCGGCAATGCTGAAAAAGTTTTTCTGTGATTTTGACAGCTTGACCGTGCTATCCGCCGGTGTTGGCTGGAAGCCAGTAACCACGGCCTCAATACCACGTACGGAACGGGTACCGGTTGCGTAGAGCTGTTCAAACCAGATGCCTTGTTCTTTTAGTTTCTCTAAGTTGGGTGTGACCGGAACACCGCCTAAAGACTCTACAAACGTAGCGCCCAAGCTTTCCTGCAGAATAATCACTAGGTTCAGCGGCTTGTCACGCTTGTGGCTAGGGTGCAGCGTGGTCAGGGTCGGAATGTCCGTATCTTTAGCACCGGTAATGCTGAATATCTCTTCACGCGGCATTTTGCCGTAGATGTCGCTAGACTTAGTTTCCTTAATCAAGTTGTAAGTGGCATAAACCACAGAGTAGCCAGAGTTAAGTACCAGGCTGTTCACCATATTATCTGCGGTGATTGCAAACAAGGCAGGGTTGGCAGGACGGTGGCCTAAGGTGGAGCGTATGCCTAAAGCCGCCAAAACAATGATAAGCGGCCAAACCAGCCAGACTTTAGTATTGGACCAACCAGATGACATGGTGAGCCAAGGGCGCATAAATTTATGCACTAGCCATACTGCTAATGCCACGGCACCTAAGGCGCTAAAGATTTCCAGTTTAAAGCCGCCCCAGAGCATGCTAAATACTTCATGTGGGTATTTAAGGTATTCCACAAAAATTCGATTAGGGCGTACATCGTACTCACTAATAAAGCCTGGGGTGGCGGCCTCTAAAAACACCAGCAGCACTAGTGCAATGCTCACCCAAACATAACTGAATTTTTGCCAAACCTTGAACAGGCGCTGCGTTGCCAATATAGGCGCAAGCAGCAATGGTATAAAGGCAATCAAGCAGAGCTGAATCACATCTACACGCACGCCTTGCAACAAAATCTCGGCCAGTTTTCCAGTGCTGGTGACACGCTCAAATTTCCATAGAACTAGGCCTAAGCGTGTTGCAGACAAGATTACCAAGCCCAAGATGAGCATGGCAATAAATGGTGCAAACGGGCCTAATTTAGAAGAAAGTTTCCAGATGGATAGGTGTAATTTTTTGATTAAAGGCATGAGCGTGCAGACAATAAAATAGTTTTGCTATTATAAGGTTAAAGATATTTTTATGCCTGATGTTTAAAGGCGTTTATGGGTTGGGCTTTAGTCAGCCAATAAAGGACCGTAAGTAAACAGGCTGTCGAATGCATAAATACATCATGATGATGATATTGAGCAGTGCTGTGACTAAAAATAACTGTGGAATGTTCAATCCCATATTGAAAACATACACAGAAAATAATGCCGAAGTCACCATAAACAGCGCATTTAGAATATTGTTGGCTGCAATTACCCGTGACTGATGGCTTTTTTCCGCGCGGGTTTGGATAAAGGCGTACAGCGGCACGATATATAAGCCGCCAAACACACCAATCAAGGCAATATCTGCAAGTAAACGCCAATAAGTGAAGACTAATTGCCCTTCAGCATCGTAATGCTTTGCGATAAATGCCGTGTAATCAAACAAGACTTTATTGTTCAAGCTCTCATGGATACTGGCACTGGCAAAGTATAAATCAACGCCGAATATGGTTAAACCCGCCCCGCCAAACAATACCAGCCCCAGTTCTACCTTCCCTTTAGAGAGCTTTTCACACATCAGCGAGCCTATGCCTATGCCCAATGAGAAAATTGACAGCAATAAAATGAATAGGCTTTCATCCCCATGCAATATGTTTTTTGCAAAGTTAGGGAATTGCGCCAGTAGCGTCGCACCATAAAACCAGAACCAAGAGATGGCAATAATGGTGAGCCAGATAGCCTGATGCTGCCAGATAAACTTGATACTTCTGTAGGTTTCGGTGATCGGGTTCCAGTTGATGCTGAGCTTAGGCGCAGCCGCCGGGGAGTTAGGTACGCCGCGGCTAGTCCAGTAGCCTAGTATGGCGATGCCTAACACGGTGATGCTGGTTAATGCGGCATGCCCGTTTTGCATGGCGAGCCAGGCACCCAGTACTTGCCCAAGCAAAATCGCCACAAAACTGCCCATTTCTACCATGCCGTTGCCACCCACGATTTCATGCTCATTCAAGTGTTGTGGCAAGTAGGCATATTTCACCGGCCCAAACAGTGTGGAATGCATACCCATCATCAATAACGCGGTGGCTAATAGCCAGATGTTATGCAGAAAAAACCCTGCACTGGCAAACAGCATGATGCCAATCTCAAACACTTTAACTAAACGGATGATTTGTGACTTTTCATATTTATCTGCCAATTGCCCTGCAGTGGCGGAGAACAGAAAAAACGGCAGAATGAATAAACCAGGCAGCAAGGTAGCTAGTGTGCTGCCATCTATGGTGGTGAGCTTAGCGGTGTGAAATGCCACCAATGTGATCAGTGCAGTTTTAAACACATTGTCATTAAATGCACCTAAGAACTGGGTAAAGAAAAACGGACGAAAACGCTGCTCACTCATTAAGGTAAATTGATTGCTCATTATTTTTCTTTCTGAAGGTGGATGCTATTCAGCACGCTCGGATTTAATAAGTGAATACACCATGCCCGCTAGTAATAGTACGCCCAGAAATAGCCCTGCCCAAAGTAACCAACGTTTATAGTCAGGAGGTGATGTCCATGTGTTGACGGACTTCTCAGCTTGATCATGTGTATTATTTGATGCGCCTGTTGGTATAGTTAGGCTCGCCTGAGGTAGTTGCAATACTTTTTCGATTTTGTAATCAGGAATCAGGTTAGCCACGGAGACGTGATTGATGATATTGGGGCTCTCTCCCACTTGCAACGTGAAGGGCGCTTGACCACGTGCATTCCAAACCAGTGTTTGTGGTAGCCAGCCTAGCGATAGTTGCGGGTTGTTTTGACCAATGCCTCCGCTAGATTGATGAAACTGTAACCGCCAGTAACGTGAGGTAGTTGTATTGATTAAAATGTCAGGGTTAGTGTAGTTTTTACCAGATTTTTCTGTGCGGTAAAGTGATGTGGATGATAGCCATTGCCAAGGCTCGTTGTTGCGATTGCGTATAAAAATATTGGCGTTGGTGATGGTGTTGATTTGTGGCAAATACACACGTAAACGATCTGCTGGGTAGTGGCCTGTAGATTCAAAGTCAAGGTTAACAACGCCTATTTTTTCATCTTGCTCTCGTTGCAATAGTGGCACTTCTTGCCATAGTGCTTGGGGTGTTAGTGAGTGCTCGCTGTTGTACTCGACGTTTACTTTAGTTAAAGCAATCGTTGCTTCACCGTCTGGGCGTAATTGTAAATAGCGTGCCTTTGTTGGTGCGTTTAGGATAATCCTATTTTGCAATAACGCTTTGTCTTCTGCAGAAGTTTTTAGCAGTACAGCATGACCCGCACTTGACCAGCTTTTTAGATCATTGCTCACTAAAATATCTATTAATAATAATTTGCCGATACTGTTCTGCCAATCAACGCTTAGTGTTTGTAATGGCGCATGCTTCTTGCCAGCATCAATCAGATAAATAGTCTTTTCATCAGCATTTTTTTCGTTGGCGTTAATGCTTACAGAGGTATTAACGGTGTTTTTTTCTATTTGAATACTTAACTCACGTGCGTCATTTAGTCGACTTTCTCTAATGGGGAAAATAGGTAGTGGTTTTATCAACGTTGAAGCAGTGGTTTGCGCGTGCAATGATTCATAAGCTATTAGGGCGTGCGGAACCTGCTCGCCATTAGCATTGGTAATAGACAGGTCTTGTAAGTCATTACTACGACTGTATTGATAAACCTCTTTAGGCAGCTTGGTTTGATAGAGTGGCTCGTTCCCGGAGATTTCTAGCTGAAAGTTTTCAGCCTTTGCGAGGTTGTTAGCCAAAAAGAAGGTAGCTGCTATCGCTAGGGATGAAAGTTTCATGCGGGCTCCAAAGTCTTGGTTTTTTCATGAGCAGGAGGTAATGGTGCAAAATAGCCCATGACTAGCAACATCAAGCCTGCGCCGATAAATGAAGCAATGCGTTCAACTGAGCCTGTTTGTTCCATATCCAGTAAGAATATCTTTGCAACTGTAACCCCCATTAAACTTGCGCCCACAATCCATAGCTGACGATGTGCTTGCTTGTGAGCGAGTAACATCAGCGCAAATGCAGTGATGCCCCACAAAAAGGTGAATGACATTTGTACAGTTGAGTTGCTCAATAAGGATGTCCACTGAAATGGCGTGCCTGCCCAGTGATGCAAGGTTCTCAGCAATATGCCGTTAAGCAAAGTAAAACTCATAATGCCCGCCAAAATAGGGTTGATATTCTGTAAATGGTGTAGATGTTTTGTGATGGCGCGTTGCCAAATCAGCAGTAATAGTAATGTTGCGCTGAGTGCAATATCTAATGGATTGATGAGGGGTATGTATGGTAATGGTGCAGCATAGCCACTAGCGTTTAAAGACATCAATATAAACCAGAGTATTAGAAATGCCATGAGTGGAAAACATCCTATCCAAGCCCAAGTGTGTGCGCTAGAAAGTCGTGTTTCGTCAGCCATGTCTTTAGTTTTAAATTGCCAGCGTGTGATAGCGGCTACTATCAGTATTGGGATGATGGCCCAGCCAATTTCTTGCCAAACATTAGACTCATGCACATGCTTGCCAAGTTGATATTGCCATTCGAACACGCCGATAACCGAAGTAATCCATAACAGCGGTGCATATAACCATGTTTTATTAGGCACGGCATTTTGGCTAATTAGCCAAGCGTAAGTGCACAGAGCGAGCGGCCATACAAGGTAACCATAGTTAGCAAAAGGGTGATGGTCGTAGCCAAAAAAGGCACCTGAGGTTTCGTAAAGTACAGTGATTATCATTGAGGGCAACAATAAAGCGGTTAAATGTGTGAGCCTGCTCCATTTGAAGTAACGAGAGATATTAGGTAAAAGAGCGCTGGTGAGTGTAGTAAAAGCTAGCCCAGCATGGGTGTAAAGTGAAGAAGGTAAAAATTCATCAATAGCTGTTAAGCCAGCACCCACCCACCATATCCAGCCCCAAAATGCTAGCGGCATGCTTAATGCACTAAATTTACTGGTGCGGTATTGGTTGAGCAACGCGCCACAAGCCCAGCCAGATAGTGCAATAAAGGCGACGCCTAAAAACATGTTTTGGTGCCCACTGCTTGAATCGCCCGTTAAGCCCCAGCCCTTACTAAAAGCGATAGCTGCAAACAGCTGTAAAGCTAAACCTGACAAAGCTGGTAATGTTCGGTTTTGACGCAATCCTACCCATAACAGGCCAACGCCTTCTACCGCCCAGGCGGCAGATGTCCAGCGGCCATCTAATGCTAATGGTAGCGTGAGGGTAATAAAGCCAACGCCGAGTGCTAAAAAGCATTCACCTAAAAATTTGAGTGTACTCCGCTCACGGGTGAGTACCCACCATGCTAAACCGACGTAAAAAACACCCAATGCTAGCGCGCTGTAAGCTAAACCAAATTGCGAGTCACGCAATAATGCATACTGCAAGCTAAACCCTACAAGCGGTGTACCAAATACCAGCGTTGCATCAACGTAATCGTTGGCTTTAGTGGCTTGGCGATGTGCGTATAGCACAGCAATTGCAGTAAATAATAAAAAGTGAATGATTAAAAATGGTTCAGTGGTGGCGAAGTGTTCTGGGATATAACTTTTTGCTCCCCAGAGCGTGCCAATAATAAAGGTAAATGCAAAGCCCAGTACATTGAGTGGGCGCCAGCTTTTATGGTAAGCAACAAAGGCAATACCTAAGTTCAGGACTAAATAATAGCTAAACAATCCGACATGACTGCCACCACCAGATGAGGTGAGGATCGGTGCGAGGAAGCCACCCGTAAAGCCTAAAATAGCCAAAGGCATGGCAGATTGAAGGACTGCAATGAGGGCAGATAAAACAGCAATCGCAATCAATAATGCAAAGGCAGCCTGTGCAGGAACCAGTTGATAGAGTTTCAACGCAGCAAATATAGTGAGGTATAAAACGCCGATACCGCCACCTTGTAATGCCCATGAGTACTCTGTGCGTTTAATGCGTAGTCGCCAGCCAAGTGCAAGTAATCCTATGCCAGAAAAAGCAATGCCTGTTAGACGCAGTTCGATTGGCACATGCGTATGTTCTGCTGCATATTTAATTAAGAAACTAATACCAATAAACAAAATCACAATGCCAGAACGTACTAGCGTGTTGCCGCCTAGTAACCAGTTTTTAGCGTAGGTAAAGCCTTTTTCAATGAAATTTGGCTCGGTAGGTTTAATCGTTTGTTTGTTAGGAATATAGCTAGTCGGTTTTGTGTCAGGTGCGATTACAGGTTTGTGCTGTGTTTGAGCGTCGCTACCTTTTAATGCTTGCTGAACTAAATCATCTTCTGAAGTATAGGTTTCCAACTCAAAAGCGGGTTCAATAGCCAGGTCAGGTGCTTTTGGTAGCGGGCTAATAGTGGCGGCAGGTTCACTTGCGTTGAGTGTTGCCGCAGTCTGAATGGTTGTATCCTGTGGCGTTTGAGTGCTAAATGATTTTTTTAGGGTATCAATCTGAGCATTTAATTTATTGATTTCTAACCCTAGTTTTGCAGACTCCCTTTCTAGTGCCTTCATTCTGCTTTCTTTATCACCAGAGGAAAATAGTGAGAAGAATCCGACGATTCCACCGATAAAAGCGGCAATGCCCAATAGACCGACTGGAAGTAATAGTGATTCCATAGTGGCGCCTTTACGTGATTAATTTTTTAGATGATGAGACGGGTGCATCAAAAAATGGTCTAGTTTCAAATATATTAGCCGCAAAACTGGTGTCTTCAAACTTAATTAGTCGTTTCACAGCAAAATCAAACATCAGTGGATTGTAATTGCGTAAGGTTTGTAAGAATAATAAGTGTGACTCTTCTAATAGTCCCGCTCGCATCAATTGCTTGGTGGAAACTAATGGCAATATGCCCGGTAATGGATAGTCAGAACCGTTGAGTAGGCGCGTATGCCAATCTGGGCGTTGCAGTAATGGTTTAATCACCCAAGCATGGTTAATTAAAGTAATGGCTGATATCTCACCGAATGCTAGCTTGGCATAGGCAGGCGTATCCATGATTCTGGCAAACAGCTCAAAACTTTTGATGGTTTTTCTATGGTTATCCAAGTCTTCGTCATGACCATCACTGGCGCAGTGCGCAAGTACTACACGCACCCCAGCATCCAGTGCGCGACGCATGCGTAGTGGGTTGCCAAAAGATTGGTCACCGCCCTGTACTGCACTTTCACGCCCGGTATGGCTGATAATCGGCAGGTTAAGCTCGGCAAGTTTTTGATAGAACTTGTCACACTTAGGCGAGCTGGGGTCTATACCCATTCCCGAAGGCAGCCACTTAATTGCACGTGCGCCATTTGCGTGTGCACTTGCTAAGGCATCTAGTGCATCTGGACGATAAGGATGGATAGACGCGACCCATTCAAAGTGTTGTGGATATTTTCTAACAATATCCGCAGCATAGCTATCAGGAATATGAAAAATAGAGTGCGCTTTTTCGGGCTTGCCTTGTGCGTTGTGCGTCCAGTCAAACGCAAATAGCATGGTTTTGTAGCCAGTAGGCATGTCAGCGGACAAATCTACCATGCGGGCAATGAAGCTTTCATCTTCGTGGCCGCTAGTAATGCAGCCGCCATTCATGTAGAAATCTTTTTGGATTTTCAAGATGGGGTGTGACCAGCTATCCATGTCCGGGTTGTACCACACACCACTACCGCTATCGCCAGCGCCGATAATATGGGCATGGGTATCCCATACTTGTGAGGAATCTATACCCGCCCATATTTTCTGCATAAGCGGATGCTGTTGTAATTCAGCAGGCAAATGGCTTAAACATGGGTTAGTAACGCCTGATTCCGGCCAATATCTCGCCCCAGCAATCGCGATGCCACTTGCACCAACGGCCGATAGTCCAAGTAAAAATTGGCGACGATTCATTTTTTATAGCTCTTCTGCCATTTTTTTCAGCGTGACATAGTCGGTTTTGCCGGTGCCTAATAAGGGCAGTGCATTTACCCATATTACTTTCCGGGCAATCGCAAGCTCTGGGCTGCCCAGTGTTTTCGCACTATTACTTAGCTGCTCTCGATTTAGTGAATTGTCGGTGGTATAGAGTATGATATTTTCGCCGCGTTGCGCATCAGGACTGGTGGTGGCAGCGTGTTGATGTTGTGGTGCGGCATGATTAGCAATGCTTTCTACCGTTTCCAAAGAAACCATCTCTCCAGCTATTTTGGCAAAGCGTTTCACGCGACCTTTGATAAATACAAAGCCATCGGCATCAATGTCTACAATATCGCCAGTGTTATACCACTGATCTTTAGGTGCTTGTATCACTCCAGGGTTATCAAACAGATAATAACCGCGCATGACGTTGGGCCCGCGTACTGAGAGCAAGCCACCTTGTTCAATGCCGGGGATGCTTTCTAGTTTGGATTCTAGGCTAGGCATAAGCGCGCCTACTGAGCCTAGTTTATTGGCCATAGGCGTGTTAACGGCAAGTACCGGTGCGCACTCGGTAGCGCCATAGCCTTCTAGTATGCGGATGCCAAATTTATCCATCCAGGTTTTACGTACTTCTTCGTTGAGTTTTTCTGCGCCAGCAACAACATAACGTAATTTATAAAAGTCATAAGGATTGGCGAATTTGGCATAGTTAGCTAAGAAAGTGCTAGTGCCGAACAGCACCGTACAACCGCGGTCGTAAATTACCTCGGGTATCACCCGGTAATGCAATGGTGATGGGTATACGAATAGTTTGCTGCCAGCGACTAAAGGCATGATTGCACCGCAAGTGAAGCCAAACGCATGGAATAGCGGCAGCACCATCATGAATTTGTCCTGCATGGAAAAATCAATCACGGATTTAATCTGTGCAATATTCGCCAAGATGCTAGTGTGCGTATGCACCACGCCTTTGGGCTTGCCTTCGGAGCCCGATGTAAACAGCACGACGGCTGGGTCATTTGATTTACATTTGTGGGTAGCCAGTTTAGGTAGCCATAGCGCAAAGCCCATCAGCCATAATTTATCTAGCCAGGTGAATTGTTTGAATAGGTCTTCAAGATAGACGATTTTGATATTTTTTAAGCCGGAGATGACTTCTTCTAACTTGGCGGCTTTAATGAACTCGCGGGAGCTGATGATGGTTTTAACGCTGGCTGCGGTACATGCGTTTTGAATGCCAGCGCTACCGGCGGTGTAGTTCAGCATCGCCGGCACGCGGCCAAACGCACTCATGCCAAATATCAGGCAAATGGTGTTGGTGACATTGGGCATAAGTACACCTATGTTTTCATGCTTGCTACTGATTTTGTTCGTCAAGCGTCCTAAGGCAAGGCTCTTTTTCAGTAAGTCGCCATAGCTTTCTTCAACTTGGCGCATGTCCTCCACCAGCATGGTGCCGCGTCCATAGGTTTTAACCGCATCCAGAAACGCACTAAACAAGGTGCTGATAGGCGCAGAGCTAAACAGCATGTTTTGCATCTCACGGCGCATGGCGTCACCGGCCAGTCTGCGGCGTGCTTTGGCGGTAGGTGCTTGCGGCATGCTAATGTGGCGTATCGGTAAGATGCTGATGGTGACTTTGGGGAATAGTTTTCTGGGGTGGCTGCCACGGAGGCGGCTAAAGTAAGAGCGTGCTGCGCCGTCAATGCGTACCGGTAGAATCATGGCGTCTGTTTTTGCGGCGACAAAACCGGGGCCGTCATAGACTTTCATTAACGAACCGGTGAGTGTGATGCGTCCTTCAGGGAAAATTACCACAGGTTTGCCAGCCTCCAGTAACTTAATGACCTTTTTCATAGCGAGTGGTGAGGTTGGGTCTACCGCTAGGTATGGCGTCAGGCGTAATACTTGTCTAAAAAACCAATGGTTCAGTACGGTGGTATGCACAACAAATGTGGCGCGAATCGGCAAAAATAAGCCTAGCAGCAAGCCATCTAAAAAGGATTCGTGGTTTGCAATAATCAACAACTTGCCTTGTTTAGGCAGGTTGGCAACTCCAGAGACATCTACTCTGAAAATAATGCGGCAAATCAGTTGTAACAGCGTTGCTATCATTTTTGCTCCATACGTTTATTAGTATTAGGTTTCGTTTTGGATGTAATCTAGAACTTGTTGCAAAGCGTTGGCGACCAACGGGCTATTAATCCAGAAAAAGACTTCTTTGCCTATTTTTTCTGACGCCAATACACCTGCACGGTGTAATACTTTTAGGTGATGCGTCACTGCGGTGCGGCTGAGTGTAGTGGTGGAAACAATTTGCAGAATGTTTAGTTTCTCACCCTTTTCAAACGCAAGCAGAATCAGTTGCCGATGCTCGTCACCTAGGGCGATGAAAATATCAGCAGTATTTTTAAAGCTAGTTGGAATCTCTATCACACTCTTCATAACTAAATAATTAGTTATTTAGTTATGAAAGTCAAGCATATTTTGTATAAGGCAAGGTTGATTGATGTGTAAATAGGCTGTTGCCTGTTATGTCGCTTAGCTAGACTTAAGATTCTGGGCTGTTTCTTGGTGCGGCAGTGATATCACGGCGCTGATTGGAACTATTTGGCGTTGGCCTGTCCAACCAGCACGGTTTTAGATTGCAGTTTTTTATTTATGCAGCTGCTAGCTGGCGCTGACTAAGGCTTTGTTATTTACAACATTATTAGTTGTATATGATTGAATCATTGTTAAAGTGGTGCTTTTGATATAGTATGTTTCCAAATAATTAAGTGAAAATTTGCTTAATATTTATACAAAATCAGGATTGTACAAACAACCTTATGGACCAAAGCTTAAATTCAGTAGCGTTTAGAATCAGACTGTTATCACTAACAGTGCTGATTGCCGTGCTTGGATTTGTTTTCCTGGCCCAATTCTCAGATAGTTCTTCATATAACGACGATGCGCCGCGCTTACGCGTAGCCGAAATACAAAGCGCAACAGGTGACTCCGAGCCTCCGCCACAGGATAGGCCGCCGCGCGACATCATGCTGTCCAGCATTGTCTTTATTTTTGCCAGTGTATTTTTCATTTCATTTGTATTCTTGAACGAGGTTTTCCCTCGTTTGACGTTTCTTTCCCACGTACGACCCCGCTCTCCCCCACTCAACTAGTCGGTTTAACATGGGCTGGCTCAATGCTACCCAGATTTAACAGACTAGCCATGTATACATTCTTGCTTTGCATATAGCTTGCACACTGCATACGCAGTGATGATGTTTGCGTATGTTTCAAGCACTGGTGTGCGTTAAAGCCATAGTCTCCAAATCATTTGTTTTACTGACTGCATTTAGCCAAGTCGCTTCAGCTTGCCTGTGCGTTAGCTAGCCTTAATCTAACCACAGCGATCTAGCGGCTACTGAAGCTGCTGCAATAACTTAGTTGAGCTTCAAATCTTTTTTAAATTTTAGAAATTAGAAATTAATATGATTAATAAATTGTTTGTAGCATTAGGCCTTACCGCATTGCTCATCACTGGCTGCCACCATTCAGAAGAGGCGAAAGAGGAAGAGGCAAAGCTTGAGGTCACGCAGCCTCTGCGTAAAGACACTGCCATTGTTAAAGAGTATGTGAGCCAGATTCATGCGTTCAGGCATATTGAATTAAGGGCGCTGGAGCGCGGCTATCTGCAAGATATTTTTGTAGATGAAGGCCAAGCGGTAAAGCAGGGTCAGCGCATGTTTAAAATCATGCCTAATCTGTACCAAGTGGATTTGCAAAAATCTAAAGCCGAGGCTGAGGTGGTGCGGATTGAGTATCAAAATACTAAATCTTTATCAGAAAAAAACATCGTGTCACCTAATGAGTTGGCGCTAGCCAGAGCAAGACTGGATAAAGCCGAAGCCGAAGTTAAGCTGGCACAAACGCATTTAAACTTTACCGATATTAACGCGCCATTTAGCGGTGTGATGGATCACTTTAATGTGCGAAACGGTAGTTTGGTGGATGAAGGTGACTTATTAACCACGCTGTCTGACATCAGCAAAATGTGGGTTTACTTCAATGTGCCTGAGTCAGAGTACTTGGATTATAAGATTGCCAAAACGACAAAAGCACCGGTTAACGTTAAGTTAAAAATGGCGAATGGCGACATCTTTGATCAGCCAGGCGTGATTGAAACCATAGAAGCGGACTTTGACAACAAAACCGGCAACATTGAATTTAGAGCCGTGTTTGCTAACCCTAACCAAATTCTTCGTCATGGTGAAACCGGTAATATCTTGATCGATATTCCTTACAAAAATGCCATGCTTATCCCACAAAAAGCGACCTTTGAAATACTGGATAAAACCTATGTCTATGTAGTGAACAAAGAGAACAAGCTGGAGCAAAGGCTAATTACCATCGCTGCTGAGTTGCCGCATGTGTTCGTCATTAAAAGCGGCTTAAAAGATGATGACAAGGTCTTGGTAGAGGGTTTACGCAAGGTACACAACGGCCAGAAAATCGGCGTTAATTTTGTAGCACCTGACAAAGTACTTTCACAATTAGAACTTCACGCTGAATAGTGAAAGAAGAGACCCTATATGTTTAATATATTTATCAAAAGACCGGTGATGGCCATAGTGCTGTCGCTGATTATTGTCTTTCTTGGATTTTTGTCGATTAGGACGCTCCCTACTTCGCAGTTTCCTGATATTGCGCCGCCGCGCGTTATTGTGTCTTTAGCCTACCCAGGCGCGAGTGCCGATGTATTGGTGCAATCATCGCTCATTACCATTGAGCGTGCCATTAACGGCGTGCCTGGCATGAAATACATCGTGTCAGATGCGACTAGTGCGGGTGAAGCGACTATCCAGGTGATTTTTGGCTTAGGTACTGACCCCAACCAGGCGATGATTAACGTGAAAACGCGTTTGGATCAGGTGATGAGCCGCTTGCCTGAGTTAGTGCAATTAGAGGGCGTGGTGGTAGAGCGCGTGCAGCCTAGTATGCTGATGTACATCAACTTGTTCAGTAAAGATAAAGATGCTGATGAGAAGTTTTTATACAACTACGCCAACGTGAATCTGATTCCTGAGATACAGCGTGTAAACGGTATTGCCAGTGCCAAGATTCTTGGTAGCCGCCAATACGCGATGCGTATTTGGCTAAACCCAGACAGAATGCGTGCGTATAAAGTCTCGGTTGAAGAAGTCATGAAGGCGATGAACGAGCAGAGCATTATTGGCCGCCCAGGTCGTTTGGGTCAGAGCTCAGGCATTGCTGCGCAGTCAAAAGAGTACGTGTTGGTTTACCAAGGCCGCTATAACAAGCCCGAGCAATATGAAGACATTATTATCCGTGCAAACTCTGATGGCGAAATCTTAAAGCTTAAAGATATTGCCAAGGTGGAGTTGGGCAGTGAGTTCTTTGATATTTACTCTAATAAAGATGGCTACCCATCATCTGCGATTATTTTAAAGCAGAACTACGGCAGTAACGCGAGTGAGGTAATTGAGCAAGTTAAGGAGAAAATGGAGGAGCTAAAAGGCACTTTCCCTGCTGGCATGGAATATGAAATTGACTATGACGTTTCTAAATTCCTAGATGCTTCGATTGAGAAGGTGCTACACACGCTGGTTGAGGCGTTTATCTTAGTGGCCTTGGTCGTGTTTATCTTCCTTGGGGATTGGCGTTCTACCTTAATTCCTATCTTGGCGGTGCCGGTATCCTTGATTGGTACTTTCTTCTGCATGCAGATATTTGGCATTACCATTAACCTGATTACCCTGTTTGCGCTGGTGCTGGCGATTGGTATTGTGGTCGATAATGCGATCGTGGTGGTAGAGGCAGTGCATGCCAAAATGGAAGAAAATGCTGAATTAAGCCCATATAAGGCGACTCAGCAAGTATTGGGTGAAATTGGCGGCGCGATTGTTGCGATTACCTTGGTGATGACTGCGGTGTTTGTACCGGTGGCCTTTATGACGGGGCCGGTGGGCGTGTTCTACCGTCAGTTCTCAATTACGATGGCGGCGTCTATCGTGATTTCTGGTGTGGTAGCGCTGTCATTGACCCCAGTGTTGTGCGCGATGTTGCTGAAAAATCATCATGGGCACGTTAAAAGAAAAACACCGATTGGTTATTTCATCGATGTATTTAACCGCCTGTTTGAGAAGCTGACAGGGCGTTATACCAACTTCTTAAGCAAAATCGTTACGCTAAGAGTGGTGACAATTTTAGCCTTGGTAGGTTTTTCTTTTGCTACCTTTACCATCAATAAAACTTTACCTGCCGGTTTCATTCCGGGTGAAGATCAGGGGCAAATTTACGCAATTATTCAAACCCCACCTGGCACTACGCTAGAGGCTACCAACAAGGTGGCACGTGCGTTGCAGGTAGAGGCTAAGAAGATTGAAGGTATTGAGTCTGTATCTGCGTTGGCGGGTTATGAGATTCTGACCGAAGGCCGTGGCTCTAATGCGGGTACTTGTTTGATTAACTTGAAGGACTGGTCAAAACGCGATAAATCTGTGCAGGAAATTATTGAAGAGCTAGAAGAGAAAACCAAAAACTTTGGTGCAATCGTCGAGTTCTTTGAACCACCTGCGGTGCCTGGTTATGGTGCAGCCTCTGGTTTGGCATTGCGTTTGTTAGATAAAACCAATGGCACGGATTATCACGAGTTTGACAAGATTAATCAGGACTTTATGGCGGAGTTGGGTAAGCGTAAAGAGCTGACCGGCTTGTTTACGTTTTATGCTGCTAATTACCCGCAATATGAGTTAGACATAGACAATAAGGCTGCCATGCAAAAAGGCGTGTCTATTGGTAAGGCTATGGATAACCTCAATATCTTGATTGGTAGTACCTTTGAGCAAGGCTTTATCCGCTTCAATAACTTCTTCCGGGTGTATACGCAGTCTGGCCCTGAGTTCCGTAGATATCCGAGTGATATTTTGAACTATTACGTAAAAAATGAAGAAGGCGAAATGGTGCCTTACTCATCCTTTATGAAAATGAAGAAAATACAAGGGCCAAACGAGATTACCCGTTACAACTTGTATAACTCAGCCACGATTCGTGCAACACCAGCTAAAGGCTACACCACTGATGATGCGATTAAAGCCGTGCAAGAAGTGGCTGCGACAACCTTGCCACATGGCTATGACATTGGTTGGGAAGGCTTGTCTTTTGATGAGGCTAAGCGCGGTAACGAGGCGATGATCATTTTTGCGGTGGTCTTGGTTTTCGTGTACATGGTGTTGGCCGCGCAGTATGAAAGCTTCTTGCTACCGTTAGCCGTGATTCTGTCATTACCGGCGGGTGTGTTTGGTACGTTCTTCCTGCTTAAAACACTGGGCCTTGCCAATGACGTTTATGCGCAGCTGGGGCTGGTGATGTTGGTGGGCTTGCTGGGCAAAAATGCCGTGTTGATTGTGGAGTTTGCGGTACAAAAACACGAGCAAGGTATGTCGATTGCCGAGGCAGCCATTGAAGGCGCTAGAGCGCGTTTCCGCCCAATTCTGATGACATCGTTTGCATTTATTGCAGGCTTGATTCCATTAGTGGTTGCAACAGGTGCTGGTGCTGTTGGTAACCGTACGATTGGTAGCTCGGCTTTAGGTGGCATGCTGTTCGGTACTGTCTTTGGCGTGATCTTGATTCCTGGTCTTTACTATCTATTTGCAAAAATGGAAGAAGGCAAATCATTGATTAAAAATGAAGAGTTCAAACCTCTTACAGAGCTATATCACTACAATAAAGATGAAGATAAAGATGATGACAAATAAACCTATTTATATTCGATTGGCGGTCGCGGG